>Ga0209345_10005084_pt1 | contig 12388 bp, 13 predicted proteins | sample Cruoilmetagenom7_FD_187294 | JGI IMG/M metagenome (GOLD analysis project Ga0209345, IMG submission 187294) | Oil polluted marine microbial communities from Coal Oil Point, Santa Barbara, California, USA - Sample 7 (SPAdes) (version 2) | ecosystem: Environmental > Aquatic > Marine > Oil seeps ...
GGTGATAAAGTTCGTGTTGAAATGACTCCTTATGATCTAACAAAAGGGCGTGTTATTCTGCGTCACTAGGTTTTATGAAATTACCTCTTATTTTAGCCTCGGCTTCTCCGGCAAGGCTTGCATTATTACGTCAGGTTGGTATTGAACCTGATCGAGTGATTGCAGCCGATATTGACGAAACCGAATATCCGGGCGAAATACCAAGAAAAATGGCTGAAAGGCTTAGTTATGGTAAAGCTATTGCCATAGCAAATACCATAGAGCGTGGAATTGTGATAGGAGCCGACACTATACCTGTAGTGGGTCGAAGCATTATGCGTAAAGCAAGCAGTGCTGAGGATGTACGCAAGAGTTTGCAGCTATTATCACAACGTCGGCATCAGATATATACTGGAGTTTGTATAATCAAAAAAGATGGCCAGGAAATGCGGGAGCTACGCAGAGTCGTTAAGTCGATTGTAAAGTTCAAAAAATTATCCAGGGAAGAAATAGATTATTATTGTGCTTCCGGCGAAGGCATAGGTAAAGCAGGTGGTTACACCTTAACCGGTTATGCTGAGTCTTTTGTTTCGTTCCTTTCCGGTTCGTTTTCAAATATCGTAGGTTTGCCTTTGTTTGAGACCATGAATATGCTACATTCTGTGGGCGTTACACCAGGCGTTAGAAATAAGTAGATTTTTTTGGTTGGATTTGCTATACAAATACATGTTTTCTAGCGGTCGTGGCGGAATTGGTAGACGCGCAGCATTGAGGGTGCTGTTCTGATAAGGAGTGGAAGTTCAAGTCTTCTCGGCCGCACCAATATATTTCAAACTATTAGTTATTATGTGAAGAGTGTATTATGCAAAACTCGCAAAACACAATATTACCTGACCACCAGGATAGACTTGCTGATCAGTTCAAGCATATTACATATTTAATTAATAATGATAAGTTAGATGCTGCTGCAGAGTCTATGCTAGACTTGCACCATGCCGATTTAGCCGACTTTTTAGACAGTGCCAACCGTAAGATTTACCACATTATTCTGCCGGCGATTGCTGATAGATTACATCCGGAGACGATAGTATGTCTTAGTGATGGTAATAAGCAGCGAGTTATTGAAGCTTTGGGCATAAATAAGAGTGCTGAACTAATTAATGAACTGGATATTGAAGATTCCATTGAGGTGATAGACGCTCTTGATCAGAGCCTGAAGGAATCCTTGATAGCCAAGCTGAAAGCTGATAAAAGACAGCAAATTCTTGAAGGGTTTAAATATCCGGAAAATACGGCTGGGCGCGTGTTGGAAAAGGATTTTGTATCTTTTGAGCAGCATTGGACGGCAGGGCAGGCAATTGATTTTATTCGAAGAAGCAACCTTAGCACGGATTTTCATGCGGCGATAATTGTTAATCACAAGCTGAGGCCAGTGGGAACTATATTGCTCAGTACTTTGCTAAAAAGTCCAAGAAATACAAGTATTTCCGAGCTAATGAATTATGAATTTAAGATCGCAGACACGCATACTGAACTAGCAGAACTAGCCTTTATCTTTAAGCAATATGCGTTGACTATAGTGCCTGTTACTAACAGGCAGGGCAAGTTGGTTGGAAGCATATCGATCAGTAATATGTTGTACATTATTGAAAATCAAACCGAAAGTGAGTTTATGCATCTTGGTGGTATTCACAACAGCGATATTTTCTATAATTTATATGCAACAGCCAAGCATAGATTTCCGTGGCTTTTTGTGAATTTAGTCACTGCCTGTATTACCTCGATGGTGATTAATCAGTTTAGTGACACAATAATTCAGCTGATAACTCTTGCAACTATTATGCCTATTGTTGCCTCAATGGGTGGGAATGCCGGAACTCAAGCCATGACGGTAACAGTTAGGGCACTGGCCAGTCGTGAAATTACCAGTTCTAATACGATGCGAGTTGTTTTTAAGGAGATTTTTGTATGCGCTCTTAACGGAATGCTGCTTGCACTTATTGGTGTGGTTTTGACCTATCTGTTATTTGCTGATATGAATCTGAGTATGGTTTTTGCTTGTGCTGTGACCATCAACTTCACTGTGGCCGGCTTTCTTGGATCAGGCATCCCGATCATTCTGAATCGTCTTGATATTGATCCGGCTGCGGCTTCGGGCGTCTTCTTGACTGCCTGTACGGATGCTATAGGGTTCTTTAGTTTCTTATGGTTAGCATTTTTCTTTTTAGTATGAAGTTTACGATTGGTAAAGATATATTATTAATATAAGCGTTGCAATTGCAGTATAATATGTGATGTTGATGGTCATTCGAAAGAGCATTTTATCTTTATCTGATATATTACACCACCTACCAATAGGTACTCCCGGAGCTAGCAACAGTAAACACAATAGTGCAAGGGTTTTTTTAATTCGTAACATGATTTCTTGCTTTCTAAATATTATACCAATCGTTAGAAATAACTACCCCACCCTTGTCATTGCGAACCCCTTAGGGGTGCGGCAATCCACCTTAATATCTTAGCACGCCAAAACTATCTAGTGAAACTGTTATATTGTAAAGATTCAAATAATCTTCTTAAATCCTTAAATGACAAATGGATTGCTGCAGTCGCCAGTAGCTCCTTCGCAATGACACGAAGGAAGAAGCTCGCAATCTATTCCATCAAAAACGTTAAAAAGTGTTCAATAAATTACTGCGCTACACTCATGGTCATAGGTGACGTGTTAGCTTGAGTTAATGGATAGTTATTTCTAATGATTGGTATTATTAACTTATGACAGGTCACTTATACTTGTAATATAAGGTAAAAAAAAGCCCCCAGTTTATAGCTGGAGGGCAGGGGCAGAATACTACTTGAAAAGGAGGTTCTATTTCTTTGCACCAAAAGAAAGTCCAGCAAATTTTTTATTAAAGTCGCTGACGTTCTTGTTGGACTGGTTGACCATATTTACTGCACCTTTGTTCCATGCCGGATGTTTACGGAAGTCAACATCCATAAGGATTTGCCCGGATTTAAGAGTTGAACCTGTGACGAACTCATCTTTGCCAATGTTAATTTTTAGCTTTTTATATTCAGGATGGATGTCTTTTTTCATGCTGCTGACTCTTTTTGCTTCTTAGAGATTTCTTTCTTTGCTCTTTTGGCTCTAAGTGACATTACCGTGTCTTTTGCTTTCAGCATGAATGCATCAAAGCCGCCAATTTTTTCAACGCTGCGCATAGCTTTTGCAACAACTTTCAGTCTATATTTTTCGCCGGTAAGTTCGCTGGTATATACCACGCTCCTTACATTAGGTTCAAAACGTCTTCTGGTTTTTCTTTGTGAGTGTGATACATTATTACCATATTGTACAGCCACACCGGTTAATTCACATTTACGAGACATTTGCTAATCCCTATATTATTTTTATATTTGTATGCAGGATATAGATTTTTATGCAATATGTCAAGGGTGGATTATTCAGGTACGACTATCAATTTGTATCTCGTGCGAAAACCTGAAATCTGGGAAATGTTTCCAGTATTTTGAAGCATTTATTCTTATCCTAACTTCACCATATCCAGTAAGCTGGAATATGCTTTGAGATCCTGTCCGGCGTCACATGCAGCCGATAGTTCAGGATCAATGGGTATTTGTGCCAGGAGCGGGATGCCATGTTCTTGGGAAATCATATTGCCGCTCTTGCCTGAGAACAGTTTAATTTTCTCACCTGTTTTGGGATTGAGGTAATAGCTCATATTTTCAATTATCCCAGCTATTGAAACGTTAAATTTATTGTACAAATTGATAGCGCGACTAACATCAATCTGTGATATTTTCTGTGGGGTTGTCACCATTAATACTTTATCTACAATATAATTTTGTAGCAGGCTGAGATGGATATCGCCGGTGCCGGGAGGAGTGTCTACTATAAGGTAATCCAGTGTGTCCCATTTTGTAAGGGATAATAATTGGTATAGTGCTTTGCTGATCATTGGTCCCCGCCAGCTTATTGCCGCAGATGGGGCAGTGAGAAACCCGATGGAATTCACAGATATTCCATAATTTTGCAGTGGAATCATCTTGTTGTCGTCCAGTTCCGGTTTTCCCTGAAGTCTAAAGATATGTGGAATTGATGGCCCGTAAATATCTGCATCAATAATTCCAACTTTTTTGCCTTCAGAAGCCAGTTTATGTGCAAGTAATGCAGATATTGTCGATTTGCCAACGCCGCCTTTACCGGCTGCAACAAGAATAATTTTATCAACGCCTTCAATGTGAAGCTTGGCTTTTTCAGGCTTTTCTGATTTTTGTGCTAGGCGACTGCTAGTTAGCACAATACTGATTCTGCCGATATTTTCAATTACTTTGAGTTGCCGGATTGTCGCTTCTCTGGCTGATTCAGCTTCTGAAGTCTCAAGCCCCGTTATATCGAGAGAAAACCCGATATTATTGTCATTTATGACGATATCAGATGACCTGGATTGCACAGAAGAACCGTCAGAAAAGATTATATCGGCGATTATACTTTTAATTTGCTTATTCATAAAACTTGTCATGCTTGCAAAACTTTATAATTTTACTATATTATATGCAGGCACTAAGTTTTTACAAAATATTAAATTGTGGTTTCAAGATGATTAACAAAATATATGGACAAATATTCAAAAAGTCTCCCTGGGATGATTCTGAACAGGAAGATAATATTTTTACCAAGAAAAGAAAAGATCAGTTTAACTTCAATGATTTTAATTTCAATTTCAATGCAAAGACAGTGATACTTGTTTTGATGGCTATTGTAGCGCTTTGGCTCGGTTCGGGGATTTATGAAGTAAAAGAAGGGCAGCAAGCTGCAGTTATTCGGTTTGGTAAATATCACAGAATTGGTATGCCGGGACTGAATTATCACATGCCGGCTCCAATTGAGAAGACTATTATTGAAAAAGTTGATGAATCAAGAAGGATTGAGATTGGCTACCGCTCTACTGGAAGGGCAAGGCTTGGAGGAGCTGTGTCAGCGCGTGATATCAAAAGTGAAAGCATAATGCTCACAGGAGATGAGAATATTATCGAACTGAATGTTGATGCAACGTGGCATATAAACGATCTTTCAAAATATATCTTCAATTTGGTTGATCCCAAAGGAACCGTAAAAGCAGCAGCTGAGAGTGCAATTCGTGAAGTAATAGGTAATACTCCTATCACTTCGGTACTCTCTAACCAAAAGCAGAGCATTGCAGACAAAATTGAAGCATTGATTCAACAAATGCTGGATCAATACGAGTCCGGTGTTACTATTGAGCAAGTAAAATTGCTTAGAGCAGAACCTCCGCAGGAAGTAATCGCTGCATATCGTGATGTCCAAACTGCCAAGGCAGATAAGGAAAAGGTAATTAACGAAGCAGAGGCTTATCAGAATGATATTTTGCCAAGAGCGCGGGGAGAATCGGCAAAAATTACTCAGGAAGCTGAAGGGTATAAAGCAGAAGTAGTTGCCAGAGCTAATGGTAATGCGGCGCGATTTAATTCTATATACAAGCAATATGCTTTGAGTAAGGATGTCACCAGGAGTAGATTATATATAGAAGCAATTGAATCCATACTACGAGATTCGGATAAAGTAATTATGGGCGGCGAAGGTATGTTGCCTCACATGGCTGTGAATCAGAAAAACCTGTTTGAAAACAAATAGATTAATTGAAACTTAAATAATGACGGAATGGTATGAATAAATTATATATTACACTCTTTGCAGTATTTGGCACTATCGTACTAGTGGCGAGTTCTTTTTTTACAGTTGATCAAAGAGAAACAGGTGTTATATTTCAATTTGGTGAAGCCGTTAGAATAATTGAAAAGCCTGGGTTAAATGTCAAAATTCCTTTCATACAGAATGTGCAGTTTCTTGATAGGCGTATTTTAAATGTAAGTGCTGAAGAAAAAGAGTTGACTGCATCTGATGAAAAGAGAGTAATTGTTGATGCTTTCGCAAAATACAGGATTATAGACCCGGTAAAATTTATCAAAACCGTACATAATTATTCAGGAGCTAATTTACGTCTCAATAAGATACTGGAATCTGCTATGAGAAGTATCATTGGTAAAGTTCCTCTGAGTACATTACTTACCGAACAACGTTCAAATTTGATGCTTCAGATCCGGGATTTGGTACATACGGAAGCAAAATCTTTTGGCATTGAAATTATTGATGTCAGGATTCTTAAATCTGATCTTCCAACAGAAAACAGTGAAGCAATTTATTCAAGAATGCAAACAGAACGCCATAAAGAAGCCAAGCAAATAAGGGCAGAGGGAGCAGAAGAGTCGGCAAGGATAAAATCTCGTGCTGATAAAGAAAGTCAAATTATCTTGGCTAATGCTTATATGGACTCACAAAAACTTAAAGGATTGGGAGATTCTGAAGCAGCAAGGATTTATAATTTGGCATATTCCAAGGATCCGGAATTTTATAAATTCTATAGGTCTCTAGTCGCATATAAAGCTTCTCTTGCTAAAGATAATACCCAGTTTATTTTATCTCCAAAATCTGAGTTCTTTAAGTATTTGCAGATAGGAAAATAATATATGAGACAACTCAAAACGTTTTTGCTTGGGGTTTTACTGATTTTAGGCTTTGGAACAGTAACATTAGCTTCGCCTGCGCATGTCACAAGCTTTGCTGACATTATAGAACCCTTAATGCCTACTGTTGTTAATATCTATACGGTTAAATATAATAACCAGACAAATGCCAAAGGCGCTGCTCTTCCCAAGATAATTCCTTTTGAGCAATTCAATAATTTTTTTGAACAGTTTAATGTGCCATTTTCTTTTGAAGAGCTGTACACTAGTCCAAAAGCAATGTCTTTAGGATCCGGCTTTATCGTTGGCGAGGATGGCTATATTATCACTAATGATCATGTAGTGACCGGCTCTGATGAGATTTATGTGAAGTTATCAGATAACACCGAATTGCCGGCAAAGATTGTAGGTACTGACCCCAAAACAGATTTGGCATTACTTAAAATTGATGCTCAAAAGGAGTTACCTGCTGTTACCTTTGCAAACTCGAGCGAAGCAAGAGTAGGAGACGTAGTAATTGCCATCGGTAATCCATTGGGCTTTGGTGGCACGGTTACTACGGGTATTATTTCTTCAAAAGGTAGAGATTTGGGGATTAACCAGGACGAACTGGTTGATGATTTTATTCAAACAGATGCAGCGATCAATACAGGTAATTCCGGTGGGCCATTATATAATATTGAAGGCAAAGTTATTGGCTTAAATACATCTATACCCGATGTTGGCAGTGGTACAAATATAGGAATCAGTTTTGCCATTCCATCGAACACTGTTCAGGATATTATGAAGCAGTTAAAAGAAAAAGGAAAAATCAGTCGTGGTCGTCTGGACATTGCTATACAGGAAGTAACAGAGGAGCTGGTTGAGGCACTTTCTCTGAGTAAATCTTATGGCGTATTGATTGTCGATGTGCATTCTGGTGGTGTTGGAGAGAAGGCCGGTTTAAAACGTGGTGATTTGATCACAGAATTTAATGGTCAAAAGGTCTTAAATTCAAGAAAGCTACAGCTTTTTGTTGCAGATAGTCATATTGGAGAGAAAGTAAAACTAACTGTTGCAAGAAAGAACAGGACGCTTACTCTGGTAGCTGAAATAGTTGAATTTGAACCGCAAGAAGAGCAGGAAGCCATTGACGAAACGATAATTTTACAAAAATCCGGCATAATTTTTAGTAACTTATCACCAGGCTTAGTAACAAAATTTGGATTAGACGAGAAGAGTAAGGGAGTGGTAGTTGTTAAAGTTAGTTCCGAAGAGCTAAATTTCGATTTGAGAGTAGGTGATTTGGTTATGGCGATCAATCAACAATATATTAACGATATAGAACAGTTTAATAGTGTTTATGAAAAAATAAAAAGTAGTAACAAGCAAAATGTAGTGCTGTTGGTAAAAAGAAGAGATTTTACTATGTTTGTAGCGTTGCCCATAAAGTAGAAGAAAAAGTATGGAAGATATGACAAAGAATATTCAGAATGAAGCTGCCATATTAAGTTTTTATAGCTTTGTAAATATTGAAAACATAGAAATGCTGCAGCCACAAATTTTGTTAGTAGCTAAGAAAAAATATGTGAGTGGCACTATAATTATAGCGCATGAAGGTTTTAACGGCTCTATTTCCGGTACGGAGGAGAATTTACGCTTTCTTGTAAATGAAATTAAAAATCTGACAGGTGCAAAAGATATAAATATCAAAATTAATTACTGTGAAAAGCAGCCATTCTCTAAAATTAAAGTTAAACTCAAAAAAGAGATCGTGGCTTTGAAATTTGGTGATTTAGATGTTGAGAACTTAAAAGGCAAATACATAGATAGTGCTAATTGGAGTGATTTTATCAAGCAAGATGACGTGATTGCTATCGATACCCGTAATGATTATGAAGTAAAAATTGGGACATTTGTTGGTGCGGTTGATCCAAAGACGAGTAATTTTAGCGAGTTTCCACAATGGACTAAAGATAATATTAATCTGTTAAAGGACAAGAAAGTTGCAATGTTCTGTACAGGTGGCATCAGATGCGAAAAATCTACAGCCTTACTAAAAAGTTTAGGTATAGAGGAAGTATATCACCTGAATGGCGGCATACTTCAATATCTGGAGGATACAAAAAACGTCAGTGGTGCCTGGAAAGGTGAGTGTTTTGTGTTTGATGATAGAGGAGCCGTATCTTCGGATTTATCACCATCTGAAGGTTTTTGGGTGGAAAAAGGCCAAACTGCAAAGAGTGTAAGTTTAAGTAAATGATTCCACGTATCTCGAGGCAGAAACACATTGCTATTATCAGTGATAACCCTATTGTCTTTGATGCGATACGTGATAACACAGAATATCCTGTCATTTTTTTTGATGCGGATTATAAGAAGTCTATCGATTCAGCAAGCAGGATCGATCTGTTGATTATAGATAAGAATATAAAAAGTGATGAAATTCCTTTATATCGGATTAATACTCTTATTAATCTTACCGACAATGCAGTTTCCAGGAATGAAATAAACTTAAGCAAGCCCTTTAAGCTAAATGATCTATTGGATATTATTTCTCGCAACATGCAGGATGAATATCTATTTTGCTGTATTAATACTGTATGGATTTATCATCAGCGCGCAGCAAAGCTTAGGTCAAAGAGTAGGGAAATATTATTGACCGATAAGGAAAATGCGCTTTTCATGGAACTGCTTGCCAGCAAGAATTTTTCTGTAAGCAAAAAAACATTAAAAAGCAGAGTTTGGAATTATCATCAGGATAGTGAATCAACGACTGTTGAGACGCATTTATATAAATTAAAACAAAAGCTTCCCGAGGGATTTCTGGATGTCAGGGCATCACAATGCTATTTACGCATTGCAAGTGTAGTATAATACCAATATTCCAAATTAAAATGCCCAAAAGTGATTTATAATACTATCATCAACATAATAATTCCATAAAAGCTAACCATTTTTATGATCTTGAAACGTTTAGTGCAAATAGATAAAATAGTTAGTACGATTAATCCGGGATAAGAAATGTCAAGTAATGGCTCGAGCATCAAGGCTATTCCGTTGAAATCAAGTAGTGATATAGCAAAGGCAAGAGTCGTAGTTGCAAGCAGGATAATTGGAAAACGGTTTTCACCGATCATTTTAAAAGAGCATAAATATCTGGCATAGATGCTATTTAGAGCGACTGCAGTTGTTAGACACGAAAAAATAATAATTATTGCGATAATTAGTGCGCCTTTTGTACCCAGTACATGATTGGCAATTGCCGGTAATATCAACTCTGCCGGCAAATTTTCGGCAAGGAACCCGTAATGTGACCCCAGATATACAAACCCTAGATATATAACTCCAAGCAGACCGGCACCAAAAATGCTGGGACCGAGTGCTACCTTGATAATGCTTTTGCCTTCTGTTTTATCGACCAAAGCTTCAATCTGTTTGAAAATAAGGCTGGAGAAGAAAAATGCAGCGAATAAATCCATTGTTGCATAGCCACGGAAAAATCCATCTAGCAAATTATTGCTAAAAAATGCAGAGTTTTCTTCTAGTTCCTGCGCATTATATACTCCAACTGTAATCAGGATTACTAAAAGTAATAGCAATATTGGAGTCAGAAATTTGCCAAGTATAGTGAACATCCATTTGTCATTGAGGCAGATGATGAAGCAGGAGGTACAAAATATTATGCTAAATGCCAGTAAAGAAATATCATACGACAAGAACTCAAGCCCGCCATGTGCAACAGTTATACAGCGTGGTATTACACCGAAAGATCCAAGTAAAGATAGAGTAAATAGTGGAATGATAATTTTTGCTATACTGCCTGCTTCTGCAAAGAAGCTTGTATAGTTGCCCTGATGTAGCTTGATGACGAATAGCCCTAAGAATGGCAGTATAATGCCGGTTAAGAAAAATCCCAGGAAGCCGGCAAACCAATTATCGGCATTATTGACACCCACCATTAGTGGAAAAACCAGGTTACCGGAGCCAAAAAACATTGAAAAAATAGAAAAACCGTATAAAAAAATGTGTCGTTTCATAACATTAATATCAATTTATAAGTAAGTGCCTAAAGTGTAAGGCAAAAATAGCAATAGTAAACAGGTGAGGGAATGTATGTGTGGCTAACAAGCCACGACAGAAACGACAATTAGAAAAGTAGGGATAGCGAGGTTTTTCATAATCATAAAAAGTTTAAGAATGGCAAAACGGAGCCAAATTATATGACTCCGTTGAATAGTCTTATTAATGTGAGTAATACTCAATAATTTTACCGAAATTAGCTTCAAACGGATAAGGAATATCTGAAATTATCGGAGTTCTAACGAATATCCCAGACATAGTGCCTGGATCCATAGAAAGATATTCAGGGACTGTTCTTTCCTGTTTTTGAGCTGATTCCATATATACAGTGATTTGCTTGGCAGAGTCTTTTAGCTCAACTGTATCGCCCTCTGTTAATCTTTGGCTAGGTATGTTAACCTTCTTGCCGTTGAGTCTAACATTGCCATGAGAAACCAGCTGTCTTGCAGCAAAAATTGTCGGAGCAAGGTTCATTCTATAAATGACCATGTCTAGTCTCTTCTCGAGAAGTCCAGCGAAGTTCTCAGCTGTATTGCCTTTCATCTTATTAGCAAGAGCGAAGATATTTCTAAATTGCTTTTCCGTGATGCGACCATAATGTGCCTTTAAAGTTTGCTTAGCCTGTAGGTGAGCTCCATAGTCAGAAGTTTTTACGCGACCTGTTGGGCCATGTTGACCAGGGCGATAATTCTTAGTGTGGAAAGGGTCTTTGCCATCGCCCCAGATGCTTGTTCCTAGTCGTCTACTAGCTTTATATTTTGCTTTAACAATTCTTGTCACTCAGATACACCTAAATTAAAGTTCAATTTTTTGATGGTAATTTGCTTATAATTTTAAACGCAAACTGCATTTAAGAGGGGAGTATATAAATAGTTGAAGAAAAAGTCAAACTCCTTTTCGTTTCTGATTTTACTTATTTGTTGGAATTGGTATAAGCCTCTTAAGCACCTCTTGGTAGGCGGGCATTATCTTCTCGGGATCATCCTTAGCTATCTCGTAGCAAAGTTTTTCATTAGTCTCCATGTCCCATAGGCGGCATGTGTCAGGTGAAATTTCGTCAACAAGCATGGTCATGAAATCCTCTCCATTGAACACTCTGCCAAATTCCAGTTGAATATCTACAAGACGAATCTGCAGGCTTGCAAAGAGTCCGGATAAAAAATCATGCACTCTGGTTGCCTGGGTTTTAAGATCGGATAATTCTTTTTTATTGAGCCATCCAAAACTAATAATTTGTGATTCATTGATGATGGGATAGCCCAACTCTTTGTTTTTAACTCGAAAGTCAATTATTGGCGATTCAAATACAAAACCATCTTCCATGCCAAAGTCAGTTACATAACGGCCGCAAGCTATCGTACAAATATGAATTTGAATGGGATAGACATCAACAAACTGTACCAACTGTTGACGCATATTGTTTTTTTTAATTAGATGATTATCCACGCCGATCATATCTAATTTTTGCATGATATATGAGGAAATACTATTATTAACTACCCCTTTTCCGGAGATTTCCATAGAATCCTGGTTTGCAATTTTAAGAGTATCGTCAAAAGACATTATCAACGCATAATCTTCATCAGCTTGATATAGAGTCTTACTTGATCCCTTATAGATTTTTTCTTTCATTATTATTTTAAAAAACAGTGTGGAACAGATACTTGATTGCCATCCAGCCGGTAAGGACGGCACTTAAGGCAATCAACATGCCAATTAGTGCTATAAAAAATCCTGCTACTATAATAATACCGTCACGGTTGAGTAGCCCGAGAGCCATAAC
>Ga0209345_10005086_pt1 | contig 12387 bp, 12 predicted proteins | sample Cruoilmetagenom7_FD_187294 | JGI IMG/M metagenome (GOLD analysis project Ga0209345, IMG submission 187294) | Oil polluted marine microbial communities from Coal Oil Point, Santa Barbara, California, USA - Sample 7 (SPAdes) (version 2) | ecosystem: Environmental > Aquatic > Marine > Oil seeps ...
ATGGGTCGTTTATTGTTCTCCAAAGAAGATTCACGTAAAAAGCTGAATGTTTTATCTGGTGGTGAGAAAGGTCGCATGATGTTTGGCAAGATCATGTTACAAAAACCTAATATTTTATTTATGGATGAGCCCACCAATCATTTGGATATGGAATCAATTGAATCTTTAAATTTAGCACTTGAAAACTATGAAGGCACCTTGATATTTGTCTCACATGATAGACAATTTGTTTCGTCTATTGCGACACGCATCATTGAGATTGATGATGGTAAAATCAGTGATCATCGTGGTACTTATCATGAATATTTAGTTAAACAAGGCATATTAAATAACTAACAACTGATAATCTAGTAAAAAATATTCCAAGCTAATCTTACTTAGCTTGGAATGATTCTATTAATATTTTAACAACCGTTCTAACTTCGAAGATTCTCAATCAACTACAATATTCCCTACTTCAGAACCTTTGTTTCCATTAACTACAATAAATAAACCCGACTTGTTCCCTATTCCACCGTGACTTATGGCATAGTGTGATTTCTTATACTCTGTATATAATAACCCCTAATTTTAACTCCTTCATTACGGAATTTGTTTTATGAAAAAATTGATAATACTACTGATAACATTCACACTATTGGCTTGTCAACAATCTGATCAAGTTGATGAAGTCACATCAACACCCGCAACAACTGTTGAGGCTCCTAAGAATGCCTCTACACCTATACCAGAAGGGCAGCTTTCCAAGGATATAGTACCAAGCCATATCACATTAGATTTAACTATTGTTCCTGATGATGAATACTTTAATGGAGAAACAAAGATTTCTGCGGCTATTAATTCTTCACAAGACAGTTATTTTATTCATGGTAACTTATTAACCGTGTCTACTGTTGAACTTAAAACAGCATCTGGTGAATTAATTGAAGGTGAATACGAACAAGTTGACGATAGTGGTATTGCAAAAATTTCTTTCCCAAAAGTCATAGAAAAAGGCGATGTAGAAATCTCTATAACTTACAGAGCAAAATTCAATGAGGCTTTAGAAGGATTATATCGCGTTAAAGATGGTGATCTCAACTATGCTTTTACACAGTTTGAAGCAATATCTGCAAGACTGGCTTTTCCAGGCTTTGATGAACCATCCTTTAAGGTTCCTTTTGATGTTAGTTTAACCGTAAAAGAAAATCACGTGGCCATTGCCAATACACCTGTTAAGAAAACGACTCAGCTACCTAATGGTATGAAACGTTTAGATTATGTCACTTCAAAACCCCTACCAGCTTACTTAGTGGCTTTTGCTGTCGGCGAATTTGATGTGGTCACATGGAATGACTTACCCGTGACAAGCGTGAGGGATAGAACGGTACCTTTAACAGGCTTAGCGACTAAAGGAAAAGGCGGTAAATTAAAATATGCATTAGAAAACACACAAGCCATTCTTGAAAGCCTAGAAAACTATTTCCAAATTCCCTACCCTTACCTCAAATTGGATATCATTGCTGTTCCAGATTTTAGTGCTGGGGCGATGGAAAATGCAGGCGCAATTACCTATCGTGAACAATTATTGTTACTTGATGAAAATTCTTCTCAAAACTCTAAACGATATTACATGATGGTTCATGCGCATGAACTAGCCCATCAATGGTTTGGAAATTTAGTCACTCCATACTGGTGGAATGATATTTGGTTAAATGAAGCCTTTGCAACATGGATGGCTTATACAGCTATACATCCAGTGTTTCCAGAACAAAACTTCAACCAATCCATTCTTCAGGGTTCATTAACAACCATGAAATCTGACTCATTAGTTAGTGCAAGACAAATTAGACAACCTATACACAGTAACCATGATATCCGTTCTGCTTTTGATGGTATTACCTATAGAAAAGGAGGTGGTGTTTTAGAAATGATGAACACCTTTTTAACCCCCGAACAGTTTAGAAAAGGTATCCAAAATTACATGAATAAATATACCTTTAAAAATGCCAATGCCGATGAATTTATTGCAGCCATTAGTGAGGCTTCAGAAAATATACCAGCCGATGTTATAAAAACAGCCTTTAATAGCTTTTTAGAACAACCAGGTATTCCATACTTAACCATCAACACCAGTTGTGAAGATGGCATTAATAAACTTGCTATCAATCAAAAAAGGTATTTGCCCTTAGGTTCAAAAGGCGACTCTGACAAACAAACTTGGAAAATACCAGCATGTATGAGTTATGAAATTGATGGTAAAGAACACCGAGATTGTCATATGATAGATGCCAAAGAACAAAACATTAACTTAGCAGGAACGGGTTGTGCCGCATTTATCATGCCAAACACCAATGGCTCTGGTTATTATCGTTATTCTTTAGATTCAGAAGATTGGTCAAAACTATATAATAATTTAGACAACCTGACAATTAATGAAATTATATCACTCAATGATAGTTTTTCTGCATCAGTCGAAACCGGGAAAATTGACTTCACAACACTAATGAAGTTTGCTCCAATCATCGCGAATTCTAATTTAAGCAATATCGCCTCATCACCTATGTCAACTATCAGTAATATGAAAGACAAAGTTGCAGAGTCAGAAAATGAAGAAGCTAAAGTTGCTCAATTAGCTAATGCACTTTATCAAACTCACTATCAACGCCTTGGATTTGATGCTAAAGAAAATGATAGTGTAGAAGATACTAAATTACGAAATAATGTTGTTGATTTTCTAGCCGATACAGGTAAAGACTTAGCTGTAAGAGAAAAACTTATAAACATGGCAAAAACTTATACTGGATATAAAACTGACAATCAATTACATGAAGATTTGGTTAACACAAATTTATTATCATTAGCTTTGAATACAGCCGTTGAAGATAGTGATCAAGAGTTTACAGATCACTTAATTAGTTTGTTTGACAGTTCAAAAGACGGCACTGTTAGAAATAGATTATTAGGTGCAATTTCATCAAATAACAATCCAGAATTCATTGAAGAATTAAGAAATTGGATGTTATCAGATCGTTTGAGAAATAACGAAATTTTTATTATTTCTAGAGCTCAGTTAGGAGATAAAAATAAAAGTAAAGGAATGTGGAATTGGACGAAGGAAAATTATAAAGCCTTCAAACAAAGGGTTCCTACTGGTTTTCACGGCAGAATGCCAATCATAGGTTCTGATTTTTGTTCAGAAGAAGAGAAAAAAGAATTAACTGATTTCTTTAACCCAATTATGGAAGAGCAATCTATTGACCCACGCACCTTAGCACAAGTAATAGAAAGTATCGATTTATGTATTGTAAAACGTGCACATGATAAAGTGATGCTTAAAGAATACTTAGCAATACTAAATTAAAAACATTATAGTTAATCGTCTTGGTTGTGTTTTCTCAACCAAGGCGACACTCTATATCTATCATCACCAAACCATTGATGTAAATTATCCAAAGTTTCAACGACAAATTTAAAGCCAATTTTATGTGCCCAGGCAATTAAACCTATGGGATAGTTAACACCCTTTTGCATAGCTAAATCAACATCATTCTCAGAACAAACACCATTTTCTATAGCATCTGCTGCTTCATTAATTAATAAACTAACAGTACGCATAACTACCAAACCTGGCAAATCTTGACAAATAACAACTTGCTTTCCTAATTTTTGAAACATACCAATTATTTCATTTTGAGTCTCTTGCGGGCAATGTGAATCGAATGAAATATGTAAAATGGGGCAAGTATCGAAATCTAACATTAAATCAACTTGCACCAAATGTTTTTGATTGATTGTTTTAATTCTCTGGTTGCATGTTTGACCATTGGTTAAATAAATAGCACATTCACCAACTTGTATACTTGGACTACCCTCATGTTCTGTTGCAATAAAATGCTTACTGTTTTTTATGGCACTTTCTAAAACATCCAATTGGGTTGCGTCTTTACATAAACTAACATATTTGGCCGCATCTTGCGGTAAAGAAAATTCAGCAACAGGTCGTTGCGAATTATCATATTTATAAAAACCTTCACCTGTTTTTTTGCCTAATAAATTAGCAGAAACCATTTCTTCTTGAATCAATGACGGGCGATATCTTGGGTCAAAGTACATACTTTTGAATACTGTTTGACTAACTGAAAGATTAATATCCATACCAATTAAATCCATCAATGTAAAGGGACCCATTCTAAATCCTGCTGAAGTCATTAATGCATCAATAGTTTGTGGCTCAGCAACTTGTTCTTGTAACATTTTTAAAGCTTCGCCATAAAAAGGACGAGCTACACGGTTAACAATAAAACCAGGGGTTGATTGTGCTAAAACAGGTGTTTTATTCCAAAAATAACAGAGATCAATTCCTGCGTCTATATTTTTTTGAGAAGAACGCATACCAGCAATCACTTCTACTAATTTCATGACGGGTGCGGGGTTAAAAAAATGAAGACCAATCATGTTCTCAGGATATTTTAAACACGAAGCAATAGCTGTCACAGATATAGAAGAAGTATTTGTTGCAAATAATGTACTATCTTGACAAATATTCTCTAATTCTTTAAAAACACTTTGTTTTACTGAAAGTTTTTCAACAATAGCTTCAATGACTAATTCACAAACTGATAATTGATTAACATCATCAATCACAATAATATTATCTACAATAGCTTGCTTTTGATTTTCTGTTATTTTTCCACGTTCAACCCGTGAAGATAACCTTTTTGACATGCTTGCCTTTGCAGAATTGGCTAAATCATTATTTAAATCAAACAAATACGCTTTTTGATTATGGCTTGCGGCAACTTCAGCAATACCAATACCCATTGTACCTGCTCCGATCACTCCTATATTTTTAAATTTATTTTGCATAAGCAACTCTTTAAATTATCTTAACAACCTTTAAAATTTGGCGATCTCTTTTCACCAAAAGCATTCACACCTTCTTTAAAATCATGACTCAAGCCCATAACTCTTTGTACATCTCGCTCAGCATCCAATTGTTGATCATAGGTATTGCTGTATGATTTTTCTAATAATTCTTTGGTATTAGATAATGCTAGAGTTGGACGCTTGGCAATAACATCCACTAATTTACCAACTTCAGATTTAAATTCACTGTCAGGGAAACTGGCATAAATCATACCCATATTCACCGCATCATTTGCCATTACTGGTGTTGCTAGCATAGTTAAAGCCTTTGCTCTTGCAAGGCCAACTAACTTAGGTAAAATCCAGCTACCATTGCAATCAGGCACCAATCCAACTTGTGAAAATGATTGTATAAAGCTAGCAGATTCTGTTGCTACGACAATATCACAGTTTAATGCAATATTAGCACCAGCACCAGCTGCTACACCATTAACTGCACAAATGATAGGTGTACGAATTGATTTTAAAATCCTCAAATTCGTGTTATAGCCTTTGTCTAAAGTCTCACCTAAATCCATAGATTTGTCTGTTTTACGTTCGCCTAAATCTTGGCCAGCACAGAAACCACGTCCCGCACCAGTTATTAGGACACATCGCAAATTATCGGTATCAGCAATAATACGTAAAATCGTATAGAATTCATCATGCATAGTTTTAGAAAAAGCATTTAATCTATCAGGGCGATTGAGTTCAATGGTTGCTATTGAGTTTTCTACAGAAAAGTTAATTGTTTGATAAGTCATATTCACAATTTGTTATTTAGATGGCAAAAGATTATACTCTTATGCATGAAAAATATCTACGAAATTGATGGTGTAAAACCTGTCATTGATCCAAGTACTTATGTACATCCGACCGCTGTCATCATCGGTTCAGTACAAATTGGGAAAAACTGTTATATTGGTCCAAACGCTTCAATTCGTGGTGATTATGGCACTATTATTTTTGAAGATGGTGTCAACTTTCAAGACATGTGTGTAGCTCACGGTTTTCCAAATGGTATTACGCTCATAAAAAAAAATGGTCATATTTCTCATGGAGCGGTAATACATGGTTGTACAATTGGGGAAAACACAATGGTTGGTATACAAGCCGTTGTCATGGACAACGCCGAAATAGGCAATGAGTGCATGATCGCAGCACTTAGTTACATAAAGCCCAACTTTAAAGCACCAAACCGATCAATCATTGCAGGAATCCCAGCAGAAATAAAGCGTCAAGTGACTGATAAAGAAATTAATTGGAAAACGAAAGGAACAGCATTATATCAACAATTAGCAGAAAGAAGTTTAACTTCACTAAAGCCTTGCGAACCATTAACTGATATAAAACAACAACAGAATTTAGTGATTCCTGAATTTAAACCCTTAAAATAAATGCTGTATTAAAAATATCTATTGAATAGATGTAGAAGTTCTGACTATTTCATAATCCAAACAGAAAACTTCCTACCTTTTATACCTTTAGATTTAAGCCCTTTGATGGCCTTATTGATCAATCCGCGTTCAAGAGCAACATAACTTTGTTTATCATAGATATCAATTTTACCGATGTTTTTTCCTTGTAATCCTACATCACCAGTTAATGCTCCAAGGATATCACCTGGACGCAGCTTATTGCGTTTACCTGCTTCAATAACAATTGTTCCATTACTGGCTTTTAACGCAAAGCCCATTTTATTTTTTATGACTGAACCTTTTTCAAAGATACGGCTTCCATTATTCATGTCTTTGGCTTTATGTGCCTGTTTACCCGAATAGAGTGTCACAGCAACACCTGTCTTCCCTGCTCTACCTGTACGTCCAATTCTGTGTGTATAAACATTCTTTTCAAAGGGCAAACCATAGTTAATAACCATTGATAATTCTTTAATATCTAGTCCACGTGCAGCAACATCAGTGGCTACTAATACGGGAATGGTGTGATTTGAAAATTTAACCAATACATCATTGCGTTGATATTGTTCTAAATCACCGTGTAAAGTTGAAGACTCTATTCCATTATCATTAAGGTACTTAACTACCTGCTTGGCATCCACCTTTGTATTGGCAAAAACAAGGGCATTATCTGGTTGAAATTTTGCTATGACATTTACCACAGTTTTAAGCATCTTATCGCCATCAACTTCATAAAAATGTTCAGCTATTTTATTAGGTTGTTCTGAATGAACTGTTTTAATATTAACAGCGCTATTTTGTAATGTATCACTTAACGCTCTAATTTCATCAGTATACGTCGCTGAGAAAAACAAAGTTTGGCGTTTATTAGGTACAAACTCCATAACATTTTGTATTTCTTCAACAAACCCCATGTCTAACATTCTATCTGCTTCATCCAAGACCAACGTTTCCATTTCATCTATTTTAAGATAACCTTTATTCAAATGTTTTAATATTCTTCCTGGTGTACCAACAACTATATGCGCAGGATGAGACAATGACTTAATTTGTGGACCAATAGCAACACCACCACAAAGAGTGATAATCTTAATATTTTGTGTGAATCGCGCTAACCTTCTTAATTCTTTTGTCACTTGATCAGCCAATTCACGGGTTGGGCATAAGACCAAAGACTGAACCGTATAATTAGTTAATTCAATTTTATTCAGCAAACCAATACCAAAAGCCGCTGTTTTCCCACTACCTGTTTTAGCTTGAGCAATGACATCTTTATTTTGTAATACATGTGGTAAACTCATGGCTTGAACTGGCGTCATCTCGTTATAGCCCAATTCTTCAAGATTGGCGAGTACTGGTTTTGATAAGTGAAGAGAAGAAAAATTTAAGTCAGACATAATGGTATTTGTATTTAAAACTGCGTGGAGTATAAGCCTTTTATTACTTGATTCAAGTTTTTTCCAACCAAATAAATGATTGTAACGTCTATATAAGCATGATTAACAAAGTTTACATTGAATATTTATTAGTACAAGGAGATAAAGAGTCTCTTCAACAAGTACTCTGTATTATTCAACCCAAACTACTCTCTTTTGCTCAAAATTTATTAAAAGACAAAACCAGTAGTCAAGATGCACTTCAAGACTCATTAATTGCAATAGTTAAAGGTGTACGTAAACTTAAAGATTATAGAAAATTTCATGCATGGATATATCAAGTGACTCGTAACAAGTGCTTAGATATTATTCGTAAAAACCAAAAATATAATAATGACAGTAATTTAGATTCAATACCTGAGCCAATGGCAGAAGAAAATGATAGGGATACTGAACGAGATATGATGAGCATGATTAATCAATTGCCTCATAAACATAAAAATATCATCCACCTATTTTATTATGAAGGGTTTAGCATTATTGAAATTTCCAATATTTTATATATGCCTGCTGGTACTATCAAATCCTTATTATTTGATGCACGCACTCAATTAAAACAACTTTTAGGAAAACAAATATGACTTCAATAGACGATAAAATAAAACAAGCACTTAACGAAGAGTATCAAGACCTGATCTCTGAAAATGATAAAATTGATGCCAATCCATTCAAACAAATGAGTATTGGGTTTAAAGGAAAAATGGGTTGGATGTATATTGCAGTAATAGTTTTTGGGGTTTTGGTTACTGCTATGTCGATATATTCAATTTATAGCTTTTACCATGAAACACAAATAAAATCCTTAATCGGATGGGGAGTAGCAATCATTGTGACTATCTTTCTCACGCAAATAACAAAAATGTGGTATTGGTCGGAACTTGGTAACAATCGTGTGATTCGAGAAATTAAATTACTTGAATTACAATTAGCGCAAGTGATTAAAAACCAAGAAAACAAATAGATTATTTATTATTAGAGACAAGCAGTTGCTTGTCTCTAATAATAAACTTGCTCTTACATAGTTCTTGTCATCAAAGCACGATAAACCTGCTTAGTCATTTTTTGGATGGTAATAAAACCCCAATGCCAAGATTTGTATTTGGCTTCAAGAGGATTTAGATTAACGATTTCTTTTTCTGTCTTACCCTCTTTAATTAGTGCGCCTATCATTGAGCGTGCATCTTCTAGCATAGTGATAGAATTTATCAAATCTTGCTTATTAGCTAATGGACCATGCCCTGGAATGATTTTAGTTTCATCATCCACTAAACCTAAAATAGTTTTTTGTGCTTCAATATAACCATCTAAACTACCGCCACTATTAAAATCTATATACGGAAATATCTTATTAAACATAGTATCTCCCATATGAATAACGTTAACATTGGTAAAGTGAATAACTGCATCACCATCTGTATGCGCATGTGGCAAATGAAAAATGTGCGCCTCTACGCCATTAAGATGAAAATTCATAGATTCTGAAAATGTAATCATTGGTAATGCACTTTTGGGCGCATCTACTTGTTTTCCTTGTGCATTAGTTACACCTTTTTTCAGCAAATGCTTACGTAGATTTTTATGTGCAACAATATGTACTCCTTTTTCACCTAAAGTTTCATTATTACCTGTGTGGTCACCATGGACATGGGTATTAATAAGAAAATCAATATCATTAGGTGTGATATCTTTTAACGCCTTATTCATGATATCTAACGTTGAAGGCATAGCATCATCAATCAAGACAACTCCATCTTCACCAACTGATAAACCAATGTTACCTCCAGTAAATCCACCAACCCCCTTTAACATATACAATCCATCTGACACTTCTGTGGCTTGCCATGATAATTTTGTTTCATTTTTTGCAATTGTGTTAAAAGACAACCCTAATGCAAAAGTTAATAATGTATTTTTAATTATATTCATAATATCCTCATAAAAATTTTCGATAGTATAGCATTTATTTAATCGGTTTTATTGCAACACCACGAATTGTTGGCCTTACAAAAGCTGGTGCTTTTCGCATACTGGCTTTTGTAATAGTATTAATTTCAAAACCAGTTTCAATTATATATTTTTCAGTTTCACGATTGGTATGGCAATTACCAGAAATTCGTTTCCATATGGGGTTCATAAAATTTTGCCACCTTAATCTTTTTGGATTATTTTCTGCGGCTACATGTTCCATAAAAAACAATCGACCACCAGGTTTTAACACTCTATAAGCTTGTTGCAAAGACTTGTGCGGACTTGCAACTGAACAACACACTAAAGTAGAGACCACGCAATCTAAAGAATTATCTTCTAAATCAATGTATTCCATCCCAAATTTTTTGATACTGGTATTTTCTATTTCAAAGCTTTTTAGTTTCTCAATCAATCGTTTGCGCATAAATTCATCAGGTTCAGAAATGATTAATGCCTTAACTTTATCGGTATAAAATGCAAGATTTGCACCCGTCCCTGCACCAACTTCTAGCACAAGACCGCTAACATCAGACAATAACTCTCGGCGCCAATCTTTTAGACAAGCCTCTTCAGTTTTAGCAATAAGTGGATCATATATGAATGCGAAAAATCGTGACATAATATTTTAGTCTCCATCACCATCAATCATAATATCTCCTTCCGAATGATTATCTGAATAATTGTAGCCACTAAACATGATTGAATACTTTGAAACATCACTACTTGTAAACTCAAAGCCATCAAAATACTTTTTAGAAATTTCAGTGCGTAGCTGTTGATATTCAGAATCAGAAATTTCATTTTTAAAATAATTAAAAAACTCTTCATTACTACAATGTAAAGCAACAGCATAAGTTTTATACTTTATATTAAAGCTATACCGTTCAAGACTTCTAATGACTTGTAAAGCCGAATATTCAGAAGACCTTCCGTAATCCTTAATCATTAATTTTGGCAAAATCATTAAATAAGACTTAATTGCTTTATTTTTTCTTGAACCAAATATCATGTTAATGGTAACTTATATTGTTGTATATTTATATACCTATAAATGAGTTTCCTGCCTTCGTAGGAATGACGATGGAATCGAGACTCAACCATCATAATCAATAACAATTTTATCTGTTTTTGGAATAGATTGACAAGACAAGATATAGCCTTTTTCAAGTTCCCAGTCTTCTAATGAATAATTATTGAGCATTTCTACTTCACCATTGACTAATTTACACCGGCATGTAGCACAAACACCAGCTTTACATGAATAAGGCATTTTTATTTTTGCATCTAATGCTGCATCTAATAATGTTTTCTCATCACCTTCCTTGATTTCATAATGTGAAGTGACACCATCAATTGTCACCATAACACCAGAATCTATTTTAGAGGACTTTTTCTTATCAGACATCACCTGTCCTTCGGATAAAAACTGTTCGCTGTGTATAATGTTTTTTTCTATGCCATTGTCGACTAATACTTGGGTAATTTCATCAATCATGCCACCTGGGCCACATAAATAATACCCAGCAATATCAAGTTGCTTCAACTCATTATTAAATATTTTTGTTACTTTAGCACTATCAATTCTCCCAGAAAACAACTCAACATCTATAGGCTCTTGTGAGAGAAAATAACTAATGGATAATCGATTGGGGTAGCTGTCTTTAAGGTCTGTTAAATGTCCTTTTAACAATGTACTCTCAACTGTTGAGTTTCCATAATATAAATTTATTTGACTGTTGGAATTATTTAATACTTCGTAAATCATACCTAATACTGGAGTTATACCACTACCTGCAGCAAATAAAGCATAGATTTTATCATCTTGTGGCGACATAACAAAATGACCTGTAGGGGCCATGACTTCAATAAATTGCCCTACTTTATATTCCGTTTGTGCTGCCGAAGAAAACAAGCCACCATCAACTTTCTTAATCAACACCTGTATGTCATCTTCATGAGATGGATTGAAAATCGAATAACTGCGGCGTATTTCTTCACCATTAACTTCTTTTCTAAAAGTTAAATGTTGGCCTGCTTGCCATATAAATGTGGGTTTGTATTGAACTGGAATATCAAGTGTCCAAATAACAGCATCATTGGTTTCTTGTTGAATGTTTTTAATTTTGACTTTATGAAATTCGTACATTTTTTTCTCTAATTAAATATATTCTTATAGTGATTATATTAATGGCATTTGAAGTAATCAAATGGTTCTAAACAATCCTTACATCTGTACAACGCCTTACAAGCGGTTGATCCAAATTGACTAATCAATTCAACTTGTTTGGATTGGCATTGTGGGCAAATAATCACCCCTTTTTTACTCGGTGGCATTATGCCGTAATCAAATAAGGCTTTTTTACCTTTTTCTGTCATCCAATCTGTCGTCCATGCTGGAGATAATCGTATTACCACATTAATCTTTTTATCAAACTCTTTTGTAAGCACCTTAATAATATCCTGTTCAATCACTTCCATCGCAGGACAACCCGAATAAGTTGGTGTAATGGTTATTTCTATTTCTCTTTCATCTACTTCAATGTTTCTAATAACACCTAAATCTTCTAACGATAATACAGGTATCTCTGGATCAGTAACTTGGGCTAATATTTCTTTTACTATGCCCTTCATTTCGAAGATCTAGTAACCTGGAAATTTACAGACAATACACAGAGTTG
>Ga0209345_10005087_pt1 | contig 12382 bp, 10 predicted proteins | sample Cruoilmetagenom7_FD_187294 | JGI IMG/M metagenome (GOLD analysis project Ga0209345, IMG submission 187294) | Oil polluted marine microbial communities from Coal Oil Point, Santa Barbara, California, USA - Sample 7 (SPAdes) (version 2) | ecosystem: Environmental > Aquatic > Marine > Oil seeps ...
CGGTCGCAAACTCCCTCAAACAATCTGCAATTTTCAGCTTCACTCACTAAGAATCTTTCTCAAAATGAATCAAGAAGGTTCGTCAAAGATCATTCAAGTCATATTCCGACCAACTGCACAGGTCGAGAATTTTGGGAAGCACGTATTCATATCCTTAAAGAAACTCTTTCAGATTTTTACGCCCGGTTGCCCCCTTATACATAGGCGCTTGGCAAATTGTTCCTTTCAATTCGTATCTCTGGGTTCTAATGGTCACCACTGTCCCAGGCTGACTACTCGATTTACGGATATACCCCATGGCAATGGCCTTGCCTAGGGACGGAGAGAAAGAACCACTAGTAATAAACCCTTTCTCCTTCCCCTCTGCGCTGAGTAGTATATCGTGAGCCCGTGCGGCCCTGCGGTCGTCAAGGATCAAGGCAATCAACAAGTATTCCCTGCGTGATTCGTCGAGAACCACAGGAGAGCCGATGAATTTTTTGTTGGTAGCGACGTGGCGTAGCAGTCCAGATTCACCTATGTTTCTATCAGCGCAAAGCTCATGCCCGTATAGGGGAAACCCCATTTCGAGGCGGAGAGTATCACGTGCGCCAAGCCCAGCCGGCTCAGCACCGTGCTCGAGGCAGTCGTTCCACAAATTGGTGCCAATTTCGTTGTCGCAGTAAATCTCGAAGCCAATTTCACCGGTGTAGCCAGTCCTGCTGGTTAGAACCTGCCTACCTTTGTACCGATTGTGTTTGAAGTGGTAAAACTTCATGTCATCAATCCTCTCCTCCATCATCTTCTGCATAATCTTGGCAGAGTGAGGCCCTTGAAGGTCAATTTTTGTGGTTTTATCGGAAACGTCTTCTATGTGGGTAGCTTTGGAGAGGTGAGACTCGATCCAATCAAAATCTGTCTCCTGAGTTGCTGCATTCACCACCATAAAAAAGTCGTTTTCACCCAGACGGTAGATAGTCTGATCGTCGATAGCCCCGCCCTGATGATTGCAGATGAAGCCGTAGCGACATTGCCCTATCTCCATGGTGCCGACCTGACAGCTCAGCAGATTCTCAAGGTCGGCGAGTGCACTTTCGCCGTAGATGTGGAACTCTCCCATGTGGCAGGTGTCAAAGACAGTCGCTCTATTACGGGTGGCTAAGTGCTCTGCGATGATGCCATGGTATTGAATAGGCATAAGATACCCAGCAAACGGAGAAATCTTAGCCCCACTAAATTCGTGGATATCATACAGAATGGTTTTATTCAAGCTCATAATGAGAATCCATGAAAAATATGTATCTTTCGTCGCTGTGCCGGTGAAAGGCTATAACCACCTAGGTCTCATGCCAGCGATTATTTACCAACGAATCTATTATCTGCCTCCCACGATGCCCAAAGATGGGATGAGTGTTCAAAGAGAGCCTATCAGCCTCGCGCATGGCAATCTTGGCAGGCGGTTCGGAAGTCGTTAGCGAAGACTGAAGGATATTCAAACTAGTTTGATATATAGAATGCACCCAGTCAGTGCTTAAATGTCTTTCGATAAAAGGATCATCCTTCACAAAACCATATTGCTCATTGGCACAATTTACGATACCCATGCGGTTTGTTATGAAATCAGGGATATAAATGATACCCTTCTCGTATAATAAGAGATCATCTCTTTCGGGATCTTGAAGTTGATTGTTGGCAGACCCACAGATGATCTTAGCCTTTATGTTGGCAATCGTTCTCGGGCAAAGTATAGCCCCTGTGGCGCAAGGGGCCAATATGTCACAAGAAACCTTGAGAATCGAGTCGTCATCCCGCTCAACAATACTGGCTTCCAGATTCTCATGGGATAACTCATGCACCAGGTGCTCTACGAGTTCTCTGTCAATGTCGGTCGCTATTACTTTTCTTACGTTCTCCTCAAACAAAAAGCGAATAAGTGCCCCTCCAACATTACCCATACCCTGGACAGCGATGGTTTTCCCCTTCAATGAGTCATCTCCGGTAAACTTTAATCCGGCTTTCATACCACAAATGACACCTTTGGCCGTCAGGATAGAAGGGTTGCCACTTCCTCCTAAAACTTTGGGAATACACGTTGTGAACCTCGTGTTACAAAAGACATTGGCAATGTCATCCACGTTCGTTCCAACGTCCTCCCCCGCAACAAAGCAACCCCGAAGAGAAGTGAGCATCTCACCGAAATCACCGTAGATTGAAGCTAGCACCTCTTTTTTGGTCTTGTCAACCGATGGATTCATTGCCATAACGCCTTTCCCGCCACCCCACCAAAGCCCAGCCAAGGAATTTTTTCGGGTCATACCCTTTGAAAGTCGAAGGCCATCTCTAATATAGTCTTCCACAGTATCGTAATGCCAGAATCGAACCCCACCGATCGCTTGACCACGCTTTGTGCTGTGCACAAAAACGCCCTGCAGAGTGTCGTAGCGCTGACTGAGTTGGAAGAACAACCCCTCATGTTCCATGAAATCCCTTTGATCTGTTTGAATAAAGTCCGCAATCGGCTGCAATAGTCTATGAGAACTCGAAAGACGCTCTATCTTTTCGTCGTACACAAAGAAGAATCGATATATGTTCCGTTCCTTGAGAAACTGAACAAATTCTTGAGGAGATAGATCTAATAGTTTGATTTCGATTGGTTTGTTCATAAATTACCTCCTTATCTCTATAATCCTTTCTTTATCCTCCTCTGCAATACCATAAATGATGTTTTTACTTTCGGTCCGGGATTTTCTTATATTATTAGTATTAGCAAAAGTACTGGCTTATGGCAAGAGAGGAATTGTGACAGGCCGCTGAAGTTTTGCATTCTCATCCTAACCCTCCCCCAAAAGAGGGGCTTTTTTCTCACTCGACCCTTGGGGAGAAAGGGGAAAGAGGAGCTGTGAGAATTGTCGCATGAGATTACTGCAAAAAGTATGCCGAATGGTATTATAAAAATACCTTTACAAATCTCATATAGGCTGATAACGTTATTCAAATTTTTATCAAACAACCTGCTACCAATCAAACGACTCTTGCCTGACAACTAGCTGATTCTAAAACTCAAGCTGCAATTACACATAGTGTCTGAACGAAAACCCATTAAATTATTGAAAAACAAGATGATATCAAGCAACTTTCAAAACGAAGATTTGTAGGTTCTTAATTTACTTAATTTTATATAGGGGGAGAATGTTTGAAGTAATATTTATAACAAGAAAGGAGAAACAAAAATGGATTTAGGGTTAGCCGGAAAGAATGTAATGGTCATGGGGGGTGGTTCGAACATCGGGCGTGCTATTTCGTTACTGTTTGCTGAAGAAAAAGCAAACGTTCTTGTGGGTGATTGGGACGAAGCGCAAGCCGAAAAGACAGTGGCTGACATAAAAAAGCTGGGGGTTAAAGGGATAGCGGCAAAGACGGATGTTACCGACTGGGACAGTGTTCAAGGTACTGTAAAACGGGCGCTGGATGAACTTGGATCGATAGATATCCTGGTTAACAATGCCGGTTGGGCCATGGATCGGCTCTTCGTAGAGAAGCCCAGGACTGAATGGGAACAAGAGATAGCCATAAATTATTGGGGGGTTATTAATGGTATAAAGGCAGTCCTTGATCACATGATAGAGAGGAAACAGGGCAGCATAGTTAGTATCGGTTCCGATGCTGGAAGGATGGGGGAATATAGAGAAGCTGTGTATGCCGGGTGTAAAGGTGGCGTTATAGCGCTTACAAAGGCTATAGCAAGAGAAAATGGGCGTTTTGGGATAAGGCTTAATGTGGTATGTCCGGGACTTACCCCTGGAAAGCTTGATGACTGTGGTGAAAAAAGCCTGTGGAGAGGTGAAGAGGCAGAGGTGTTTACTCCTGAGGCACAAGAGAGGGCGAAGAAGGCGTATCCTCTGAGGAAGCTTGGTAAACCTGAGGACATTGCAAACGCTGTTGTCTTTATTGCTTCCAGCCGTGCGGGCCATATAACGGGTCAAACATTGAGTGTAAGTGGAGGGTATACGATGATGTAACCTGCCATTAGTTGAGGTAGGCCAAACAGGGTTTGGATTAGAGTTTGAGAGGAGATGACGACCCGGTATGAGAAGAGGTTCCTCCAATAATGATGGTATGATGGAGGTTAAGAAGAAGAAAACAGTTTGAGGAGGGGAAAATGAGAGTAGAAGGAAAGGTTGCAATCGTAACAGGTGCTGCAGGGGCAGGTATCGGTCAGGGGGTTGCTTGGGCTTTAGCTAAGGAAGGTGCAAATGTTGTGGTCAGTGATGCCCATGCCAAGAGGCCGTTTGAAGTGGCAGAGAAGATTACATCCGAGACCGGGAGGGAGGCACTAGGTGTTGTATGTGATGTGACAAAGACCGAACACATAGATAGTATGGTTAAAACCACACTCGATAAGTTCGGAAAGCTGGATATCCTGATTAACAATGCCGGTGGTAATAAACTTCAACAGGTAGTCGACATGGATGAAGATGTTTGGGATTTTGTGATAAACGTTAACCTCAAGTCTACGTTTCTTTGCTGTAAAGCCGCTCTTCCCAGTATGATCAAGCAAAAATATGGAAGGATAGTCAACCTCTCTTCTTCTATATTCTTGGTGGGTTCCAAGGATGGGGAGGCTCCTTATACCGCAGCAAAGGCTGGTATCATAGGTTTTTCCAGGGCATTATGCCAAGAGGTTGGGGAACACAACATAACAGTCAATTGTATAGCACCGGGACTGATAATGAATGATTTTCTCCTCAAGATATATCCTAAGGAGTACTTTGAGGACTTTGAAAAAAGCGTCCCGTTAAGAAGAAGCGGGGAGCCTTCAGATATAGCAGGCGCTGTGTTGTTCCTCGTTAGTGATGATGGTAGTTACATGACCGGCCAGACACTCTCTGTGAGTGGCGGATGGACACTATACTAAGTAACCCCCCCCTCTCCACCTTCTGGGCTGGGGTGGAGAGGGAAATTTTGGTTAACGATACTGTAAGGAGATGGTGTATGAAAGCAATAGATATGCAGGTATGTACAAGTACCAAGGATGGGATTGGACGCATGATAAGGGATGACGGGATATTGGCTGAATTGACACAGTATTTCAGATCTCCCGGCGACTATTTCAAAACGGAGGAAGAACTCATTTCCGGGCTCCGAGAAAGTGGCGTAAGAGCGGTTGTATGTGGTGGTACTTGGAAGTTCATGGGTTGGACAGACTTCGAAGAGCTAAAGGAGAGGAACAACTATTTGGGCCACCTCATTAAGGACTATCCAGACGCTGTTGTTGGCGCTTGGATCTCGTTAGATCCGGATTTGGGTTTGAAAGGACTGCGGGAACTGGAGAGGTGTATAAAGGATTTGGGTACCTGTGGTGTTGCAGTATGTGGATCAATGAGTAACATGCCGGCAAATGATAAATCTTTTTATCCATACTATGAGCTGTGCAACGAAGCAGATGTACCTATCAAGATTTGGGTGGGTCATATTGCTGTTCAGGGACGGGGACTACGCCTATGGACGGAAAATCCCATACCCCACGTGGATGATGTTGCCGCCGATTTTCCTGAGCTTAAGATAGTATGTGCCCATCATCCCTGGCCTTTTCACAACGAGATGGCATCAGTTCTGATCCACCATCCCAATGTCTTTAATGAGCAGCACGGTTGGTCGCCCAAGTACTTTCCGGAAACGTTCAAAAAGGATATCAACTCTCGCTTACAGGATAAGATCATGTTCGGGTCCGATTACCCCTATTTTTCATATCAGCGACTATTCCCCGACTGGGAGGCAGAGGGTTTTAAACCTCAAGTTTTGGAAAAGGTGCTCTACAAGAATGCCGAAAGGGTTTTAGGGCTTGGATGATAATTGACAGAGCCTTGCCACGACAATCCTGGACCTTTATCCCTGGTTAGGGGCAAGGCTCTCCTGAAAAAGGGAGGGTACGTCATGAGTCTCGCAACATTGAGACTGAAAAAGGAGATGGGTGGCAAGGGTTTTAGATCGATTCAGAGGGGGTTCGATCCGACCGAGATAGAGAGTCCTTACGCCCCTGGAGTAAGAATCTGTCTTGACAGGGCGCGACTCTTGACCCAATCGTACAAGGAGACAGAAGGGCTGCCAATAGTCTTGAGAAGGGCCATGGCCTTGGCGAAGATATTGGAAAACGTAAGGATATATATAGGTAATGGAGAACGGATAGTGGGAAATACCGCATCTACCCCAGATGCTTTAGTTCCTTACCCGGAATACTACTGGAGATGGTTGGATAAACAGATAGATAAACGTTATAAGGGTATGCTGGATGATGCTGGTAGGGAAGAGCTTCACCAGCTTCACAAGTATTGGCAGAATATATCGGTTCAGGGGAAGGAACGCGACCTCGTTCCTGATGATGTGAAGCCTTACTGGAAATTCAGCGGTCCCATCTTCTGGGGTTACTATTATGAGTCAGGGGTGCCGAACTTTGAGAAGCTTTTCAAGGTAGGTCTAAGGGGGTTAATCGCAGAGGCTGAAGATAAGTTAAAGACCATAGGGGCCCACGTGGACAAGGATTATTATGAAAAGACTAATTTTTTGAAGGCTGTAATTATTTCTTTGAATGCGGGAATCACCTTTGCGAAGAGATTTTCCACTTTGGCTTCAGAAATGGCCGATACAGAAAATGATCCTCAAAGAAAAAAGGAATTGGCGGAAATATCTGCAATATGTGACTGGGTGCCGGAGAATCCGCCCAGAAACTTTCACGAAGCCCTACAGTTCATATGGTTCATAACATTGGTGTCTCGCGTCTACGAACTCAACATGAATGGCTATGCAGTGAGGCTTGACCAACTCCTGTACCCGATATACAAGAAGGAAGAGGAAGAGGGGAAGATTAGCAGGGAGAAAGCTCAAGAGTTATTGGAGTTCTTATGGCTGAAGTTCAATTCAAGGGGAGAACTGGTTGCCCCGCTCATGGGGAGTGGCAACGTTGGCTTCCATCCAAATGTCACATTTACCATTGGAGGGGTTACACCGGCTGGCGAGGATGCCACAAATGAGATGAGCCACATCATTCTCGACGCCTCAAATGTGATCAGGGGAACACAGCCTCAGATCGCATTCAGGTACCATGATAATATCCCGAAGGACCTGCTTATGAAGGCCATCAATCTCGTGAAGACCGGTGTGGGTTATCCTCCTTTCTTTAACGATAAAGTAGCAGTTCAGATGATAGTAAACGAGGGGATACCAATAGAGGACGCCAGGAACTATGGGATAGAATCCTGTATGAGGTGGACGATTCCAGGGAAAAATATTACCTACCGGGCGATATCCGGGGTTTTAGTCGGTCCCAAGTGCCTGGAGCTGGCTTTGAATCAGGGGGTTGATAAGTTCAATGGTAAACAGATAGGGGTTCTTACTCCAGATCCTTTGACTTTTGCCTCTGTTGAGGATGTTATGGATGCTTATCTGCAGCAGGTTAGATTCTTCATGGATAAACTGGCGAGGATAGCCAACATGGCGGACATCTTATATGAGGAGTGCTTACCCAGACCTTTTCTCTCTGCCTTGCTTGATGATTGCATCGAACGAGCGGAAGATTGCAGAAAGTGGTCTTATTTTGACAAGAAGGTAATGGCGCCCATTGGATTGATCAATGTGGCAGATGGTTTAGCGGCTCTGAAGAAGCTTGTATTCGAAGAGAAGAAGATGAGTATGTTGGAGGTTTTAGATGCGCTGAGGTGCAATTGGGAGGGTAAAGAAGACATACGGCAGATGTTTCTGAACGCCCCCAAGTTTGGTAATGATGATGATTACGTAGATGAAATAGCAAGAGACGTCCAGTTCAAGACAGCAGCGGAGATGAAGAAGGTTAAGAACTCCAAGGGTAACTACTACCAGGTAGATGGGAGCGCCGGAGCGAATTATTTTGGTTACAGCCCACTTACAGGGGCTACCCCTGATGGTAGAAAGGATAGAGACCTGTTTGCAGATGGCACACTATCTCCCGAACGCGGCATGGACAGAAAAGGTCCCACAGCGGTACTTAAGTCCACTTCCAAGATAGACCCGAAAGAAACATACACCCTTCTTCTAAATCAAAAATTCCTGCCTCGATACCTGGAAGGCGAGTACAAAGAGCTGTTTGCCTCTTATCTTAAGACATGGGCGGATTTGGGTCATTTTCACATCCAGTTCAACGTAACAGACAAAGAAACTTTAACGCATGCACAGAACGATCCTGCAAGTCATGCTGACCTTGTTGTACGACTGGCCGGCTATAGCGTATACTTTGTTGATCTACCCAAAATGATGCAGGATGAGATTGTAAACAGGACTGAACAGGATTTTCATTGATACTTGGGGAAGTCATGGGAGCTTAATTAGTATATATGAAAGAATAGAAGGCCTCATAGAAGTCCAAGCCTGCTAAAGAAAAGATAGAGTAGGAAGGTCACAGCACAGCAGATGGTCGGGGTGCCCACCCAGGCATACAAAATTGCATAAAGCTTCTTGATGTCGATGGTCTTAACGCCCTTGACGAGTCCGATACCGAGAACCCCTCCTACCACGGCCTGACTTGTGGAGACAGGAACACCAATACCGGCATAGAAATGGACTGTTATTGCTTCGGCCAAAATCACAATAAAGGCTGTATAGCCGTCTAGTTTGACTAACCGTCCGCCAACTGTCATCATCATTTGTTTGCTGTAAGTCAACACACCAAACCCGATACTCAGCCCACCAATTAGGCAAGCCTCAAGTGGTGTGAGCATCCCTGGACCGGTAAAGACTCCACTGACATTAGCCACATTGTTTGCCCCTAGAGTATATGAGCCATAAATACCTGCCAGCACAAGGCACCAGCGCAGGAGCCTGTCATGCTCGAATAGGTTAAGGTTCAAGCCGTTCATGAACTTACCAACCACGAAATAAAGTACAATAGCGAAGATCATTCCCCCTAACGGAGTTCCTACCCAGCAGGCAACCACTTTACCCAGAACCTGACCATTGAAACTGCCTTCCAAAAGCCCCATGCAGACTAGTGAACCGACTACAGCCTGAGAAGTAGAGACCGGTAGCTTCAGGGAAGTCATCACAGTGACCGTGAGAGCGGAGCTAAGAGAAACCAGGAAAGCTGCGTTAAGAGAGACTTCGCTCATAGCTCGATAGGTGGCTATCCCTCGTCCGCCCTCAAGAAGGGCGCCGAGCAGGACAAAGACGGCGCATAGAGTGGCCGCGGTCCAAAAACGGATCATCCGGGATGCTACAGCCGTACCGAATATATTGGCTGCATCATTGGCCCCCAGAGACCACCCGAGGAAGAAGGCGGAAATGAGCTGCCACATCGTCTCTAAATCTGTCTCTTGATGGCCACGATCCCGATCCGATCCGCCGTATTCTCGGCTAGGTCGGAGATCTTGCCGATTAATTGGATGAGTTCCTTGAGCATAACCTTCTCGCCTGCAATTATGTCTGATTTGAAGGTTAGCTCGATGAGGGAACGTTCTAATCTGTCAGACTCACTCTCTTTGGCGTCCACGCCACGCGTCTGATAAAGTGTCTCATTCGGGTTGTCGAATAGCGTATTCATCGCTTCCCGTAGTCGGCGGTAGGCCTCCACGTTTATCTCCACCAGCTTCTCAACGTCCTCCAGCATTTCTGCCGGAATGTCCAGGCAGAGTACCTTCGTTAAAAAAAGTGCATCTTCTGCTGCGCTTGGGATTTGGTCATAGGACTCTAGGAGTATTAGAATATCTCCTCGTGAGTCGGGGAGAAGGGCCTTTCCGTAAAGGGTCATCTGAATCTTGCGTCTCAAGTCATCGGCCGCAGACTCGTACTTATGTACCTCTTCGATCTTTCGGTCGAACTCCTGTGAACAGCCCATGACCAGGAACATCTTCATAGACTCGTAGAATTGATCAATGCAGGAGTCAACCGTATCCAAATAAGCGTTGATCATCCGTCTGATATCTGCCTGTTTCTTCCATAAAAAAGCCATAGACTTCCTATTTTAAGCTGCCTCCCGTAATTTCTCAAAATCCGCAATCTCTGCGCCTGCCTGTGCGTATAGATTTTCAGATAGTAAACGAATAGTCCCCCTGACAATGGCTTAAAGGCATAATTCAAATGAGTTTCAAAATCTCTGACTAAGAAGTTTATCTATTTCATCAGCCAGTACACCTATTTCATTTAATATCCCTTCATTTGATTCATATTTCAATTTTTCGTTAAATAATTCATACGCAACCTTAGCCATGGCAGGATCGTATTTTTTTCCTTTTCGATTACAAAAATCTTCTATAGCCTCTTCAATGCTAATACGGCTACGGTATTGTCTTAATATAGATGTTCTTGCTTCCAATACATCCGCTAAAGTTAGAAGACGGGCATAAAATGAAATCTCATTTCCTTGTAATTTATTCGGATATCCAGGCCTTTCAGGATCATTATATCTTTCATGATGGTTCAGCACACCATTAAGTATATTATTCTTATTAATCCTGCAAGCTTTTAAAATTTCATACCCATCAATAACATGCTTTCGCATTATTGCAAGTTCATCTTTGTTAAATTGTACACTCCTTCCAGCTTCGGCTAATTTTTTTACTATTGGATTTTTTAAATCTGATTTTCCAATATCATGTACTAAAGATAAAATAAATAACTCTTTTCTCTGCTCAAATGTAAGGTTAAATGCAACAGCAATCCAATCAGCAATAACAGCAACCCTCAAACAATGCCCTTTCGTTATTGGACCTAAGGCACTTACAAGTAAAGCAATTTTTCTAAAAAAAGGGCGTTCGTTATTACTCCAATAATCAAATAGCTGATATTGTTTTTGATTATTAAAAATCAAGGCTCTATATGGATTCCAGGGTAGTGACTTGTTTTTAGTTATAATCGATTTCAGGGTAGATTTTTTTGGTTTTGTATTAAGGCCTGAATCCGTGGCATACTATTTGCCGACCATGATTTTCGTCATAAACACATAAAATCACGGCAGGATTTTGAAATAGTGTATAGATCCTACAAACCCCGCAGTTAGCGAAAGATGGGATTTAAGAGTTTCTGAAAATAGGGTAAAATCATAAGGAAGCCACAAACCACTGTAATCCAAAGGAGGTTTCTCTGTGCTTGACGAAAAGATTATAAAACCCCTTCCATTCATGTGAAAAAGGCACGCGTAAGAGGATCATGGTCTTGCCTGAGATCGTGTGCACTGCTTTGCAAAGATATGTACGCTGAGAAGCTATTCCCTTTTCCTGTGACCCCATTTCCTGACGACCCTGGGGTAAGGTGCACTGGTCTGTTTAGCCATTTTCACTCAAGCTTTGGCGCGTCGGTAAATGATATGATATACCAACCCTACCAGCACACTACCACCGATCAGGTTGCCAAGTATCACTGGAACTAGATTGCTAAAGAATCCAACCCAACTGATTGCATCAGCACCCGTCCCAATATTACCAAAAGTCTTCACCAGCATACCCATCGGAATAAAATACATGTTGGCAATGCTATGTTCGAACCCGGCGGCAACGAAAGCTGAAATTGGAAAAACAGTTGCCACTACTTTATCGAATACACTTCTCCCGGCGAGCGCCATCCAGACTGCCATGCAGACTAAAACATTGCATAGGACTCCTCTAAAAAAAGCAGTCCAGAACGGTAAGCAGCATTTGGCAGCAGCAATTTTGAGATATTGATCTGCAATTGCGCCGTTGTTCATTTCAGGGTGGCCGGAGAGAAACACCAACAGCGCCAATCCAGCGGCGCCAATGAAATTGGCGCCGCAGACTACCACCCAATTTTTTAGTAGGTCAAAAGTTGAAATCTTGCTCTCGGCCCACGCCATTGCGAGCAGGTTATTTCCAGTGAATAACTCTGCGCCCGCAACGACAACGAGAATCAATCCCAATGAAAAAGCGAGACCGCCAAAAGCTTGGCTGACAGCGAAGCCCAACGAAGCATCGGACTTAATCAACACAAAGTAGAGTGCGCCCAGGCCGATAAATCCCCCTGCAAGCACACCGAGCATTAGCATAGATAGCAGCGGAAGACGCACCTTAGCAACACCCACTGTTTCTACCAGCTCAGAGATTTCCTTAGGAGAATAGGCGTCAAAACCGAAGATTTCAGACATAGTTAAAATCTTTGATTACAATGGCTAACTTATAAGTGCCAGGACATCGAGGACAAAGTAGTAACTGCTTTAGTTCATAACAAAAACGATTTACCAGAAATTTTGAAACTCATTTGAATTATGCCTTTAAGCCATTGCCAGAGGTGCTATTTTGTTACTTCTTATTAACTACTTTGTCGTAAGGTATTCGTTCTTCGTGTAATAGTGGCTTGTCTGTTGATAGGGGTTTGCGATAAGGCGTTACGTATAACAAGTAACAAAATAGCACCCCCGACAATTTATAGC
>Ga0209345_10005088_pt1 | contig 12379 bp, 9 predicted proteins | sample Cruoilmetagenom7_FD_187294 | JGI IMG/M metagenome (GOLD analysis project Ga0209345, IMG submission 187294) | Oil polluted marine microbial communities from Coal Oil Point, Santa Barbara, California, USA - Sample 7 (SPAdes) (version 2) | ecosystem: Environmental > Aquatic > Marine > Oil seeps ...
TTTGGGTGAAGCGCTGAATATGTAGCGCTCTCAAATGTAACAACGAGCAAGGCTGCGCATAAGGGTATGCTAAATGCTTTAAGGCGCGAACAGTTGTTTTGTTGAGCGATTAAGGGACTTGCGAAAAAAAGTAACGCAAGGTAGGCCCAACCAATCGGTGCCGTTGAAATGATAAGGCCAATAAAAAGACCAAAACTAAAGAGACAACGAAGGCGGGCTTTTGCAAAGGAATAGATTAAGCAGCTTAGCATCAATAAATTAAGTGAAATCAAGAAAGATTGTGGCAAAATTTGAAAGTGTAAATTTACGCTATAGGGGTTTAAGCAAAGAGACAGGCTGATGAAAACCCCAAACCAGTTGTTGGAACTTACTTTTCGAATAGCCAAAGATAAAAAGAAAATGCTGAGGGCGAAAAGCCAAATTTGAGCATAGGCAATGCTTATAAGCTCACTTGAAATAAAACGGATTATATTCAAGAAAAGAGGATAAGCAAGAGAGCGCAGTTCTGAGAAATAAATATATGAGGCTGAGTCAGCAAAAAGTAATTTTTGGCTAAGGGGAAAGAGGGTGAGATAAAGTCCAAAGCAAAAGGGCACAAAAAGGTGTGCTGCAAATTCTCTTTTGCTAAGGGGTGTTCTTATCATTTAAACCTAATATATTGAATGGTTTGGAGCGATATACACTAACTTTAAAAGCAGACTATACTATCGTTTGGGTGATAAAGTCGACCATGGCTTTTTGGACAACTTTTTTTGCTTGAAGATGGGGGACATGGGCGCAGTTGGGGACCAAACAGGGTGTTGCAGGGCCCGATGTTTTTTCCACAATCGATTGAACTTGTTTTTGCGTCCCATATTCATCATCAATACCTTGGATAACCAAAAGGGGGGCGGTGATTTTGGGGAGCATCTCTTCCATATTCCAATGAAGGAATTCTGGTTTTAACCAGGTATCATGCCAACCACGAAAAGCATTTTCTGTATTGTTTCCATGATAACGTTCTAACTTGGGTTTTAAATTTCCTTTGAAATAAAGTTCACCTGCTTCGATTATTCCTTCAATGGTCACATCCTCGACAAAAACATGTGCGGCCTCTGTGATAAGTCCTGCGATAAGTTCTGGATAATGAGCCCCATAGACAAGCGCTATTGACCCGCCATCACTGTGACCGATTAATAAAGGATTTTTAATGTCTGCTTGGATCAGAACTTGTGGTAGGACATCGCGGCCTTCGCGCGTTATATAATCAAATGGTCTTGGGACCATTCCTAAGGGTGAAGATTTTCCAAAGCCAATGCGCTCATATACAAAACCATTAAGGCCTGTCTCTTGACAGATTTTTTCAGGAAAGTCTTTCCACATTTCAAGACAGCCCAACCCTTCATGTAAGAATACCAATGTGGGCTGCTCATTGGATATTTGTGTCACCTTAATATGTAAGGCACGCATATGCTGACCATTCAGGTCTATGTTTTGAGCGATGATGTCCACGAGATCGTTATTCCAAGCTGTTGTTTAATGGCGCAATATACAACAGTTCGGGTTACGAACAATAATTATTTTTTTTCTTGTAACTGTTAGCTTGGTTTGTGGGAATGGAAATCTTAGGCCAGCGCCTAGAAACTTAATTAATAGTTTCGCCTTTATTTAAAATCTCAGCGATGGCATCCATGAGTTCTCTGGGATGAAATGGTTTGGATAAAGTTGATTTTGCACCTAGGCTTTCTGCAAAAGACAGTGGTTCGAACCGATGAGAGCTCACGCCACTCATGGCAATGATAGGGATATCTTTATGCATGGACATAATGGTTTCAAATCCACCTCGATTAGGCATGAAAATGTCGATTAATGCTAAATCAGCAGATTGTGAACTGAATTTCTCCAGAGCCTCATCACCATCCTTGGCACAAAGGGTTAAGAAGCCTTGTGTCTCAAGATATGCTTTGGTGCTTTCTAAGACCATTGGGTCATCATCTACGATTAATATTGTCGTCATTATTCTTCCCCAGTCGGGCTTTTTGATTATATAAGCCTAGAATCGGTGCTGTTTCAGAAAATATAATGACAGTAACACTATTACTTGTAATCACCTGAATGGGTTAGGTACATAGTACTAGTCTTGAAGGTGCAGATAGTCAGCAAGAATGTGCATGCAAAGTTTTTTTGTAAAAAAAAAGGGTTGGCCAAAACTATATTTTAGACCAACCCTAACAGGGAATAATTAACTTTGCTGGATTTTAGGTAAGCTGAGGTGCAAGGCTATGACCTTGCAAGAACTCGCTTACTTTCTTGAAAGCACGCGCTTCAAGCTGGCGTACTCGTTCACGAGATATGCCGTATTCGGTGCCAAGCTGTTCTAGAGTCGGCGGTTCTTCGCTGAGATGGCGTCTGGCAAAGATATCACGATCACGTTCGTTCAGATTATCAAGTGCTTCTCCGACAACATTATGACGTAAATTTGTCAATTGTTCGTCGGACACTTGGCGCTCTGGGCTTGGGCGATCATCTTGCAATAGATCTTGATGTTCGCCGCCTTCATCAATGGATAAAGGTGCATTCAGCGAATAATCGCGCGATGCCAAACGACGGTTAAGATGTTGAACTTCACCAACAGTTGCGTTCGTGCGTTCGGCAATGTCGCTTGCTTGTTCATCAGTCAGCTCGCCATTATCAACAATCGCGAGTTGACGTTTCGTGCGACGCAAGGAGAAGAATAATTTCTTTTGTGCAGCCATGGTGCCAAGGCGAACCATGGACCAGCTTTGCAAGATATATTCAGTCACAGATGCGCGAATCCACCACATGGCGTATGTTGAAAGGCGGAAACCTTTGTCGGGTTCAAACTTTTTAACGGCTTTCATCAAGCCAACGCTGCCTTCAGAAATCAAATCGGCAACGGGCAGGCCATAGCCTTTATAGCCCATGGCAATTTTGGCAACCAGACGCAGGTGGCTTGTCACCAATCTATGTGCAGCATCGACATCACCAGACGCTTTGAAACGTTCGGCTAGCATCAATTCTTCCTCAGCTGTTAGCATGGGAAACTTCCAAGCTTCGCGCAAGTAACGGTTCAGGCTATCACCAGAATCGTTTGGTAAAGCTGGCAGATTTTTTGTTGTAACAGACATATTGTTACTCCCTGTTAATCACTTCGAATGACACCTGGACAATAGGGTGAATAAAAAATCACCGATCCTGTGTCGGACACGTAGTTGAACGTGTTTAAAAGAATGCGTTTGGTATTGCTGCACTAATCAATGCAAGTGAGACCGTAGTGCGTGATAACGCAAGGAAGAGTGAAGTAAGTCACAGTCATGGTCATATCCTTCAAAAAGCAATACGAATGTGTGTTCACGTTTTTGTGATCTCCACGAAAATGTGCAAGATCCAACGCAATGAAAGCCCCCAAAATGGGCAACTTTCTTGTTATGTTCTTATTATTGGGGATTTTAGCGCTCTTGTCAAGAATATCGCATTACAGGGCTCGGATATTTTTTATGGTCTCCGGGCTGCCAAGGATGTATATGTTTTGACAGACTGTTATTTAAGGATAGATGATGACTTTACCTCTGATTGTTGGAATTTCTGGTGCATCTGGTGTGATATACGGGGTGGAACTGCTGCGTAGCTTAAAAGAAATTGGTCATCCAACTCATTTGGTCATCAGTGATAGTGCGGAAACGAATTTGCGCCTTGAAACGGATGTCACCCTTGATGAAGTCAAAAGTTTGGCGGATGTGGTTTATGACCCTAAAAACATGGGAGCTGCCATTTCAAGTGGGTCATTCAAGACCAAAGGGATGATCGTTGCTCCTTGTGCGATCAAAAGCCTATCAGGCATTGCGACATCTGATAATTCAAATTTATTGATCCGGGCGGCCGATGTTTGTTTGAAAGAACGCCGCCGTCTGGTTTTGATGGTGCGTGAAACACCCTTACATAAAGGGCATTTGGAACTCATGGTAAAAGCAGCTGATTTGGGCGCGACCATCTTGCCCCCAGTTCCGGCCTTTTATCATCAGCCCAAGACGGTACTCGACATCATTCATCAAAGTATTGGTAAAGCCTTGGACCAATTTGATATTGAACATAATTTGTTTGAGCGCTGGAAAGGCGTGTGAATAATTCTGCGGTGAAATTTCTATCTCTGAGACTGTCGACCTTCTATATTACCATCTTTTTTGTCATCGGTTCCATGATGCCTTTTTGGCCTGTCTGGTTACAGGCACGCGGTATGACTGGGGTTGAAATTGGCATTTTGACTGCAATTCCAATTTTGGGGAAAGTCATTTTTTCCCCTTTGTTTGCCAGCTTTGGGGATCGTTTAGGTGAACGCAAACGCTTGATGCTTTTATTCATGTCTTTGGCTTTGGTTGTTTTTACAGGTTTTGCTTTTGTTGAAAGTTTTTTTGGGCTGTTTGTGGTTTCGTTCCTATACGGCATGTGTTGGGCACCACTCATGTCTTTTGGGGATAATATTACTTTATTGTCTATTCGCGGAACTTCCCTTCAATATGGACGCTTGCGATTATGGGGATCGCTTAGTTTCATCGTCATGTCCTTTGGCTTGGGTTGGTTTTTAGAAACCACAAGCGAAGATATGATTTATTGGGTGATTTTAGGCTCGATTGTACTGACTATATTGGCAACCTTCGTGTTGCCGGATGTTCGCATCACGGCCTTGGGCCGAAAAGGTCAGCCTGTTCGACGTCTTTTGAAGGATAGTGGTTTTCAAATTTTCATGGCGGCGGTGGCTCTGATCCATGGCTCACACGCGCTATATTATGCCTTTGCAACGCTTCATTGGCGCAGTCTTGGTTATAGCGATGGGCTGATCGGTTTTTTATGGGCAGAGGCCGTCGCGGTTGAGGTTGTCTTCTTTATTTTCGGAGGGCGAATCGGGGAAAAATTTTCAGCGTCAAGCTTACTTATCTTGGCAGGAACTGCCGCAATTTTGCGTTGGAGCGTTTTAGCCTTTGATCCCTCAATGGGGGTTTTAATCGGTGTTCAATCTTTACATGCCTTAACTTTTGGTGCGATGCATTTAGGGGCCATGGCCTTCATGACTCGCTCGGTTTCCTTGGATCTTTCGGCGACAGCGCAAAGTTTATACGGAGCATCCGCTTTCGGACTTGGCACGGGTATCACCATGCTTTTTGTTGGTTTGCTGTATGAAGAATTTGCAGCCTTGTCATTTTTATTGATGACTCTGATGGCGGCGGGTGGCACCCTTTTCGGTCTTCGGCTCAGACGACATGAGAAACCAATTCTCCAATCCTAAGATCGTCCCAGCAAAATTTAGATATTTTAGGGATATGCGAGCTATGAACGCGCCGCAACGCCGTAAGGAATGGCAGGAGTTTAAAGAATGGTGTGAGGCAAGAAAGCTTAAAGCTTTTCCGGCTCACCCTTGGACTGTGTCTGTCTACTTGCTGTGGTTGGATGCGCATCGAAGAACCCGCACACTTCAAAAACGCTTAGACATTATTTTACGTGTTCATATGTGTGCCTGTATACATTCTCCAGATCGCGATCCGTTGATTAAGCGCACGCTAGCCGCTATTGAGAAGCGCCGGCATAAGGCCCCCAGTAAAATTTTTAAGGGGCAAAAATTGTTGGAACCCAAACGCAGAAAAGTGAATAGGCCACAAAAGGCTGTGTCCAAAAAGACGCGTCTGTTTGGACAAATTCCATCTTTAGTCTTGCGCCGCCCCCCGCCAGAGGCATAATCGTTATTATCTGTGCCTTACTTCACAGTATTATAATGTATTAGCGCATATGATTGTGCCAACAATCAGCATGGGGATCTGGGTGAATGAAAGTCTGGTCACGATATCGAAAGTTTTTGATACCGGTCTGCGTGGTTATTGCAGCTGTTCTGGTTTTCGCGATTTTAAAAGCAACAAAACCTGTTTCCCCTTTAACAGAGGTGGAAGAACGGTTTTGGCCTGTGGCCCATCAAACCGTAGCTTTCAGTGATATTAGCCCCTTTGTAAATGCTTATGGTGAAGTGCGAGCAGGGCGCGAAGCTGAATTACGAGCGCAAGTTTCCGGCACTGTCATATCTGTTCATAATGATTTTGCAGATGGAGCATCAGTGCGCAGAGGCGACGTGTTGGTCACCATCGATGACTTTGACTATACAGCGATTTTGAATGAGCGCCGGGCTGATTTAGCGGAAGCTGAGGCCAAGTTGGCCGAATTTAACGCAGTTCTTGCAGGTGAAGAAAAATTATTGCCGGGGGATCGCAAGCAAGCGAACTTGGCAACACGTGAAGTCGTGCGCCAACAAAAATTGCTGAAAAGTTCTGCTGGACGTCGCAAAACTTATGATGATGCACTAACCGCATTAAATGATCGTAAGCAAAATATTTTAATGCGCGAACAAGCGATTGCACGGCTTCAATCCCAAATTATCCAATCCCAGTCCGCCTTAAATCGTGCCCATATTGCCTTAGAAATGGCGCAGCGCGATGTGCAGGATACAGAACTGAAAGCGCCCTTTGATGGTTTTTTGAGTGATGCGGATGTGGCGGCTGGTAAACAAGTCAGCACCAATGATCGCCTTGCACAATTGATTGCACTTGATCATTTAGAAATACGATTCCATTTAAGTGAGGCAGCTTACGCCCGTTTGATACGCAAAGATGATTTAATCGGACGCAAGATCAAGGTCAGAACAGCTCAAGGATCTGGGCAAACAAGCTTTGATGCAGAAATTATACGCATTGATGCCCGCGTTGATGCCGCAACAGGGGGGCGTAAAGTTTTTGCAAGCCTGTCTGGCTTAACGCTTTCTACCAATTTACGTCCCGGGGTTTTTGTAGAAGTGACGGTTCCTGATCAACTTTATAAGAGCGTCGTTTCGACCCTTGCACAAAGTGTACATGAAGGAAATTTTGTTTATGTGATTGTAGACGGCCGTCTTAAAAAACGCCGTGTCACAATTGCAGCGATTGATGGTGAGGAAATTATTATTTCTGAAGGTCTTCAAGCAGGAGATAAGATTTGCACAACGCGTTTTCCTGAAATGGGCGAAGGCATCAAGGTGGTGCTGCGATGAGCGAAGGCCATAACGAAAGCCGCATTAATCTGATCAGTCTGTTTTCGCGACATAGAACTGCGCCGAATCTCTTGATGTTTTTGATGATCTTGCTGGGTCTTATTGGTTTGATGCGCTTGAACGTCCAATTCTTTCCAAGCTTTGGCATTGATGTTGTCAGCGTGAGTATACAATGGCCTGGTGCGGGCGCAGAAGATGTGGATGCCAATATAGTTCAAGCGCTTGAGCCTGAATTGCGTTTTCTAGATAACGTGAAGCACGTTAAATCCACATCTAATGAAGGCAAAGCTTCGATCTCTATTGAATTTGAAGCAGGTACTGAAATGCAGACGGCCTTGTCCAATGTGGAAACTGCCATTGGACAAGTAACGACGCTTCCTGAAGATAGTGAAAAGCCTGTTGTAAAACGAGTGGTTCGCTATGAGCCCATAACAAGACTGTTGGTCAGTGGCCCCTATCCTGAAAGTGCTTTAAAGGCCATGGCGAAAGAATTTCGCGATGAGTTGTTAAATCGCGGTGTTGATAAAGTCGATCTGGTTGGCGCGCGTGATGAGGAAATTTGGGTGGAAATTTTGCCTGAAACGCTGCGCCGTCTAGATCTGAGTATTTCTGATATTGCATCTCGTATCTCCAAAATCTCTCAAGATATCCCGGCAGGCGAAACAGGCGGCGCGATTGCCAAACAAATCCGTGGCCTTGGCGAAGTTAAAGATGCCCGTGGCGTGGCAAAAATTGAAGTGCGTTCGCGCGATAATGGAGAGAAAATAAAGCTTTCAGACATTGCGCTTGTGACGGATAATTTTGATGAAAATGGCCCTCGGGTACGGTATCAAAAAAACAATGCGATTGAATTGCAGGTGCGTCGCTCCACCACAGCTGATGCATTGAAGGTTGATGAAATCGTTACGCAATTTCTAAACGATACGCGCCCAACATTAGCGCCCAACTTGCGCTTAGACCAATATCAAATTCAAGCAGAACTGATTAAAGACCGCATCAATTTATTGGTGAATAATGGCATCAGTGGTTTGTTTTTGGTTCTGGTAATTCTATTTCTTTTCTTAAATACCCGTGTTGCCTTTTGGGTGGCAATCGGTATCCCAATTTCTTTGCTATCAACTATGTTTGTTATGAAATTATCAGGCCAGAGCATCAATATGGTCAGTTTGTTCGGTTTGATCATGGCGATTGGGATCGTGGTGGATGATGCCATTGTGGTCGGGGAGCATTCAGAAACATTGCGCAGACGGGGCATGTCCCCGGCAGAGGCCGCAGAAGCTGGCGCACAACGTATGTTGGTGCCTGTCTTTGCTTCATCCTTGACCACCATCGCAGCCTTTATGCCTTTGCTTGCGATTTCAGATATTATGGGACAAATCATTCGCGCCATTCCCATGGTGGCGATTGCGGTGATTGTGGCAAGCTTAATTGAATGTTTCCTCGTCCTGCCCGGTCACATGCGCCATGCCTTAAAAGGTAAACCTGAAGAAACTAAGGGATTTCGTAAGAAATTCAATGATGGCTTTAATCATTTTCGCGATGAAAAATTTGCCCGCATTATTAACTGGGTTCTTGAAAATCGCTACACCACGCTTTCGATTGCACTTGCTGCCTTGATCATCAGTGTTGGCTTGCTTGCCGGTGGGCGTTTAAGCTTTCAGTTCTTCAAAGGACCAGAGGCTGAACGTATTTATGCCAATGTGGAAATGGTTCCGGGAACGGCGCGGGGTGACACCCAAGTGATGGTGGATGAACTTGAACGCGCCCTTTCAGCTGCTCAAGACGAAATCGGCGAGAAAATGGTTGTCACGCATGTGGTTAAGTTGGCGACAAAAGCTGCCCAAGCAGATGGAGCTGGAAAAGCGAATGCAGACCATTTAGGTGGGATGTATGTGGAATTGCTTTCTTCTGATCAACGCGAGACCCGCACCGTTGATTTGATCGATGCGTGGAAACGCAATACTGATTTAAAGGCAGGTTTGCAGAAATTAACGATCATCGGAGCTCAAACAGGGCCACCGGGACGCGATGTTGATATTCGCATCAATGGGGATGATATTCGAAAATTGAAAAATGCTGCAAATGACGTGGTGGATTTATTAAAGCGATACCCCAGCTTGTCTTCCTTAGAAGATGATTTGCCCTATGGTAAGGAAGAAGCCATTTTGGAGGTAACACCACAGGGTCTTGCCTTGGGTTTCACCACTGAAGATGTGGCACGCCAAGTCCGTGATGCTTTTGATGGGGCGGTTGCACGCCGTTTTCCGCGCGGTGATGAAGAAGTCTTGATCCGTGTCCAGTTTGATCGCCGTTATATCGGGCAATCAATTCTAGATGAGCTTTATTTACGCAGTCCAAATGGCGCTGAAGTTGCCTTAAGCGAAGTGGCTTCCTTGCGCACAAAATCAGGTTTTTCCACGGTTAAACGCGAAGATGGGACACGTCAGGTTTCTATCACTGGGGAGCTCAATAAAAGTATGAGCAGCACAGGCCAGATCATTGAAGCCTTAAAGCGTGATGGGATTGATCAAATTGCAACCAAGCATAAAGTTGAGATTTCCTTTGCGGGTAAGGCAGAAGAACAAAAACGCACCTTTGGGGATATGTTAACGGGCGTGATTGTTGGTTTTTCTGCCATATATATTATTTTGGCATGGGTTTTTGCCAGTTATTCAAAACCCATTGTGGTCATGTCGGTCATCCCCTTTGGATTTGTCGGGGCGACATTAGGTCATATGGTGATGGGTTATGACATGACCATTCTAAGCCTTGTTGCTCTGGTCGGGCTATCGGGGATTGTGGTGAACGATTCCATTATTTTGGTGAGCACCGTGAAGGAACATTTGGATATGGGGCTCGCCCCGATGGAAGCCATTGCCAAAGGAACGCGAGACCGACTTCGCGCAGTCATTTTGACTTCTGCCACCACCATTGGCGGATTGAGCCCACTGATTTTTGAAACCAGTATGCAGGCACAATTCCTTATCCCCATGGCGATTACAATTGTCTTTGGATTGATGGTTGCGACGCTTTTGGTTTTGGTGCTCATTCCTGCCCTTTTGGCCGTGTTAGAAGATATGAAAGCAATCCCCGTGAAAATTCGTGCGCTTAAGGATTCCCTTTCTTCTTAAAACGTTTTAGGGTGAGTTCTTTAAAAGACAGCAAAAAGACAAAATCGATGAGTGGTTTAAAAAAGACGGACGCGTGGATTGCGCTGCAAAAGCATTTTGAAGAGGTCAAAGACCTTCATATGCGCGATCTTTTTGCAGCCGATCCCGATCGGTTTGAAAAATTTTCGACACGGTGTAGCGGCATGATGTTGGATTATTCCAAAAACCGCATGACTGATCAGACCATGTCTTTGTTGGGAAACCTTGCGCGCACTTGTGGTGTTGAAGAGGCACGCGATCATATGTTTGCAGGTGATCATATCAATGCATCAGAAGACCGTGCTGTCTTTCATGTGGCATTGCGTAATCGATCAAACCGTCCCATGCATGTGGATGGACAGGACGTGATGCCTGATGTGCGATCCGTTCTAGACCAAATGCGCAACTTTAGTGAAGATGTACGCGAAGGGCGCTGGTTAGGTGCCACAGGAAAATCTATTCGCACCATCGTTAATATCGGTATTGGTGGGTCCGATTTGGGCGTAATCATGGCCTTGCAATCTTTGCGTTTTTATCAGCGCGATGATCTAAGCCCGCGTTTCATTTCAAACGTTGATAGCTCCCACCTTGTCGCGACCTTAAAAGGGCTTGATCCGGAAACGACCCTGTTTATTGTTTCTTCCAAAAGCTTTACCACCCAAGAAACCATGTTGAATGCAAAATCAGCACGTTCTTGGCTGGTTAAACAATTGGGTGCGCAGGCAATTGAAAAACATTTTGTTGCGGTTTCCACAAATGAGGCTGAGGTCAAAAACTTTGGCATTAATCCAGATTATATGTTCCCATTTTGGGATTGGGTTGGCGGGCGTTATTCGGTATGGTCTGCGATTGGTTTGGCGATTGCGCTTATTGTCGGAATGGATCGCTTCGAGGAAATGCTTGAAGGCGCACATGCGATGGATGAGCATTTCAGAACCTCACCCATTGAACATAACATGCCGATTGTTATGGCTTTATTGGGTGTCTGGTACACAAACTTTTTTGGGTGGAGCACCCATGCGGTTCTTCCTTATGACCAGTACCTCAGCCGTTTTCCGCAATATTTGCAGCAAGTCGATATGGAAAGTAATGGCAAACGCGTAGGCCTTGATGGGCAAGTTCTTGATTATACGACCGGGCCTATGGTGTTTGGTCATGCGGGAACGAACGCGCAGCATTCCTTTTTCCAATTATTCCATCAAGGCACATGGGATGTGTCGATGGATTTTATCGGGGTTGCCAATAACCATCACCCGTTGCGCCAGCACCAAACCATTTTACTGTCTCATTTTTTGGCACAAACAGAAGCTCTTATGCGCGGAAAATCTGAAGATGAAGTACGCGCTGAATTAAAGGCGCAAGGTTTAGTCCAAGATGAAATTGACCAATTGGCGCCGCATAAAACATTCCCTGGTAACAAGCCGACTAATTCATTGGTTCTGCCCTTGGTAACACCTTTTACCGTGGGCCAGTTGATGGCACTTTATGAACATAAGACCTTTGTTCAAGGCGTCATTTGGAACATTAATTCGTTTGATCAATGGGGCGTGGAGCTGGGTAAAGATTTGGCTAAGCAAATCATTCCACAATTGCGCGGCGAAGAACATGTGACCAATCATGACAGTTCCACCAAGGGCTTGTTAAAATATGTACGTCGATTGAAGAAAGAATTCATATGAGCATCCGCCTACTGCCTCAAACGCTCATCAATCAGATTGCAGCTGGTGAAGTCGTTGAACGCCCGGCATCTGCCCTTAAAGAACTGGTTGAAAATGCCATTGATGCAGGGGCCGCGCGCATTGATGTGGTGATGATTGAAGGCGGGCGCACGTTATTATCTGTCACCGATGATGGCAGTGGCATGGATGAGGAAGGTCTCGCACTGTGTGTGCAACGCCACGCAACCTCTAAAATCCCTGATGAGGACCTTTTTAATATTGAAACACTTGGTTTTCGTGGTGAAGCCTTGCCTTCAATTGGCTCCATTGCGCGCCTGTCTATTACATCTCGAACTGAGACAGGTGAAAATGCATGGTGTTTACGTGTTGAAGGTGGTGATGTGGCGGATGTGGAACCTGCTTCGCACCCCAAAGGCACACGGGTTGAAGTGCGCGATTTATTTTTTGCGACACCCGCAAGGCTTAAATTTTTAAAAGCACCGCGCACA
>Ga0209345_10005089_pt1 | contig 12376 bp, 8 predicted proteins | sample Cruoilmetagenom7_FD_187294 | JGI IMG/M metagenome (GOLD analysis project Ga0209345, IMG submission 187294) | Oil polluted marine microbial communities from Coal Oil Point, Santa Barbara, California, USA - Sample 7 (SPAdes) (version 2) | ecosystem: Environmental > Aquatic > Marine > Oil seeps ...
AATGTATGACAAATTATTTGATGAGATAAATAGGCAATTAGTGAAAAAGGGATTTATAGTAAGGGAGAGGTCAGCTGCTGTAGTTGAGAGGGTAGTTATAGAATCGGCTAATAGACCGAAGAAATATATTAAAAACATACCAGAAGACAGGGAAGATGAAGATGGAAAAAATGAAGCTGAGAATAATAAAAAGTCATGAAGTAAAGAGACTTTATCTGGGGGTAGTCATTTTGAGATAGAGTATCAGGAGGATCCTGATGCCATGTGGTTAAAGAAGGGGAAACGCAGTTATTTTGGATATAAGGGATTTGTGGGAGCAGACTTAGGTGGATTTATCATTAATGGGTTAATGACTCCTGCCAATAAAAGTAAGATGAGGAAATTCTCTGATATTTTAGATAAACTTTGTTTGCAGGTTGGTACACCCGTTTTAGCAGATAAGGGAGATGTGCATGGCAGATAATAGGAAGTTACTTACAGGTTTAAGATTAAAAGATTTTATAATGTACAAAGGTGCAAGGGGTAAAAAGCTGACAGCGTATCAGAAAAAGATGAACAAAAGCATTAGTAAAGTACGCTATATAGTTGAGCAACTGTTTGGGATGTTAAAGAGGCATTATAATTTTACAGATGCGGGTATCCGAGGATTAGAGAAAGTCAATATGGAGTTTTAGTTAGAAAACAAAAGCTTACAACTTAAATAAAGCAGCTGGGACGGTTATATAAAGAGTTCTACAATGAGGATATATTGCCGAAAACGGAGAAACAGGTCACGAGGAGGTTAATATAGATGGTTAAGGTTATAAATTTTGAGAATAAATTGTAAAACTATGATAAAAATTATAAAAAATAAGAACCTTTTGATAAAAACTAAAATTGTTTAAAGGTCTTATAAAAGGTCTTTTTAAGAACACATTTTTATTTAATAAATAAATTCATATGAAGAAAAAACGGAAATTATATTTATTATATGGTAGTATTGACTGGGCGTTGTATTATATGATGTATTAAATAATGTAGTAGGAGGTTGCTAATATGATAACGGAATCATCAGAACTTGCACTGCAGAACTTGAGAAGTTTATCAACATTTGAGTGGTATGTTATTCCATTGCTTGCTCTTGTTTTTTTTACCTATTCAACAGAAATAAAAAAAGCTATGGATATCGGGAATTGGAATGCCGTGTTTGCAGGCCTTACGATTTTTGGGGCAGATTTTATCAATGAAACATGGAACGGATGGGTATTTCATTTTACAAATTATTCTGCTTTTTGGACTGCTCCTGGAGATAGCGCACTTCGCACGATGGTGGGATGGAATATAGAAATAATGTTCATGTTTGCAATACTTGGTATTGTCTATTATAATTTTGTAAATGAAGACAAAGATGTGAAATTTTTAGGGATACCAAACAGGTGGTTTTGGGCAATCTTCTTCTCTGCTTTTTGTGTTTTTGTGGAAATATTGCTTAATATAGGTGGACATCTTATATGGGCATATCCTTGGTGGGAAAGAACATTTAAAGGGATATGGCTTATATTTATATTTGGTTATCTATGGTTTTTTGTAGCAGCGAAAATTGTAATCGAAATGAAATCTGACAAAAATAAAATAATTACTATTTGTATTATTTATGGAATAGCCATAATTGCCAATGTGATAGGTCTAGGGATCATGGGATGGGTATATTAGTATAGATAAGATTGATTTTGATCTACAACAGCACATTTAGAGTTTTTTATAACCTGTTCCAGAAAACCCCAGTCTTTTAAGGCTGGGGATGGAAGCAATCCTTTTACCGTAGGTCTGCTTGCAGAGCGAGGTCTGTTGTGGCATAAGGTGAAAAGGGGAAAGAAGCTCCGACCTTTAGGCTTTTTTTTGGGGGGGTATTACTCTTGCCAATAAAAATAGTTTTTGGTGGTGTTTTTTTGTAAGGTGCAAATATAGTGGAGTAACGAATGATTGTGTCTATCTCGTTTTTATCGGATTTTTAACACGATTTTTGTGTATATGTAGGCTATTTGTCTGTGGTGATATGGTTTTTGTCTAGATTATGCTGTAAATGAGATCTAGATAAAAAAGGAATATCCTCTACATTTTTTTAATTTTGGGATTAATCTCTTCGTAAATAATTTGAAAAATGAACTCACTAAATAGAGTGTATTGTTTGAAAGTGTTGATAAAATGAAAATTAAATTATTGACTAAGTATTGATCCAGTGGTAAAAGCTACAGGTTGTTTATTAGAAATTTTACAGGAGGTTTTTTATGTCTGACAGAAAAAATATTACAATAGATGGAAATAGTGCAGCAGCATACGTAGCACATGCTACAAATGAGGTTATTGCAATTTATCCAATAACGCCTTCTTCTGGAATGGGTGAAATAGCTGATGAAAAAAGTGCAAAAGGTGAAAAAAATATATGGGGCATCATACCTAAAGTTGTTGAAATGCAATCTGAAGGTGGAGCATCAGGAGCTGTGCATGGAGTGCTTACAGCAGGTGCTTTGACTACTACATTTACAGCATCTCAGGGCTTACTGCTTATGATACCCAACATGTACAAAATAGCTGGAGAGTTGACGCCAACAGTATTCCATGTTAGCGCAAGGGCAGTTGCAACACATGCGCTATCGATTTTTGGGGATCATTCTGATGTAATGGCATGCAGGCAAACAGGATGGGGTATGATTGCCTCAAATAATCCTCAAGAAGTTATGGATTTTTCTATAATTTCACAAAATATAGCCTTAGAATCCAGGATACCCTTTCTTCACTTTTTTGATGGTTTCAGAACTTCACATGAAATCAAAAAAGTGGAAGAACTTTCTTTTGAAGATTTTAAATCTATGTTGGATGAAAATTTAATTTTGGAACACAGAATGAGAGCTTTGAATCCTGAAAGGCCAACAATAAAAGGTACTGCACAAAATCCCGATGTTTTTTTCCAGGGAAGGGAGGCTGTTAACGGATACTACGACAATGCTACAAAAATTGTTCAGAAAAATATGGATAGATTTTTTAAAATAACGGGCAGGAAATACAATTTAGTAGATTATGTGGGTGCTCCTGATGCAGATAAAGTGGTTATTATCATGGGGTCAGGAGCTGATGTGGCGCATGAGACAGTAATCCATATGAATTCACTGGGTAAAAAAGTTGGCGTTATTAAAATGCGCCTTTATAGACCTTTTCCCTTGGAATCTTTTATTGAAGCATTGCCGAAAACTGTAACAAAAATGGCTGTGCTGGACAGGACCAAAGAACCAGGTTCATTGGGAGAACCTATGTACCTTGATATTCGTACGGCAATAGGAGAAGCAATGCAGAGTAAACTCTTTGAATTCAAAGGGTACCCTGTTATAATCGGAGGTAGATATGGTCTTGGTTCCAAGGACTTTACTCCAGCTATGGTCAAAGCTGTGTTCGACAATTTGGATAAACAAAATCCTCTAAATGGTTTTTCTGTGGGTATTAGAGATGACGTAACCCACAAGAGTTTAGACTTTGATCCTGAATGGCTCACTCCTCAAGATGGCGTATATAATGCCATGTTCTATGGTCTAGGATCTGATGGGACTGTAGGAGCAAATAAAAATTCAGCAAAAATAATTGGAGAACTCACTGATAACAATGTTCAAGCATATTTTGTGTATGATTCTAAAAAAGCTGGATCACTGACCATTTCTCATTTGCGTTTTGGTGAAAAAGAGATAAGAAGTTCTTATCTTATACAAAAAGCTGATTTTATAGCTTGTCACAATTTTTCTTTTCTGGAAAATTACGAGATACTAGAGCCTCTCAAACAAAATGGGACTTTTTTATTAAATAGTACATTTAATAAAGATGAGGTTTGGGATAAGTTGCCAAGAACTGTCCAGCAGTCATTGATAGATAAAAATGTAAAACTGTTTGTTATAAACGCCAGTGAAATAGCTGAAAGGATAGGGTTAGGGCACAGGATAAACGTTGTTCTCCAGACAGCTTTTTTTAAGATCTCTAGTATAATCTCTTTTGATGCAGCGGCAGATGCAATAAAAACTACTATTAAAAAGACTTACGGAAGGTATGGAGATGAAGTTGTTAGAATGAATACAAAAGCTGTTGATGCAGCTATTGATGGACTTGAAGAGGTAAATATCCCTACCGTAGCAACAAGTGACGCTGTCATGAAAGGATGTGCAGCAGGCTCTGATGCTCCTGAGATTGTTAAAAATGCTATATGTGAAATGATTGCTAATAAAGGAGATGATATCCCTGTATCATGGCTGCCAGATGATGGAACATATCCCACTGGCACAACAAAATATGAAAAAAGGAATGTTGCATCCCAATCACCTGTGTGGGATGCAGAGGTATGTATACAATGCGGCATATGTTCTTTTGTGTGTCCTCACGCTACCATAAGGATGAAGGTTTATGATCAAAAAGAACTTGAGGGCGCTCCTGAAGCATTCAAGTATACAGAGGCAAAAGGGAAGGATCTTAAAGGGATGAAATTTAGCATTCAAGTTGCCGTGGAAGACTGCACCGGTTGTGGAGCATGCGTTTACAATTGTCCAGCAAAAAGCAAAACAGATCCATCGCATAAAGCAATTAATATGATGCCCCAGCTTCCTCTAAGGGAGCAAGAGGCTAAAAATCTTGATTTTTTTCTAAAAATTCCTGAACTTGATATAAATAAGTATAATAAAGAGATGATAAAAGGGAGCCAGCTAGCCCCACATTTATTTGAATTTTCTGGCGCCTGCCCAGGTTGCGGGGAAACCCCTTATGTAAAACTTATGGCGCAACTGTTTGGAGACAGAGTTTTTATTGCTAATGCCACAGGCTGTTCTTCTATTTATGGAGGCAATCTTCCAACTACACCCTATACAAAGAGAGCTGATGGCAGGGGTCCCGTATGGTCAAATTCTTTATTTGAAGACAATGCGGAATTTGGATTTGGGATGAGACTTTCTATTGACAGTTTCAAAGTACAGGCTATGGCTTTTCTCAGTAAATATAAAGATAGTATTGGTGAAGAGTTAGTAGCAGAATTAATAAACGCTCCACAGAATACGCAGGTGGAGATAGAAAAACAGCGTGAAAGAATTGTTGCGCTGAGAGATAAAATTAAGGGAATAAATGAATCTGAGGTAAGAAAATTTTCGGGAATAGCGGATTATTTGTTAAGAATGTCTGTATGGATAGTTGGAGGAGATGGTTGGGCATATGATATAGGTTATGGTGGATTGGATCATGTCATAGCCCAGAAAGAGAATGTAAATATACTGGTCCTTGACACTGAGGTATATTCAAATACTGGAGGCCAAGCTTCTAAAGCGACTGGTTTGGGTTCTTTTGCAAAATTTGCATTTGCAGGCAAAGATATGCCCAAAAAAGATCTTGGTATGATGGCTATGAACTATGGTCATGTTTATGTAGCGCAAGTATCACTATCCAATCCGGCCCAATGTATAAAGGCTTTTGTAGAGGCTGAAAAATATGATGGACCTTCTCTTATTATAGCTGATTCACATTGTATAGCACATGGGATTGATATGTCAAAAGGTGTAGAAATGCAGAGAAATGCTGTTAAAAGCGGTTATAATATTCTCTACAGGTACAATCCTGCTTTGATTGATGAAGGAAAAAATCCATTAAAAATTGATAGTAGAGAACCTTCAATGCCTGTGATAGATTTTATGAAATCTGAAAATAGGTTTAGAAGTGTAATGAAAATGTTTCCAGAAAGAGCAAAGCATCTTGCTGAACTTGCAGATACGCACGTTAAAAGAAGATATAATCTCTATAAAAAACTTTCATCTAATGATTAGAACCTTGTAACCTATAAAATAGAGTGGTGGTTCAAAGCTACCACTCCCTCATGTTATCGAGATACTTGTTAGTCCATGAAAGATTGTAAAATATTTGTAAATGAATCCTTAATGTTTTAGTATGAAATCATATTATGCGCTTATAAGAGGGAACTATTATTTTGAAAGAACTGCTTTTATTATTTCCCCTATTGAAAAAATTTCTTCTTTTTTAAGAAATGGATTCATAGGCAGTGAAAGCACTTCTTCCACCATTTTTTCTGTTGTTGCAAGATCTCCGCGTTTATATTGTAAATAGGAAAAACATTTTTGCAGATGTAGAGGTATGGGATAATAAATGGCAGATGCTATATTATGCTGTTGTAAAGCTTCCATTATTTGATTTCTGACATTTGACCTCACCGTAAATTGGTGATAAACATTTATTGCGTTTTCTGTCTGAACCTGATACCCTAATAGTTCATTCAAAATTTCTTTATATAAATCCGCCAGCTCTCTTCTTATTTGATTAAATTTGTCAATATAGCCCAGCTTCACATTCAATATTGCCGCTTGCATGTCGTCCAGCCTTGAATTAAATCCTATAAGGTTGTGAGAATATTTTTTGAAAGAACCGTGTGATTGTAAAGCTCTTAATATTTCATGTATATCATCTCTATTTGTGGTTATAAGCCCCCCATCCCCATAACATCCTAAATTTTTGCTGGGGAAAAAACTAAAGCATCCCATATCGCCTATATTGCCAGTTTTTTTGTCCGAATATTCTGCACCAAAAGACTGTGCACAATCCTCAATAACCAGAAGATTAAATTCCGTAGCTATTTTTTTTATTTCTTTCATATTACAAGGGTTGCCGAAAATATGGACAGGTAAAATGGCCTTTGTTTTTTTAGAAATTTTTTCTATAATTAATTTAGTGTCTATATTCATTGTTTGGGCATCTATATCTACAAAAACCGGGACAGCTCCTGCTCTTGCAATAGCCTCAGAAGTAGCAATAAAGGTGAAAGGAGTAGTAATAACCTCATCTCCTTCATTTATACCGGATGCCATTATAGATAATAAAAGGGCATCAGTGCCATTGGCTACCCCTACTGCATATTTTGATCCAAGATATTTGGCACAGTCTTTTTCAAACTTATTTACATTAGGTCCCATTACAAAATATGTTTTCTCAAGACTTTTGTTAATGGCTTCCCTTATCTCATCTCCTATAAGAAGCATTTCTCTTTTCAGATCCAGCATTGGGATCATTGTTTCCTCCTGATTCTCTTGTCAAAATTGTCTCATAATAAATGAGTTAATTAACTAGTTCAAAAGATTATAAAAAGCAACAGCATTTTTTATTCTTAGCTTGAAAAAAAAATATAAGGTGATATTATTGTGAACTTGAGGTGTATGATGATGCATGGGACAACAGTTGTTGCTGTTAAAAAAAATAATAATATGGCTATGGGGGCAGACGGACAGGTGACCTTTGGCAACACTATTTTAAAAAAAAATGCAAGGAAAACAAGGAAATTGTATAACGATAAAGTTATTTGTGGCTTTGCAGGTTCTACTGCAGATGCATTTACCTTAATGGAGAGATTTGAAAAGAAATTGAAAGAATACAGCGGTCAGCTTTTAAGGGCTGCTGTGGAGCTTGCAAAAAGTTGGAGAACAGATAAATATTTAAGACAATTGGAAGCTATGATGATAGTATGTGATAATAAGGAAATGTATATCCTAACTGGAAACGGTGATGTAGTCGAGCCTGAGGGTGGGGTAGCTGCTATAGGGTCAGGCGGCCCTTATGCCATGGCTGCGGCTAGGGCTATGATGGAGAATAGCGATCTGACAGCTGAAGAGATTGTCAACAAATCGCTTGAGATTGCTGGCGAAATATGTATTTATACAAACCATGAAATAAACGTGGAAAAATTATAAGTTAAGAGGAATTTATGGAAAATTTAACACCTAGAGGAATTGTTGAAGAATTGGACAAATATATAGTAGGGCAGGACGAGGCAAAAAAAGCTGTTGCTATCGCCCTTAGGAATAGATACAGAAGACTTAAATTATCGAAAGTGATGCAGGATGAGATAGTCCCCAAAAATATAATAATGATTGGGCCAACAGGTGTTGGCAAAACTGAGATAGCCAGGAGACTGGCAAAATTTAGTGGGTCGCCTTTTATAAAGGTTGAAGCCAGCAAGTTTACAGAGGTGGGTTATGTAGGCCGTGATGTTGATTCTATGGTACGTGATCTTGTAGAGATAAGCATCAATATAGTAATAAATGAAAGAAAAGAGGATGTTCTGGAAAAAGCAAAAGAAAACTGTGAAGAAAAATTGCTGGATCTTTTGCTGCCCAGACCTCCAGGTTATGTTGTCAATGAAAAAGAGGGTGAGACAAGAGATAAATTTAGACAAATGTTAAGAGATGGACTGCTTGAAGATAGGTATGTAGAGGTTGAGGTTGATGAACTGGGCCCGCAGGTGGGTGTTTTGACAAATATCGGAATGGAAGAGATGGGGATGAACCTGCAGGATATGTTTAAAAATCTTTTCCCCAAAAAGAAAAAAAAGAAGCGGATGCAGATTAAGGAGTCCAGAGCAATTCTTGACCAGCAGGAAACAAACAAACTTATAGATATGGATGATGTTAGAAGTGTTGCCTTAAAGAGGGCAGAGGAGTCAGGCATAATATTTTTAGATGAAATTGACAAGATATGTTCATCTGAAGGGAGTCTCAAGGGGGGTGCAGATGTCTCAAGGGAGGGTGTCCAAAGAGATCTTCTCCCGTTGATAGAGGGCTCGACGGTTATGACTAAACATGGGATGATAAAAACAGATCATATCCTCTTTATTGCAGCAGGAGCTTTTCATATATCAAAACCTTCAGATCTAATCCCGGAACTTCAGGGTAGATTCCCTATAAGAGTTGAGTTGAACTCTTTAACTAAAGATGATTTTGTAAGGATCTTAAAGGAACCTGAAAATGCTTTGACAAAACAATATCAGGCTTTACTGGATGCGGATGGTGTGGCAGTGAGTTTTCAGGAAGATGGTATACAACAAATTGCAGAAATAGCAACCGAGGTAAATTCCACCAACGAAAATATTGGAGCAAGAAGATTATATACAATTATAGAAAAAATGCTGGAAGATGTGTCATTTAAAGCGCCTGATGACAGTTTGACACAGGTTGTTATCGATGAGGAATATGTGGATGAACATTTGAAAAGTATAGTAAGCGACAGGGATTTAAGCCAATATATTTTATAAGATGTATTGGTTTAAGTGTTGAATTTGTAAATAATATTTATTATAAGGCTATAGAAAATACTAAATACTACAGGAATATTATGAAAATCGCGTTTAGTGCGTTAATGCTATTTTTACTTTTTTCTTTTAATGCTTCAACATACGAATCCGTGTTTAAGGATTTTGAAATGGAACAGGATTATTATGTGATCAAGGTTGATGATAAGATAATTTATACAGATTTTGGAAAGGAAAAAGGTTCCTTTGTTGGATTACCGCTAAATATTTATAAACAGGCGGATGTCATTAAACACCCTATCACAGGAGAAGTATTGGGAGTTACCAAGAAAAAAATATGTTCAGGTGTTGTAAGCCAGGTGTATGACAAGTTTTCCCTAATAAAAGCTAACTGCAAAGATGTAAAAATAAAGGATATAGTAAGCAATGATACAAACCTTAATGTATTTTTGGATATTCAGCCTGAAGTTGATGATTACTTTGTAAGATTTGTTGAAAATGATATACGTGCAAATAACTATAAGATTGTGGACAATATGAATAGTGCTGAATTGATTGTGGAGGTAAAAAAACTTTACAGAGATGAGTTCTCTATAACTGCCAGGGTAAAAAATGGCAATATTTTAATCTCAAAGGTGGAAAAGGAAAAAACTGATGTTATGGATACCAGTCAGTTTAAGGATAGAAAAAAATATGACATAAATAAGCTCTTAAAGAGTATTTCTGTGGGTGATGTTGATGGTGATGGTAAAGGAGACATTGTAGCTTCCTCGAAAAACAAGGTGTACATATATAATGAGAACGGTGAACAGCTTGAAGAAAAATATAGTTTTGGTAATTTTAAAAATATAATTAATATTGAAATTGCAGATATAAATAGCAATGGCTTTTCAGAAATATTTGTGGTGGATTATGGAAAAACAGGAGATGTTCATACCTATGTATATGAACTAAAAGATAATACATATATCGACATCGCCAAATTACAGTATTTTGTAAGGGGCGTGATTTCTGATGGCAGTGCGGTAATTATAGGCCAAAAACAGCATTTTGAATACCTCACCAGGGGGGAGATTTTTACTCTGATTTATGATAATGGTGAATATCGGCAAGGGATGCTGCTTGACTCGCCTGGTAATTTCAAGCTTTACGGGTTCTTTTCTTCAGGGGATAAGTCTCTATACATCAACGACAATGGATTTCTTCAGAAGTCAAAAGGGAAAACTATTGTTGATTCCACCTCCAATTCATTAGGTACGTATATGAATGTTTTTGAGAGCTACTACGGGCGTACTGAAGGTGCCAAAAGAAAAGATCTTTTTCATGAAAAAGATGATGCTGTTTTTAAGATGAGAGACAGTGAAAAAAAAGTAATCTTTGAATTTTCACCAAAGAGCCGGTTTTTTAAATATGGAGATGATCTCTTTGGCTTTATAAATACCCCTGTAACATCTTTTGTGGAAACATCTCTGGCGGTAAGATCTTCCGAAGTTCTGCAGATAAACATAAACAATTTGTTGGTAAAAAGTGTCGGTGGCGAGCTCTCCAGAGATGTCGTGGATATGTATATGAAAAGAGACAGTTTTGGAGAATATTATTTTTATATGTTGGAAAGCAGGGAGGGAATAATTTCAGGTGGCAGCAGCACCCTCGAGGTTTTAAAATATTAATCAAGAATTTACTATTATTTATATTGACACTGTATATCTGTTGTGGTAATTACTAATTGTATGTTGTATGCTGGAATTTAAAAGGAGGTTAGAGTTGTTATTGAAAAGAGGCTGCTCTTTTATTCTGTGGTCTTGTTAAGCGGTTTTTTTGCTAGTTGGTATATTGACGTCCAGAAATAAAAAAAATATAGGAGGATTAAGGATGAAGAAGTTTTTAGCGGTTATGATGATGTTTCTTTTTGTTGGGAGTGCTTTCGCTATAGAATTGAAAGCAAATGGTTCTTATCGTATCAGAATGTTTAACACATTTAATGGCGGTGGTTTTGACTATGGCCAGCCATGGGCATTTGATGATGATGCTGACGATGACACTTTTTTTGATCAAAGGTTTAGATTAAACCTTACAGCTGACAACGGTGACGGCGTCAGAGGTGTTGTGCAGTTTGAAATGGGAGATTCCATGTGGGGTGATGATTCTGAATATACTAGACTTGGTTCCGATGGAAAAGACGTTGAGATTAGGCATGCCTATTTGGAATTGGACAAGGAAGTGTATGTAAAGGCGGGTGTTTTTACACTTATTACACCTAACAGCATTATTTTAGATGACGAGCTTGCAGGTATTATTGTAGGTAAGGATTTTGGTAATTTTGCTGTTAACCTTATCTATTCAAGACTGTATGATGGTGGTTATGTTGACTCAAAAGACGATGACAAAGATAATGATTTCAATCTCTATGGTGTGATGGTTCCTATAAAGGCGGATACATTTAATGTAACTCCATATTTTTTGTATGCTGATATTGAGGACAATTCTAAAATAGTTGGTGAAGACGGTAATATGAGTTTGGTTAATAGCTTGGCAGATGCTAAATCGGGCCCTAGTGGCAGCGCATTTACAGGACGTTTCAGTGGATTTAACCTTAATACTTGTGCAGACATCTTAAGTTGTTCTGAATCAACAGGCTCAGTACTTCAGTTTGGTGAAGGAGAGGCTTACTGGGTTGGTGTTGCTATGGATGGTAAGGCTCTTGGCGATATTAGTTACAATTTGAATGCTGTTTATGGTTACGCAGAGGTTGAAGATCTCGTTTCAGCAGGCGTTAAAGATGATGTTGAGTTAGAAGGCTACTTGATCGATGCATTAGTATCGTACAATTACGAAGGTTATAAGTTTGATCTCTACGGTTTGTATTCATCCGGTTATGATAAGGGTGATCTTAAAGACAGAGAGTTAGGTGTTTTACCAACAGTTAGCCCGGATTATCAGCAAGGCGCTCCATTTTTCTTTGATGGTATAGGACTTGGAGATTACGCACTTGATCCAGCTGGATATTCCATGGCGGGTGCTGCAGTTACTTTCAATTCAATCGATCAACTTTCTCATACATTTGATGTGGCATATATCAAGAGTATGGTTGATGATGATATATTGGATGTAATGGATTTCGAAAGGGCGTACTATGATGAATTTTATCAGGTAGCCTTTGTTTCTGACTATAAAATATCAGAAGGAACAACATTTTCTATGATGTTAGGCTATCTGCAGCCAGATGCTAGCAGTAAAGCAAAAGACGTTGAAGATGATGCAGCTTATGCTGTAAACTTCAACGTCTTTTGC
>Ga0209345_10005090_pt1 | contig 12375 bp, 12 predicted proteins | sample Cruoilmetagenom7_FD_187294 | JGI IMG/M metagenome (GOLD analysis project Ga0209345, IMG submission 187294) | Oil polluted marine microbial communities from Coal Oil Point, Santa Barbara, California, USA - Sample 7 (SPAdes) (version 2) | ecosystem: Environmental > Aquatic > Marine > Oil seeps ...
CAAAGTTTTATTTCCAAGGAAATGGAAAAGGCTGCTAAGGCCATTGATGATGCGCCTGTTCTAGAAGTTGAACCTGAACAAGAACCGACAATCAACATCTTTGAAAATTTTGAAATCCAAGAAGAAGAAGTTGAAGAATTTTCAAATGAAGCTGAACATCAAAAACTGTTTCTCATCAATTTTTTGGGCACCTGCCTTGGTGCTCTAAAAGGGCCTGATGCCAGTACTCAAACATTAAATCGTTTCGGTATTAATTTGTTTATGACAGGTGCTGTTGTTGGCATTGCCCAAGACCATAATCTTACAGATGATGAAACCGACATTATTCTACAACGCATTCTTGAGATGCTCGGTGCCAAACCTGACCAGGCCAGTCGTTTTTCATTAGAATATGAAAAATACTTAGTCGAACCGCGTCATACCGAATTATTTGAAGGCGGCGCGCGCATAGCCACTCAGTTCAGTGAGGGTGACCAATCAGCCCCACTTCATATTCACCAGATCATTGAAAAATGGTTGAATTGGAGCGCACCAATTGATGAAAATATTAACCCAAATCTCTTGAGCATTATGTTTACAGACATGGTTGGCTCGACAGACCTAACCACAAGACATGGTGATTATGCCGCCCAAGAAGTTTTAAAAACCCACGACCTTATTGTGCGAACAGCTTTAACTAACTTTGATGGCATCGAAATAAAACACCTTGGCGATGGGATCATGGCCTCTTTTAAAGATCATAACCTTGCACTGGAAGCCTCGATTGAAATTCAAAAACGTGTTGAAGGTAACAACAATGCCGGCCCAGAATTCCCCTTACACCTTCGCATTGGCATTAATGCAGGAGAACCCATCAAAAAAGACAATGACCTTTTTGGAACATCTGTTCAACTCGCCGCGCGATTATGTGACAAGGCCATTACTGACGGAATACTTATTTCCAAAGAATTTCGCAATCTTTTCGATGAAAGCTCTCCCTTCACCTTTATTGACTTAGGCCCACAAAATTTAAAAGGCTTCCCTGAAGCACTTCTCGTTTATCAACTTGACTGGCAAGCACCACCACTTGTTTCCAAAGAATTTGAAGAAGTCAATAATATAGAGACAGAAGCCGTTCAATCCCCCTTAGATGAGGCTGTGGCGCCAGACATGAGCGTACAAGCACCAAGAAAAGAGATAAATGATCCTAATTTTAATGCAGGATATGTTTTGGAAGAGAGCGTTAAAAAAGAACCTGAAACAAAAGTTAAGGTTGAACTTAATTCTGAAGAACAGGTTACGCCTGCCGATTAGAACATCATTTAAAAACGTTTGATAATCAAACTGGTAAAATCATCATTTTGTTCAGCACCCTTTCTAAAATCATCCACAAAAGCAAATAAATTCTCAGAAATTGCATGCGCTGACAGGCTGCGATTATCCAGCAAATACTCGATTAAGCGTTCTTCCGAAAACTGATTGCGATCCACATCGAAAGCCTCTGTGACGCCATCGGTGTAAAAGAAAAGTGAATCGCCATGTTTTAACTGACATGTTGACTCATCAAACGGCATATCTTCTTGAACACCAAGCACAATACCTTCGCCACCTTCAAGTGCAATCACTTCTTTTGCATCCCCCCCGCGCACCAAATATGGGGGTAAGTGGCCTCCATTACTATAGACAACCTCCCATGTCTCAGGATCCAACGTGCAATAAAAAACCGAGACGAACATGGATGTGATTTGATGCTGACATAACATGTCATTTACGGCTGACAAACAAGCCCCCGGCGTCAGGCTTGTCATGGCAGTCGCGCGTAAAAGGGTGCGTGCAACCGCCATAAAAAATGCAGCAGGGATACCTTTTCCTGAGACATCTGCGACTGCTAAACCAATTTTACCATCTGGCAAATCAAAGGTATCGTAAAAATCTCCACTCATACGTTTTGCTGGCGTTAAATGAGCTGAGATATCAAGACGCTCACGTGCGGGAAAAACGGTAGGTAAGATTTGACGTTGGATGTCTTCTGCAATGTCTAATTCGCGTTTGATGGCAGAAAGTTGAGCTTCATTACTCCAAGCTTCGCGTCGAGACTGACAATCTTGAAATACTTTATCCACAGTCACCAGCAAATCATCAGCATGGACTGGTTTGGTTAGAAAATCAGCTGCGCCATTATTCATGGCTTGACGAATAACAGCCAGATCACCACCTGCAGTTAAAGCAACACGCGGCACACGTAATCGATAACCCGTCAATTTACGAAACAAATTCATTCCCGAAATTGGCCCCCCATCAACCGAAACAATCGCCAAATCTAATTCCGGTTTTGTCTGAAGAAAATCCAGCGCTTCTTGATCAGAATGCGCGAAGATGAACTTATGTTCACCCATATCCGTTGAACGCCCAATACAGCTGGAACAAATTTCTTCAAACGTGGGGTCATTATCAACAACCAAAGTAATCGGCATTATCTTTATTTCCTTAAACGAATTCTCATTTAGAGCGAACAAATACCCGGTTTGTCACCGATTTTACGCCTTTAATACCTTTTACAATCTTAGTCGCTTTATCACGTTCGAGACTTGATAAGGCACGCCCAAACAGAAAGACCTGCCCCCCAACAGCGCGCCAGCGAAAATTCGTGACATTTACACCGCCGCCATCCAACAACAAGGCGTTGATTTTACTTTCAATGACCGTGTCGTCCACAAAATTTTCAACAGCACCTTTGTCTTTGTTGATCGCCTTAATCACCAATATTTCATTATGAAGGCGCTTCACCCCTTCAATACCGCGCGTTAATTGCCCGGCTTTTTCCTTCAGCGTAGTATTTTCAACAGCACCCGTTAACATAACTTGTGCTTCATAGACATCTGCATTGATGGAAATGACTTCGGAACCCATCTTATCAATCACTTCAGCTGTGATCTTTGTTTTTATCGCGAGATCACTGGCAATATCATTACTACTACGATCTTCAATTGCGGCTTCAACAGCACCCTTGATCATACTCAATGGATTAAGGTCCAGTGCGACTGATGAATGGGAGTACCCGATCACAGTGCCCGCTAGTAAAACCCCAAATACAAAATATTTCATCAGATGTTTCCTTATCCTGTTGAAACAACTATACCTCCAAAAACAAAAAAGGCGACCATAGAAATGACCGCCTTTAAAATTCATTAACCTTTATGTTAAGTGACTCATAAAATGAGAACTCTTTTTTTCAAGGGTAGCAGGTTTCTACCACCTCGTGACATATAAAGTGCAAAAGGAGTGACGCATTAAATGAAAATTTTATTCATCCCATTTCGGATCAACAACTGGTGGTTCATCCAAAAATGGCGAACCCAACCTGAAACGCGGTGAGCCAAAGGTATGTTCTTTCAGTTCTTGGGTCGGCCCCCCTGCGCGCACGGGGCGTTCAGCAAATTTACCCATACTTTGCACACGGTCATACATAACAAGTGCACCAGCCGTTCCCACATTAATACAAAATTTCATGGGGATTTTGATAACATGGTCACAACGATCAAGCGTCGTTTGGCTTAAACTGCTGCGTTCTGGCCCTAAAATATAGGCTGCTTGGTTGGGGTGCCGAAAACTAGGCAGTTCAATCGCATCTTCGGTTAATTCCACACCGACCAATTGGCACCCTTTTGGCAAAAGCATCTCATCAAGACTTGGGTAACTATAAAAGGGTGTATGACCAAGCGATTTCGATGTATCGGTTCGATTGCCCGCATATTTGGAATATTGCGCATTGACCGTATAAACGAAGCTCGCATCAAAGGCATGGGCTGTGCGAAATAGGTTCCCCACGTTATATGCTTTGCTGATACCTTCAACACCAATGCCGAAATAGCCACGCATGGTCTTTCTCCAAACCTAAATTCTTGCTAGAAGTTTAAACTAACTACTGTGCAATTGCCTTTGGATCAAGGAGTTCTTCATGAAAGCGGCCCTATGTACGTCTTTGGATGGTTACAAATCACTCGAAATTTCAGAAGTTGATATCCCAAGCCCAGCAGCTCATGAAGTCCTTATCCGCGTTCATGCCAGCGCCTTAAATTTTGCCGATACACTTATCACCAAAGGCAAATACCAAGTTAAACCACCCCTTCCCTTTTCCCCCGGGCTTGAATGTGCGGGCGTTGTAGAAGCCATAGGGTCCAATGTCACCACTTGCAAAACAGGCGATCGCGTCATGGCTGTTTTAGATTGGGGCGGATTCGCACAATATTGCCTTGCCAAAGAAAGCGATGTTCATCCAATCGCAGACATTATTGATTTCACAACAGCCGCTGCCATTCCCGTTGCATACGGCACATCCCATCATGGGCTTACACAAAAAGCACGGCTTAAAGCAGGCGAGACACTCGTTGTTCACGGGGCAGCGGGTGGTGTCGGTCTTACGGCTGTAGAAATTGCAAATCAAATGGGCGCCACGGTTATTGCCACAGCAAGTAGCCCTGAAAAACTTGCCATTTGCAAAGCCCATGGCGCGGATCATCTGATTGATTACCGTGAAGGTTCGGTGCGTGAAAAAATTAAAGAGCTCACCAATGGACTTGGCTCTGACGTGGCTTACGATCCAGTGGGTGGCGATCTTTTTACAGAAACATTACGCAGCACACGCCAAGATGGTCGCATCCTAGTTGTCGGGTTTGCCAGTGGTAATATCCCGCAAATCCCCGCAAACATTATGATGGTGAAAAACATCACCTGCATTGGGTATCATTGGGGGGCATACCGAACCCTTGATCCAGAGGCTTTGCGAGCGAGTTTCAAAGAACTTATGGGTTGGGTCGCACAAGGGCGCTTAAAGCCTCATGTTTCCATGACCTTTGCCTTAGATGACGTTAAGCAAGGATTCGAAGCTTTGTTAAGCCGTAAATCCACAGGCAAAGTCGTTATCACAATCGATTAAGGCTTAATTCCTGCGTCCTCACACTCTATGTAATAATAAATCAAATCCAATGAAGGGGCCTCTATTCCTGCTTGGGTTAAAAGGCAATGAACTTGACCACGATGATGTGTCCCATGATTAAATACATGAGCCAGAACATGATGCGTTGGCATCACATATTCAATACCTTTGATATTGCGATATGTTAGATCAGCACTGATCTCATCATTATTCATATCATCCAGCAAAATCAGAAAATCTTCATCTGCTTCAAGGCGTGCTTTTTTCAAGGCAGCAAAACTCGGGTGATAAATTTTTCCCATTTCTAAATGGGCCGAGCTTTTGCCTTTAAGCCGTAAAGTCCACGCCCAATCCCCAAATAAAATATGGTTGAGCGTTCCTCGCATCGAGGCAAAATAGGCTTTCGAATCCTTTTCAAATTCTTCAATAGAAACAGTTTCCACCACATCATAGAGTTTTTTATTTGCCCAACGATTATAGCGCGCGAGTGTTTGAAAATAGTTCTTATCCATTTAAGTAGTCTCCAAGCGGGCATATTTTTCGCGGATCGGTAAATGAACGATGGCTGAAAAAACACCTAAACCGATGGAAGCCAACCATGCTCCATCAAACGACCCAGTCAGGTCGTATAAATAACCACCCAGCCAAGCACCGCAGAAGGCACCGAGTTGATGAGTGAACAAAGTGATCGCGAACAAAGTCGTCATATAACGTGTTCCAAACATCACCCCGACCAGGCCACTGGTCAAAGGAACCGTACTCAGCCATAAGGCCCCAATTGCCGCTGCAAAAGCCAAAGTCGTTACAACAGTAACTGGCAACAAAATATAGATTAAAATAACAGCAGATCGACTGAGGTAAATGATACTGAGCAAATATTTCTTTGAGAATTTTCCGCCCAGCACACCCGCAATATAGGTCCCTGCCATATTGGCAAGACCAATGGTGGCAAGCGCCGTCGCCCCGACATCAGCAGATATGTTACACGTCGTCAAAAACATTGGCAGGTGAGTCGCAATAAAAGCAATATGGAAACCACATACGAAAAAACCCAAGTTCAAAAGAAGATAGCTGTTATTTCCAAATGCTTCATGCACAGCTTCACTTAATGTTTGCTCGAATTCTTTCACATCGATTGCATGCTCAGACGGTTTTGTGCGCACGTTCAATGCAAGTAAAGCGCTGAGTGCTGCAATAATAGCCATAACAATCAAGGCAATCTGCCAACCATATTCATTAATCATACCTTGGGAGACTGGTGCAAAGACAAATTGCCCGAACGAGCCGCCCATAGAAGCAATACCAAGCGCCGTGCTTCGTTGCGCTTCGGGTACCATGCGCGCAACAGCCCCCAAAACAACGGGAAAACCCATTGCCGCAACGCCGAGGCCAACCAACACGCCTGCACTGAAATGGAATTGCATTTGGCTTGCCGGAAAAGCCATCATGGCAATTCCCAACGCATAAAGCATCGAGCCAATAGCAAGCACACGTCCGCTGCCATATTTATCTGCCAAAATGCCTGCAAAAGGCTGAGCAATCCCCCACATTAAGTTTTGGATCGCCATTGCAAGTGCAAACACACCAATTTGCCAACCAAGCCCCGTGCTCATCGGTTCTAAGAAAAGACCGAAATTTTGGCGCATTCCCATACTGACAGACATAATTAAGCCGCCGCATATGATCACGCCCCATGCTTTTCTTCCCATCGATCTTTCCTTCATTTTAAAATTTTCTAACATATAAACATTGTTCGATTAATGAACAATGTTTATATTCAAACTGTCGTTTTAAGGTAGGTAATTTCCTATATAGTAATTTCCCCAAAAAATTAGTAAGCTACCATCATGATCGTGATATTCTTTATGGATCTAATAAATGTTTAAGTTCTTCGTAATTCTTCAGCTAATCTTTTGTCTGGTTCAAACAGATGCAAAAGCTGAACCTGATTTTTCGAGTGTCCAAGTCGTCACTTCCTTTTACGAACCTTATAGCTACCTTGATGATGGTCTTGCACAAGGTGTGGCCGTCAATCAGGTACGTAAAATTTTTGCTGAACTCAATTATTTTCCAGACATCAAGATTTATCCTTGGGTTCGCGCTTATAAAAAAGCGGTGAATACGCCCAACACGCTTATATTTTCTATAGCGCGAACGCTTGAGCGCGAAGAACTTTTCCATTGGGTGGGAGAGATCGTTAACTTTAACGTCTATCTTTTCAAAGATAAAAAGCGAAAAGACATTCAAATAGACCACTTAAACCAGGCCAGCCCTTATCGAATTGGCGCTCTTCATCAAGATGTTAAAGCTCAATACCTTTCTAAAAATGGAATTACGACGACCCCCTTAACAAACGAAGAATCCGGGATCAAAATGGTGTTGAATCAACGCATCGATTTATTGCCCACAGATATTGTATCTATGAAGCATCGCCTCAAAAAATTGAATTTGCCTAGCGATGCATTGGTACCAGCCTATTTCTTGAAGGAAATATCGCGCCCACTTTATATCGCCATGAGTAAAGACACCCCAACAGAAATCGTTGAGGCCTTTAAAGCTGCTTATAAGCGAGCGTTCCCTTAAAGCGCTGCATCATGCCAGCCTTGGTCAAAACCAAAATATTCCCCCACAAGACAAGCGGCACACCAACAACAGCCTCGATTGGCCATTGGTAGCCTTCATATATAGTCGATAAACTTAGGGCAACCAAAGGGAAGAGAACAATTGAATAAACCGCCTTCTCAGGCCCAATATTTCCTAGCAATGTCAAATAGCACCCAAAGGCAATGACCGAGCCAAAAACAGCCAAATATGCCAACGACCAAAGATAATCGAACGATGTATCAAAAGTGAATTCATTCCCACGCAACAATGCAAACACAGCCATGAAGATTGCACCATAAGCCATCCCCCACGCATTGGCTTGCATCACAGGCATGCCTGTTTTTTGGTTTCTAGACGATATCATATTGCCAAAGGAGGCAAACAACGTTCCGATCAAGACAAGGCACAAACCAAAGACACCCACATCAGAAAAACTAAAGTGTTCCATCTCAGGCCAAAAGACCATGGCAATACCCACCATGCCCAGACCAGCCCCGGCAATAACGCGAGGCGCTATTTCAAGACCGAAGAAAACCCGACTTAAAATGATGTTCATGACAACCATAGAACAAAACCCGACAGAGACCAGGCCTGTGGTAATATGCCCCGTTGCAGTATACATAAACAGGTAATTACCACTGAATAGGCATAGACCAAGTAAAGCCATCCACACATGTTGACGCACAGAAAATTTCAAACTGCGCTTCGTGGCGATGCAAAAGGAAATCAGTACTAAACTGGCTAAGGCAAAGCGGTATGCGATGGATACTTCAACATCCACCACACCGAGCTGATATTTAATCGCAAGCCATGTAGAGCCCCAGATCAATACAGTCGCGATGTACAAAATTATATTCGTCATACCGCTTACCTTACATCTATTAAAGCCAAAATGGCTTATCCATTTCTTGTTCCACATCAACCCGGTTTAGGCCAACATCTTGCAACATACGATCATCTAATTTCGCCAATTGAAGACGAGAACGTTGACGGTCCAATCCTTTTTCAAGGGCTTCAAACACGTTAATCAGCAACTTGCTAAAACGTGTCATTACAGATGTGTGATCATCTTTTTGATCGATACATTCATTACACTGTAAAATATTCAGAGTCTCTACTGACATAACAAACCTCATTACGTTTAAGTTTAAATCAATAGAGGCGCGCCTCTTATGTTTTCTGTTCTACGCTTCTTTTAAACTGTTCTCAAACGATCTTTTATGCCTATATAGATTAGTTTTTCTAATCTGAACAGCATGATTGTATCCATACAATGGCCCGTAACCTCCCCCCTCTCAACGCATTGCGCGCATTTGAATCTGCTGCACGTCACCTGAGCTTTACTCGCGCAGCCGTTGAGCTAAATGTCACCCAAGCCGCTGTTAGCCACCAGGTTAAGGCCCTTGAAGAACGCCTAAATATCCAGCTTTTTCGCCGTTTAAACCGTGCTTTGATGCTAACAGATGAAGGGCAACACTATTTTCCAGATGTGCGTGATGCGCTTGATAAAATCTCACAAGCGACCGACACTCTCGTTAAATCCGATAACAATGGCGTCTTAACCGTTTCCGTCATGCCGTCTTTCGCATCCCTTTGGTTGGTGCCTCGCATACAAGATTTTTCACGTCTTCATCCTGACATTGATGTGCGGATCGCAGCCGATGACAGTTTGACCGATTTTTCCCGAGATAATGTTGATTGTGCCGTTAGGTATGGGCTGGGTCGATGGACAGACATCTATAAAGAAAAATTTATGGAAGAAGCTGTCTTTCCCGTCTGCTCTCCCCATTACTTGGATAAGCACCCTTCTATCAAAGCACCTGAAAGTCTTGAAGGTCATGTTCTTATTCATGATTACGCCATTCATTCTGACGCAGAGGCCTATTTAACGTGGGAATATTGGTGTAAAAATGCAAACATAACGAATGTCGATTACACACGTGGTCCCAAGTTCTCCCACTCCCATATGTGTATGCAAGCTTGTGTTGCTGGTGAAGGAATTGCCTTAGGCAGGTCTGCCATGATCCAAAATGATTTAGATACGGGACGCTTGGTGCGACTCTTTGATACAGCTGTCGCTGCTGAGCTTGCCTATTATTTTGTTTGCCCTAAATCCGCGATTGAAAGGTTCAAAATTCAGGCCTTTCGCGACTGGTTATTATCCGTTTCATAAATTTCGTTTTCATATATTTCTTTAAGATACTGTTTTTAAATCTTTATTGAGTTTAATCCTGCTTTCTGTTATATTGGTTTCAAATGAAACTAATAGAAAGAGCGCCCCAATGATGTTAGCAGAAGCCCTATTCACCGCCCTTAAAGACCGTGGTGCACATGAAGTCTTTGGTATCCCTGGTGATTTCGCTCTCCCTTATTTCAAAATCCTCGAAGACAGCAAAATTCTCCCCCTTTATACGCTCTCTCATGAGCCGGGTGTTGGTTTTGCCGCAGATGCCGCAGGCCGTTTTAATGGGCGCATTGGTGTCGCAGCCGTAACATACGGTGCTGGTGCATTAAATATGATCAACCCCGTTGCTCAAGCTTACGTCGAAAAATCTCCCCTTGTTGTAATCTCAGGTGCGCCGGGCAAACTTGAAAGCCAACGAGGACTTGGACTACATCACCAAGTTAAACGCATCGATTCACAATATAAAATATTCGAAGAAATCACATGCGATCAAATCATCTTAGATGATGTGCAAACCGCACCAGCCCTCATTGCACGCGCACTTGATACCTGTATTGAACAATCGCGCCCGGTCTATATTGAAGTCCCGCGTGATATGGTCGCTGAAGAGGTTGGACCTGTTCCGGCTTATCAACCAAGCTGTGATGATATGGATGCCGCACGAGCCTGCGCTGAAGAAGTTTTAGAACATCTTAAAGCCGCCAAAACACCCTGCATCATGGCAGGTGTTGAAATAAAACGCTTCGGATTAGAAAATAAGCTTGCCGAACTTACCTCCATCTTAGGTGTACCTGTTGTGACATCTTTCATGGCACGGGGAATTTTGGCTGATGCGGATGCACCGCTCATTGGTACCTACCTTGGCCTTGCTGGTGTCGAAGACGTGCGCAATGCGGTTGAAGGCTCCGATGGGCTATTGATGTTGGGCGTGATTTTATCTGATACTAATTTTGGCGTTTCTAAACGCGAAATAGATATGCGCGCCTGCGTCCATGCTTTTGATCGCGAAGTTCGCTTCATGCATCATAATTATCCAAATGTGTCTCTTGCTACGTTAATCGAAGCCCTTCTTGAAATTGCTAGGCCTATTGGCGAGGCGAAAAAACACCCCGCCCCAGTTTATCCAAGCAAATTAAAACATGATGACAGCGCCATTGCGCCAACAGATATTGCACGTGCCGTGAATGATGTTTTTGCAGTACATGGTAAAATGCCGATTTCTTCTGATATGGGGGATTGTCTTTTCACTGCAATGGATATTGAAAATACAGCCCTCATTGCACCTGGTTACTATGCCTCTATGGGGCCGGGCGTTCCGGGTGGTCTTGGCATTCAAGGAACATCTGGTAAACGTCCCATTATAATGGTCGGTGATGGTGCCTTTCAAATGACAGGTTGGGAGCTGGGTAATTGTCGAGAATATGGCTGGAACCCCATTGTATTGTTGTTCAATAACAAAAGCTGGGAAATGCTGCGCACCTTTCAACCCGGGCCTGACTATCATGATCTGGATGATTGGGGTTTCGCCCAAATGGCAGGCCCGATGGGTGGTGTTGGAACGCGCTGCTTAACGCGTAAAGAATTAGGCACGGCACTTAATGTGGCAATTAAAGATACATCGAAGTTCCATCTGATTGAAATTATGCTAGAACGCGGCGAAATTTCAATCACCCTCAATCGGTTCGTCAACGCCGTAAAACGTATGAGTGCCCCGAAAGAATAAAACCTTTTTAAAGGGAAGACTTTTCTTTTTGTGCAAAACACCATAGATTGTTGCGCACAAAAAGAGGAGTGTCTTAAAGTAATGTCTAACCCGTTTATTATCGGCCTAAAAACCAATCCACAGCTATTTTTTAACGAACTTGATACCATGGAAATTCAAGCCATTGCACAAGCTTGCTTGCGTGTCCTTGAAACGCGCCATAAAGAAGGTGATGAACATGCAGCCACTTGCATGCAAAACGTCTATCGTGACGTCGCCAATATTGAACTGTAATGATGATTTGACCAAAACCGCCTGGACTGCCCTTATCCCCGTCTTGTTTGTTTTTTTATGGAGCACGGGCTTCATTGGGGCAAAATATGGCCTTCCTTATGCGGAACCTTTTACTTTTTTGTTTGTTCGCATGGCGCTCACCAGTGCTTTATTGCTGCTGGCAATCATCTTCTTAAAAAAATCTTGGCCTTCAAGTTGGCGCCTAAGTGGCCATGTGGCTGTTTCAGGCATCCTCGTACATTGTGGATATTTGGGTGGTATTTTTAGCGCCATTGCCCTTGGCATGCCATCTGGTCTCGCAGCCCTCATAGCCGGGCTCCAACCTTTGCTCACGGCCTTTGCAGCCTACCCCCTCCTTGGAGAACGCGTAACATCTAAACAATGGACAGGCTTGGTCCTTGGTCTTATAGGCATTGGTCTGGTCTTAAGTGAAAAAATTTCAGGACAAACCGACAGTTTGTTCAGTGGTTTTGGATGGGATGCCATTGTCTTTGCTCTGATCGCCGTATTTGGCATCACGGCAAGTTCGCTGTATCAAAAAAAATATTGCACCGCAATGCCCATGATTAGCGGAACCTTCATCCAGTATGGGGCAGCCACACTTGTGTATGGTGCCCTTGCAATTGCGCTTGAAACCATGAAAATACAATGGACCACTGAATTCATTCTGGCGCT
>Ga0209345_10005091_pt1 | contig 12373 bp, 12 predicted proteins | sample Cruoilmetagenom7_FD_187294 | JGI IMG/M metagenome (GOLD analysis project Ga0209345, IMG submission 187294) | Oil polluted marine microbial communities from Coal Oil Point, Santa Barbara, California, USA - Sample 7 (SPAdes) (version 2) | ecosystem: Environmental > Aquatic > Marine > Oil seeps ...
ATGTCAAGTTTCACGGCGTTATCGGTCTGAATCCTCGACGATGCACTACACTAAAATGTACGACTTGCCAAGATTTCACCTCTTTCCTTGTGAAATTTAATATCTGAAAACCAATGTCAAACCGTTAGAAAAAATTCCTCCGGGGCTTCTTGATACTTTGGCCTAGTAAAAACAAGCCGGTTTTGGGCAACTTTTAGTTTATCGTCATAAAACAACTTGACAATTTTACCCTGCCAATATATAAATTAGTGTCTGTTCAGAAAAAAGAGACAGGGACGAGGCCGAGATAGCTCAGTCGGTAGAGCAGAGGACTGAAAATCCTCGTGTCCCCAGTTCGATTCTGGGTCTCGGCACCACAAATAAGTAACCAAAAAAGGGAGGTTAGCCAACATTGCTTGACCTCTTTTTTTTGTTGAAATCGCCAACTGTAACTGTTTTTGTAACTTTTTGGCCTTGCAGGTAGTTTTCTTGCTTCTGTGCTGCAAGTCTCAAATCAGCATCATTGACTATGTCGTATCTGTCAAATACTGATCGTGTTTTGTGGCCTGACACCATCATGGCAACACGTTCAGACACACCCGCCCTTACCATGTTTCTAATTGCCGTCCTTCTGAAGTCATGAAATAACCTCTTACCGATACCCGCATCATTGCAGGCTGTATTCCATGTCTTATCAAACCGCTTGATCTTATCGCTCCTATCCCGGTTAGGAAAAACACATGGCATCAGTTTTTCGCCTTTCTTTCTTGCCTCCCACTGGTATTTAAAAACCTCTCTCAGCTCCTCGTCAAGGTAGACTGTCCGGCCATCCCCATTCTTACTGTCCCCTGCCTCCAGTCTGACAATGCCCTGCTTTTGATCTACCTGGCCCCATCCCAACCCGCTTATTTCTGACACTCTCCAACCTGTCTTATATGCAAAGGTACAGAAGCCCTTTAGATACTCCGGTAAGGCATCCCTCAAGGCCAAAAACTCGTCATGCTCAAAGAATCCCTTGCGGACATTGTTCTCTTTCAGCATAGGAATATGAGGGACACGGTCAACCTTTGGTGGTGTCTGCCTTGCCCCCATATTCAACATTCGTTTCAAGGCCGATAGTTCCCTGTTAATAGTGGCATTAGCTCCCCCTTCGTCTTGTCTGGTCTCAATATACCCCTGTATCTTAGGCGTGGTTATCTGAGTTACCCTGAAGCCTCCGAAATACTCTTCCAGGTGCTTTATGCTTCTCTGTGCCCGAATAAGAGACTTCTTCCCATTAATCCGGTAATCCGTCAAAAAACCTTGTGCAAGCTCTTCAAAGCGTACCCGGTCGAAATAAACCCCAGGAAGCTTTCCCTCGCTGATCTCACCCTCACGCCTTTTCAACAACCTCTTGGCCTCTGTCTCTTTACTGCTCTTAGACGACTCATAGTAAGGCTTGCCGTTGCGGTAATACTTCAACCAGAAAGTGTTGCCTCGTTTGTAAACGGTTCCCATACCCCCCCCTTTCCATAAAAAAACGCTCAGACGTCCCCTGGCCACTGAACCAGCCCCATGCTTTGCAGTCATGAGGTGTCTGAGCGTTTAAATATTTTTTATTTTTAGTTGTTCAGTGGTTCAGGGATAGAAATAAAATATATCACAAATGAGAAATTGTCCAGCATAAAAGTTAAAGAAATTACTATCTCAGGATTTCGTGAGATCGTCTGTGCCTGGTGAGACTGCTTGTGGGTAATCGTGGGGGGTAAAGATACTTTCCTTCCCCCTGTGGAAGTTAAGTCCTCACCTTTCTTCGGTATCCCCCCCAACAATTCCCCCAACTTACCCTCAGCTTCAAGCAGACTCTCAGCTTCGATCTGTGCACTGTTGAGGATTGCCCTCTTTGCTGTGTCTGCGGCATCGACTTTTTTGTAAGCTCTGATCTCTGCCTGCCTCTCTCTGCTTTTCTATCTCCCACCCGCCGCTCTCCAGGTATGTCCTCACCCGCTTCTCTCTGGCTTTTCGCTCAGAGTCTGGCTGGCTGGCTTTTTTAATGCTGCGCCGGATAGTGTGTGCTTGCTTGCCCGTTGCTGTTTTTAAGCCCTTGATCGCATCACCTGCCAACGCATCCGCCCTCTCATTTAAATGATTGCCATTATGCCCTTTCACCCAGACCACCTTAAGGGAGCCGCACTTCTTCGCATAAGCCCTCATTCGCGCCACAAGTCCCTTATTGAGCTTCGCCCGATATCCCCAGACTAAGAATCCTCGTACTAGCTTAGAATCCGTGTAAAGGGTAACCTCAGCCTTCTCAGGGGAATCCAGAGAGGACAGCCCTTCAATCACCGCCTGAATCTCCGCCCGATTGTTTGTAGAGCGTCCTATCCTTTTACTTATCTCTTTGTAATACCCCTCAGCAATGACTACGGCCCCAACCCCTCCAAGGCCGGGATTGGGGCGACAGGCACCGTCTGTGTAGATTGAAATAGACTGCATACTTTACCGTTTCTCTTATAGATTAAAATCTGCACCTAAGACAGCGCCTAAAATATCCAACTCCTCGTCCTGAGAGAGACGACCGCCTTTATTTACCTTCTCAGTCGCCCGAGTAATGACGTCAGATGACTCTCTAAGCGGCGTTCTTTCTTTTTGCTGCCTAGGCTGTGGGGATTGCTTGGATTGCTTGGATTGCTTCTTCCTGGACGCTACACCCTTAGCCAAGCCTGCCATACTCTCTCCCAGCAACTCAACAGCACCATTCGGGTCTTCGGAAAACAGCGCATCATACTCGGATTGAGAAATCCCTGCTGATTCCAGCGCCTTAAGCCACGTCCCCTGGAAGACCTGGCCCTGCTGCTGAGAGTTCCGTTGCTGCGCCCTGTAAATTAAAGCTTGCTCTGTCCGTTCTGCCTGCTGCATTGCCTCTGCGTCTTCTACGTCAAATGTTGGGTCAAAGTAGTAATTTCCGTTCTCGTCAAATGCCATTGTTAGTTCTCCTTCTTGTTAAAGATTTGCAATAATGTTATTCGTTCTATCTTGCCGCATGTGCTGCCGCTCAGGATTGCCAAGAGGATTTACTCCTGGGGCAAGATTCTGGAAGTTTAATATGAAATTAGTCGGGCTTAACTCTGGCAGGGAGGAAGGGCTACAACAAGTCATACCCAACATCTCAATAAAGTAGGCTGGGTATTTGTTGATATCCACACGATTATAATATCGTGAATCGAGACTTCCGAGTTTGATAGTTTTCTCTTTAAATTTCAAGAGAGAATCTTCAAATTCTAAATACTGATCAAGCACGATTTTTAATTGATCACAAACTCTCCGTGCCAGCTCGTTCAGTCCTTCTTCTCGGATTTCAGCCTCGATCTTCCTCTTTTCAATAAGTATTTTGCGCTTGCGGCCTTCCTCGATCTCAATAGAAACTGTTACCTTTTGAATTGAATCCAAAAGCTGCGTCCTCTTCGGAGTCGCAATTTTGAGGATTTTGTCCAGCACGGACTGAGGGCTTGCACCTGCCGGCAACTGCTGAAGTATCTCATTGACTTGCTCCTTCTGTATTTCGTCCATGTCCGCAAGGCTAGTCTTTAAATCGACTAACTGCTTTGAAAAAACATCCATCGCCTCATCGAGAGACACCACCTCTTTTTCAAGCTTCTTGATCTGTTCGGGTTTAGTCGGTAAGATGATCTGCTCTGCGTGGCTTTGTTTCGGATTATTAAACATTTTGAATCACCCCCCTATGTAATGAATTTAAATAATGAATCGTCTTTTGAGTAAGCCCTCACCTTCTGTAAAAAGGTCAATAAATCCAAGGACTTGACTTTCTCTTTTTTCAATTCACCATCGCATATGAGGGTATAAATCCCATCTTCGCCCAGCTCGGACGGTATTTGCCACCAGGCTGAGTTATCTGCCTGAATCTCAATTACTTGCTGCTTTAGGACAGCAAAGGGAACCTGTATTTCCAAGAAGCTGTTTACAATTCCATCAATGGCCCGTAAAATCTCTTGGCAACGAGCGATGTTCAACTTCTTCAAAACTTCGGCTCTGCTATCCTGCCGAGCTTTTAACTCTTGGACTTGGGAGTCGATGGCAGTGTCAAAACCTTTGACTTCAGATAAGAGTTTGTCAATTTCAGTGGTCATTTTTTTCTCCTTTTTTTTGGGGTTAGGTCAGATAGAATTTTATTAATTTCTGCGTTTATGCTTTTTTCCTTTTTGGTCGGTTTTCTCTTTTTGGTTTTCAATGGTTCTCTCCTTTCTAAGTTCGGTTTTCTGTAAAAATTCTGTGTGGGGGTCTTGATATCAGTAAAGGGGTACCCCCCCAACTCCCCCACGGGGGGGTCTGGGTAAAGCATGCTTTAAATCATAGTATGCTTGTTACGCTCGATATAAGCTTCTAAGTCCACTATGTCGATATATTGACGCCTGCCATCCTTCACGTAAGGCAAAGCACCGCGCCATATTAAGCCCCTAACTGAGAAAACAGGACGTCCCAGGTAGACTGCGGCCTCTTCCAAGTTAAACAATCGCTTGTGCAAAGGATACGACATCCCCTGCGCCTTCTGTAAGCCTTTACTCTTGCGTGTCTGTGACATCGTGTAACTCAACTGTAACTTCGTTTTCTTCTTTATCCCCGGCTGTCATCTGATTATAAATGAGCTGTTGGATTGCCTTCAAATTGACCTTCTTAACAATGACCGGGCGTTTGCGCTCATCCTGTCTGAATTCACTGTCCAAAGACAATTTAATAAATTTAAACTTCTCCTCCCTAGTAGTCTTTTTATCTTTCAATGCTCTCTCGGTCTCGCGTAAAGCCAGAGGGACAATATTTCGTGAGAGCCTATCAGCATTTTGTAATCGAATATCCTTTATATCTTGTTGTAATTGCTCATCTTTTTGCACAATCTTATATATACTTCGTGCGTGAGTAATTAACCCTAACTCCTTTAGCCTTTTGCCGATATCAAACAAGCTTGGAGCCCCTTCGAAAGCCATAATCGCTTTAATGCGTTCATGTTTTAAAGCTTTTTTCTTTTCTCTTCGTCCCAATTTTTCATTCTTTTCTATCGCTTTATCGCTCATATAATTTTTCCTTCTGGGAAAGTACTCGTATTTCTCAACAATTCCGCTATCTTTGAATAGCCTTATCTTTAGAATATACTTATGAAGTGTCAAGGATGATCAGGATGTCAATAGTTTTCTATTTATTTTCTATAAAGAAGAGAATAAAGTAATATTCCCATTGACACCCTGACCACCCTTGCCATCCTTTTCAAGCTTTCCACTCGATTCCAAGCCATGCCATACCTCGCTTGCCGCCGCCAATCGTGGGCCTACCCTCTTCATATCCAAGATCATTTTTCATTTTACCACCTATTTTTTTCTCACTCCAAACTCTCAAATTTTGCTCTTTTAACCATTCAAAAAAACGATCTCGGAATTCCTGTTTCGTGATATATCCACCGAATGAGTTTTTGCAGTTTTCCCCAAGGAATGTGTTAAGGGGGTTTGTTAACCTTTCGTACTTTTGTCCCATCTCCTCCGCCCTCTCCTCATTTGAGAACTTAAAATTATCCCGGTACATTTTTAAAAGCGCTACCACGCTCTTAAACAAAAGGCCTTCAATCTCTTCCGTGGAAATTTTATCCATGAGGTTTCGATCTGCTTGCTCTCCTTCAAATTTGTTGGGGAATTCGATCAGAGAAAGACGCCTATAGAACGCTTGCGTCTTGTCGCTTGTTTGTGGCAATTCATTTCCGACAAAGATTACCTTTGCATAATTTTTGAAAGCAAACGGTTCCTGATGTTTTTTTTCTCCCAAAATTGAATCCTCGCCCGTGAGGCGTTTTAGTAAGTCAGTTTTTCTTAAATCTCCATAGCTCATCTCGCCGCTAATGTTTGTCAGTTTTTGATAGAGTTGTGAGGATGCAAATCGGTTATCCTGAACGTCATCAAGTGTCACAGTGCTAATGTTTTCTTGTCCTAAAAGTTTTGCAAGGATAGACACAAAAACTGATTTTCCGTTTCCTCCCCCCCCATAAAGAAAAAATATTTTATGGTTGGGGTAACCTCGATAAAGGCAATAGGCACATATTTGGTAAAGGATGGTGGTGTTTGATACCAATTCAGAAAATATGGAGTCAATAAAATCACATCTCCCACTTGGTTTTAATCTCGTCCCGACTTTCTTTTGAAAAAAGAAATCTGGACTAAACTTAGCCAAAGCTTCTGTCTCCAAGTCAAAAATACCATTCTGTACAGCAATATACCGAGGATTAGGTTCTAAAGAATCTTCCAAGTCAAGACATAAGCTTTTAACATCCGCCATAATCTCGCCCGTATAATATCTCTTTGCATTTTCCGGCCCTAAGAGTCCCGTCCGTAACTCTTTTTCCAGTATTACTTCTGGTTTGTCGCTCCACAGTCCAATTTTTTGGTCGTAAATGTAAAATTCCCCCGACTTTGTGGAACGCAGCTTATATTTTCCAAGCAATCGCTCGGTGAATGGCCGTGGGCTAAACTTGCTTTGGATAAGAATTTGCCTGCCATCCTTTTGCGTACCCCTCTCTTTTGAAATTTTCTTTTCTTTTGTTTTGACATCTTTAAAAATAGAGTGCTTGGAGGTGACTCTTTTTAATTTGAGAAAGTCATCTACAGTTTTCTTGCATAGGAAATCGTCCAATTTGTCAAGGCCCTTCGCCAAGGGCAAGCACACAATTTTCACTATCGCACCGCGCCCCTCTAACAAATTCGCAAGTCGACATACCGCCTGTTTCACCTGCTCCTTTTCCTGAAAATCCGCATCGGGGACAATTTCAATAACTTTATCAATTAACTCAAGCTGGTCAAAATCCGCTATTAACTGCGGTTCTCCATTTTTGTCCTTCTTGGCAAAATTCCAAATGCCGCCCATACTAAAGACATTGAGGCCTTCCTGTGTGCCCCGAAGACCTTTCTTTTCGCCCTCAGTCATACGGGTAACATCTCCATCTGGTTCAAAGCCTGGCGGGAAATATAGAGGAATGCCTGTATCTTTATCCTGGTGATACTTTTTGAGCGTACCGTCTTTTTGTAGCTTTGGAGGAAACAATTTCACACGCGTAAATCCGTTGTTTCCAGGATATGGAAAAACGAGTTTGTCCGGTCCATCCGAATATATCCCGGCTGCTTCAATTGTTTTTTTCGATAATCCAGATTTATTTAGATCTGCAAGGTGCTCTTCAAGTAACATTATTTATTCTCCTGGGGGGCGTTTTAGCAGCGCATCCGATATCTTCAACTCGTCCAGGAGCCGCTGAATGTCCTCCGGTAAAAAGTCAATCCGCCGACAAAGAAACCCGCTGAGCAGATACTTATCAATGCCTACTTTCTTGGCGATTTCAGTTTGCGGTATTCGCCTCAAGGCCAACGTAGCCCTGATTATTCCTGCTGTTTTATCCTGATACCTCATTTTCTATCTCCTTCTGATTTTGAGCAAAAAAAAAGGGGAGCGGAAAATAAGCGTTAAACTTATTTTCTACTCCCCTTCCGCCACGATTCCCCAATGGGGTTTCGTTCAAAGTCGAGAAACTTTCGGCTCCTAAAACTCGCCTCGCCATCCATCCCGATTGATCTGTGTAACAAATCTTTCGGTAGGGTAAGCTATAAAACGTATATAGCACCTTTGAAATGCTTTGTCAAGGAGTTTTTTTTAATCTCTTTCTTTCCATATGCCATCCCTCCATGGAGCAAGGGAGTTTTTCGGCAATGCGCCCTAAAAACCCCTTTGCAAATTGTAACTATTTTTGTAACTCTCACCTCTCGAAAAGATTAAACGTAAGCAAACTTTAGCAAAAAATTCAGCACTACGCCAAACCCTTGAAGGAAAAGAGGAAAGCCCTATTTGAAAGGCTCTCCCCGGAGTGCTGAAAATGACAGTTTTTCGACTGAAAATCCTCGTGTCCCCAGTTCGATTCTGGGTCTCGGCACCACAAATAAGTAACCAAAAAAGGGAGGTTAGCCAACATTGCTTAACCTCCCTTTTTTGGTTTAAATCGTGGATTGTGCCCGAATTTTCCCCATAGACTCAAATTTACACTTTCCTCGCAAACCATTGTCGAAATTAAGGCCCCTATAGGTTTTCATTTTTTTTAAAAAGCCTTGTTTTAGTAAGCCTTTCATATTCTTCAAACAGCTCCGATTTAGTAAATATCGATTCTACTTCATATCCTTTTTTGCAAATATTTTCCTTTCCACCTTCTTCACGATCAACTAAAACCATCACTTTTACTATGTGCAAACCATATTGATTCGCTTTTTCAATAGCTTGTATGGTAGATCCACCCGTTGTGATCACATCGTCAACTATTACCACTCTATCGCCAGGGTTGACACCCCCTTCAATCCATTTTTTTAATCCATGGTTTTTAGACTCTTTACGAATCACAAAAGAAGTAAGGTCAAATCCCTTTTGTCCGGCGATCATTACCGTTGCTTGAGCAATAGGATCAGCCCCCAATGTCAACCCGCCAATGCCTTTAATGTCCAAGTTTGCAATTAGCTCAAAGAGAATATTCCCGATATGAACTAAGCCTTTAGAATATAGAGTTGTCATCTTGCAGTCTATATAAAACTGACTTTTCTGTCCTGACACTAATGAAAATACCGGTTCGCTTGAATATTTAAAGGACTTTTCAGTTAAAAGGGTTAGTAGTTCATCTTTTTTGCTTTTCATATCATCTGCATCCCTGTCTCTGTCTCTGTCTCTTTACCCTCAACCTTTTTTTTCTATACTCCAGGAACTCCCGCCATCTATCGATATGTCCAAAGAACATTAACGCCTCCTCTACAAGGGCCAAGGCATTATCGTAATCTTTTTCTTTGTGTTCCAGATACTTTGCCAGCTCTTCATGAACATATGGGTCAAGGAGAGGACGCTTCAACATCTCCCGCCACAGCTTCACTGCCTTATCTAAATCACCGGTTCGTTTAGCTGCCCGGCTTATTTCTTTATTTAAACAGTATTCAATTTCTTCATTGCCCCTGAGACTAAGACCATGCTGCCATATTTGGCATGCTGCAACGTGATCAAAGGCCGCCAGCATCCTGCCGAACCCCAGGAATTCCCATGGTGTGAATTCCCGGACAAAATCCTTATGGTGAATCCCTTTAAGAAGGAGGGTAGCAATGGTGACCATGCTTAAAATATCAAGAAGGTTATGGTGAAAAACCGTGGGCAAAGGTCCTGCATCACCGTTTCGGATAAAGTTATGATAAATGGCGGGGATCTCAACCCCTGGGATATCCCCGTGTCGCTCAAATCCTATGACCTCCCGTTCTATGTTTGCCAGAGTGCACGAGCCGATCCGAGGTTTGAAGATACAGCGGCTTGTGCCAAGGAGATCCCAGTGGGGTATATGGGTGAAGGGAAAGGGCATGCGGTTCAAGGTAAAACGGGTAGCCAACAGATTGAGATCAAAGGCCTTTCCGTTAAAAGTCACAACCCATTTTCCATCTCGAACCATCCTACTTACAAGGTGAAGTAGGCCGGGCTCCTCGTTAAAGTCTCTCATGAAGTATTGGCAAATGCTGAAGCCTTTATCTGTAAAAAACCCTGCACCAAGGAGAAATACATAAGTGCCTGTGCCTCCGCTCAAGCCTGTTGTTTCTGTATCTATAAAGATAGCGTCACTAAGTGATAATGTCTCTCCTGTGGCTTCGCCTATAAAGATCGGTAACCGGTCTGTAGGTGTATCAAGTATTTCATCGAGTCTCCTGTTACCGTGGCTATAGTCTGACGGATAATGGTGCTCAGTCATAAATACGGTGCCTGACTTGGTTTCAACAGTACGGCCTGCCAGTATCTCGTCAAGGCTCAAAGGTTCAGGCTTTGGCCGTGGTTCTTTTATGACTCGACTTTTGCCGAGGATCCTATCTATATTGGAGCGCAACTCCTCTATTCTTCGGTGCTTTTCATCTTCCTGCTTACCTTTAATAGATGGGGGCAACAAGGCGTCAATGCGATCCCGTAAATCCATTAAATCTTCTCCACGATAAGATGAAGGAGGGCCAGGGCCACCTCCTTTGAGAGAACACCCATCTCTGCAGTCGGTCCGATACAAGATGGGCAACCCTCCTTGCAGACACACTGGTTCAGAACAGTCATCGCCTCAGCCAACAACTTGTCATGTAGATCGAATAACTTGGGTGAAAAGCCCACACCTCCGGGATAATTATCGTAAATGAAGAGGGTGGGATCGAAGGCGTCGACTGTGTCCGGATCCACCTCTCTGTGTTCACCCACTGAATATATCTTCCGCTCTCCATGAACATGTTTCACGAACCAGCGAGAAGATTTGTCACCAATGCAGTGGTTAATATCACGAAGATCACACATCAAATGGATAGATGCCACGTGATTCAGGAGAAAGCCGATCCCCAAGAGCCCGTCCACCAGCTCGACACGGTTATAAGGGAGATCCCTGAGAACATGAAGAGGAACGGTAAACCAGTAAGCCGTAGTATGTATCTGGTTTTCAGGGATATTCACTTCACCGTAACCCACATTCTCTAATGTATAAAAACGGACCTTCTTGAAGTCTACGACCTTTGAAACTACCTGTACCTCGCCGTGCTCCACAATAAGGCATCCCCTTTTCGCGCTTTCAAATTCATCCAGGACCTTAACATTGGTATAGTCCATGGCGTCAGTGTAATAATCCACCGACACCTCGCGGACATATGCCTTCTTACGCTCCCAGTCCAGTTGGTCCACGTGATATAACCTACTCGCAAGCATGTAAATAGCGTTTTCATGGATCATGAAAGGCGCTGAGCTGTAATCAACCTCTGCGATTATCTGAGGTTCTTGCCCTGAGTTATCTATGACCACAAAATTTTGATTGGATACGGAGCGAAGGCTGATCTCGTTTGCAGGGTAACTCTCTGCCGACCAGTGGAAGCGGTTTCCAACCCGATGCAAGATCCCCTTCTCATCCAGATAGGAAAGTACTTCAACCAAGTCTTCTTTGCCGAATGTCTCAGATGTTTCAAGGGGAAGTTCAAAGGCGGCGCACTTGATGTGGCTAAGCAGGATGAGTAGATTGTCAGGGTTAATCCGTCCATGCTCCGGTGGCTGCCCAAGGAGATAATCCGGGTTACTCACCATAAACTGATCCAGGGGGTTGGAACGGGCTACGAGTATGGACAATGAGGCCTCCTGCCTCCTTCCTGCTCTACCTGACTGCTGCCAGATAGAAGCGATAGTGCCCGGATAACCGGCAAGGATAGAGACATCCAAAGCGCCGATGTCGATACCCAGTTCTAAAGCGTTGGTTGAGACCACCCCCAAGATTGAATGATCCCGCAAACCCTGCTCAATCCGCCTCCTAAGCTGTGGGAGATACCCCCCTCGGTATCCTGAGATGCGATCCGACTTAATCTCCTTACGATCGAACCGATCCTTCAGGTATTTGGTCAGCACCTCCACATTTAGTCTGCTTGTGGTGAATACTATGGTCTGGAGCTCGTTCTCAAGGCAAAGGGTGGATAGTCGCCTAGCTTCATTGAGACAGCTTACCCGTATCCCCAATTGCCGATTCACCACCGGCGGATTATAAAGAATTATATACTTTCGCGCGGTAGGCGCTCCGTTGTCATCAACAAGCACCACCTCTTCCTCAATAAGTGCGCAAGCCAGCTCTTTGGGGTTTGCGATGGTGGCGGAACAAAGTATGAAACACGGGGTTGAATTGTAAAAACGACAAACCCTTTTGAGCCTGCGCATCAGGTTCGCAAAATGGCTTCCAAATACACCACGGTACGTATGCATCTCATCAATAACCACAAATTGGAGGTTGGAAAATAGCTTCTGCCATTTTGTATGATGAGGCAGGATCGCTGTATGAAGCATGTCCGGGTTGCTGACCACAATATGACCGTGTTCTCTTATGGCCGATCTGGCATCCGATGGTGTGTCTCCATCATAGGTAAAAGTCTTGATATTCAAGTTTAAATCCGTGATCAGCGAATGGATCTCGTGCATCTGGTCCTGGGAGAGCGCCTTGGTGGGAAAAAGATAGAGTGCTCTGGTTTCCGGATGCTGCAAGACACGATTGAGGACCGGGAGGTTGTAGCAGAGAGTCTTTCCAGAGGCCGTGGGTGTGACTACAACCGGATTCCTACCGTCATGTATATGCTTCAAGCTCTCCCACTGATGGGTATAAAGGTTGGCAATTCCCCGCTTTTTCAAGATCTCCGTGAGCCTCTCATCGACATACTCCGGAAAATCGGTAAAACTACCCGGCTGATCATCAATAACATGGCAGGCAGTAATATTACGGCCAAAGCGTTTTGATCTCCTTATGTAATCAACCAACTCTTCAACGGCCAGATTTTTGGGCATCGTTGTTTTGCTCCAATGGTTTACGGTT
>Ga0209345_10005092_pt1 | contig 12373 bp, 18 predicted proteins | sample Cruoilmetagenom7_FD_187294 | JGI IMG/M metagenome (GOLD analysis project Ga0209345, IMG submission 187294) | Oil polluted marine microbial communities from Coal Oil Point, Santa Barbara, California, USA - Sample 7 (SPAdes) (version 2) | ecosystem: Environmental > Aquatic > Marine > Oil seeps ...
AGTCGTGTAGGAACTTGGTCGAGTAGAATTTGGAGGGTCACGTACTTAAGCCCGTTTCTTGATACAGGGATAAAATAGGGTTCAATTGCTTTAATTAGCTCGAAAACTTGTTGTTTATTGAATTGGGATATAGAATAGGATTGATATGGACATCTTTTATTGCCGTGGCGTTCGATTAGATTTAGTGATTCGAGCTTAGAAAGGTGTTTATTAATAGATCTTTTTGATCTTCTTTTTGAAAACAAACGGTATAAATCGGTAGTATAGCAAAATTGACATTTTAATACATGATTTAATATCAAAATATCAATATAAAAGAGTCTTTTTTTAAAATCAAAAGGTTTATATGCTTTGAATCCGTATTTATTTTGTATTAAAGTTATTGGAACCGTCCCCTTGCTTTGTGATTTTTGCTCAAAAACAAGAAACAAGGGGGTTTCCTTAACTCTTTTGATATTTAATTTCTAAGTGTAACAATTTTGTTTGTTTGAGACAATGACCTCCTTTTATCTGTCTGTAAAATAGGGATTTAATTTTGTTCCGGAACAATTTATTTTTTATTCAAAATTTATAAATATAAGAAAAAGATATGTATATATTGTACTGACCTCGTTATAGCTGGATCCTTAGTGAGGTTGGTATACATATCTTATAGACAAATACCGTCGTTTTTTATAATACCGTCACCAATACCGTCACCCAAAAACCTTTATCGGGTGGGTGGGTGGTGACGGTACGACGATATTGACGATATTTTGCATATCTTTAAATTAAGCCTTATTTTTTTCCTTTGGGGTTACAGTATTCATAAGCCGTCTGGGAAGAGATACCCAGATTATCAGCAATTTTATGATAAGGCATGCCGTTTCTTTGAAGAGTGATAACGGCTTTCTTTTTAAAATCTGATAATTCTTCTTTTAACTCTTGTTTTTCTGATTGAGTTTTAAAGGATTCGAGTACGGGTGGCATATATTCACCCTCATAGATCATGGTTGGCAAAAGGGATTTGGGGGGTAATCTGCGGGGTATGCTGTCGATTGGGTCGGAATATTCACGGGAAGGGCCGGCTATGATTACTTGGTTGGTTCTTAATCTTTGTACGGGGACTTGGGCCAATTTGAACCGCCTTATATCAATGTCGATATTTTCATTGCATCTTTTGAAAAAGTAATACTGCATCTGTAAACGTATGCCCTTATTTAATGATGCCAAGCCCTGCGTGGACGGTATCAAGCGAGCTTCTAAGGCTCTGAGGTTTTGTGCATTGTATACTAAGAGTTGAATTAATTGGCTTTGGTTTGGTGCGAAATAATGGCCATCGGCGGGCGTTATGTTGTTCATTTCGTCAATAAAGAAAGAGAGGGGGCGGGGTAGTTCATAGTTTAGGGCCATATTGATGAATTCTTGAAAGAAGGTAGACCAAAAGGATATGAAGAGGGCGGGGGTCTTAATAAATCGCCTTTCGGCAATTGCATTAACCCCTTTCTTATCAAGATTGTTTAAAATGTCTTTTGCGTCTTTGAATTCATAAAATTCTACTTCATGATCTAAAAGATCTTGCTGTTTTTTGTTCATTTTACTTATTTTAATCGTTGTTCCGGCCGGATGAAAGAGTTTTATATCATGAAACTGCAAAATGGCTAACATTTCGGACTCTTTGCCGTAATCTCGCCATATTATGGTTTCTTTTGGGACGGTTTCTTTGAGATTTCTTAGAACCTCGACCATAAAATCCGTTTTGCCTGAACCGGTCGTGCCCACAATCCAACCGTGTTGCCCCGAATTTTTATAAAAATCTTTTTTGAGCTTCTTTTGTACAAAATTAGCTTTCATTTGATCCACCATTTAACAAATTTGCTTCGTCTTCCGACCATTCCAAAGCCAATTTGTCTGATTGGATCAACGAATCAGTTACAATAATGTCAATAATTTCTTTGAACAGTTCGTCTATAATCAAGGTGTATTCAATTTCCTTGATGGATGTGATCTCATTTTGCTCTAATTTAAACTCATAATTTTCTCTTAAATCCTTGATATTATCAAAAAGTTCATTAAATTTTAAAATTGTGTTTTTAAAATCAATTGATTTTGTTTCATTGGACTTATTGTTCTTAAAAACTGCGTAAGTCGTGGATATAAGGTTAGTTATTGCATTAATTTTTAAGTCAATACGGTTCCTTTCGGGGGAGGTGCAAACATTAGACCAGATGGCGAGCTGGGTAAAAATTAGATAGCTGTTGACATTCCTAAGCGTAAAGGTTGGATCTGTCATCTTATTTTCCTACTAATCTATCTTGGATGGACTTTGAGGGTCTGGGGTTATCTATTTGGATTCCACCGGCCGCACCCTGATAGATCGTTTGGGGTGATCTTGGTTCATAAAGCTTTAAAAATTCGTCACGTATACGCCCATCTATGGACACATTGTTGGTTTTTAGCTTTTTTGTGAAAAGTTCACAAAAACGCTTTTCCCCGCCGGATTTTAACATTTCGTGGAAGCTATCAAAGACGGCCAAACCTACTGCCTGTTGGGCTGATAAAACCGTTATGAAATCCTCAATCTTATCCTTTTGGAATAACTTATCAGTTCGTGACAAGACGGCTTCTTCTTTATTGAAAATTTTGGACGTTAACGATTTTTTTTCTTCTTTATTTGTCATAACATCATTCCCAGCACTGCGCCAATGCCCGCACCCGCTACCAATCCCAATAATACATCGCCAAAGTCTCTGGTATAAAGGCCTAACATATTCCTCATTGCCCGTTTATCAAAATAATCATCCATCGTTTTTGAGTCGACTTGGGCGATACCCGAATATATTTTGGCAAAGTCTATTGTAGTGCCCGTTTTTGTCGAAACGTAGTAAACTATGTCATATCCTAACTTGAAAAATTTGTATTGCTTGTAGGGTGGATTTGTGACAATGTAATCATGTTTTTTAGTGTTAAGTCTCGAATCTTTAAACCTCATACGGGTCTCTGATATAGTGAAATCTTCTTCTATAACAAAAACAGTATGATAGAACCCCCTTCCTTGATCTTTTCTTAAGAAATCAGATATTCTTGATTTATTTGAGTCAATAACATCTTTTGCGTGTTCCGTTGTGTCTGTATCCCAATTTGGGGGTTTCGTTGTGTCTTTATCCCAATCTGGGGGCTTTGTTTCTTGTGGCTTTGGCTCTTGTTTTGGTATTTTGGAGGACTCATCTAAGTTACGTATTTTGAAGTATTGAGCTAAGAGTTTTGTTTCTTCATCAGTAAATTCTATGTCATCTATATCGAGTAGCTTACCTTTGGATCCTGATTCGGGCCCCTCATCGGGCCCCTCAATATCTGGATCGACTTCTTTTTTAGATCTTCCCATTTAATCAATCCTGTTATTTGTATCTAATTTTAAGATTTATGTCATATTTTTGCTTTAAATAAAGTTCTTGGGTTTTTTGAATCTCTTTAAAAGATCTTCCCTGAAATTTTACTTTTGAATTATCATTTAAGTCTATAATAGTGCATCTAATCATATCAAAAAGGGGATAAATAATTTTTTCTTTCAAGCAGATTTGGAATGAGAAGGATAATCATAACGGCACATAGGAAGAAAGTTAAGATAATCCAAGATTCATTCGATTGATTTAAGGCTGTTATTCCTCCGTAGAGGTAAGTAGGGACGGCAATAAGTGAAAAAAGGGGATATACAAAGGATAAAAGCAAAAATGTAGAGGATAAAGCAAAGATATAGATTAAAGATTGATCAAAAGATTCCATGAGGGTTGATTGGTCGAACTCCAAATATTTTTCAGAAATCGGGTAGCCAACGGGGGGGGTAGTGTCAACAGAGAGGGCAAAAGTGTGTCTCTGGTTGGGGGATAGATCAGAAATTAAATAATTCTTTTCTGTTGTCGATGTTACTAATTTGCCGTTATGGAAGACTTTTGTAGTTTTTCCTTCGTCCATATCCCAGATTAACAAAATCCACGTTTGCCCCCTTTCCATTGTCACATTTGTAATATTGCCCGTTGTTGTTGGTTTTACAAGTGGGAGATAATCGCCACCGGCTGACTGTATTTTCCCCTCGGAATCATAAGGTATGTATGTATCTCCTATTCCATCATTATTTAGATCTGTTCCGTTATAGTCGTTCCAGTAATTACCACCAATATAAGGGCCGCCGATAATGTTTTTTCCTTTCGTTTTTGAGATGTTGAATCTCACGGTTGGGGAGTTGTATTCATAGCAATTGGTTCCTAAACCAGAGGTGTCTGTGGCTACAAGGTTGTCGTAGATAATGCCCGATTCGGATATCGTTATGAAAATTGAACGATAGGTACAATTTAATATCGTGTTTTTAGTTGCGTTAAAGGTATCAGTAGCCCTGAAAAAAAGACCGTACATGGCCTTATTTATCAAATTATCTTGAACATAAGAGTAATTACAGCTATCGTGGTGTATGCCGTATTGGGAGGACTCGGAGGGGTTATTTACTGTATTATTTTGTACGTAGGTATAATTTGATTGTTGTAATCTGATGCCATAGACGGCCGCACCGCCACCCGAAACGTTGTTTTGATAAATATATGAACGATTGAGGTATCTTATATAGATGTTGTTACCGTTTTTGTGTGCTTCATTGTCGTAAATATAGATGTCCCCGTACTGGTCTTGATCGTTTGAATTTCCCTCTGATCTTATCCCATAACCTGCATTTTGTACATTGTTGTCTCTTACAATGACTTTGTTCAATTCAAAAACGGGGGTTGATTTTAAGGGGGTTATAAAACCGGTTCCTGGTCTTTTGATATATAAAGCCGTAGTTCCACCCGTAAACGTGTTATTTTCAAAAATTGAGTGACGGGGGGAGGTAAAATCTATGCCATCGACCCCAGACGGGGTGTTAAACGTGTTATTTGCGATATAAACATAACTGCATCTTTGGCCTTGGAGTTGATCAATTACCTCGGTGTCGTTAAAAACGCAGTTTGTAACTTCCAGATAGGGGGATGAAGAAGCAATATAGGAGTACTGGGTATTGTTTTGGAAGATACAGTTATCTACTGTTATGTTAGACCTCCAAATATTGTGAACCCCTTGTGTTGCATTTTCGATTGAAAAGCCTTTCACGTTTATGTTATTTACCATGATGTAGATAGCGTAAGTGGTGTTAGTTGCAGATCTTATAATGCAATTTTGGGGGGTGTTATTTGCGGATTGAATCGTTAGTTCTTTATAAACCAATAAGCTTTCATCGTAAATTTGATCGTCACAGCTTATAGTGTGCCCTGTTGTTGTGTTATTTGCACCTATTGCGTCTTGTATTGTTGCAAAATCTTCGCCGGTGTCGAGGTTGTGAACCGGTTGAGCGCTAACGGTTGAAACGGTTAGGGCTAACAATATTGCCAAAACACCACAGCATATTAATTTTTTTGTCTTTATATTTTGAATTGTTTTCATGATATCACTCCGTCTTCATCAAAAACGCAAACTCTATAAGGGAAAACACCCCAGAGAGCCAAAAAGCTAAGATGATCCAAGACTCTGTTGTTTGATTTAAGGCTATAACGCCACCGTATAGATAAAAGGGGGTGGCAATAAGGGAAAAAAGGGGAAATCTAAGCCCTAAAAGTAAGAAAAAGCTTGAAATAATGAAAATATAGATTAAATTACCCTCAAAAGATTGTTTTTTACTGAAAATCACAGAGGAATAAGGTTGAGTTGAGTTATTAGCTATCAAGGTTAAAGCGTGTTTTTCGTTGGGGTTGGTTGAGATAGTGTAATTGCCTAAAGCGGATTCGGTTATATAAACACCGTCCTGATAGACATAAGCAAAATCCGAATTGTTAAGATCCCAAGTCCACGTGATCCAAGTTTGACCCGATTCGCCCGTAAGGTTTTCGATAGATTGGCCCGAAACGGTAAGGGGTGAAAAAAGTAAGCCCATAAGAACAATGACGAGGGAAATTTTGCAAAAAAGATGCTCCAGGTTATTTGTCATTGCCTCACCCCTTACCCAACACCCCTTATAAATCTTAGCACAATAAAGATTATGCCTATAAGGGCGATTGAGATAAAGATAATTTTGAACATAGGGGGCATAATTTCATCGGGTACGTCCCATACAAAGAACTGGATAACTGTTCTAAAGAAATCGGTAACACTAAAAGCCGTATCTTCATCTATTGATAGGGTTAAGGTTGAATCAACGCTTAAAATTTCGGTATCGTTGCCCCAAGTCTCGACTACGGCGAGATAATGTTGATTTCCAACAATCGAAAATAATTCATACCGGATGGGTTGGACTATTTCGGAAAAGATTAAGTCACCCTCATAATAGAATTTACAAAGGCTTGTTGTTGTATCGAATTCGGTTGTAAAATTTAAGTATGAGTTATTGAGGGCATCCGATTCCAAAAATGGTTTGGTTGTGAATTCTTCTATAAAGTTTTTTTCTGAGGAAATAGGGAAGTGGAAACCGTCTTGGTCTAATAATACACCCGCACGGCCAAAAGTTAGGAGTTTGCCGTAAAAATAATAGATTTTTAGGGAGTTGTGTTCGGGATTGTAAATTGAATAATTCGTTTTGTATAGTGTATTTGTAGATTTTTCGATATATGGAAAAGCTATTGTGTTTTTTGCACTGGGGTCTGGCTCTTCCCCGAAAATAACGCTTAAAATTCTACTTCGTTGTACGCTATAAATGCCTCGGCCTAACTCGGTATTCCAATTACCATCAAGGATAATATGATTGATATCGGATAGGTTCCTCATTTCGATAAAATTAGCATCATTTAAGGAGTAATTTATAGTTGGTTGTAAGTTAATTTGGGATATCTCATCGCCAAAGGTTAAAGCCAGTATGGTACTTATTAGTACAAAATAGATGACAATCGTAAGAAATAAATGAGAGTCAGTCGGCAATATTATCCCCCATTTTTTTTAAATAATAATAAAGCCACAACTACAATTATAACGATTGTAAGGAAATACAACGGTAGTAAGCCTAAAGCCATTGAGATAATAAAACCAAAAAACATTCCCATTATCGGAACAGCGGAATTTTTTGAAGCCATAGAGAATAAAAGCCCCAAACCTGCGATAATTGCAAGGGCGATAATGGCATCAACCCAACCAGCCGATAAGCCTAAATCGTCAAAAAAATCATATAGTGCCCCAATCGGGGAGCCTGGGGTATAATCTTCTTCTTCTTCCACTTCTTCAATGTCGGGGAGCAAAGCTATATTTTGGGAAGTCGCCCCCGCTATGGTTACGGTCGATTCGTGTGAGTAGTAGCCTGGTTTTATTACAGTTAAAGTGTAGGTTCCATTTGCATCGGGGTAGATGCTAAAAAGGCCGGTCGTGCTTGTTATTGCGTTGTAAGTTGTGGAGTTATTCCTTAGGGTTACAACAGCATTTTTAATACTTGAATAATTATAAAAGTGTTTCACAACACCGGCGAGATAGGGGATGGATGGGTCATGATTTCCGAACTCATCAACGCCATATTTAAACATAGGGATATCGAGTTGTAGATCTTGGGTAGCGGTTGAAATGTTTATTTCGTATGGCATGTAGTCGGTTTTATTTGCTGTAAGATTGTAGATACTATTTTGGAAAAGGCCATCAACTATGTAATAACCTGATTCATTCGAAAGATTTGCATATCCGTTCACGCCAACCAAAACGTCTGAAATTATAGCGTTGTTTTCTGCGTTTATTGTGTGACCGTGAACATCAAGCGAGCCGGTCGCTACACCGTGGATTGTTGCACTATAAGAATTATTATAGATATCATAACATTCTAAATAAATGGGGGCTTCATCGACTAAAATTGAAAAATTCGTGCCATCATAAGTGGATTCGTTCATAAAAACGGTTGAATCCGTGTATACCTTCCAATATGACTGATAGGTTGATCCGTCTACTTTTCTTGTTACATTTAAAGAATATTTGTTGGTAGTGGTATTTGTGACTTCATACTCATTTATGAACGTTTCGGTTGAAGAAACTTTAATGGGTGAACCTTGTAATACCTCGGTAGGATGAAATACGGCTAAGGCTAAAGCATTTGGGTCTGCGGGTAAATCAGATTGATATCTGGAAAATAGAATATTGAAAAGAGCTGTATTATTATGAGAAAATTCAATAATTTGTGTCCCTGTTTCATCTCCTATGATCCATGAGTTAAAATACATATAAAGCATGTATCCGGCAATGGGTTCGTCAATTTTTCCATAACCAATTTCACCTGATGCCGAAACGTCCCCGTCGGAAATCGTAAAAGGTGTATAAGCGGATCTCGCAGCACCCGAATCTATCATAACGGCAGTAGTATTATAAAAATGCTTTATGGATTGAAGGGAACCATCTGGATAATATGAGATATCATTAAACATGATCTGATGAAGTTCTGCATGTGAGCCACTTACGACAGATTCGGCCGTATCAAATGAATCTTGGAAACCCTCACTTGATACAAATGACCCCGATTCTGTTAAAGCTGCCACCGGCGGCACGGCATTAATGACAGAAAGGAGTAATAAAGTGATTACACATAGATTTTTGAGTTTAAACATTTTCATGGGGGGATAAGTGGAATATTCCACTTATTCCGTAAATTTCGTTTTATCTATTTCTTCTTGTGGTGTTGGTTTTTGAATGCTTTTGTATTTGAGTAAAGTACTGAAGTGTTGCCAATCATGAACACGCCGAACGCCATTAAGACGATTCCGGCAACTACTACAAGGGGCAATAACCACCAAATGTTAGTTGTTTTTGTATCTTCTGCGCCGTCAATTGTCCAGTTTGTGGTATCGGCTTCGTAAATGGTATCTATTGCAGAGGGCATAACTGAAACCATGATTATTATAGCGATGGCTAAAAAAACCATATTCTTAGGTGCTAATTTTGAGATATTCTCACCCCCATGTAACTTAATTAGCCATGATTACTTATAAAAACTTCCTATGACAATATTGTTGGGGGGTGACAATATTGTTTTGGGGGGTTAATATTGTTTGTGGAGGACAATATTATTTAATGGATAAATAAAACCCCCCTTGCATTGTACATTATAAATCATATCTATTTAAAGTTTTTCATTTAAGATCATTTTTTTAGTGCTTTTAGTTCCATAGATAGGACTTCTATTTTTTTGGTTTCTTCTTCTATTGCTTCTTTAAGTGCTTTAATGCCCATAGATAAGACTTCTATTTCCCTTGTTTTTTCTTCTATTGCTACCATTTCTATTAATTTTTTCATCTTTTACACCTCAACAGCTTCTTCTAAAGTTTCTATTGCGTCTGTAACATATTCGTTAGCGTATCCTAAAGCCATTATTTCATCTTCTAATTGTTCTGTCATGGTAGGAAAATATTCCTCAAGGTTGGCTTGTTTTTCTTCAAGCTCTGTTGTTAAATCTGAAATTCTATCATTCACCTCATTCAAAATATCATTAATCAAAGCTATCTCTTTTCTATCTTTTTTGTTCATTCTTTACACCCCTTTATATTTTTTTAATTCCTCGACTTGGCGACTTAATGAGCTATATATCTCTTTGTAGGGTTCTAAGAAGTAATTTTTTAACAAAATATACTCTGATGAGGGGATTATTACGGTTTCGTCTTTTCTAAATCTCTTAATCCTCCATCGAATTTCTAAAGCCGGCCTTCCATCTTCTAATATTTCTTCTACTCTTATTATTCGTTTAACTTGTTTTATTTTCATAGTAACACCTTTTAACGTTTTATTAATAGTACTATATATAGAGTTAATAGTACTTAAACTTGATTACAAAAGTTTTATGTGATATGTCGTTTTAAATAGTAATTGCGATATCGTTAATAATCAGACCGTCACGGGATTGGGATTTTTTAGATCATGGAGAACGATACGCCAAATCTGATAGACCCCCGTCTATCAGATGGATTCTACTGTTTTGTTTTGTTTCGTTAGGTTTTCCTTTCGAAACAAAAAAATGGCAACATTTATCGTTTATAATTGACTACTAATTTTATGTTACTTCGTTTGTTATTAACGAAAAATTTTGTGGACGTGAAAACATGGTTAAGGTAAGAGGAACAGAAGATAATATGATCGTAACAATCCCACAGACCAAGGCAATTCTTGCGGGGTTTGAACGGGGGGATGAGGTGGATTTTTCATTCAATCAGAATGGGAAGCTGGAAATTACAAAAGTAGAAAAAACTCAAAAGGTGAGGGATTTATGGCATCAGAGTTTAAGGTAAAAATTACGAATATCAAGAAGATCATAACGGGGGATACGCAGGAAAAATATCAAATCACGTTCAAGGGGGATTTTTTGATTTTTTCGACAATAAAGATAGTTATGGAAGTACAGGAAGATCCTACAGAGTTGTTAGGTTTGCTTTTTGGGGATGCTTCCAACTCACTTGAAACTTATATAAAAGAAGAATTTGAAATAGATTTTAAGCGTTTACAGACGCAATTAAACGATTTTGAGGAATAAGATGGTAGATATGAACGTTAATAATAAAAGTACAACAATAGAATTTGTATCAGATACCGATTTTTTCGAAAAGGAAGAAACGGGTGTAAAACCTAATACGGTTAGATGGTTGAACGAAGAGAAAAAGGCTACAATTAAAAGAATGCCGCCAAAGCATATAACCATAAGAGATAGATTCAACCGCCATCGGTTTACTCGCAAACTAACAGACATATCTGAATTGAACAATGGTATGTTTATCTTTTCATGGAGACACAAAAATGATCATAGATAAAAGGAACGATTGGGATAAAATATGTGTTAGGTTGAAAGAAAAAGGAGAAGACAAGCTTTGGGATTACCTCACGGCTTTAAGGTCTATGGATAAAAAAAAAGAGGATTGTGGCGGTCATTATATTAAGACAATGATGACAGACCCATTACGGGGGGTGCATTATAGAGTAGAAGATATCAGGGTAACTTATAAATCGTTGAAAGATCTTAGATCATCGAATGATATATTAAGATTAATAAAGCATTTTGTTAATGATATGGAGCATACAGAATGGCATTATATAGAACATACTATTGCGGGGTGGCGGGCAATATGTGAGGAAGAGATAGCGGATCATTTAGAAGATGTGGAAAGCTTATGCTGGAATCGTTGGGAGTGGTGTTTTGAGTTGATTTGCAAAATTAACAAATTTGTTAGAAAAATTTGCGTTAAAGGGGGGTTGATAGGATGATCTGGAAAATAAAATTTTTTGATTTGCTGGAAGAAGATACACGTTTGGCTTGGGATTATGCAACATCTTTAAGGGGTTGCGATATACCAAATGAAGTCAATATGTATGAGCTAAAAATGTTTTATACCGTACCGCTACGGGGTAGAGTGTGCAAAGGCTTAAGCCAGTGGGATACCCTTGAGAGGTGCAAATTTCTTAAAACCGAAGAGGGGTTAATCAATTTGATTAAAGATTTAAAAAGGGGAGTCGGTAGATCATCGCATCATTATATGTTTCATGCCATTAAAGGGTATGATGCCATTGGCCAAGATGAGATTGGAAAGGCGATTAGATCAGCGGGTTGGAATAATGATGATAATACTAAGTATATATGGGAAGTAATTTGGCGGGTGAATAATTACGTTAGGAAGAGTTGGAAGGAAGGGGGTTAAGAAAAATTAGTCATAAGTGCGTTGGGTGCGGAAATTGTCACATAGAAATTGACAAAAAAAAAAGAAGAAGGATTGTAAAAGTCGTTGATTTTGAATACTGCATTTGTTGTGATCATAGATGCACCGATACCGAACCCATGAGATATGGATATATGAGATACTACGATGACGGACGGTTTAGAGATGAATACCTTGGAGTGTGGCGGTTCTATGGGTTTGATAATAAAAATGTGATAATGGAAGTTAGTTAAGTTAAGAGTCTCTAAAATCTAAGATCTTGGTTTGTTTAAAATATTTTTTTATGAAGTCAGATAGGACTTTGGGGCTTGTGTTTTTTGCGTTTAAAACCTTTTCTTTTGCATTTTTGGCCTTATTGAAGAAATCAAAGGTTTTATTTGGGTATTTTTTGAAATCCCTTAAGGTGGATTGGGATAAAACTTTAAAAGCAAAATCTAAAAGGTGTGATTGGTTGTTTTGGCCTTTGGTTTTGTGCGGTATGGAACAGTTGAACGGGCGGGACGGGTCGTTGTAGATTCTGGGGGGGCGCATCAAATAACGGGCGTTTTTGTATTTTAGTGTAAGATTGGAATCGGCAACAGTAGAATCTGTGTTTAGTCGTGTAGGAACTTGGTCGAGTAGAATTTGGAGGGTCACGTACTTAAGCCCGTTTCTTGATACAGGGATAAAATAGGGTTCAATTGCTTTAATTAGCTCGAAAACTTGTTGTTTATTGAATTGGG
>Ga0209345_10005093_pt1 | contig 12372 bp, 16 predicted proteins | sample Cruoilmetagenom7_FD_187294 | JGI IMG/M metagenome (GOLD analysis project Ga0209345, IMG submission 187294) | Oil polluted marine microbial communities from Coal Oil Point, Santa Barbara, California, USA - Sample 7 (SPAdes) (version 2) | ecosystem: Environmental > Aquatic > Marine > Oil seeps ...
GTGCGTCGGGTGTAGGTGTCGGTGCCGCTGCAACGCCTTGTGCGTCGGGTGTAGGTGTCGGTGCCGCTGCAACGCCTTGTGCGTCGGGTGTGGGTGTCGGTGTTTCGTCAGGTACTTTTTTACCAGTGCGTTTTTCATGGGCGATGGCACTAAGTGCCGCCGCGAAATTCAATAGTGAAATCGTATCATCGGCGGGAACTTCAATTTTGATCTTAGCCATTCTCATTGGTCCTTAATTGTTTATTGACAGTGTGGTCATTATCGTTATTTATAATTCTATGTCAACAAACAAAAAATACAAATGATCCCTGAAATTCGATTATATCAAGCAGAACTTGAATTAAAGATTAAATCTCTTTGGTCATCTGGTTTAACTAATATTCTCGCAGTGTTACCAACTGGCGGTGGTAAAACTGTAATTTTCTCAAAGATAATAAAAGATCACACGGGTGCAGCATGTGCAATTGCGCATCGCCAAGAGTTAGTGTCACAAATATCAATGACACTGGCAAGTTTTGGTGTTGTTCATAAAATCATTGGTCAAAGAAAAGTTGTTAATAAAATTGTTGCGCGACAAATTAAAAAATACGGTAGGAGTTTTTATAACCCAAATTCAAAAACAGCTGTTGCAGGTGTTGACACTTTAATACGTCGTGAAAAGCAGCTTGGTAGCTGGCTATCAGAAGTAACATTAATTGTCCAAGATGAAGCTCACCACGTTTTAAAAAATAATAAATGGGGTAAAGCGGCTGCGATGTTCCCTAACGCAAAAGGGTTGGGTGTAACAGCAACGCCAACTCGTGCAGATGGTAACGGTTTAGGTCGTCATCACGATGGCATATATGATGCATTAGCATTAGGTCCATCAATGCGTGATTTGATCAACATGGGGTATCTTGTTGATTATCGAGTGTATTCGCCAAAATCAAACCTTGATTTATCTGTCGTTGATATATCAAAGAAAACTGGCGATTTTAATAATATACAAGTGCGTGAAGCAGTTGCCAAATCATCTTTGGTTTTTACTGATGATGGTAAGTCACGGGTCATTGGTGACATTGTTAATTTTTATATGACACGATTGCAAAATAAAAGATCGGTTGTATTTGTACCAGATGTTAAAACCGCCCATGAAATCGCAAGACAATTTCAACTGATGGGTGTCAACGCTGTCGCACTTGACGCAAACACTGATGACGATATAAGGGCAAGTGCTATTTCAGACATGGAAAAGGATATTGTTAAAGTTCTTGTCAACGTTGATTTGTTTTCTGAAGGTTTCGACTTACCAGCAATTGACGCCGTTCAAGACGGGTATCCAACACACTCATTTTCACGTTACGCACAAAGATTCGGGCGAATGTTAAGGATAATGGCAGGTAAAGAATTTGGCATTTATGTTGATCATGCTGATAACATTACAAGAAATAATGGATTACCAGATAGAAAACGTACATGGTCACTTGATCGACGCGATAAAAGAAGTTGGGGATCGCAAGATGTTATGCCAACACGCACATGTTTAAATGAATGGTGCGTTGGCACGTTTGATAAATATTTAAAAATTTGCCCATATTGTAACACACCTGTACCACCACCTATACAACGTGATGGGCCTGAATTTGTCGATGGTGATCTATTTGAGTTAGACGCTGAAACCTTGGCAAAGTTACGTGGTGAAGTTGATGAAATGAATAAACCCATAGATGATCAAATTCTTGAATATAGGCGTCAACTACAGTTGAAAAATACCCCTAAAAATTGGGAGTGGTCACATGTTAAAAACTTCGCGGCAAAAATCGAAAGTAATCAACAACAACAAAATACACTAAGAAATGCTATGGCATGGTGGGCTGGTTATCGAAGATCAGAGGGTAAAACAGACGCCGAAATATTTCGAATGTTTTACAATATCTTTAAAATAGATTGGTTAACCGCGCAAACATTACCCAATAAAGACGCGGAAAAATTGTCAACGAGAATTGAAAAGGTGATAACATGATATTAGAACAATGGGCAATTAAACACAGTGTGAATATAACCGCCTTAACTGAATTAAAGCAGATAATGGGTATAGATCATAAACACCATACACAACTTGAAACAGGTAATGGGAGTGAGGCAAAAGCACAAGGTGAAGTTAGAATTGAGGCGTCACAAAAAGGTGCTAGACTTTGGCGGAATAATGTAGGATCAACAAAAAGTAAAATACCAATCAAATGCCGATCTTGTGGTCAAATGAATTATCACATTCAACAACCTGTGCGGTATGGTTTATGTAATGAAACAAAAGCCTTGAATGAAAAAGTAAAATCTTCTGATTTAATTGGGTTAAGACCAATAATTATAACACCAGAAATGACAGGTTTAACTGTTGCATTGTTTATGGCAAGAGAAATAAAACCCTATGGTTGGTCATATTCCGGTACAAATCATGAAAAGGCGCAATTATCATTCATTAATCTAGTACTGTCAATGGGTGGCGATGCTTGTTTTGCAACCGGTGCTGGATCAATTAAATAAACTATTGACGCGGCCGTCAATAAGACCTATATTTGTTTTATCAACAGATGGTAGGGGGTTACCACAATGAAAATTAACATTCACAGAGTTAAGGGTCGCAATAAATTTTGCGGCCCATCTATAATATCTGCACTGACCGGTATGTATACGCATGAAGCAAGTGCGTTGTTGCGATCAATAACCGGTAAAGCATCAATTAAAGGTGTCAATGTTGATCACCTGTGTAACGCATTGCAATTCTGTAACATTGACACGTCTTTAATGTACCATTTTAAAAATCGTAAACGCGCTAAAACGTTGAACAATATTTATAAAGAACTATTCTCAAACCAAGAAAAAGGTACTTTTCTTATAGTCGCTGGTCAACACTATATAGTTTTACATGATGGAATGTTCATTGATGGAATTGTAAAAAAGCTTGTCACGTTTGATCACGAATTGATCAAACGCAAGTCAAAAGTTGAATATGCTTGGATGTTGTCAACGTCAAATGTGACCATACCCAAAACATTAATTGAAAATGCTAAAGACCATAGAAAAGCGTCAAGAATGAAGGCTATTAAGAAGGCTAAGGATTACTGTAATACTTTCAATATGGAATGTGACCCGATAGGAAACGGTGTAATTATGGTTTACCCTCCATCACGTTTTATTGACGGACCACAAGACCCGTTCACTGATCAACACTATGTTGACAGTTGGGAGGAAGTCGTTGAAAGGTTGGAATTTTACATAGAGGAATTAAGGTTATGAAAAAGGGTGATGAAACAGATCGTGACAATTTAAAGGTTGCGCAAAAAATGTACAAGAGGATGTCAAAATGAAAATACAATATGAAAATTGGAAACCGCATCGGACAAGTTTGAAGATGGTGGTAGATGCTAATACAATTATTGAAGATTACGCGGTGCAGGGTTATACAATTACCTTACGTCAACTGTATTATCAATTTGTTGCACAAGATTTATTTGCAAACAATCTTGCAAACTATAAAAAATTAACCACGGCGATTACCAAAGGGCGTCTTGGCGGTTTAATTGATTGGTCAGCAATCAATGATACCACTCGAATATTGAAGGGGTGGGAATTTGAAGAAAGTGTTGACAATGTAATTAACACATCACCAAATCGCATATCTTTTGATTTTTGGGCAAGACAAGATTATTATGTTGAAGTGTGGGTTGAAAAAGAGGCGTTGGGAAATGTTATTGCGCGTGCTTGCGGTAAACACATAGTCCCATATATGTCATGTCGCGGCTATATGTCATCAAGTTCTATCTGGCGAGCCGGTCAACGATTTGCGCAAGCTAGAAATGAAGGTAAAGATTGTGTTTTAATACATCTTGGCGATCATGATCCATCTGGCATTGATATGACCCGTGACAATGACGCAAGGCTTGAATTATTTTCACAAGATTTTGTCGATGTTAGGCGAATTGCTCTAAACCGTGATCAGGTTGACTTTCATAAACCACCGCCAAACCCGGCAAAAATGACTGACAGTCGTGTTGCTGAATATATTACAAACCATGGTACAAGTTCATGGGAACTTGACGCATTATCACCCAAAATAATTGAAACATTAATTGTTGATGAGATTAAAGATTTGATTGATGTTGATATATGGAATGAAACGCGACAAAAGGAACTAGAGAAAGAAGGTATATTACGAAAACTCGCTAATAATTGGTATGAAGTGCAGACTTATTTAGATAGTCTACCCGGTTAAATTGACGGTGGTGTTATTTTATATTGACGCCACCGTTACTAACCCATAAAATCAAACTTTCCTGAGTATCAGAAAGTCAAAAAATGGTAGAAAGACAACGCTTGCACCCTGACGAGCGCATTGAACAAATTCTCGCAGGTGCACTTGAAGTGGCAAAAAATCAAGGCTATAAAAAATTAACCCGCGAAGCAGTGGCCGCACAATGCGATGTATCGGCAGGGCAAATTAATCGATTTTATCATACAATGCATCAATTACGGCGGGGCGTTATGAGACGTGCCGTAATAAAAGTAAAAAATGGCGACACTGACATTGATTTGTTAAAAATTATTGGACATGGTATTGCACAAAAAATGGGGGAAGCGATGAAGGCACCGGACAAAATAAAGGAAATCGCTTTAAAAAGTTTAATGGAATAATGAACGATGCAAGAATTGCCCGCATCGTTTGGTGCGTTAGCGAACTATAAACAATTTATATTATACATAAAAAAACCAAGGATCAATAACCCGGCAAAAACTGATAAGATACCCGTTGACGCGGCAGGAAATCCAATTGACCCACATTTGTCAGTCAATTGGATGAGTGCAATTGACACGATTACAATGGTAAAAATGTTGGGTGAACCTTACGGCGTGGGTTTTGTTTTTACTAGTCATGACCCGTTTTTTTTCGTTGATATAGACGGTTGTGTTATAGACGGTAATTGGTCACCCGTGGCAATGGACCTATTAACTAGATTTAATGGCGCGGCAGTTGAAGTGTCACAATCTGGCACCGGTCTGCATATCATTGGATCGTATAATGGATTTGAACCAGAGCACGGTTGCACCAATAAAGCATTAGGTCTTGAATTATATACATCTGGCAGGTTCGTTGCATTAACCGGTTTGCAGGTAAGTGGTAATGCGGCTGTTGATCATGTATTAACTCTTAACAATGTCATCAATCAATACTTCCCGTTTGATCCAAATACAATTCCCAACAGTGTGAATTGGACAACAACCCATGCTGAAAATTCAACACCCATTGAAGATGATGATAAATTAATTAAAAAAATGTTAGCATCACATTCAACGGCAGGGATTTTTGGTAATAAAGCGACGGTACAAGATTTGTGGAATGCCAATGTAGAAATTTTAGGTAAATTTTACCCTGACAATACCAACAATCGTCAATTTGACGCATCAGCGGCAGATAGTGCGCTTGCTCAACATTTACATTTTTGGACCGGTGGCAACTGTGAACGTGTTGATCGTTTAATGAGGCGATCAAAATTGGTCAGGCCAAAATGGGACGAACATAAAAGCTACATGCAACGAACAATTACCGCAACAAGAGCGAGACAAACAAAATTTTATTTTATAGACAAAACCCCACCGCAAATAATAAACCCGACATCGTTAAATGAGCCATCAGGTTTTAGGCACGGTCATCAAATAATGACGCCTGACCAGCAATTATTATATTTCAAAGATTTTGTATATGTCGCAGAAATCAATCAAATCTTTACAACAAACGGATCATGTTTAGGGTCAGAACGATTTAACGCAATGTATGGTGGATACAGTTTCATTATTGATCTTGAAGAGGGTAAGACAACGGTAAAACCATGGGATGCTTTTACACAAAATCAAGCAGTAAGCTTCCCAAAAGCTGATGCTTTCACTTTTAGACCAGATATGGCACCGGGTGAAATTGTTTATTCTGAAGGTTTTAAATATGTTAATACATATGTTCCAGTGAATGTTGAAATGATAAATGACAATGTTGAGCCGTTTTTAATTCACCTTGCAAAAGTTTTACCAGACCCTCGCGATCAAACAATATTGTTGTCATACATGGCGGCTTGCGTTCAATTTAAAGGGTTTAAAATAAAATGGGCACCACTGCTTCAAGGTGTGGAAGGTAATGGAAAAACCCTTTTTACGTTGTGTGTTCAATATGCAGTTGGTGAACGGTACACTCACATGCCGCCAGCACAAGAAATTGCTGAGAAGTTTAACTCGTGGTTATTCAACACCCTGTTTATCGGTGTTGAAGATATTTATGTACCCGGCGAAAAACGTGAGGTGATTGAAACTTTAAAACCAATGATAACATCAACAAGACTTGCAAGACGTGCGATGCAAACCGATCAAATGATGCATAATGTTTGTTGTAATTTTATGTTTAATTCAAATCATCGTGACGCCATTAAGAAAACAAAAAACGATCGACGTTATGCTGTTTTTTATACCGCACAACAAAAAGTATCAGATTTAGATTTATCGGGTATGGGTGGCGATTATTTTCCAAATTTATATAATTGGTTAAACGATGATAACGGGTTTGCCAAAGTTGCACATTTTTTAAACTTCTTTTCAATACCTGATGAATTTAACCCTAAAACAAAATGTCAACGCGCACCAATTACAAGCACAACAAATGCTGTAATTAAAATGTCACAAGGGGTTGTTGAACAAGAAATCACTGAAGCGATTGAAGAGGGTAAACAGGGTTTCGCGAATGGTTGGGTTAGCAGTTTTGCACTTGATAAATTACTTGACAACATGCGTCGATCCAATTCAATACCGCGCAACAAGCGACGTGGTATTATGCAAGATTTGGGTTACGATTTACACCCCGGTTTAAAAGATGGTCGCGTTAATGCCCCATTGCTGTTTGAAGACGGTAAACCACGTTTGTATATTCGTACGGATCACCCGGATGTGATGTTGACTAATCCGAATGACATCGTGTTGAAATACAGGGTGGCACAAGGTGACCCATTGGTATCAAATTTACCTATTGACATACCCGTCAATAAAGTATAAACTGTTTTAAATTGAACAATGAAAGGTTTTAAAATGACTGTTACATTTTCTGGTATGATTTTTGCCCTTGTAGGTTTTGCAATTTTGATTACACCCTACATTGTTGCCCATTATCGAAAGGGCAATCAATAAATCGGTTTAACCATGAAAAAATTTATTGATTGCCCTAAATGTCATAAAAATCATGTTGATGTTAATGATTGGGCGGTGACACCTCACCATAAACATTTGTGCCACTATTGTGGGCACAAATGGCGTCTTGATCGTTTTATTTACGGTTGCGCAGAAGATGATAAACAATTGATGTTCGCGAAAGGTTTTGATCGAGCGCGTGAATATTTTAAATCACAAATTAGCATTGCAAAAGCTATTGACAAATTACGCGAAAAAGAAGGTAATAGCGTTGAAATTGTTTATTCAAATCCTGACTTCAATGGCTCAAATGAAACCATCATTGTTGTTGAAGATTTTGCTAATGTTGTCAAAGAATATACCGGTGACACTTTATTAGACGTGTTTCAAAAAGCGGTTGAGGATAAACTATGAAAACAATCATTACACAATGTAGTCGTACGGACCACCGAGCCAAAACACCTTGCAAAACGGATTACTGACGGTGCCGATGCCGGGAAAATTCGTAATAAATTAATGGTAGAAAATGCTGAGGTATTACTTGCGGTGTGGAATGGTGAAAGCAATGGAACCAAACACATGATAAACACCACATTTAAGGAAAGTTGATTTATGGGAAGAATTGGAAAATGAAAGATCGTAAAACAATATCAAGCGTTATGTTGGCGGCTAGTTCTTTTGCTGCATTAAATACTATTCCAATGGTAATTGCACGACAACGTGACAAATATGAACGCATGGTTAAATCAAGTTTGCGACGTGACGGTACAAGTCGTTATAAACCGAACGCTGGTGCGCAAGAAAAAGAACGGCGCAAACGACAACTCGCAAAAGGTCAAATAAAATGATGAATGATGAAATTGAAAAAGGGGTGACCGCAATCGTTGAAAAGTGTCTTAAGGGTTACGATGGTGGCAGGATATCGGCTGCTGAGTACATAGCCAAAGCTGTTATATCCGCACACTTTGAGGAAACCGGGTTTGCAATTGTACCTGTAGAGCCTACGCCGAAAATGCTTATCAAAAGCGGCGAAATGGAAGGTTTTGACATTGATATTGTTGGTATTGAAAACGCTGATCGAGTTCATGTTAAATGGTGGAAAACCATGATTGCCGCCGCGCAGAATGGCGAATAGATGATATCACCGACAAGCGTGTACATAAACCTATAAAAGACAAAAATAAAGAAATGACAAATTTAAAATTCACGCAAAAGTTAAGTGTGATTAATGATGATGGATCAAAACTATCCATCCAAACCACACCGGGTAACGATTTTGCCGATCTTAAAATTGATGACCTTTTAATGTATAAAATGTCACTGAAAGACGTTGAAACTTTGCGGGGAATACTTACAACAATAAAAGGGGTGATGAAATAATGGTGAAATTAAATCTTGAATTATTTGGTAAACCACGCTTTCATGGTAACGGTTTTGTACAACTTTATCTAGCACCCGATGCACGTTTGCACATTTGGCATCCAACGTTAAAACCCCTTCGCAATCATAACGCAATGATACATAACCACCGTTACGATGTTGTCAGCACGGTTTATTCGGGACGATTGTTGCACACCACCTATGACCTTGACCATGACATTGACGGTGAATTTCACAACGTAAGGGTTATACAATTGGATGGTGCCAGTGACGCGCATAAGACCCCGGAAATTGAAACCGGTGTGACTGCGCTTTTATCCGTTAGACATAAATACGAGTTTACCGCTGGTGCGCGTTACACAATGAAACGGCCCCATTTCCACACGTCGGAACATATAGGTGATGAACCGATTGTGACAATATTTGAAAAGGCAAACATGCACGCCGAGTGGGCACAGGTACTTTGTGGCATCAATGATAAACAGGCTACACATGCTTTTGCACCAGAAACACAACCGTCACAAGATCAATTATGGGATGTGATATATAGCGCGGTTAATCGACCCAAACTTCAACCGTTATATGATCGCATCGCGTCTGAATTTATAGATACACCGTTAAGGGGGTTTTGAAATGTTTAATATAATTATTGCAATTTTATTTTGTGCACTTGGTGCATTCTTGTACAGGTGGCGCGGTTCACCGGGTATGGAAATATTTAAACCACCGGTTAGATGGTTTTACGATTTAGTTGAAGAAAATCGAATATTTCAACCAGTTTGGCTTGATAAATATTGGCCCGGACCACCGCGCCCAACTAAACAGGTTGCATATGTTTTCCCAATGGCTCTTATTGTCTATTTTATAACTGGTGATACAATATTTGCCATTGTCGCAGGTATTGTATCATGCATGTTTGTTGCGGCGGGTCACGGGGCGCATATGGACCTTGGACATACTGAAAACCCCGCGTCAGATCAACTTGATGAAAATACAATCAAATGGTTACTTGAACCTATTGCAAAATGGCGGGGTTGGAAAAAGAATAGTTTTATATATGACGCTACCGGTTTAACCATTAATGGGGTTTTTATCACACTGCCATTTGCAGTTAGTTTTGCGCATCATGATCAGTGGGTTTTAGCAATTGCTGCGATTGTATCAGGTGCCACCAAAACTATTGCGTATTATATTGGGTGGCATCAATCAACTTGGGGCGCAACAGAAGTTGGTGAATGGTTGACCGGTGCGTTTCAATATTCCGGGTTTGCATTTATCATGTGGTTGTTATGAAAATTGAATATTGTGATTTAATAACGCGGCGCGACGTGCAATTAAACCCTCATAAATTGTTTGTTTTTGGTGACAACTTTTATCGGAAAGGTCTTAACGGACAAGCAAAGGAAATGCGGGGTGAGTTTAATAGTGTTGGTATACCTACAAAGCGATTTCCAAAAATGTCATTTGATGCTTTTTTAAATGATGGTGATGTTATTGAATGGATTATTACTAGTGCACCAAACATTGCCCTGTTGTTTAATTATGGTGGCATTATAGTTTGGCCATCTAAAGGTATAGGTACAGGGTTAGCCCGATTAGACGAAACATCACCTGTAATTTTTAGTCTAATTTGTCAATTAGAAAATTGTTTAAAATTAAAGTGAAAGAAAAGTCAATGAATGAAAAATTACAATGCCAGTTTAATATGGAAAGTATAGCTTTTGCAAACGGTGAAAGATTAAACGTCTTAGGCGAGGCAATCATGAGGGTTTTAAATCTTGACCCACAAACACCTGAAATCACTGAAATATTGCAAAAAGCAATTGATCAAGCTAAAAAAGTTCCAAGGTTAAAAGATTTATACACCAAAATCACCAACGATGAAACAACAGTTGAAGATAAAATTGAAACAGCAAAACGCATTGCTAGTGGTATTTACTTAGGTGCACATAAAAGCACTGTTACACTTGGTGGTAACACTTATGAGGTTACAAAGTTTAAGATTGGTAAAGATGGCCGCATTATCCCTATTGCAACGCTAATTGGTGAAGCTGATACACCCAATGACAAAACACTGTTGGCGATGGTGATGACAACTAGTGACGACACACAAGAAGGCCGTGCAGCTATAAGAAAATTATATAAACATCGTCATTCAAATTTAAAATTAGGAACTATCATCGAGGATCAAGCACAAAGATTTTATATGGTAAACGAATATGAATTTTCACGGGTAACAGGTGAGTTTAAAATCTATGGTTATCTTCAAACTTCGCCGGGTAATGATTTGATAGACCCTAAATTTTCAACAAAACTTAGCCAAATTGAATGGGCGCGACCGGTATAAAAGGGTTAAAAACAATGGATCGTGATCAAACTGTTAATGAATTTCAAAATGATGTTTGGGATTGGGTGAAAGAATGTTTTGGTACTAATAGCGCGTTAAGCGTTGATCAAAGAAATCATCGGTTTCTTGAAGAATGCTTAGAACTTCATCAAGCAAACGGGGGTGGGCGACTTAATGCTTTAGACCTTGTTGAATATGTTTACAACCGTCCTACCGGTGAACCAAAACAAGAGATTGGTGGTGTAATGCTCACTCTATCTGCATTATGTTCAGTGTTAGGTATAAATTTATCGCACTCATCACACCTTGAACTTGAACGTGTTAAAAACCCTGTAGTAATTGATAAGATAAGATCAAAAGATAAGTCAAAGCCAGATAATTCATCATTGCCGGGTGACGATTTGATAGACCCTAAATTTTCAACAACAATAGATGAAATAAGATTAAAATTAATTCACGACACTAATTGCAGTGATTGCAACAAAGTTTTTCCAAATTATGATCAATTTTTACACCATATTTGTTCTAAAAATATAAACTGGTATTGCAAACCTTGTGACAATAGTTTTAACAATCGTTATGATTTTGAAAGTCATGCTTGTGAGATGCTACCGCCAAAGTTTAAACAAAGTCAAAATAACAAAAATTTGAAAGTTGAAAACACATTAAAAACAATTCCTGTTACCAGTTGTCACGGTTGTAATAAACTTTTCACCAATTGGGATCGATTGTTGCAACATGATTGCATGCACTATGCTGGTTTTGATTTTAGAGAGGATGTTGATCAAGCATGTTGGACATGCAAGGGTTGTGGTAAAACTTTCAACACCACCATAGAAGTTAATTTACATAAATGCGCAAAATTGGACAGCAATAAAACATCAGAATTTAAATCTGCCAACGTAAATGATGTTGAAGTTTTGACCAGCTGTGTAAAAAAATTGGTCAAGACCTTAAAATATGTTAATGAAAAAATTGATAAATTGCTTGACGATAAGACAACTGGATTATAAAGTTTAAAGTTCTCCCTAGTATAACTATCCCACCAATCACTGTTTATTCAAATTGGTGGGTTTTTTTATTAACATAACTATAATCGCCGGAATAGTTAAAAATCCACCAATTATAAGTGCACTCGGCAAATCTTCAAATAAATAATAAGATGATAGCGTGTAAAACACAATTAAAAATATAATCTTGATTGTTAAATTCATTATCTTAACTCCGAGCTATTGTTTCAAATTCATAACTATTTTTATATGTTTCAAATTCATAACTATTTTTATATGTTTCACCACCGTTAGTGATGGTCAATATTGACGGAATTACACCGGTGAGGTCCATCACATGACCTGTAGCGATGGCATGACCTGTAACCATTGCCAGATCAACGGCTGCTCCGTTGGTGAGGTCCATCACATGACCTGTAGCGATGGCATGACCTG
>Ga0209345_10005094_pt1 | contig 12371 bp, 10 predicted proteins | sample Cruoilmetagenom7_FD_187294 | JGI IMG/M metagenome (GOLD analysis project Ga0209345, IMG submission 187294) | Oil polluted marine microbial communities from Coal Oil Point, Santa Barbara, California, USA - Sample 7 (SPAdes) (version 2) | ecosystem: Environmental > Aquatic > Marine > Oil seeps ...
AACCGGTGTTGCGTCTTGGGTGTGGGTGCGGCCAATCTTGATGATCTTCTTAAATTCTTGGGATTTATCGTTGAGCGCATTGCGTAAGACAACCATGGCAGGCAGCAGGCGGTGATAAATTTCTTCGGCCGCTGCGATGTGCATGGCGGTCGGGAAAGTATCATTAGAGCTTTGGCCCATATTGACATGGTCGTTTGGATGCACAGGGTCTTTGGAGCCGATTTCCCCGCCCAGTATTTCAATGGCACGGTTGGCAATCACTTCATTGGCATTCATATTGCTTTGGGTGCCGGAACCAGTCTGCCAAATGGAGAGCGGGAAATTATCATCGAGCTTTCCCTCAGCCACATCGGACGCAGCGCGGACAATGGCTTTGGCGCGCTTGGCATCAATGTCTTTGAACCCACGGTTGGTGAGCGCAGCGGAGCGTTTGATAATGCCAAGCGCACGGATAACCGCAGGCGGCATAATCTCGATACCGATAGGAAAATTAATAAGGGAGCGCGCAGTTTGTGCGCCGTAATATTTATTTGCCGGAACCTTCAGCTTGCCAAAACTGTCGGATTCAGTTCTGGTCGAGCTGGCCCTTGTAGATTTAGGACGTGTTTTTGTCATGATTTTCTCTAATTTATATGGGTAGTATTTGTTTATTTCTTACGAAAGGCATCAAGGCTGACGACTTTGTTTTCATCATCTTTCTTTGCCTCAGCTTTACTTTTAGTGGCCGGTTTTTTCTTGGCCGTTTTTTTAGGCTTGGGTTTTGCCTTTGCTTTCGGTGCAGGCTTAACTTCCTTAGGTGCAGTAGTCGGCGCAGTGGTTGGCTCAGGTTCCGGATTTAATTTGGCCAACGTCAAAGGTGCTCTTGGCTTGTCCTGCGCTTCAGCAGTTGGGGTGGTTTCTGCCATTTCCTCCGGTGGGTCGAACTGCATTGCAAACCCGACACTCGGGTCATGAAAACGGGTAATCGCAGTGTAAGGAACAAACAAGTATTTCGGTACACCACCAAACTTTAAGGTCACTTCAAAACTGTCGTCGTGCGCCTTTAAATCCCAATATTGATGTTCCAGAACTATCGTCACTTCCTCAGGATATTTTTTGGCGAGGCTCTCATCAATATCAACGCCTGGAAAGCGGGTCAGAAAGGTAATGTAAAAATGGTGTGCACCCGGCAGACCATCTTCGCGAATAACGCGGCGGATTGCATCACGCACAACACCCCTTAAGGCCAATTGCGTCATCCGGTCATAATTCATCAAATCTTGTGACAAGTCTATTCTCCTCGTGCTTAGCGCTAGCTTAAGCTTCCCCTACAAATATGCAACCGCGTTTTATCAGGGGCGCGTATTTCCGGCTCTATATACGGCACGCGACAACGATTTGTTAAGTATATTACCGAGCTGAATATTAAGCGTTTTAGCCTATCTTTCAGGCTCAATAACCAAGCTATGTGGGTGGGTGAGAGTGTGACAAATACAGCCTTTCAAATGCGCGGCCAATTACAGGCCGTCAAAAATCAAGAGCCGCCGCGCTTGGCGTGGCTCGCGCCTGTACGTATGTTCGTCATTGCCATCATTGCATTTGGCTATGCATCGACCATGCCGCGCGGTCCCGAAACGTCTGAATATTTCAACATGTTTGGCTATGATCCGAGCTGGTACGGCATTCAAATTATTTTTATGATGAGCGGTTTCTTGGCCTTGCGCAGTTTGCGGCGTCACGGCTCTGCAGTGAAGTTTTTATTGTCGCGCATAGGCAGAAATTTGCCGACATTAGCCTTGTTTACAGGGCTTGTGATTTTGGTTTTATTCTCGCTGTTTAGCATACCGCTCGCTGACGGGGAAAGCAGGCTTGGGCAACACATCACGTATTTCATCAAAGTCATAACTTGCCTAAACCCAAGCGAATTAACGCCCGGATTGTTAGACAACGCCCTGTATATGTGTGTTGTCCAGGGCGGTATTTGGACCTTCCGTTGGGGGTTGATAGCTTTTGTTGCTACAGCGGGGCTTTGGCTTGTAGGCGGGTTGAGAGACAGGCGAATATTAGCACTGCTGACACTGGGCTTTACAATGCTGTACGCAGCGATTGTGGTTTACGCCGTACATAATTCTGACGCCGTATACGGGCAAGTATTGGAGTATTCTCTGATTGGACTACGGCTTGGCTGGATGTATTTGGTCGGCATGTGTATGTATGCTTTCAAGGGTAGTCTGCACCGAAATTTGGCAATACCTTTTGGTTTGCTGTCACTGGCTGGCATCCAATATATCTTCTTACCGTGGACACCATTTATTGAAATTTGCGCAGACTTAGGCTTAGGATATTTAGTCTTCCTCGTAATGACGAGCCGTAAGGCTTTACCGGCAGGGCTAGGTCGCTTACCGGATTTATCATTGGGGCTATATATCTATAACTGGCCAGCCACGCAGATCACATTACTAATGATACCGTCTCTGACACCTTACCCGTTATTTGCAATATCGTTTCCGGTAACAATATTCATGTCCTACATTACGTGGCTTGTGGTCAGCAGGAAAATAAACTTTAGTCTTGCAAGACGTTTATCACCTCAATCGGCGTAACGGTTTTTAAGCACGGTCGTTAGGCTTTCTTTTTGTGCCTCTTTGAGGGCGGCACACAATTGGATGCCTTCCAGAGTTTGTGCCAATGAACGTTCATAACCCGGAATGATGTCGGCTTTACTATTGAAAAACGCCTCTACTTCATCCGCTTTTTGACTGCTACAGAAACCACCTGCATAGCGCGGCATACCGCCGCGTCTGACATCTGCAACCCGGTTCTCAACAAAGCTGTCGAAATTCTCCTGAAGCCAAGTCCAAGTATTTGCGCGGGTTTTAACATTGCCCATGAACCCCGTAACCAGAGTTCCCGCTTGGCGATTGGTAAAGACATCTGTGTTGGACAAAGCGTCTGATAAAAGCTCCGCAATTAACTCAGAGTTTTCCGTTGACGAAAGCGCGCCAACTGCACTGCCCTTTTCGGCAGGTGATCCGGTTTTTGCCATAGCTATAAGCGCAGGCATGGCTTCTGCACCTTTCGCTTTGAACGCTTGCGTAAGGCCAAGACCGCGCACTTTAGGAGAGAGCGCAGATGTATCAGCTTCGCCGGCCAGTCCCAAATAACGAGCACCCGCATCCGCAAACTGTGCGGCAAGATCCGTATCATTACCAATATTGACCAAACGGTTGGCCAATGTTGGTGCCAAGAGGTTGGCTTCCATAGTATCCGCATCTTTGATGGCCGTATAGCGCGCCGCATATAATTCACGGGTGAATTTCGCCAAAACATCATGGCCAAGCGCGTCTACGAGGTTGTTTTTCATACCGGCAAGTGCATTGCCCGCCTTAAGTGCTACATCATATTCTTTGGAACCTGCAAATGCAGCCAACCCATTTAAATAGGTTGCAGCATCCATCTTGTTAGCGTTGAACGCAGCCTCGAAACTATCCAAACCAGATAAAAGTTCGCCTTTATTAAGGGCATCCAAATTATCGAATAAGCCGTCCCACCCGTCTTTATCAAGCGAGAAGCGGTAATATCCGGCGCCGTCCGCGTTCAGACTGACCCAAGTTGGGCAGGTTTCAGTTTCGAGGGTGATTGTGGTTGTGATGTCCTCAAGCATTGTACAGGTTTTTTCACGCCCACCGTCCGCGCCGTATGCAACGCAAACCGGGATTTTCCACGTTTGACCTTGCTCGACAGTAGAGCCGTAAGGCGTGTAACGAGATTGCGTCAAAGTCAGTTTATTACTTACACAATCCAGCGCACCTGTGACCATCGGCAAGCCGGGTTGGTCGACAAAACTTTTGAGGGCAGGCACGACTTTGTCGTTGCCCGAACCATCAGCGAGTGACTGAAAGAAATCATCCGCACTGGCAACACCGTCTTCAAAGCGCGACATATGCAAGCGTACACCCTTTTGGAACTTTTCTTCACCGAGATAGCTTTCGAACATGGACAGCACTCCACCGCCTTTGCGGTAAGTAATGCCGTCAAATTGATCCATAACATTTTCTGTGCGGGCTAATGGTTCACGAACTTTTCGCGTGCTGGCCAGGCTATCCGTGCCCATAACACCGAGGGCGCCTTTTAGGGTTTGCGTGCCAAATTTATAATCGGGGGCCCATGTGGTCACGGTTTTATTGCCCATCCATGTGGCAAAGGCTTCGTTCAGCCAAATGTCTTCCCACCATACGGGTGTGACTAAATCACCAAACCATTGATGGGCCAACTCGTGGGCATTTACCGACGCATATGCGCGGCGTTGGCCAAGGGATGAGGTCTCGTCCATCATCAACAAAAATTCTGTGAACACGATAGCACCCGGGTTTTCCATAGCCCCAAATGCGTATTCCGGCGCTGCGATAAGATCCAGCTTTTCATAAGGATAAGGAATGCCAAAATAAGCTTCCAGAGTTTCTAAAATGCCCACCGTATTCTTGAGGGCATATTCCATGTTTTTGCCTTCACCGCGCGTTGCGATACCGCGCAAAGGCACTGCATTTTCTCTTATATCTGTAGGCGGCAAAGCATCATATTCGACAACGTCCCAAGGGCCAACACCAAAAGCCAATAAATATGTAGGCAATGGGCGGGTCGTGGCAAAGGTGTGGCGGATCATGCCGTCGTCAAGTGTCTCTGTTTTGAGCTCTGGTGTGTTTGCATAAACAATATCGGCTTCAGGTGCAGTGATAGAAAGTGCAAATGGTACTTTAAAACGCGGTTCGTCAAAACCCGGAAAGGCTTGGCGGGCGCCAATGGCTTCAAACTGGGTGACAATATAACTGTCGCCTTCGCGTACCGCTTTGTAGGCAGAGTTTAGCTTGGTGTTATAAGGTGTTGTATAAGGAATGACCAAGGTCACAGCCCCCGGCCCTACGGGCGCGGCAAGGGTGAGTGATGCAACACCGGACGGCGCAACCGCCATATCAATTTCGGTATAATCCGCAGCAATTTCTGTACCATCAGCGAGGCGCGCAACGGCGCCATTTGCCGTGATTGTCTGTCCGTGCAACCAGATTTTGGAAGTTGTTTGCTTGATATCAACATCAATTGTCACTGTGCCGGAGAATGTGTCATTACGCGGATCAATGGTCAGATCTATAGCATAATTTGTCGGGGTCACATTATCCCCAAGCTGTGCTTGTGGGATAGTTTGAGAGAGCGTATCAGAGCTGGATGATTGCACCACGTCTGTGGTTACTTGCTCTGTTGGGGTTTCAGTATTCGTTGAGCAGGCTGCAGACAAGACCGCAACTAACAAACCGCCGCAAATAGTTTTAAAATTTATCATTTTCACTCCCTTTTCATCGAAAAACGATAAGGGGTAAAAGCGGGTCTGTCACGCACAAAAAGCTAGATATTAAAAGTTTCTAGCAATGTTTCGATATTTGCGTTGAGCCCACTGTCTTCCGCACGCAGTTGGTCAATGCGTTTAACCGCATGAATTACCGTTGTGTGGTCACGACCGCCAAAACGCCTGCCTATATCGGGTAAGGAACGGGTGGTTAGCATTTTAGCGAGATACATGGCTACTTGACGTGGCCGCGCGATAGCGCGGGCGCGGCGCTTGGACAGCATTTCTTCCATGCTGATACCAAATTGTTTTGCCGTCGCTTTTTGGATTTTATCAACCGTTGGCCTTGCCTGACCCGTATAGCGAGAATGCGCCAAGGCTTCTTGGATGCTTTCCAGTGTCAGAGGTTTGCCGAGAAATTCGAGCCGTGCCACAACCTGATTAAAGGCCCCTTCAAGATCACGCGGCGTCGCATTGATGCGCGCAGCAAGATGATCGCGCGCATCTGACGGCATCGCCAAAGCCGGATGTCCACCAGCGCGGCGACGCTCGATTAAGCGGTCAAGAATACGTAAGCGCAGCTCATAATCAGCCGCGCCAATATCGCACAGCAATCCACCGCACAAATATGATTTGAGCCGGTCGCTGGCTTTATTGATGGCTTGCGGATGTCGGTCACTGGCCAACAGAATTTGCTTGCCGCTATCCACCAAGGATATCAGCGTGTGCATCAACTCTTCTTGAGAACCGGGCTTATCAGCAATGAAATGTGCATCATCAATGATTAGCAAATCAACATCACGCAGGCTGGATTTAAAAGCATCAATTTCCGTACGGCCTTGCGCACGAACGGATTGCACGAATGACGCCACAAAATCTTCGGCGGAGATTAAACGGACGCGCCGCGATGGGTCTTTTTTGGCCGTTTCCGCTTTGACCGCATGTAGCAAATGGGTTTTCCCCATACCGTGTGGGCCGTGAATGACAATGGGGTTGTATTGGCTTTCCAAAGAACTGGCGACACGACGGGCAACTGCAAAAGCTAGCTCATTTGGTCCGCCGACCACAAAATTTTCAAATGTGAAACGATCTTTGTTTTGTAATTGGTTTTGGCCTGATTGTTTAACTTGATGTTTAACGTGACCATTAGCAACTGACGCGGCTTGAGGCGCTGACCGGTAAGCAGCAGACTGTGTCCGCGCTCTCATTGGTGCAGCTGGTTGCGACTTAGTAGTGCCATTGCCGATTTCTACGCGGCGGGTATCGCACTCTGCCCACAATTTGCGCACCAGATCGCCATATTTCCCGTCGATGCGTCCTGCAACAAATTTTGAAGGTGCACTAAGGACGGCCAGGGTTTCATCCGCAGATTGCAATGTTAATTGACCCGTCCATGACATATGAACACGATCTCCAAGTAAAGCACGTAACTTGGCTTGAACTTGTTGCCAAACCTGTTCCGGATCATTGGATATCAGAGTGTCGACGCTGGAATCAGCGGAAGAATTTTGCGTGGTGCTTGACTCTGTCGGCGCTTTACTATCACCGTCAAATTTATCATGCCAGTCGCTCACAAAAAAACCCCAAATGGTAACGCTTGCTAAAACGTGTAAATCGCTTTAACGCACTGAAAAATATACATAAATATAGTAATAATCAGAGAAAAAACCGAGCCATCTCTCTAACTGTTATTAGGTATCGCCCCCTGTTGTTGGCTCTGCCCTGACCCCTTTAAAGCGGGTTTACGGCGAGGCGTCAATGGGGTTTTTTTACGTTTTTTTAAGATTCATTGCTTGACAGAAAAAAAGTTAATTTTCACGGGCATTTGCTTGCGAGTGGGACTGAAATTATTTTTCAAAATATTTTTCACTCTCGCCAAAAGTGCATTTAAAATTCGCGCGCCAAAGACACGAAAACCCGGCATTTCAATTAAGAAACCCGGGTTTTGTAATAGGAATACCAAAATGTTTAAGCAGACATTGCCTTAACACGTTTAGTTAGACGGGAAATTTTCCGAGCGCCTGTGTTTTTGTGGAAGATGCCTTTACCAACGGCACGCATCATAGCTGGCTCTGCACTGCTCAAAGCCGTTTTTGCTGCGGCTTGATCGCCAGCAGTAATAGCGTCTTCAACTTTGCGTAAAGTTGAACGTACGCCTGTACGCCGAGTTTTGTTGGTTGCCGTTTTGCGCGCCATTTTGCGGACGCATTTTTTAGCGGATGATGTGTTAGCCATAATTTAGTCTTTACTATCTTTATTTATAATCTTTGTGAGCCGGAATACGCCAGCAGAATTTTGAATTGCGCCTATAGACGCTGTGCGGGTAGGCGTCAACCATCTAATCGACATAGAATGTCTGTTTCAACAACTTGGGTAGAGCGCCGTGAATATCACCTGCAATCAGCCCAGGGCCAAGATGCTGTCCTGCGGCGCCGTGAAGCCATACGCCCGCGCAAGCCGCCTTAAGCGGTTTCATGCCTTGCGCCAACAATCCCGCAATGATGCCTGCCAATACATCTCCGGATCCAGCCGTAGCCAAATGCGCCGATGCATTGGTGTTGACCACACAAACATCGCCGTTTGCGCTGGGCGGCGCAGCGATAACTGTGTCTGCACCTTTGTAGGCAATGACTGCACCGCTCAGTTGCGCGGCCTGCCTCGCCATTTCAATTTTGGAACTGTCCTTATGCTCGCCGAATATTCGGCTAAACTCTCCAGCGTGGGGTGTTAAAATAACCGCAGCTTTACGGGCTTTAATAGCCCTAAATAACACATCCGGATCGTCTTTATAGAGTGTCAGCGCATCGGCGTCCAAAACCAGTGTGGCTTGGGAGGCAAGTGCCGCCTCTACCATTTCCCGTCCACGTTCATTCAACCCCAGACCCGGGCCGACCAAAATCACATTCCTGCGGCTATCTTCGGCCAAGGCCGTAAGGTCAGCACCGCTATCGGCCTTTTCCAACATGATCGCCGTCAAATGCACGGCGTGCACTATTAAGGCTGAAGCCGGAGCGGCAATACTGACTAGTCCCGCACCTGCCCGCAGCGCACCTCTTGCGGCAAGCCGTACCGCACCTGTTGTCCGCATAGGGCCAGAGATACAAAGCACATGTCCATGTTTATATTTATGGCTCTCGGTCGTACGCTTTGGGAAATCCGTGCGCCAAAGGTCTGGATGATTCTCATATACCGCCGAATCGCCTGTATGAGTAAGCGTGTCAGATGCAATATTGATATCCTTGCAGATAATATCGCCGCAATGGGCGCGCCCAGGATAGAGCACATGCCCCGGTTTCTTACGAAAGAACGTCACCGTCATATCCCCATTGACCGCAATTGGGCAGGCTTGCCCCGTGTTCCCATCAATACCCGTTGGAATATCAACGCTCACGACCGAAGCAGCCCCAGCATTGATTTGCTCAACTAACACCAATAAATTTCCTGCCAATGGTTTTGACAGGCCTGCGCCAAATAATGCATCCAATATCAATCCGGCTTTTTCAATTTGAGGAAGTTTCTTGTCTTTGGCATAGACCCAGACGGTAACTTGCCAGCCTGCGTCCGCAAGCAGTTCAGCCGCCTTCAGCCCGTCAGCGCCATTATTGCCCGGCCCGACCAATACCAACACGGCACATTTGTCATAACGTGTCGTAATCTCGGTGCAGACACGCATGGCCGCATTGGCGATTAATTGCCGTTCGGGAATTCCGGCTTCTATAGTCAGGCGATCAACCGCATACATTTGCTCGGTCGTAATGAGGCGGTGTTGGTTGACCGGATCCAATGCGGGCTACTTGTTGTTGAAATGCGGTTTACGTTTTTCGGCAAAGGCCGCCATGCCTTCTTTTTGGTCGTCGGTAGAGAACATGGCTTGGAACAATCGGCGCTCAAAATGGACGCCTTGGGACAGAGTGGTCTCAAACGATGTATTGATCGCTTCTTTGGTCATCATAGCGATAGGCTGTGATTGCGCCGCAATCTTCTTGGCAGCTTCCAGTGCCGTTTCCATCAACTCGTCTACAGATACGACCCGCGATACAAGCCCGCAAGCATGGGCTTCGTCGGCTTTCATCATCCGCCCGGTTAAACACATGTCCATAGCCTTGGCTTTGCCGACCGCTTTGGTCAGGCGTTGTGTGCCCCCGCTACCGGGCATAACGCCGAGATTAATTTCCGGTTGACCGAATTTGGCATTATCCCCTGCAATGATAAAGTCGCACATCATGGCAACTTCACAACCACCGCCGAGCGCATATCCTGCCACTGCCGCGATAATCGGCTTTCTAAATCTGGCCACTGCTTCCCAATACAAGCCAAATACATCATGCTTATACATGCCGAGGAACGTACCGTCCCGAAGCTCTTTAATATCAGCACCCGCAGCAAAAGCTTTTTCAGAGCCGGTTAGGATGACACACCCTATTTTATCATCTGCCTCAAGCTTGGTCAGGGCATCTGCAAGTTCCATGGTCAATTCGGCGCACAAAGCGTTGAGGGCTTTGGGGCGGTTTAATTTGATTGTGCAGACACCACCGTCTTTGGTTACTTCCAACGTATTATAAGTCATATTGGCTCCTCATGAATAATAAGTTTGGTGTTTTACGCTCTTGAACAAAAGAGTCACGGATTATTTCAAGGTTATTTTTGGCACATTTCACAATAAAAACTGGAACGTCCAGATTGTTTGATGCGGCTTATTGTCCCTGTGCAATTTTCATCCGGGCAGTCATCATCCTTGTGGTCATAGACTTTAAACCTGTGCTGGAAATATCCAAGCGCCCCGTCCACCGCCGCGAAATCTTTAAGCGTCGACCCGCCCGCTTCGATAGCGAGTTGGAGCGTGGTCTTTATTTCACCGCTTAACAATTCGCATTCATCCTCGCTCAATGTGTTTGAAAGTCGCAAAGGCGAAATATGCGCACCGAACAAAGCCTCGCAGACATATATATTGCCAAGACCTGCGACGATACGTTGATCGAGCAATGCCGATTTAATCGGGGCTTTTTTACCCGCGAGCTTTGCATGTAAAGCAGGACCGCTAAAATTATTGGACAAGGGTTCTGGCCCTAAATCTGCTATACGCCCCAAATCTCCCGCCTTAAGTAGTTCCATAAACCCAAAACGGCGCGGGTCATTATATATGATAAGAGGGGCGTCTTCTCCAGACCCCTCTGTGCTCATTGTAAAAACTACATGATCGTGCTTGGGATTGTGGGTGCCGCTATCCGCATTTTCGTTTTTTGGCCAAGTGCCTGCTTCAATAACAAACCGCCCAGACATACCGAGATGCATTAACAGGGTTTCACCGCTGGATAATTCCGCCACCAAAAATTTCGCGCGACGACTTAATCGCTCCAAAGTGATGCCTTGCAAGCGCTCTATAAAGTTATCCGGGAATGGAAAGCGAATATCGGCACGGTTGAGCCGCACATGCTCAAACACACGCCCTTCCATGACAGGCGCAAGCCCGCGTCTCACAGTTTCAACTTCTGGCAGTTCAGGCATAGTTTCCTTTGTGTTTTAGGTTCTGAGAGTTTACATACACTCTCATGACAGAAGAAAACACAATTGATTTTGGCTTTGAGCAAGTTCCGGTTTCCGAGAAGCAGGCAAAGGTGCGCGGGGTCTTTGACAGCGTGGCGTCCAAATACGATCTGATGAATGATGCCATGAGCATGGGGGTCCACCGTTTGTGGAAAGACATGACCATCACCAAAATCAACCCACAACCGGGCGAAGTCCATATAGATGTCGCGGGCGGCACAGGTGATTTAGCCAGACGTTTCATTAAAAAAGCAGACCAAGCCAGACTGCGGCGCGGCGGCGATGCAGCCAAAGCTTTCATTGTCGACATCAACGCCGAAATGCTGCTGGCGGGCATTGACGATAAAAAAGATGCGGGACTAAATTTGACCCGTGTGTGCGGCAATGCGCAGGTATTACCATTTCCAGATAATTTTGCCGATGTCATCACGATTGCCTTTGGTATCCGCAATGTCACCGACCGGATGATGGCTCTGCGCGATATGCGCCGCGTGCTAAAACCGGGCGGTAGGTTTTTCTGTCTGGAGTTCAACACCCCGCCAACAGAATGGCTGCGCAAATTTTATGATGCATATTCTTTCAACGTCATCCCGCCTATGGGCGAAGTGCTGACCGGAGACCGTGAGAGCTATCAATACCTAGTCGAAAGCATCCGCAAATTCCCCAAGCAAGAAGACTTCGCACAGATGCTGCGAGACGCAGGCTATAAACAAGTCGGCTATGAAAACTACACAGGCGGCGTCTGCGCCCTCCATTGGGGTTTCAATGTAGGTTTTGACTAGCATTACGTCTATTTTGGCAGTCAATTTCCACGCAAGTCACCAACTATAGTACAATAAATGAGAATGCCTTACGCAGTATCCGCTCTGTATATAACCTGCGGCCAATTTTATTGCACTAACTTGTCAGGAACATACACGCATTGGGGCATTACATATTTGCATATTTAACTCCATGTTAACGTGTATATTTATATATACACGTATGTCACACTGCGCTCCATTTTACTCGCCCACTCCAATAACGCCCACACCAAATCTGTTCTTTGCCCTACAAGTCGCCCAATAAAGGAAGAGATTTCGCATGACAGGAAAACCAAATGTTCAAGGCATACAACGGCATAAACTAGAGGCACATATCGCTGACCTCATCAAAATATCTAGCCATCATTTATTAGAAACCTCACGCATAAATGAGGGCATTGCCAACAAAAGAATGGGGGCCGAGAACCTTTATAAACTAGAAAGCTGGCGAAAAACCCAAACCATGAAAATAAATGCAATTAATAAAAAAATTAATCTCGTACATAGAGAAATTCAAATCAGCAAACAAACCTATAAAACAATTCTCGCCCAAAATCTTGCCGCGACAAACTTATCAAGAAGGCACCAAAGCCTTCATAATCTGCAAGATGAGGCACAAGAAACTTGCCTCGCCCTAGATACATGTTTGCTGAACTCCATGTCCTAACCCTCAACAAAAAAGAATCTGTAGCCTCTATGGGAGTAGG
>Ga0209345_10005095_pt1 | contig 12371 bp, 8 predicted proteins | sample Cruoilmetagenom7_FD_187294 | JGI IMG/M metagenome (GOLD analysis project Ga0209345, IMG submission 187294) | Oil polluted marine microbial communities from Coal Oil Point, Santa Barbara, California, USA - Sample 7 (SPAdes) (version 2) | ecosystem: Environmental > Aquatic > Marine > Oil seeps ...
CCTTTGAAATTTACAAAGACAAAGACCTCATCCTCAAATTCAAAGGGCCTTCACTCACTTCAATTAAGCATATGCGTGAGGGATGCACTTTGTTTTGTATGGCTCATTTCAACTCTTATCCAGATCGTGCCAAGCTGTTGCAAGAACAGAAAATCAATGTCATCGCCATGGAAGAAATTGTTGAGTCTCCCAAAGTTCATACCGACGAAATAATTATCGGGCGTATGGCCATGAGGGAAATCTTAAAACCATTCCTCAGAGACAATACGATTGGCAGCTTGGATGTGAGAGTGATCGGTTGGAGTGAGCGCCTGCGCGGGGCCATCCGCCGCTGTGGTAACCGCGATCCGCGCTCTTTACAAATCATACAGCCGACTCTGCGTTTTGAAGAATTGGATAGCGTGGGGCTGAACTCATTATATTTTTATGATGGTGCTGAATTCACGGACCCGCATGGCATTCTTCCCCAGCTCAAGAAAGCAGGGTGCCACGTCTTTGATCTTCAAGAATTTGAAAAACAAGCGCCTGAACTCATTGCGACTTATCGAAAGACCCATCCACCGGCAGAATTTGGCTTGCGCCGCATTCAATGCCTCCATGAAACGGGGCAAGCTGGTGCGCGATATGGAGTTAAACTTTTAAAAGAGAATAAGCCAAATTTAGATATTAGCAAAGCGAAAGCAGTAATCCTCGGTTATGGGAATGTGGGGCAGGGTGCTTTGGATGAATTACATGCACAAGGCATTAAATTCGTTCATGTTCTGGGGCGTACCCATACGAGTAAATATCGTATTTCATACTGGCTTGAAGATGTTGACCTTGTGATTAACGGTGCGGAACAATCGCCTTATTTAAGAGGTTTGAATTTCTTAGTGAGTAATGAACATCTTGAAAAAGTCATACCAAACCAATCCGTGGTCATTGATCTCGTTGGTGGCAGTGCCTCGAACAGGAGTCCTGTGGAACCCGTTATTAATTGTAGCTTTTTAACCGAGCCGTCTTTTGTACAGGATGGTGTGAGTGTTTCGGCCTTATGGGGTTGGCCAATGATGGGGATGATGAGAGAAACAGCTATTCGTTATTCAGGTCAAATATGTGATGTGTTGATCGGGCGAGAGTTGCTTATTGATGGTTTAGAAAACTTGAAACCGGGTGTGCAATGCGCCTTGGTTTGTGGTCCTTTTACGCGTTAGAATTTGGTTCTATATAAGGGGCACGGCCTGCATTAATTATTCTAAAATAAATTTGTGTTGATAGGGTGCCCTCTTGCTCATATATGTGGGAATGAAAAAAGATTCACCAAATCGTCTTTTAAGACTTGCCAGCTTGTGGGTGGGGTTATATAACGAGCTCGCTTTCAAGCTCTTGAAGAGGTTGGAAGCACTTGAGTATTGCCCGCAAGGGACACTGTAGGAGTGTAGCTCAATTGGTAGAGCATCGGTCTCCAAAACCGAGGGCTGCGGGTTCGAGTCCCTCCACTCCTGCCATTTATTGTATAATGACGTATCCGTCACAATTTGAATTTAAGGACTGGTAATAATCATGGCGAAAACAGGACCTGGGAAATTTGCCCAAGAAGTTCGTCAGGAAGCACGCAAGATCACCTGGCCAACACGTAAAGAAACCTTTGTCTCGACCGGTATGGTCTTTGTCATGGTTTTCTTGGCAGCGATTTTCTTCTTCCTCGTAGATCAAATTTTATCTACGACGGTTAAAGCGATCTTTAATTAAGGATAAGACCTATGGCACAAGCACGCTGGTACGTTATTCACGCATATTCAGGTTTTGAAAATAAAGTTGCTGAGTCCGTTCGCGAACAAGCGGATAAAAAAGGCTTAGGCGATTTATTTGAAGAAGTTTTAGTTCCGACTGAAGAAGTCACTGAAATGCGTCGCGGTACGAAAGTAATTGCCAATCGCAAGTTCTTCCCAGGTTATGTTCTGGCGAAAATGCAATTGACTGATGAAACATGGAATATGGTGAAGAACACCGCCAAGGTCACTGACTTCTTGGGTGCGCAAGGTAAGCCTGCGCCGATTTCAGAAGAAGAAGCTCAACGCATTCTTAATCAAGTTCAAGAAGGTGTGGATCGTCCACGTCCTTCTATCTCCTTTGAAATCGGTGAAGAAGTTCGTGTCAGTGATGGCCCGTTCGCTTCGTTCATGGGCTTGGTTGAAGAAGTTGATGAAGAACGTACACGCTTGAAAGTTTCTGTCTCAATCTTTGGTCGAGCGACCCCGGTAGAGTTGGAATACAACCAAGTCGAAAAAGCTTAAAGAATTTCGAGTTTTTGACTCGACAAACAAACGTCCGCGCTCTATAAGGCGCGGCGTTTTGCTTTTTGAAATAAAAGCGAACGTGCCAGTCCTTTGTAAGGATTGGAGCTCTGAATAAGGGCCGTCACTTTTGTGACGTAAAGCTAGAAGGGCGTTTACGACCTTCGAAAGAATCGCGTGGGAGGTTTTTAGTCGAACCGGACCACGCACCCAGTAATTTTTAAACTGAGGTTTATCATGGCTAAAAAAGTTGCAGGCTATATAAAGCTGCAAATCGCTGCTGGCAAAGCAAATCCGTCCCCACCAGTGGGTCCGGCTTTGGGTCAAGCAGGCTTGAACATTATGGAATTTTGTAAGGCGTTTAACGCTGCGACACAAAAAATGGAACCTGGTACGCCGATTCCTGTTGTGATCACTGCTTACGTCGACCGTACGTTCTCCTTCATCACTAAACTTCCACCTGCATCTTACTACATCATGAAAGCTGCCGGCGTAAGCAAAGGTTCTCAGACTCCTGGTAAAGGCTATGTTGCGAAAGTAACTAAAGCTCAGCTGACTGAAATCGGTACTGAAAAAATGAAAGACATGAACTGTCACGATGTGTCAGCTGCTGTTCTTCAACTTGAAGGTACTGCTCGTTCTATGGGTATCGAGGTAGTGGAGTAAGACGATGGCAAAAATTGGTAAACGTCTCACAGCTGTTAACGCAACTGTTGATAATCTTAAGCGCTATGAAGTTGCTGAAGCTTCACAGCTTATTAAAGCTAGCGCACAAGCTAAATTCGATGAAACCATCGAAATCGCTGTAAACTTGGGTGTAGACCCACGTCACGCTGACCAAATGGTTCGTGGTGTGATTGCTCTTCCTCATGGTTCAGGTAAAACCATGCGCGTAGCTGTTTTTGCACGTGACGAAAAAGCTAAAGAAGCTTTGGAAGCTGGTGCAGATTTGGTTGGTGCTGAAGATCTTATGGAAAAGATCCAAGGCGGCGAAATGAATTTTGATCGCGTAATTGCGACACCTGACATGATGTCTGTTGTTGGTCGTTTGGGTAAAGTACTTGGTCCACGTGGCCTTATGCCTAACCCTAAACTAGGCACAGTAACACCAAACGTTAAGGCTGCTGTTGAAGCTGCTAAAGCTGGTGAAGTTCAATTCCGCGTCGAAAAAGCGGGTATTGTTCATGCTGGTATCGGCAAAGCGTCATTCAGTGCTGAACAAATTGCTGACAACGTGAATGCGTTTGTCGCTGCAATTAATAAAGCACGTCCTTCTGGCGCTAAGGGTGCTTATTTGAAAGCTGTTACTGTCAGCTCTTCAATGGGTCCTGGTGTTAAGCTTGACGTCGCAACTCTGGTAGGCTAAAAGCCTCTCAAATATTGCGAATTAAGAGATGTCCTGTCCTTATCCTGTTTTAGGATGAGGACAGGCTGATCGAAAGGTGAAAGCCTTTCGTGACTGTCCAAGACTGAAGGTGCGATCTAAGCCTTGTGCGAAGATTGTTTAAAAATCGCCTTCATAGACAGAAGTAAAGATTTCGACGCACCCTTCATGGTGTGCGCCTCGTGAACTGAACCTTCTGTGACAATTTGAGACAGTGGAACCGGGTAGGGGGTTTTCTCCTACTCATAGTCCATCGGATATTATGCTTCTTGGTTGAAGCTGATGTCTAGAAGTATCGGAGACGACATGAACCGTACCGAGAAAGAAGAACTGGTCGCCGAAATGCGTGACGTGTTCGCCAATAATTCTACAGTTGTTGTTGCCCACTATAGTGGTTTGACAGTCAACGATATGGAAGAATTGCGCGCACAAGTCCGTGAAGCGGGTGCTGGCTTTAAGGTTACGAAAAACCGTCTTACGCGTCTCGCTCTTGCGGACACTAAGTTTGAAGGCCTTGGCGAGTTGCTATCTGGTCCGACTGCTATTGCATATTCGGATGATGTAGTTGCTGCTGCTAAAGCTGCCGTTGGATTTGCTAAGAAAAACGACAAGCTCGTTATTCTTGGTGGTCAAATGGATGAGACCACTCTTGACGTCAACGGTGTTAAGGCTCTTGCCTCTATGCCATCACTTGACGAATTGCGTGGGAAAATGGTTGGCCTGTTGCAGGCGCCTGCTCAGAAACTTGCTGCCGTTACACAAGCACCAGCTGGCCAATTGGCTCGCGTATTTGGTGCTTATGGTTCAAGCGAAGCATAAGACACGTTTATTTTTTATTACAGAAGTTACTAAGTTCTAGGAGTTATGAACTATGGCTGATCTAGCTAAATTGGTTGACGATCTATCTGCATTGACTGTTATGGAAGCCGCTGAGCTTTCTACAATGCTCGAAGAAAAATGGGGCGTTTCTGCTGCTGCTCCAGTTGCTGCTGCTGCTGCTGCGCCTGCTGGCGAAGCTGCTGAAGAAAAAACTGAATTTGACGTTGTTCTTGAAGCTGCTGGCGAAAAGAAAATCAACGTGATTAAAGAAGTTCGCGCTATTACAGGTCTTGGCCTGAAAGAAGCTAAAGAACTCGTTGAAGGCGCACCTAAACCTGTTAAAGAAGGTTGCTCTAAAGACGAAGGCGAAGAACTTGTGAAGAAATTAGAAGCAGCTGGCGCTAAAGTGTCACTCAAATAATTTCTTTAAGCCTTCGGGCTTTCAAAGTTTTTAAAGAAAACGGTTCTCTTTTGAGGGCCGTTTTTTTTGTTTTATTTTGACTATGGCGAAACGAGTTGAGGATATATAGAATTTTTCCAAACTACTATTGCCACCTCTTTTGTATTCCTCTAAAAGAAGAAATCCATAGTATTTCTTTAAGGAAAAAAATAATGTTAGCAGCAGATCACAGAAAAGTAGCGCAATGGCACCTACGTCAAGCTGAATTACACGAAGCTTCAGACGAATATAAATGCGGTTGCCCAATGGGTTCAGAAAACACACGTATCATTAAAATTGTTGAATCAGGTAAAATTGACGAAGAGAACGAATGTTCTTTGGCTAGCTAAGCCTTCTCGATTTTCGAAAAAACGGTTCTCAATTGAGGGCCGTTTTTTTTTGCGTGCATTTTCCTCTTTACCTTTGATCACTGTCTCTCTATATTCACGCCAAATCGCTGGGCTGGATCGGTGCTTTTCGAAAGAAAAGGGATCGTTCCGGCCCGGCTGCTTTTGTCTGATTAACTCGGGCAAAGGCGCCGCATCTGCCCGAATAGGTCTTGCCGTGACCGGAAAAGTAGGTGTGAATGCCCTGTAATCCTTAAGGTTTTTAAGGTGGGGGGTGGAGTTGGTCTTGAATGCTTCAAGGCTGAATTTGGGGCTTGTATATCAAAGGTTCGGCGACCGATGGTACAACAAGGATCCAGCCACAGACTAATATTTGAGGAATCTAATGGCGAACCCGCTTACGAACCGCAAGCGTATCCGTAAGAGTTTCGGTCGAATTCCGACTGTTGCTCCTATGCCGAACCTGATTGAGGTTCAAAAATCCTCCTACGAACATTTTCTTCAAGCAAAAATTGCGCAAGATGATCGTATCGATAATGGCCTTCAAGCCGTTTTTAAATCGGTATTCCCGATTAACGATTTTTCAGAACGCGGCACGCTTGAGTATGTTGCATATGAATTTGAAGCCCCTAAATATGATGTTGAAGAGTGCCAACAACGTGGAATGACATATTCTGCACCGTTGAAAATGACTCTCCGTCTTGTTGTTTGGGATATTGATGAAGATACTGGTGCACGTTCTGTTCGCGATATTAAAGAACAAGACGTTTATATGGGCGATATGCCGTTCATGACATCAAATGGTACTTTTGTCGTCAATGGTACGGAACGTGTAATCGTTTCACAGATGCACCGTTCACCTGGTGTATTCTTCGATCATGATAAAGGTAAAACGCACTCAAGTGGTAAATTCCTCTTTGCTGCACGTATCATTCCTTATCGCGGTTCTTGGTTAGATTTCGAGTTTGATGCGAAAGACATTTTATATGTCCGGATTGATCGTCGTCGTAAATTGCCAGTAACGACTTTGTTGATGGCTCTTGATAACCTCGCGACAGCTCAAAGACGTGCATCTGGTGAAGCAGCTGAAGGTGAAGAACGCGTTGGTATGTCTCCAGAAGACATTCTGAACTTCTTCTATTCCACAGTTCAGTACACACGTGGCAAAAAAGGCTGGAAATCTTCCTTTGATGGCGAACGTCTTAAAGGCGTGAAATTGTTGCATGATATTATCGATGCGAAAACAGGTGAAACTCTGTTGGGTCTTGGTAAGAAAGTAACACCTCGCCAAATTAAAAAGCTTGAAGAATCTGGCATTAAAGATGTTGTCGTTACAAATGAAGAACTCATTGGTAAGTACCTTGGTTCAGATTTGATCAACGAAAAAACGGGTGAGATTTTTGTTGAAGCTGGCGGCGAATTAACGGCTGAATTGTTGGAAGAATTAGAAGCAGCAGGCGTTACTGATTTGCCTCTTCTCTCTATCGATCACGTCAACGTTGGTCCATATGTTCGCAACACATTGGCAGCAGATAAAAACTCCAATCGTGAAGAAGCCTTGATCGATATTTATCGTGTCATGCGCCCTGGCGAGCCACCAACCTTAGAATCTGCTGAAGCTTTGTTTGAAAGCTTGTTCTTCGATCAAGAACGTTATGACCTGTCTGCGGTTGGACGTGTGAAGATGAACATGCGTCTTGGCTTTGAAGATATTCCGGATACAGTTCGCACTTTACGCCGTGATGACATCCTTGAAGTTCTTCGTATCCTCGTTGAATTAAAAGATGGCCGTGGTGAAATCGATGATATCGATCACTTGGGCAACCGTCGTGTTCGCTCTGTTGGTGAATTGATGGAAAACCAATACCGTATTGGTCTGTTGCGTATGGAACGTGCGATCAAAGAACGTATGGGTTCTGTCGATATCGATACAGTTATGCCGCATGATTTGATTAACGCGAAACCAGCAGCAGCTGCAGTTCGTGAATTCTTCGGATCAAGCCAACTGTCACAATTTATGGATCAAACCAACCCATTGTCTGAAGTGACGCACAAACGTCGCTTGTCAGCCTTGGGACCAGGTGGTTTGACACGTGAACGTGCTGGCTTTGAAGTGCGTGACGTACATCCAACTCACTATGGTCGTATCTGCCCAATTGAAACACCTGAGGGTCCTAATATTGGTTTGATCAACTCTTTGGCAACTTTTGCCCGTGTCAACAAGTACGGTTTCATTGAAAGCCCGTATCGCCGTGTTGTCGATGGACAAGTTACTGATGAAGTGATGTACCTTTCTGCAATGCAAGAAGCGCGCTACACGGTTGCGCAAGCAAACGCTGGTTTAGATGCTGATGGTCGTTTTGTTGATGAATTAATCTCTTGTCGTCAGACAGGTGAATACATCATGGCACGTCCTGAAGATATTACATTGATCGACGTTTCGCCAAAACAGATTGTATCTGTTGCGGCATCGATGATCCCCTTCCTTGAAAACGATGATGCAAACAGAGCCTTGATGGGTTCAAACATGCAACGTCAAGCGGTTCCACTTCTTCAAGCTGATGCACCACTCGTTGGTACGGGCATGGAAGAAATCGTGGCGCGTGATTCAGGTGCGGCGATTGTTGCAAAACGTGCAGGTGTTATTGATAGCGTTGATGCGACACGTATCGTTGTTCGCGCTGAAGGCGATGATGCTTCTACTATTGGTGTTGATATCTACACCTTGAAAAAGTTCAAGCGTTCAAATCAAAACACATGTATTAACCAACGCCCCCTTGTAAAAGTTGGCGATCAGGTTCAAGTCGGTACTGTTATTGCTGATGGCCCTTCTACGGATTTGGGTGACTTGGCCTTGGGTCGTAACTGTCTTGTGGCCTTCATGCCATGGAATGGTTATAACTTTGAGGATTCAATCCTTATCTCTGAACGTATTGTTCGTGATGACGTCTTTACTTCCATTCACTTGGAAGAATTTGAAGTCATGGCGCGTGATACGAAATTGGGTCAAGAAGAAATCACTCGCGACATTCCAAACGTTGGTGAAGAAGCTCTTAAAAACCTTGATGAAGCTGGTATCGTTTATATCGGTGCTGAAGTTAAAGCGACTGATATCTTGGTTGGTAAAGTAACACCAAAAGGCGAAAGCCCGATGACACCAGAAGAAAAACTTCTTCGTGCCATCTTTGGTGAGAAAGCTTCTGATGTGCGTGATACATCTTTGCGTATGCCTCCTGGTGCCACTGGTACTGTGGTTGAAGTTCGCGTCTTTAACCGCCGTGGTGTGGAAAAAGACGAACGTGCGCTTGCGATTGAACGCTCTGAAATCGAACGTCTTGCAAAAGATCGTGATGACGAACGCAAAATCCATGAACGTAACTTGGCTGCACGTATGAAAACGACTGTTATTGGTCAAACATGCGTTGCAGGTCCAAACGGAATGGAAACGGGTGTTCCAATCACTTTGGAAATGCTTGAATCTTTCAACCCGGGTCAGTTGATCCATGTTGGCGTTGAAGATGACACAGTTCAATCTGATGTTGAATCTTTGAAAAAGCATTTCGATGACGCGATTGCACTTGTGCAAGAACGCTTTGAAAACAAAGTTGAAAAACTCCAACGTGGTGATGAGTTACAGCCTGGCGTTATGAAGATGGTTAAAGTCTTCGTTGCGATTAAGCGTAAACTTCAACCAGGCGATAAAATGGCCGGACGTCACGGTAACAAAGGTGTTATCTCACGTATCGTTCCTATGGAAGACATGCCTTACCTTGATGACGGAACCCCGGTTGACGTGGTTTTGAACCCATTGGGCGTGCCATCACGTATGAACGTTGGTCAGATCCTTGAAACTCACTTGGGTTGGGCTGCTGCTGGCTTGGGTCGTCAAATCGGCGATGCATTGGATGCAGCAAAACGTTCTGGTGAATATGATGGTGTACATGAGAAGCTACAGCTTTCTTATGGCGAGGATATCTATAACGAACACGTCAAAGATATGAACGTCGACGAAGTGAACGAACTTGCGAATAACTTGCGCAAGGGTGTTCCGATGGCGACGCCAGTATTTGATGGTGCGACTGAAAAAGATATCACCGAACATTTGAAAATGTCAGGCTTAGACAGTTCAGGTCAATCCACACTTTATGACGGACGTACTGGGGAGAAATTCCACCGTCAGGTTACTGTGGGTTACATCTATATCCTGAAACTACATCACCTTGTCGATGACAAAATCCACGCGCGTTCAATCGGACCGTACAGCTTGGTTACTCAGCAGCCGCTGGGTGGTAAAGCACAGTTCGGTGGTCAGCGCTTCGGAGAGATGGAAGTTTGGGCACTAGAAGCTTACGGTGCTGCATACACACTTCAAGAAATGCTCACGGTTAAATCCGATGACGTTTCTGGTCGTACGAAAGTGTATGAGTCTATCGTTCGTGGGGAAGATACCTTCGAAGCGGGTATTCCTGAATCGTTCAACGTTTTGGTCAAAGAACTTCAAGCCCTCGGCTTGAATGTGAACATGAACCAAGGGGATTACTGATCTGAGAACTTGAGATTTTAGGAGGGAAGAACACTTCCCTCCACCCCAATCAACAAAGTTCCTCAGACTAGGAGATACGCATATGAGCGAATTGATGAAATTTTTCGGGCAAGTGAACGGCGCACAGCAGTTCGACAGCTTACAGATTGATATCGCAGCACCAAGCAAGATCCGTTCTTGGTCTTACGGTGAAATCAAGAAACCGGAAACCATCAACTACCGGACCTTTAAACCAGAACGTGATGGCCTGTTTTGTGCCCGCATCTTTGGTCCAGTAAAAGATTACGAATGTTTGTGCGGTAAGTACAAACGTATGAAATTTAAAGGCATCGTCTGTGAAAAATGCGGTGTTGAAGTCACATTAACCAAAGTGCGTCGCGAACGTATGGGCCATATCGAATTGGCTGCACCGGTTGCGCACATTTGGTTCCTGAAGTCTTTGCCATCACGTATTGGCTTGCTTTTGGACATGACTTTGAAAGATTTAGAACGCGTTCTTTATTTCGAGAACTTCGTTGTGATCGAACCTGGTCTTACGCCACTTAAGCAAAAAGAGCTTTTGACGGAAGAGCAATATTTGAATGCGCAAGAAGAATATGGTCAAGACGCATTCACAGCCGGCATTGGTGCGGAAGCAATCCGTGACATGTTGTCTGAAATTGATCTTGAAATCGAATGTGAAAACTTGCGCGATGATCTGCGTGATACAAATTCTGAAGCTAAGCGTAAGAAATTTGTAAAACGTTTGAAACTCGTCGAAGCCTTCATGCAATCAGGTTCGCGTCCTGAGTGGATGATCTTGGAAGTTGTTCCAGTGATCCCACCAGAATTGCGTCCTTTGGTTCCACTTGATGGTGGTCGTTTTGCAACGTCTGATTTGAACGATCTATATCGTCGTGTGATCAACCGTAACAACCGTTTGAAACGCCTGATCGAATTGCGCGCACCTGAAATCATCGTACGTAACGAAAAACGTATGTTGCAAGAATCAGTTGATGCATTATTTGATAACAGCCGTCGTTCACGCCCCATTACAGGTGCGAACAAACGCCCATTGAAATCTTTGTCAGATATGCTCAAAGGTAAACAGGGACGTTTTCGTCAAAACTTGCTTGGTAAACGTGTCGATTATTCTGGTCGTTCGGTCATCGTGGTTGGTCCAGAATTGATGCTTCATCAATGTGGTATTCCAAAGAAAATGGCTCTTGAATTGTTCAAGCCGTTTATCTATGCGAAACTAGAACTTTACGGTATGGCGACGACAATTAAAGCCGCTAAACGTATGGTCGAAAAAGAACGTCCAGAAGTTTGGGATATCTTAGAAGAAGTTATCCGCGAACATCCTGTGATGCTAAACCGTGCACCAACATTGCACAGACTTGGTATCCAAGCGTTCGAACCTATATTGGTTGAAGGTAAAGCTATTCAGCTTCACCCTCTCGTATGTACAGCCTTTAATGCTGATTTCGATGGTGACCAAATGGCGGTACATGTACCGTTGTCTTTGGAAGCGCAACTTGAAGCTCGTGTATTGATGATGTCTACAAACAACATCTTGCAACCTGCCTCTGGTAAACCAATCATCGTACCTTCGCAGGATATCGTTTTGGGTATTTATTACCTATCGATGGAACGCGAAGAAGAAAAAGGCGAAGGCATGGCGTTCTCTGGTGTTGGTGAAATCCACCAAGCACTTGATAACGATGCTGTAAGCTTGCATGCTAAAATCACATGTCGTTACGAAACTGTAGACGAAAACAATGAACCGATTACGATTCGTGTTGAAACAACACCTGGTCGTATGTTGCTTTCTGAACTTTTGCCACGTCACCCAGATGTACCTTTCGAATTAATCAATAAGTTATTGATTAAGAAAGATGTATCTAACGTGATCGGTGAGGTTTATCGCCATGTTGGTCAGAAAGAAACTGTGATTTTCTGTGATCGTATCATGGGTCTAGGTTTCAAATGGGCTTGTAAAGCAGGCATCTCGTTCGGTAAGGACGATATGATTATCCCTGCAGCAAAAGCACCATTGGTCGCGGAAACTAAAGCTGCTGTGAAAGAGTTCGAGCGTCAATATATGGACGGTTTGATCACACAGCGTGAAAAATACAATAAAGTGGTCGATGCTTGGTCACACTGTAATGATCAAGTGACATCAGAAATGATGAAAGAGATCTCTGCAGTTGTTCCAGGTAAAGTGATCAACTCTGTCTTCATGATGGCTCATTCTGGCGCGCGTGGTTCTACCGCTCAGATGCGTCAACTTGGCGGAATGCGTGGTTTGATGGCTAAGCCTTCTGGCGAGATCATTGAAACACCTATCATCGCGAACTTTAAAGAAGGCTTGAGCGTTCTTGAGTACTTCAACTCTACCCACGGGGCGCGTAAAGGTCTTGCGGATACAGCTTTGAAAACTGCGAACTCTGGTTACCTCACACGTCGTCTTGTTGACGTTGCACAAGATTGCATCATTTTCGAAGACGATTGCGGGACTTCAACTGGTTTAACGACCAAAGCGGTTATGGATGGTGCAGACGAAATTCTGCCTCTTTATGAA
>Ga0209345_10005096_pt1 | contig 12370 bp, 9 predicted proteins | sample Cruoilmetagenom7_FD_187294 | JGI IMG/M metagenome (GOLD analysis project Ga0209345, IMG submission 187294) | Oil polluted marine microbial communities from Coal Oil Point, Santa Barbara, California, USA - Sample 7 (SPAdes) (version 2) | ecosystem: Environmental > Aquatic > Marine > Oil seeps ...
TTGGCGCTTCGGCGGCGGTGTTTGGTGGCAACCTTCCGGCCAGTTTGCGGGCGCGGGTGTTATCCGTGCAAGGCGCGATTGGTGTCGCGTTTCTGGCGTTCATTCTGTTCACCTCGAACCCGTTTGCCCGCATGGCCCGTCCGCCGCTGAATGGCGAGGATCTGAATCCGCTTTTGCAGGATCCGGGTTTGGCATTTCATCCGCCGTTTCTTTATCTCGGCTATGTGGGCCTGAGTATGGCGTTTTCCTTTGCTGTTGCTGCTTTGATCGAGGGGCGCATCGACGCTGCCTGGGGCAGATGGGTGCGGCCCTGGACGCTGGCGGCCTGGCTGTTTTTGACGATCGGCATCGCGCTTGGGTCCTGGTGGGCCTATTACGAGCTTGGTTGGGGTGGCTTCTGGTTCTGGGATCCGGTGGAAAACGCGTCGTTCATGCCTTGGCTGATTGCGACTGCGCTGCTCCATTGCGCGATCGTTGTCGAAAAGCGCGAGGCGTTGAAAAGCTGGACGATTTTGCTGGCAATCCTTGCGTTCGGATTTTCGCTGATCGGGACATTTATAGTACGTTCCGGGGTCTTGACCTCGGTCCACGCGTTTTCAAATGACCCGGAGCGGGGCGTTTTTATTCTGGCCATTCTGGCGGTGTTTACCGGCGGCGCGCTGACGCTGTTTGCGGCGCGGGCAAATTCAATGCAGGCCAAGGGCGTGTTTGGTGTCGTCAGCCGGGAATCGGCACTGGTGCTGAATAATATCCTGTTGGCCGTGGCGGCATTTGTGGTGTTTATCGGCACGCTTTGGCCGTTGATTGCGGAACTGGCCTTCGGGCGTAAACTGTCGGTTGGTGCGCCGTTTTTTGACGCGGCCTTCACGCCATTTTTCGTGGCGCTCGCGGTAATCCTGCCGGTGGGCGCACTGTTGCCGTGGAAACGCGCGCGGATTGGTCGCGCACTGGCGTCGCTGCGCTGGGTGATGGTGCTGGCTTGTGCGGTCGGGGCACTGGCCTGGGCGATGCAAAACGGGCGCTCTGCACTGGGACCGGTCGGAGCAATGCTGGCAGTCTGGCTGATCGGCGGGGCGGCAGTGGATGGTTGGCAAAAGGCGGGGCGGGGCGAATTTTCGTCGAAAATTCGGCGCGCGATACGGCTGCCACGGGCAGATTGGGGGCGGATCGTTGCCCACGGCGGGCTGGGCATAACGATGTTCGGGATCGCAGCGATAACCGCCTGGCAAAGCGAGGATATTCGCGTCGTCGGCGTGGGTGAAACGTTCCAGGTGGCGGGTTACGATCTGTCGCTGAACGATGTTACCAAGGGCGAGGGCCCCAATTATTTGACCACGATTGGCGATGTTTCGGTGCTTCGCAACGGACGCGAAATTGCCCGGCTTTACCCGGAAAAACGGATCTATCCGGTGGCGCGAATGCCCACCACCGAAGCGGCGATTTCCAATGGGATTCTAAGCGATATCTATGTTGTGATCGGCGATGCGCAGGACAACGGCGGCTGGGCGGTGCGCACTTATATCAAACCCTTTGCCAACTGGATCTGGGCTGGCGCGATTATCATGGCGTTTGGCGGCGGGTTGAGCCTGAGCGATCGGCGCTATCGGGTTGGCGCGGGGGCGCGGGGCCGGTCGTTGCGCGGAGTTCCGGCAGAATGAAGCGAGTTTTGGCGATCCTGTTGTTTCTGGCGACGCCTGTTTGGGCCGTTCAACCGGATGAAATCCTTGCCGATCCGGCGCTTGAGGCGCGCGCGCGTGACCTGTCCAAAGGTTTGCGATGCCCGGTGTGCCAAAGTGAAAGCATCGACGAATCCAACGCCGATATTGCCCGTGATCTGCGCCTGCTGCTGCGCGAGCGTCTGGCATCAGGGGACAGCGACGCTGAGGCCGTCGATTTCATGGTGGCGCGTTACGGCGAATATATATTGCTTAAACCCACGACTGGTGGCGCGAATTTCATTTTGTGGATTGCTGGGCCGGTTCTGCTGCTGGGTGCACTTGGGGTGGGGTTTGTCTATCTGCGCGGCCGTGAAAAAGGGGTCCCGCCAGACGCATTAAGTGAGGCGGAAGAAAAACGGCTGGCTGAACTTCTGGACGAATAATGGCGCCGACGGCTTTTCCAAATTATGTGGTTCCACTATCCTATCCCAAAGCCAGACCTTCAGGAGCAGGTGCCCATGTCTTATTCCACCATTACACTGTCGATTGAAAACGACATTGCCGTTTTGGCATTGAACCGGCCGGATGTGAAAAACGCGATGAGTTCGAAGATGCGGGCAGAGATATTGCACGCGGTCAAAGAGGCTCAGACACAGGCGCGTGTTTTGGTGCTGACGGGCAACGGTGATGCCTTTTGTTCGGGTCAGGATCTGGGCGGCGAAGAGGCTGTTGGCGGAATGGATCCGGAACGCATTCTGCGCGAAGAATACGAACCAATGCTGCACGCGATTTTTGACAGTGCGATCCCAACCATATCGGCCGTCAACGGGGTTGCCGCCGGGGCCGGAGCCAGTTTGGCATTGGCCGCAGATGTGGTGATCGCAACGCAAAGCGCCGTGTTTTTACAAGCTTTCACCCGGATTGGATTGCTGCCTGACGCTGGTGGCACTTATTTTCTTCCCCGCCAGATGGGACTGGCCAAAGCAATGGGTGCGGCATTGTTCGCCGAGCCGCTCAGCGCGACCCAAGCCAGCGAATGGGGGCTGATCTGGGAGGCGGTGCCAGATGATAAATTCGCCAAGCACTGGCAGGCGCGGGCAAGCCATTTGGCATCAGGGCCAACACTGGCCTACCGCCACGTCAAAACAGCCATGCGGGCCAGTCAGGATAATGACCTGAGCACACAATTGGCGCTGGAAGCCAGGTTCCAGGGGGAATGCGCTGCGACTCAGGATTTCGCTGAGGGTGTTCAGGCGTTTATGGAAAAACGCAGCGCCCGGTTTCATGGGCGGTAATCGTCCTTTTTGGAACCGGCGTTTAACTCAATCTAATTTGAATTGAGCAAACGGGCGGGAATTTGTCCGGGTCGCAAATGCCCCGGACAAAAGTAATTCCGCCCTGTTCAGACCTGATTAAACAGCGTTCTACCGGTTTTCCACGTCCACATAATCGCGGAAGGTCTCGCCGGTATAAAGCTGGCGCGGACGACCGATTTTCAGTGCCGGATCGGCGATCTGCTCTTTCCATTGGCTGACCCATCCGACCGTGCGCGCAAGCGCGAAAATCGGTGTGAACATTGATGTGGGAAAGCCCATGGCGTCCAGAATAATGCCGGAATAAAAATCGACATTCGGATAGAGCTTTTTCTCCACGAAATAAGGATCCTCCAGCGCGATCCGTTCCAACTCCATCGCCACTTTCAGCGTGTCATTGTTTTCGATACCCAGAAGGCCAAGAACCTCGTCGGCCGATTGCTTCATCACTTTGGCGCGGGGATCGAAATTCTTGTAGACCCGGTGACCAAAGCCCATCAGGCGGAACGGGTCGTTCTTGTCTTTGGCGCGGGCGATAAATTCGGGGATGCGATCCACGGTGCCAATTTCACGCAGCATTTCAAGACAGGCCTGATTGGCGCCACCATGTGCGGGCCCCCAAAGACAAGCGATGCCGGCAGCGACACAGGCAAACGGGTTGGCCCCGGACGAAGACGCCAGACGCACGGTTGAAGTGGATGCGTTTTGCTCGTGATCCGCATGCAGCGTGAAAATCCGGTCCATCGCGCGCGACAGGATCGGGTTCACTTCGTAATCATCAGCCGGAACCGAGAAACACATACGCAGGAAATTGGATGCGTAATCCAGATCATTGCGCGGGTAAACGAACGGCTGGCCGACGGAATATTTATAGGCCATCGCGGCAATCGTGGGCACTTTGGCGATCAGACGGATCGCGGCGACCTCGCGCTGCCAGGGGTCATTGATGTCGGTGCTGTCGTGATAAAATGCCGACATTGCGCCAACAACGCCGACCATCGTCGCCATCGGATGCGCATCACGCCGGAATCCACGGAAAAAATTGTGCATCTGCTCATGCACCATTGTGTGCCGGGTCACCCGGTTTTCGAAATCTTCCAGCGCTTCGGCCGAGGGCAGTTCGCCATACATCAGCAGATAACAGACTTCGAGATAATGGGATTTCTCGGCCAGTTGGTCGATCGGATAGCCCCGGTGCAGCAGCTCGCCTTTATCGCCGTCGATGAAGGTTATCGCGCTTTGGCAACTGGCGGTCGAGGTGTAGCCGGGGTCATAAGTGAACACATCGCCCTGCGCATAGAGCTTGCCGATGTCGATCACGTCTGGTCCGGCGGTTGGCGAATGAACAGGCAAGTCAATCTGCTGGTTATTGATTGTCAGTTGTGCGGATTTCGTTGTTTCTGTCATTCGTATCCCCTTCAAAGGTTGGCCGTCCCCGGATGGGGCGGTCGCGTTTTATAATTGGGTGTCTTAACCCTGAATATCCCTGAGCCGGGCGAGCGTTTCCTCGCGGCCAAGGACATACATCATGTCAAAAACACTGGGAGAAACTGTCCGCCCGGCCAGCGCTGCCTTTAGCGGCTGCGCTATTTTACCAAGCTTGGTGTCCTTCGCCTCACAAAACGCAGCGACGACATCCTCCAGCGTGTCACGGGACCAGCTAGCATTTTGCAACTGCGGCGTCAATTCGCTCAGTATGCGAATGGATACTGAATCGAGCGATTTTGTGGCTTTTTCATCCGGTTCCATTGGCCGGGACGTCAAAATAAACCGTGCTTTGTCAAGTAATTGTGGAAATGTCTTGGCATTTGTTTTCAGGCAATACATCGCCCGCGCCAACCCGTCTTTCTGCGCGTCGCTAAGCGCGGGCTGGTCGCTGGCGGCCAGATAAGCCTCAATTTCTGCTGTGAGTGCAGCATCATCAGAGACCGCCATTTGCTGGCCGCAAAGGTTTTCTAGTTTTTTAAGGTCAAAACGCGACGGCGATTTGCCAATTCCGTCAAAATCGAACCAGTCGCGGGCCTCGGCATCCGTAAAAAACTCTGCATCCCCATGCGACCAGCCAAGCCGGGTCAGATAATTGCGCATTCCGGCGGCCGGGTAACCAAGCGCCTGATATTCCTGCACACCCGTCGCGCCGTGGCGTTTTGACAGCTTCTTGCCGTCTGGCCCGTGGATTAGTGGAATATGCGCCCAGACAGGAATATCCCAGCCCATGGCCCGGTAAACCAGCATCTGGCGCGCCGCATTGGCAAGGTGGTCATCGCCACGGATCACATGGGTCACGCCCATATCGTGGTCATCCACCACAACGGCCAGCATATAGGTTGGGGTGCCGTCGGAACGTAAACAAATCATGTCGTCAAGCTGATCGTTGCGCCATTTCACATCGCCCTGCACCTGATCCTCGATCACGGTTTCACCCTGCGCCGGGGCCTTGATGCGGATCACAAAGGGCGCGTCGGGATGGTCGCCAGGATCAGTGTCACGCCATGGTGAGCGAAACAGCGTCGAGGTGCCGCTGGCGCGCGCTGCGTCGCGAAATTCCTGAATTTCTTCCTGCGTTGAAAAGCACTTGTAAGCATGGCCGCTTGCCAGCATCGCGCGGGCAACATTTGCGTGGCGCGCGGCGCGTTCAAACTGATGCACCGGCTCGTCGTCCCAATCCAGCCCCAGCCAGCGCAGCCCGGCGAAAATCGCCTGCGTCGCTTTGGGGGTCGAGCGTGCGCGGTCCGTATCCTCGATGCGCAGCAGGAACTTGCCGCCACGGCCACGGGCGTAAAGCCAGTTAAACAGCGCCGTGCGCGCGGTTCCGATGTGCATAAAGCCGGTTGGCGAGGGGGCAATTCGGGTGACAACAGGGGTATCGGGCATTCGGGTTAACCTTTTGGAAACCATGGCAGGACTAGCGTTGGCGTTGTCTATTCAATCGTCAGAGCGAGAACAAGTGTGGCCCCCATGTCTGCGATAGCGCGCGCGGTTGCAGCGCAGCGGGGGTATTTGCTGCATTGGCTGCCGGTCTGTCTGGCAATTGGCATTGGCGGATATTTTTCATTGAAACAGGAACCGGACAGCGGCGTCTATGTGATGCTGGCGGCCGGTTTGCTTGGGCTGGTGGTGGTGGCGCGTTTGGTGGGCGAAGATTTTCGCCCGCTTGTGGCTGCGCTGGCTTTCATGGTTCTGGGCGCGCTGCTGGCTGGCGGGCGGGCGCATTGGGTTGGCGAACCGGTGTTGTCCTATCGCTATTACGGACCGATCGAGGGGCGGATTGTTACCGTGGACAGGTCGGCCTCGGGCGCGGTGCGGTTGACGCTGGATCGGGTGGTCTTGCAGAAAATGGCCCCCGCCCGCATGCCAACACGGGTGCGCGTGTCACTGCATGGCCAGCAGGGATATATTGATCCGGAACCGGGGTTGACGGTGATCCTGACAGGCCATTTGGCGCCGCCATCCGGCCCGACCGAGCCGGGTGGCTTTGATTTTCAGCGCCATGCGTGGTTCGATGGTTTGGGCGGGCTTGGCTATACGCGCACCCCGGTGCTGGCATTTTCCCCGGCTGAAGCGGGGCGTGCGGGGCTGTTTTTGCACCGGCTGCGGATGCGTATATCGCGCGCTGTGCAGGGCGCGATTACGGGTGAGGCGGGGGCCTTTGCCGCGGCTGTGATGACGGGCGACAGATCGGGCATGAGCCGGGAAACAATCGAAAACTTGCGTGGTTCCAACCTGTCGCATTTGCTGGCGATTTCGGGATTGCATATGGGGCTGCTGACGGGGTTTATCTATGCGGCCCTGCGCTATGGAATGGCGTTGATCGCGCCGCTGGCGCTGCGCTGGCCGGTGCGAAAACTGGCCGCCGGGGCGGCACTGATTGTTGGCGCATTCTATCTGGCGCTTTCCGGCGGGAACGTGGCCACCGAGCGCGCCTTTATCATGGTGGGCGTGATGTTTGGCGCGATCATGCTGGACCGGCGGGCGTTGACCCTGCGGGCAGTGGCGCTGGCGGCCACGATCGTGCTGGTGTTCCGCCCCGAAGCCTTACCCGGGCCGGGTTTCCAGATGTCATTTGCGGCCACCACGGCGCTGGTGGCGGTGTTCGGTGCGCTGCGCAATTGGCGCGGGCCAGCGATGCCAAGGTTGTTGCGCCCGGTGTTGGCAGTGGTGGTATCCTCCGCCGTGGCGGGTCTGGCCACAGCGCCGGTTGCGGCGGCGCATTTCAACAGGATCGCGGATTATGGCCTGCTGGCAAATCTTTTGTCGGTGCCGCTGATGGGGTTGGTTGTGATGCCCGGTGCAGTGCTGGCGGCGTGCCTTGCGCCCCTTGGACTGGGTTGGATCGGGCTGGCGGTGATGGAACCGGCGATCCGCTGGATACTGGGTGTGGCCGATTGGGTGGCCGGGCTGGAGGGCGCGATCAGCCATGTGCCGGCACCGCCGGGGATCGTGTTGCCGGTCATAGCACTTGGGGCACTTTGGTGTCTGCTGTGGCGCGGTGGCGGGCTGGCGCGCGCGGCTGGAGTTGTGCCAATTACGCTGGCGTTCGTGATCTGGTCAGGCAGCGAACGCCCACTGGTTCTGATATCAGACAGCGGCGGGCTGGTCGGGGTGATGGGGGCAGGAGGTCGGGTGATTAACAAGCCGCGCGGCGAAGGGTTCGTGGCCCGCAGCTGGCTGGAAAATGATGGCGATGGTGCGGTGCAGGACGAGGCCGCGAACCGCGATGGTTTTGCGGGGGCGAAAGGCACGCGGATCATTGATCTGGGCGCGCAGAAACTTGTGCATCTTAGCGGGCGTGGTGCCGCTGGCCGCGTGAAGGAAAGTTGCAAAGACGGTGCGATCATTGTGCTGGCGGGAAAATATGACGGGGCCGAGGCCCCTTGTTTGTTGATTGATCGCCAGCGCTTGCAGGGGCTTGGGGCTGTCGCGGTGTCTTTGCACAATGACAGCGTAAAAATTCTTGGCGCGCGTGAATTTTCCGGAAAGCGCCTGTGGAACTCGCCAATGCTGCAAAATTGAGACATCTGCGATGTCACGCCGAAGGATTTGCGCCGTGGCTTCGCCACATCGCGCTGGTTCAGACGGGGTAAAACCGTGTGTCCTAAATAATCATGAAAAACCGTCGCGCCGCAGGCGCATCATTCGGGCCAATTGCCGGTTAACCGAAAGGTTGCCTAGTAAGTGCGGATCAGCCCGACGAGCCGCCCCTGAACCTTGACCTGATCGCCGCGGAATACGCGCGTTTCATAGGCTGGGTTCGCCGCTTCCAGCGCAATCGCGCTGCCCTTGCGGCGAAAGCGCTTCAGCGTCGCCTCATAGCCTTCGACGATTGCCACGACGATATCGCCATTGTCGGCTGTCACCCCCTCGCGGATTACTACGACGTCACCATCATTGATGCCGGCGTCAATCATCGAGTCACCTTTGACTTCCAGCGCATAATGATGCCCGTTGCCCTGCAACATTGTGCCCGGAACGGCGACGTTATGGGATATCTCGCTGATCGCTTCGATCGGTACCCCGGCAGCAATCCGGCCCATCACCGGCACCTCGATCGCGTGTACCGTATCCACCGGCATCGCATTGGCAGGGGCGTCGCGACGGTCACCCTCGATCACGCGCGGGGTGAAACCGGTGGTTTTTTCCATCGCTTCGGGAAGCTTGAGAATTTCCAGCGCGCGGGCACGATGTGCAAGGCGGCGGATGAAGCCGCGCTCTTCCAATGCGGTGATCAGTCGGTGGATGCCGGATTTGGATCGCAAATCAAGCGCCTCTTTCATTTCGTCAAACGAGGGCGGCACCCCGTCGCGCTGCACACGGGCGTGAATGAATTTCAATAATTCCAACTGTTTTTTGGTCAGCATCTGTTCGATCCCTCCGACGTCAATCTGTCGCCCTATCATGGGCGTTCAACAAATGTTCTATCGGTGTTCTCGTTATGTGTCAACAATCCGGGTCAAATTGCAATAAATTCGACCAATTCGCCAATTTCGCGAGCCGGATCGTTGACCGGGCGGATCAGCAAGGCGTTGGCGTCTGCCAGAACCGACAGCAAGGCGCTGTCTTGACGTTTGGCCGGTGCGATTTCCCCCTCGTTAACACGGGCCCGCATATAGTGCGCCCGAGCGCCGTTGGCGGGCAGGGGTTCTGCCAGTTTGGCCGTTGCGCGCGATGCAGCCTGCGCCCCGAGCCCAAGCATTTTGCGCAGCATCGGCACCATGAACACATGACCACAAACCATCGAAGACACCGGGTTTCCCGGCAGGCCAAGCAGCACCGCATCCCCCAGCCGCCCCGCCATCAGCGGTTTTCCCGGGCGCATGGCGATTTTGTAAAACGCGCGTTCCAGCCCCAGATCGGCGGCCACGCTGGCCACCAGATCATGATCGCCGACCGAGGCACCGCCGATGGTGACGATCAGGTCTGCATCGGCCGCAAGGCCCAGCACATTGGTCAGCGAGGACACGCTGTCGCGCGCGATCGGCAGCAGGCGGGCCTTTGCGCCGGTCTGGCGTGCCAGCGCCATCAACCCGAAATTATTCGAGGCGATGATCTGATCGGGGCCGGGGGTCTGGCCGGGCATTACCAGTTCATCCCCGGTGGCAATCAGCGCCACAACGGGCGCGCGAGTGACCGGGACGGTTGCGATATTCATTGCCGCGAGCAAGGCCAGATCATTGGCGCGCAAGTGGCGAGGCGCGGTAATCTCATCGCCGGATTTAAAGTCTGAACCAATCGCGCGGATGTGGTGGTTGGGCTCGGATGCGCCTTGCAGGGTAATTGTGTCCCCGGTCCGTGTTACGTCTTCCTGAATAACCACGGTATCTGCGCCCGCCGGAACCGGGGCGCCAGTGAAAATACGCGCTGCCTGATTTGCGTCGAGGTGGCCATCAAACCCATGTCCGGCGGCAGAGGTGCCGATCACGGCGAGCTTTGCGCCCGCACCGGTATCACCGGCGCTAACCGCGTAGCCGTCCATCGCAGAGGATGAAAAGGGCGGTTGATTGCGCCGCGCCACAACAGGGCGGGCCAGAACCCGACCATGGGCCTGTTCCAGCGGGATGTCTTCATGGGGCAGCGGGGCGACCAGATTAAGCGCCAGCTCCAGCGCCTGTTCGACGGATATCATCAACTTGCCTCGTAGCGGCCTGATTTTCCGCCGTCTTTCAGGACCAGACGGATATCGCCGATGACCATGGATTTTTCCACCGCTTTGACCATGTCGTAAACGGTCAGGCAGGCGACTGAAACGGCTGTCAGGGCTTCCATCTCGACGCCAGTCTGGCCGGTTGTTTTGACCGTGGCCTGAACCCGAACGCCGGGCAGGTCGGCGTCGGGGGTAAGTTCCAGCGCGACCTTGGTGATGGGCAGCGGGTGGCACAGCGGGATCAGATCGGCCGTTTTTTTGGCCGCCATGATACCGGCAAGCCGCGCAACACCAAGAACATCGCCTTTTTTGACGCTGCCTTTGGTAATAATATCAAGCGTTTGGACGGTCATGGTGATGTTGCCTTGGGCCACGGCGGTCCGCTCGGTGATGGATTTGCCCGAGACATCGACCATATGGGCTGCGCCCTTGGCATCAAAATGGCTGAGTTTATCCATCAGTGCTGTCCGTCCGTCGGGTGAATGGCATTGGACAGGATCTGGCGGGTCGCAGCCTCGACATCGGCCTGACGCATCAGGCTTTCACCGATCAGAAAGCTACGGGTGCCGTATTGGGCCAGATCGGCCAGATCCTGGGCGTCATTCAGCCCGCTTTCAGACACCAGCAACTTGTCGGCAGGTGCGATACGAGCCAGATGGCGCGTGGTTTCAAGGTTGGTTTTGAACGTTTTGAGGTCGCGGTTGTTGATGCCCAAAAGTGGGGATTTCAGCAATGTAGCGCGTTCCAGTTCGGCTTCGTCATGAACCTCGACCAGAACATCCATATTCCAGGCGGTAGCGGCGCTTTCGAGTTCCACGGCCTGCGTGTCGGTCACGCTGGCCATGATAATCAGGATGCAATCGGCACCCCATGCGCGGGCCTCGGCAACCTGATAAGTGTCATACAGGAAATCTTTGCGCAGGACGGGCAGGGTGGTGGCGTCGCGCGCGGCGATCAGAAATTCGGGTGCCCCCTGAAAACTGGGCGTATCGGTCAGCACCGACAGGCAGGTGGCACCGCCTGCAGCGTAAGCGCGCGCCAAGGCGGGTGGGTCAAAATCGGCGCGGATCAGGCCTTTGGACGGGCTGGCTTTTTTGATCTCGGCGATAAGCCCGTAACCCTCACGAGAAGCGCTGTGCAAAGCGGCAGCAAAGCCACGGGTTGGGCTTGCAGCGCGCGCGGCGGCCTCGACATCGGCCAGCGGACGGGCGGCTTTGGCGGTGGCGATTTCATCCAGTTTATAGGATTTTATTTTATCGAGAACTGTGGTCATGTGCGATGGATAACGCGCGCGGGCTTTTTTCAAAAGGGGATTTTTGGTGTTATTGCGGTGTCGATCCAATCAAAGAGCAGTGCATGACCCTGAGTGGGTGCAAAGCGCCCTTCGGTCGGGAGGTTCAGGCGCTGCCCGGCGTTGCCGGGCAAAGCTGTGGAAAGTGTGAAACGTTAACCGGCTGTAATCCGTGCCAGTGCGTGCAGTTTTTCCAGCGCGCGTCCGCTGTCGATACTGTCGGCGGCGATTTCAACGCCTTGTTTCAGGTCACTCGCGGCATCAGCGATAACCAGTGCGGCAGCGCCATTGAGCAGGACCGCGTCGCGGTAGGCACCTGTTTGGCCACTAAGGACTGCCGCCAGAGCCTTGCCATTATCTTCGGGGCTGCCGCCGGTGATTGCGTCAAAAGAATGGGTGGGCAGGCCGGCCTGTTCTGGGTGGATCTCTTGCTCGGATATTGTGCCGTTTTCCAGTGCGGCGACCCAGCTTTTGCCGGTGATCGTCACCTCATCGGTGCCGTCCGAGCCATGCACGATCCATGCTTTTTCGCTGCCCAGTTGTTTCAGCGTTTCGGCCATCGGGCGGATCAGCGCGCGCGAAAATGTTCCCGTCAACTGGCGTTTGACGCCAGCGGGGTTGGTCAGCGGGCCAAGGATGTTAAAGATCGTGCGGGTGCCAAGCTCGATGCGCGTTGGCATTACATGTTTCATCGCCGGGTGGTGCATCGGGGCCATCATGAAGGCGATGCCAATTTCTGACAGCGCCTTTTGCACGATATCCGGGCCGACCATAACCTCGACCCCATTGACGCCAAGTGCGTCGGCAGCGCCCGAATTAGACGACAGTTTCCGATTGCCGTGTTTTGCCACCGGCACGCCCGCGCCTGCGACGGTGAACGCCGTGGCGGTCGAGATTTGCAGCGTTGGCTTGCCGGTGCCACCGGTGCCGACAATGTCGATTGCCCCGGCGGGGGCCCTAACAGGCC
>Ga0209345_10005097_pt1 | contig 12370 bp, 8 predicted proteins | sample Cruoilmetagenom7_FD_187294 | JGI IMG/M metagenome (GOLD analysis project Ga0209345, IMG submission 187294) | Oil polluted marine microbial communities from Coal Oil Point, Santa Barbara, California, USA - Sample 7 (SPAdes) (version 2) | ecosystem: Environmental > Aquatic > Marine > Oil seeps ...
GTTGCATAAATTTTCGGGGAATATTGGTGCCCAGGAGAGGACTCGAACCTCCACACCGTTGCCAGTACTAGCACCTGAAGCTAGCGCGTCTACCATTCCGCCACCTGGGCACTTATCGTGAGAGCTGCATCTAAGGTGCAATACTTAAGCTGTCAATTGCATTTCTGGCCCGTTTGCAAAGTTCTTTTGCGGCAAGCAGCCAAGTGGATTTTTGCGCCTTGTTTGCAAGGCTTCGCAGGGTTACACCAAATCCGGACAATCGTTGAGGGACTGCACCATGTCTAAACTGGTTACGATTTACGGCGGATCGGGCTTTGTCGGGCGATATATCGCGCGTCGGATGGCTAAAGAAGGCTGGCGCGTGCGCGTTGCTGTGCGGCGTCCTAATGAGGCGTTGTTCGTCAAGACATATGGCGTTGTCGGGCAGGTAGAACCTGTTTTGTGCAATATCCGCGATGATGCGTCGGTGGCTTCCGTGATGATGGGCGCTGATGCGGTCGTGAATTGTGTGGGCGTTCTGGCCGAGACAGGCAAGAATACGTTTGAAGCAGTCCAGTCTGAAGGGCCCGAGCGCATCGCGCGGATTGCGCAAGAGCATGGTATCACGCGCATGGTCCATATTTCTGCCATTGGTGCCGATATGGACAGCGAAAGCAATTATGCCCGCACCAAGGCCGAAGGCGAGGCGGGCGTGCTGAAGCATCAGCCCGATGCAGTCATCTTGCGCCCGTCCATAGTGTTCGGTCCTGAAGATGAATTCTTTAACCGTTTTGCAAGCATGGCGCGTTTTGGGCCGGTGCTTCCGGTCGTGGGCGCGAATACCCAATTCCAGCCTGTCTATGTTGATGATGTGGCTAAGGCTGCTGTGATGGGTGTGCTGGGTGACGCTACCGGAGTTTATGAGCTGGGCGGTCCGGTAAAGATGACCTTCCGTGAGCTTATGGCGGTCATGCTGGACGTGATCCGTCGCCGTCGTCTGGTTTTGAATATTCCATTCTTCGTTGCGCGGGTCATGGCGTTCGGGTTCGACATGCTTCAGGCGGTGACGCTTGGTCTGGTCAAAAACAGCATGATCACCCGTGATCAGGTTAAGAACCTGCGCAATGATAATGTGGTTTCGGAGGGTGCGCGTGGCTTTGCGGATCTGAGCATCGAACCTGTGGCGATGATCTCTGTTCTTCCTGAATATCTTTGGCGATTCCGCCCGTCGGGCCAGTATGACGCCATTAAAGAATCGGCACAAAACCTGCGCTCCAGCTGATGGAATACAGCACGATCGTCGCGGCCTTTCTGGGGTTGCTGGAGGGGCTTACGGAATTTATTCCGGTCTCTTCGACCGGCCACATTCTGCTGGCAGGCCACTTTCTTGGATTTGAGTCGGCTGGTAAGACCTTTGAAGTGGTCATTCAGCTGGGCGCAGTTTTGGCGATTCTCACGCTATATTCTGCGCGGCTGATCGCGGTATTTGCTGCGGTGCCTTCTGATCCGCAAGCGCGGCGGTTCATTTGGTCGGTGCTATTGGCGTTCTTGCCTGCGGTTTTTATCGGCGTTCTGGCGCATGATATTATCAAGACCGTGCTATTCGAGACTCCGATGCTGATTGCGGTCATGCTGATACTTGGTGGGATTGTGTTGGTTTTCGTGGACCGTATCGCCCCCGAGCCAATTCATGATGATGCGATGAAGCTGCCTATTCCGATGGCCATCGTGATCGGCTTTATACAGTGCCTTGCCATGATACCCGGTGTGTCCCGATCGGGCGCGACGATCGTGGGTGCGCTGATGTTGGGCGCAAGTAAGCGCGCAGCAGCTGAGTTTTCGTTCTTTTTGTCTATGCCTACTATGGCAGGCGCATTCGCCTATGACCTCTACAAGAATCGTGATGTCCTCGACGTTTCAGCAATGGGAGAGATCGCTATAGGCTTTGCCATGGCGTTCATCAGTGCGGTTGTTGTGGTAAAGTGGTTGCTTGGTTACGTTAGTCGTCATGGGTATGCTTTGTTCGGGTGGTGGCGGATCGTTGTAGGCAGTTTGGCATTTATATTTCTTTACAATGGCTTCTGATATTTTAGGTCCGAAGCGGATTTAATAAACCGATAAAGCCGTGCCCTTTCTGCGGCGCGGCAAAATAAAATCAACATATAGGTCAGTATTGCTGCCTTTTATTCTCTCTAAGGTTCGTTTATTCGAAGGCTCCAGAGCGGATTTGAGGATTAGGGCACCATGGCCAAGCAACCTATGTTGAAATTTACCAGTGTTCAGCGGGATATGCCGGAAAAGCGGCCCCCGAACCTGCGCCGTGAAGACTTCAACGAGATTTACGCAGAATACGCTGATGCAAAGGCAAAGGAGCAATCCAGCCGATGTAGTCAATGCGGGGTGCCATATTGCCAGACGCATTGTCCGCTACACAACAACATCCCTGATTGGCTCCGCCTTACTGCCGAAGGTCGGCTCGAGGAAGCCTACGAGATTTCGCAGGCGACAAACACTTTTCCGGAAATCTGTGGCCGTATCTGCCCTCAGGATCGCCTGTGTGAAGGCAACTGTGTGATTGAACAGTCAGGCCATGGCACCGTTACTATCGGCTCTGTCGAAAAGTACATCACAGATACCGCTTGGGAAAAAGGCTGGGTAAAGCCGATTGTCCCAGCGCAGGAACGTACCGAAAGCGTGGGCATCATCGGTGCAGGCCCCGGTGGTCTTGCTGCCGCAGACTTCCTACGCCGTGCCGGCGTTCAGGTCACGGTATATGATCGCTATGACCGCGCGGGCGGCCTGCTGACGTATGGTATTCCGGGCTTCAAGCTTGAGAAAGACGTGGTCATGCGCCGCAACGAACAGCTTGAACAGGGTGGGGTTACCTTCAGGCTTGATTGTGAGGTGGGCAAAGACATCTCTTTCGCCGATATCCGCGCGGCCCATGACGCCGTCATTATTGCGACAGGCGTTTACAAAAGCCGCGATCTGCAAGCGCCGGGTGTGGGTGCGGACGGTGTGGTGCGCGCGCTAGATTTCCTGACTGTCAGCAACAAGAAAAGCTTTGGCGATGACGTTCCTGAATTTTCCGATGGCAGCTTGAACGCCGAAGGTAAGAAGGTGGTTGTGATCGGTGGTGGTGACACGGCGATGGACTGTGTGCGGACGTCTATCCGTCAGGGCGCGACCTCAGTTAAGTGTCTCTATCGCCGTGACCGTGCCAACATGCCCGGCAGCCAGCGCGAAGTCGCCAACGCTGAAGAAGAGGGCGTTGTGTTTGAATGGCTGAGCGCGCCAAAGGGTTTCATCGGTGAGCCGGTGAATGGTGTGATGGTTCAGAAAATGCGTCTGGGTCAACCCGATGCGACAGGCCGTCAGGCACCCGAGTTGATCGAAGGTTCCGACTATGTCGAAGAGGCCGATCTTGTGATCATGGCCCTTGGGTTTGAGGCAGAAGACCTGCCGACCTTGTGGGATTGTCCTGATCTGCCAGTGAACCGCTGGGGAACAGTGAAGGCTGATTATATTACTGGCCGCACCGAGGCTGAGGGTGTTTACGCGGTCGGCGACATTGTGCGTGGAGCTTCCTTAGTCGTTTGGGCGATCAAAGATGGTCGCGACTGTGCCGAGGCGATACTTGAGAAGTTCAGCGGCGTGTCTGCTGTGGCTGCCGAGTAAGGCGAAGAATGGCGGAGCAGATCACAGGCCAATGTTTATGTGGCGCAGTGCAGGTGACTGCAGCGGTCGATAGTCCGCGTCTGCGCGCCTGCCACTGTGACATGTGCCGCCGCCATACTTCCGGTATTTTCTTCTCGATCGAGACTTTGCCCGACAGCGTGACTGTCACGGGACCTACACAAAGTTTTCAGTCTTCGGATTGGGCGGAGAGGGGTTTCTGCGGAGCTTGCGGATCAACGCTTTGGTACGGGACGACCGGCGATGGCAGTCGCCACCTTGCGGCCGGACTATTCGATAATGCCGGTAATGGAACCCTCAAGATCGAGTTTTTCGCAGAAAAGTGTCCGCAAGGATATGCGCTCGCTGGAAATCACAAAAAACTTATGACTAAAGAGACAATCGCGCTGTTTGCGCCCACCGAAGGAGACGCCAAATGACCAAGTATGATGAAGCATGGGTGGCACGAGAAGAAGCCAAGCGCGCATTTATGGCCGAAAAGGGTCTCTATTCCCCCGAGGAAGAGCATTCTTCCTGCGGCGTTGGCCTTGTGGTGAATATTGATGGATCGCGCAGCCGCGAAGTGGTTGAGAACGGTATCAAAGCGTTGAAAGCGATCTGGCACCGCGGCGCGGTTGACGCCGACGGTAAGACTGGTGATGGCGCAGGCATCCACGTGCAAATTCCCGTGCCGTTTTTCTACGATCAGATCGGTCGTACCGGTCACAAACCCCGCATGGACGAAATGATCGCCGTTGGTCAGGTCTTTCTGCCGCGCACCAACTTTGCCGCGCAGGAAACATGCCGGACCATCGTTGAGACTGAAGTGCTGCGCATGGGCTACTATATCTATGGCTGGCGACATGTGCCTGTGAACGTCCAGTGTCTGGGCGAAAAGGCGAACGCAACCCGTCCCGAGATTGAGCAGATTCTTATCTCCAACGCGAAGGGCGTTGATGAGGACACTTTCGAACGCGAGCTTTATGTGATCCGTCGCCGTATCGAAAAGGCTGCAATCGCCGCTCAGGTGCCAACACTTTATATCGCGTCCATGTCCTGCCGTTCCATCATCTACAAAGGCATGATGCTGGCCGAGCAGGTAGCGGAGTTCTACCCCGACCTGATGGACCCTCGATTCGAAAGCGCCTTTGCGATCTATCACCAGCGCTATTCCACCAACACCTTCCCGCAGTGGTGGCTGGCACAACCTTTCCGCATGCTTGCGCATAATGGTGAGATTAACACACTTAAGGGCAACCTGAACTGGATGAAAAGCCATGAAATCCGCATGGCGTCATCGACATTCGGTGACTTGGCGGAGGACATTAAACCGATCGTTGCTGCGGGTTCTTCGGACAGCGCGGCGCTGGATTCTGTGTTCGAGGTGCTTGTACGGGCCGGGCGTTCTGCGCCGATGGCGAAAACCATGCTGGTCCCTGAATCCTGGTCCAAGCAGGCGGTGGAGCTGCCGCAGGCATGGCGCGATATGTATTCTTATTGCAACTCCGTGATGGAACCGTGGGACGGTCCAGCAGCGCTTGCCATGACTGATGGTCGCTGGGTCTGTGCGGGTCTGGATCGCAACGGCCTGCGTCCCATGCGTTTTGTTGTGACCAGCGACGGTATGCTGATTGCCGGTTCCGAGGCAGGCATGGTCCCGCTTGATGAGGCGCGGGTTATCCGTAAGGGCGCGCTTGGGCCCGGTCAGTTGCTGGCCGTCGACATGAAAGAAGGCAAGCTGTTCGGCGATACCGAGATCAAAGACAAATTGTCCGCCGCGCGTCCCTTTGGGGAATGGGTTGGCAAAATCAACGAACTGGACGAAGCGCTGGCCGGTATCACAGAAGCACCGCTGTTCAGCGGCAACGAGTTGCGCCGTCGCCAGATCGCGGCCGGTTATACGATCGAAGAACTTGAACAAATCCTCGCGCCGATGGCAGAGGACGGGAAAGAAACACTCGCTTCTATGGGCGATGACACTCCCTCTGCTGTGCTTTCGGGCAAGTATCGCCCACTCAGCCACTTCTTCCGCCAGAACTTTTCTCAGGTGACCAACCCGCCAATCGACAGTCTACGTGAATTCCGCGTGATGAGCCTCAAGACGCGCTTTGGCAACCTCAAGAACGTGTTGGACGAAGATAGCAGCCAAACCGAAATTCTGGTGCTTGATAGTCCGTTTGTTGGCAACGCGCAGTTCGAAGAACTGATGAGCCATTTCAACGCCGATACCGTGACGCTGGATTGTACGTTTGAGCCCGGCTCAGGCAATCTGAATACGGAGCTGATGCGCATCCGGGCCGAAGCCGAAGACGCCGTGCGTTCCGGTGCCGGGCATATCGTGCTCACCGATCAAATGAGCGGCGAGGGCAAAGTGGCAATGCCGATGATCCTTGCGACATCTGCCATCCACTCGCATTTGATCCGTAAGGGTCTGCGCACGTTCACCTCGCTGAATGTCCGCTCTGCCGAATGTATCGATCCACATTATTTCGCCGTGCTGATCGGTTGTGGTGCCACTGTGGTGAACGCCTATCTGGCCGAAGATTCACTGGCCGACCGTATCGAGCGGGGCCTGTTGGACGTGGACCTGACCACCGCCATCGCCCGCTACCGCGAAGCGATTGACCAAGGTCTGCTGAAGATTATGGCAAAGATGGGTATTTCCGTCGTTTCATCCTATCGCGGTGGCCTGAACTATGAAGCTGTTGGCCTAAGCCGCGCGATGTGCGCCGAATACTTCCCCGGTATGACCAGCCGCATCAGCGGCATCGGTGTAAGCGGTATCCAACGCAAAGCGGAAGAAGTGCATGCAACAGGTTGGTCTGGCACAGACACTGTCCTGCCTATCGGCGGCTTCTACAAAGCGCGCAAATCGGGCGAAACCCATGCATGGGAAGCGACGTCGATGCACATGTTGCAGGCGGCGTGCAATCGCGCCTCTTACGAAATGTGGAAGCAATATAGCGCCAAGATGCAAAGCAACCCGCCGATCCACCTGCGCGATCTGCTCGAGCTAAAGCCGCTTGGCGCCCCTGTGCCGCTGGAGGAAGTTGAAAGCATCACAGCGATCCGCAAACGATTTGTCACACCGGGTATGAGCTTGGGTGCGCTAAGCCCCGAGGCACACAAGACACTTAACGTGGCGATGAACCGGATTGGTGCAAAATCGGACAGTGGTGAAGGTGGCGAAGACCCCGCACACTTCTTCCCCGAAGCTAATGGTGACAATCCGTCAGCCAAGATCAAACAGGTTGCATCGGGACGTTTTGGCGTCACTGCAGAATATCTGAACCAGTGCGAAGAGCTGGAGATCAAAGTCGCGCAGGGCGCCAAGCCCGGTGAAGGCGGCCAGCTGCCCGGTATGAAAGTGACCGAGCTGATTGCACGCTTGCGTCACTCGACGCCTGGTGTGACGTTGATTTCGCCTCCGCCGCACCACGATATCTATTCCATCGAAGATTTGGCCCAGCTGATCTACGATCTCAAACAGATCAACCCGCGCTGTAAAGTGACCGTCAAGCTGGTGGCATCCAGTGGTGTGGGCACAATCGCGGCGGGTGTGGCCAAGGCGAAGGCGGACATCATCCTGATCTCTGGCCACAACGGCGGCACGGGTGCATCACCTGCGACCTCGATCAAATACGCAGGTCTGCCGTGGGAGATGGGCCTGACAGAGGCACATCAGGTTCTGTCGATGAACAACCTGCGCGGTCGTGTGACCCTGCGGACAGATGGTGGATTGCGCACAGGGCGTGACATTGTGATGGCAGCGATGCTTGGGGCCGAAGAATACGGTATCGGCACCGCGGCACTAATCGCGATGGGCTGTATCATGGTGCGTCAGTGCCAGTCGAACACATGTCCGGTAGGTGTCTGTACGCAGGATCAGGCGCTGCGCGACAAATTCACGGGTACCGCGGACAAGGTTGTGAACCTCATCACCTTCTATGCGACAGAAGTACGCGAAATCCTTGCAAGCATCGGTGCTCGGTCGCTGGACGAAGTGATCGGGCGTGCGGACTTGCTCGCGCAGGTTTCGCGTGGCTCGGCGCATCTGGACGATCTGGATCTTAACCCGCTGCTGATTTCGGTCGATGCGGAAATGGATGCGATCTATGACCGCAATAAGCCGCGTAATGCCGTTTTGGATACGTTGGACGCGCAGATCGTTAAGGACGCAGTGCGCTTCCTTGAAGACGGTGAAAAAATGCAGCTGAGCTATGCTGTACAGAACACCCACCGCACTGTCGGCACACGGGTTTCCAGCCACATCGTCAAGCGTTTTGGTATGCGCAATGATTTGCAGCCAAACCACCTGACGATCAACTTAAGCGGCTCTGCGGGACAGTCACTGGGTGCATTTGCGGCACCTGGCCTGAAGCTGGTCGTTGCAGGGGATGCCAATGACTACGTCGGTAAGGGCCTGTCAGGTGGTACAATCGTCGTGCGGCCTCAGATGAAGTCGTCAATCGTTGCCTCCGAGAATACGATCATCGGCAACACGGTCCTGTATGGCGCAACGGATGGCTACCTGTTTGCTGCCGGTCGCGCTGGTGAACGCTTTGCCGTTCGCAATTCCGGCGCGAAGGTGGTGATTGAGGGCTGTGGCTCCAACGGGTGTGAATACATGACCGGTGGTGTGGCGGTCATTCTGGGTGAGATCGGGGCAAACTTTGGTGCCGGTATGACAGGTGGCATGGCTTATCTGTATGATCCTGAGGGCAAAGCACTTGATCGGATGAACCATGAAACACTGGTGCATTGCCCTGTCACACAGGATCATTGGGAACAGCAGCTCAAGTCATTGATTGAACGGCACGCGGAAGAAACCAACAGCCGCAAGGCACGCGATATCTTGCAGCACTGGGATCTTGAAAAGTCCAACTTTGTGCAGATTTGTCCGAAGGAAATGCTAAGCCGGATCGACGTGCCTTTGGGCATCGAAGCCAAGGCCGTCCCAGCCGAGTAGACAACGCAACAACCGTGTCAGCGAAACAATCAGAGCGTTTCGCTGACACCACAGATCTTTGTCAAAGCCCGTATAGCGCCTAGTTTTGATAATTTCGCTGCAAGCCGCCCTTGGTGGCGTGCCATTCGGGGCACTCTGCGCGATGTTATGATCAATGGCGGCGAGGGTCGTTCACAAGCAGGGCTTGCGCGCTTATAGCTCGGATATGGCAAAGCGAACGACAAAACCCAAAGCGAAACCCAAAACCAAGGCGAAGCCCGTTTCAGACAAGTTGCAAACGTTGCCTTTGCGCAAGCGCATGCGGCGCACGGTCTGGCGCGTTTTGGCGATCGCGCTGCTGGTTGTACTGGGCGCGGTCCTGCTGGGGCGCGTGGTGAATCCTCCCACCACTCCTTACATGTTTTCGGAATCTCGACGCTTGGGCGGTGTAGATCATGAATGGGTCCCCCTGCGAGAGATTGCGCCTGTCATGGCGCGGGCAGTGGTTGCGGCAGAAGACGCCAACTTTTGCCAGCATTGGGGGTTCGATCTTAAGGCGATTAAATTGGCGATCGCTCAGGGTTCAAATCGGGGTGCGTCCACGCTTAGCCAACAGACGGTGAAAAACGTCTATCTGTGGCATGGGAGAACATGGTTCCGCAAAGCGCTTGAAGCGGGGATCACGCCATTGGTCGAGGCATTGTGGCCCAAGCGGCGTATACTCGAAGTGTATCTGAACGTTGCGGAGTTCGACGAAGGGGTGTTCGGCGTCGAAGCGGCCGCGCGCCACTATTTCAAGGTAGGGCCAGAGGCACTTACCGAACGGCAGGCCTCGCAATTGGCTGCGGTATTGCCGTCGCCCAAAACGCGCAGTGCGTCACGCCCCAGCGCAAGAGTGAAAAAACGCGCAGCGCAAATTCGCTCTGGTGCCGCTACAATCCGCGCAGACGGACGGGCAGCCTGTTTCGAGAGTTGAATAATCATCCGTCACAAGGCATTGAGGTATTACACCCAAATTTCCGGATTTATCATGGCCCGTTTGTTCCACGTTCCCCTATCGCCCCATTGTCGAAAAGTTCGACTGAGTCTTGCGGAAAAGAAGATCGAAGTGGAGCTGGTCGAAGAACGGTATTGGGAACAGGACCCTGATTTCCTGCGTCGCAATCCAGCTGGAAAAGTACCGGTACTACGGTTGGACGGCATCATGATGTCCGAAAGCGCAGCGATTTGCGAATACATCGAAGAGACCCGCCCGGAGCCTTCTTTGCTGCCGTCGGATTCGGTGCAAAAGCTAGAAGTCCGTCGCTTGGTCAGTTGGTTCGATGACAAGTTCCATCATGATGTAACGTCAAAACTGCTTTATGAGCGGGTGAACAAAAAAATGATGAAGTCGGGCTACCCTGACAGCAAGAATGTCAAAGCGGGTGCGAAGGCGATCAAGTTTCATCTGGGCTATATGACATGGCTGTTGGATCAGCGCCGCTGGTTGGCAGGTGATGTCATGACGCTGGCTGATTTTGCGGCTGCGGCGCACTTGTCCGCGTTGGACTATATCTCGGACGTGGATTGGAACAGTTGTCCCGAAGTCAAAGACTGGTATGCGAAGATCAAATCGCGCCCTGCGTTCCGCTCTTTGCTGGCCGATCAGGTTCCGGGTTTTACACCGCCGAAGCATTACAATGATCTGGATTTCTAAGCCCGATTTATCAAATGCAGTCTCTGCCGTTAGCGTGTGCAGGGTCGCCTTGAGAGGCGAAGTGAATAATGGATATTAAGGCGCGGCTGGTCCGTCAGGCTCTTGAAGAGGGGTTTGTGGCGTGCCGGATATGTAGGCCGGATGATGTGCCACATGTGCCAGAGCGTTTGGATGCTTTTCTGGCTGCAGGATATCATGGCCAGATGGGGTGGATGGAAGAGCGCGTCAATTGGCGCGGAAACCCGTCTGTGCTGTGGCCAGAAGCCAGTTCAGTTATCATGCTGGCAGAAAGCTATGCGCCTGAACATGATCCGCTGGCAATATTGAAGCAGCCGGATCAAGGCGCTGTTTCCGTCTATGCGCAGGGGCGTGATTACCACGATATCGTCAAAAAGCGGCTCAAGCGGCTAGCGCGTTGGTTGATCGAACAAGAACCGTGTTCGGTTAAGGTGTTCGTGGATACGGCGCCTGTACCTGAAAAGGCTCTGGCGCAGGCTGCTGGTCTGGGCTGGCAGGGCAAACATACCAATGTGCTTAGTCGCGACTGGGGGAATTGGGCCTTTTTAGGGTCCGTTTTTACAACGTTAGAGCTGGAACCAGATGCACCTGAAGTGGATCACTGCGGCAGCTGTACGGCCTGTCAGGATATCTGCCCAACGGCTGCGTTTCCGGAACCTTACCAGCTGGATGCGCGGCGCTGTATTTCCTATCTCACGATTGAACATAAGGGCCCCGTAGAAGAAGATTTGCGGTCAGCGTTGGGTAACCGGATATATGGTTGCGATGATTGCCTCGCGGCTTGCCCATGGAACAAGTTTGCCGTCGCGGCAAGCGACATGCGCTATCATGGAGCAGCAGGTGGATCTTTGGCAGAGCTTGTGGCCTTGGATGATGCCGCATTCCGTTTGCGATTTTCGGGCTCTCCCATCAAACGAATTGGGCGGGACCGGTTTGTGCGCAATGTGCTTTATGCCATCGGAAACTCGGGTGATATGTCGTTGATCGATGCTGCGCGCGCTTTGTGTGACGATCCAGACCCGACCGTGACAGATGCTGCGCGCTGGGCTGTGGCGCGTCTGGTCGCGATTTGACGCTATTGGGGCTGGATTTAGGGCCTTCTTGAGGTAGGAATTTCCCAACAGTTTTGAGGAGAGACGGATGGCGTTGCTTTTGGGCGTTGATACCGGCGGGACCTATACGGATGCGGTGATCATCCGGGATGAGCAGGAAGTGATCGCAAGCGCCAAAGCGCTGACCACCCGAGCTGATCTTGCGATCGGAGTCGGGGGTGCTGTGAGCGCGGTTCTAGAACAATCCGGCGTGTCCGCCGGAGAGATCGCGCTGGCGTCTTTGTCCACAACTCTGGCGACCAACGCGTTGGTCGAGGGGCAGGGCGGTCGTGTTGCTTTGATCTATATCGGGTTCAAGGAACGTGATCTTGAGACCCACGGCCTGCTCGAAGCGCTCAAGGGTGATCCGCATGTGGTGCTGGCCGGAGGGCACAATCATGCCGGCGGTGAAGCTGTTCCATTTGACGAAGAAGGCTTGCGCGCGTTTTTGCAAGAGCATGGGGCAAACGTGGGTGGTTTTGCAGTAGCCGCGCAGTTTGCAACACGCAATCCGGCGCATGAATTGCGGGCGATGGCTTTGGTATCTGAGCTGACCGGTCGGCCAGTATCCGCATCACACCAGTTGTCGGCCAAGCTAAACGGCCCCAAGCGCGCGATGACGGCAGTCCTGAATGCGCGGCTGATCGGTATGATCGACAGGCTGATCGGTCGTGCAGAAGACACGCTAAAAGACTTGGGTATCTCTGCCCCGCTGATGGTGGTGCGTGGCGACGGTGCCCTGATCTCATCCGCGCAGGCCCGCGAGAGACCGATCGAAACAATCCTCAGTGGGCCTGCAGCCTCAATCGTTGGCGCGCGCTGGATGACGGGGGCGGACCATGCGCTGGTTTCGGATATCGGCGGGACAACCACAGATGTTGCTTTGCTCAAAGACGGGCGGCCAGCGATTGATCCAGCGGGTGCGCGGGTCGGACCGTACCGGACTATGGTTGAGGCGGTCGC
>Ga0209345_10005098_pt1 | contig 12370 bp, 9 predicted proteins | sample Cruoilmetagenom7_FD_187294 | JGI IMG/M metagenome (GOLD analysis project Ga0209345, IMG submission 187294) | Oil polluted marine microbial communities from Coal Oil Point, Santa Barbara, California, USA - Sample 7 (SPAdes) (version 2) | ecosystem: Environmental > Aquatic > Marine > Oil seeps ...
TATATAGTTGTGTTAATTCATCTATAGTTGCCTCTTTTCTAAGTTCAAGTTTTTCAATCATATTATCGCTAATATCACTAAAATTCACTACATAGTCATCATTCTCATAATTATTTATTGATACTAAAAAAGCATGCGCTTCAGAATAACAATTAATCATAGAGACTACTCTTTGTCTTCCACTTAAATTTAACAGACTATCTATCCAATGAGCTTCATCTTCTTTTACCTTACCTAGATGAAAAAAATTATCCTGTTCTATAAATTTATCACAGATACATTTGTAATCTTTTTTGAAATCATATAAACTTTTATATCCAAAATATTCTAAGAAAGCTTTATTTACAAATTTTATTACTTTACCATTAGTAAGTAGAACTATTGAGTTTTGTGCATCAATAAATTTTTGAAGTTTACTTTGTAGTCTTTGTTGAGCATCAAGCATTTCAGTAATATCTGAAATATATCCTATAAAGTATTCGATTGAACCAGATTCATTTTTTTGTGTTACTGTATAATCCATTACCCATTTAACTTTACCTGATTTTGTAATAATACGATATGTATCATGTTTGAAATAATCAAGATTATATTTTGAGGCATACTGAACTTCAGCTGATACATGTTTAATATCATCTTTGTGAATACATGCCGAATAAGCGATATCTTTATTTAAAAAATCTGTCTTACTATATTCAAGTAGTTGATTGACGTTTTCAGATACATATTCTACACTCCAATTTTCATCATTCTTCCATTTAAAAAGAGTTGAATCACCAATATCAAATAAAGACAAGAGATGGCTCTGCTCGTATAATAAGCTTTCAATCTCTTCTTTATGTTTAAAAAGAGATGCTCTTGCTTGAATATCCTTAACTTTTAATACTGTTAATACATAAGATATAATACATATTACTAAGAAAAAAGGTATTAAGAAAACAAGGTTTAACTTAAATACATTTAGTAATTTGTTATATATTTGATCATTTTGATAATATGAGATTAAATACCATTGTCTATCACTTTTAATTGATCTATTAGGGCTTATTATATTAACAGGATCGTATTTTAAGTAGTGAGCATAATTATTATCAAATTTAAATATACTATTTTCACCTTCTAAAATCTTATTCCAACTATTTGGATAATCTTTATGAAATGTATTTTCAGGTTTATTAAACATAAATCCAAATTCTTTATTATTTGCTCCAATTAGGTAATAGCTTGATTTATTAAGTAAGATATAGTTAATGTTGTCATCTGATTTTTTTATACTTTCTAATAGCTTTTGTGCACTGAAATTAATTATTACATAGCCTTTTTTTATACCATTAATAAAAACAGGCTCAGAAAATCTAATCATTGGTTTATAAGGTATTTCAACCTTGCCATATTCAATATTTAAATCCAGTGGTGAAACATAAATCTCTTGTTCTTTTAAATATTGTGATTTTAAATAGTAATATCTCGTACTTTTGTTTTGTAAATCTCTTTTTATTATTGATTTTCCATCTATTTTATCAACTCTTACTAATTCATTTCCACCTATATCTAAAAATCTTAATTGTTGATAATAATCATGATTTTTTGAAAAAATCAAAAAACTATTTTCTATACTCTTTATTTTATTAATATCATTATTTTTAATTTTATTTTGAACATACTCAACTAGAAAATTAATATCTGATTCAACATGATCCAATATCGCATTAATATTTTTTGATTTTTGTTTTAGAACTGTATTAAAAACTTTATCTGTTTCATTTATAATTGCATTATATGTGTTATACAAAAAAATTGAATATATTAAAAATGAAATAGTAAGTATAGTAGTGAAAATTTTAAGGAAAAATCCATAATCACTCTTCTTGTTAAGTGAAAAATTCATAATATTCTCTTTTTTAGTAATATAGTTATATTATATCAATAAAAGCTTTTGTCTCCATATAATCTTATAAAATGCAGAAAATTTATTTGCCATTCATCTTATAAACATAAGCAAGTATCTCTGCAACAGCTGCAAATAGTTCTTCAGGGATTGGACGTTCTACTTCAACTTCTGCATATAAACTTCTTGCTAGTGGTGGATTTTGAACAAGATGAACATTATTTTCTCTTGCAATTTTTTTAATCTGTTGTGCAATAATATTCATACCTTTTGCAACTACTATTGGTGCATGTTTGGACTCATCATACTTTAAAGCTACAGCATAATGAGTAGGATTTGTAATAACAACATCTGCATCTGGCACATCTGCCATCATTCTTTGCCTCGCCATCTCTCTTTGTTTTTGTTTTATTTTTGATTTAATTAATGGATCTCCCTCCATATTTTTCATTTCATCTTTTATCTCTTGTTGACTCATTTTTAAACCATCAAAATATTGTTTTCTAACTATAATAATATCGATAATTGCATATATAAATATGATAAATAACATTACTGAGGCAATAATTAGCATCTTTTCTTGAAGCCAATCTAGCTGATCAGCTAAACCAAACAAAGCAACAGTTGGAAGCTCAGTAATAAATAAAAAGAAAAACCAGAAACCAACTCCTAAGGTTGTAAAAGATTTAAATGTAACTTTTACACCATCCACTAGCTTTTTCATTGAAAAAAGATTTCCAAACCCTTTTATGGGGTCTAGTTTATCAAATTTTACTTCTATCGCTTCTAGTGAAAATAAAAAACCAAATTGAGAGATTGCAGCAGCTACACCAGCAATAGCAACTGCGATTGCTAAAGGCATTACAATTAAAAGAAATTCTCGTACTGTAACAATAGCGAGGTCTAACATATATGCTTTATCAAGTTCTGTTCCAACTAATGAAAAATAGTATTCAAACAAAATTAACATATGTTTAGCCATATAAGGAAAAAGCATTAAAACTGCGAGTATCGCTACAAAAAGAGTAAATACTCCTGAAGCATCTTGAGATTTTGGAACATTACCCTTTTTTCTGGCATCCTCAATCTTCTTGGGGGTGGGTTCTTCGGTCTTTTCCTGATCGTCAGCCATAAGGGTTTATTTACTAGTCCATTTTCATAGACATATCTATCCAGTTTGCTTGATGTATCAAAGAGCCACTACTTATTGCATCAACTCCTGACTTGGCATAAGATTCAATCGTCTCAAGAGAGATATTACCACTTGCTTCTAAAAGTATATGCGGATAATTTTCATCTCTAAACTTAACAATCTCAAAAATCTGATTTGGAATCATATTGTCACACATTACAATATCACTTCCACATGCCATAGCTTCTTTTGCTATCTCAAAACTCTCAGCCTCTACTTCTATTTTTGCTGTAAAAGGGATTTGAGTTCTAGCTTTTTCTATGTAACTTTTTAAATCTTTTATAGTTTTAAGATGAGTATCTTTTATCATTAAAGAATCATCTAAACCCATTCTATGATTTACTGCACCACCACATCTAGTTGCATACTTTTCAAAAACTCTTAAAAGTGGTCTAGTTTTTCTTGTATCAAGAAGTTTAACTCCGTATGGCTCTATTAAATCTACATATTTTTTTGTTAGAGTTGCTATAGAACTAGCATGAAGCAAGATATTTAAAACTGTTCTTTCCACTTTTAAAAGAGTATGAGAGTCTCCTCTAAGTATCGCTAAAACATCACCCTTTTTAAATTCAGCAGAATCATGTTTTCCCCAAGTTACATCAAAACCTTCTAATCTTGCTAAGGCATCAACATATTCAACTCCAGCTATCACACCATCACTTTTAGCGATGATATCTGCCTTTGCATCGATACTTGGCTCAACTAAAGCATATAAATCACCACGACCAACATCCTGAGCTAAAGACTCTTTTACAAATTTTTCTATCATAATTCCAACATTCTCTCTAGTGCAATTTTTGCCCATTTTTGAGTTTTTTCATCTATGTGAATCTCATTAATAGGCTCTCCGTCATCTATAGCTTTTAAAGTCAAGTAAACATCTTCAAGAGTAGTCTCATTCATTGTTGGACACTCTGGTTTAGTAGAAGATAATACATATGTATTTTTAGGACGTAAACGATTTACCATATTAAATTCAGTTCCAACTGCAACTTTTTGTTCTTCTGGTAATTCAGTGATATACTTTATAAGTTGAGAAGTTGAACCAACAAAATCAGAAGCATCACAAATAGCAGGATCGCACTCTGGATGAACAGCTATCAAAATTCCTGGGAATTTTTTTCTATAAAAGGCTATATCATCAATTGTAAAAAGTTGATGAACTGAACAAAAACCGTCAAAACAGATAATATCTGAATCATCAAGCTTACTTCCATCACCAATCACACAAGATTTCAATCCCATCTGGTTTGCAATGTTTTGACCTAAACATCTATCTGGAACAAAAAGGATTTTTTTACCCTCTTTTAGTGCATTAGTAATGATTTTTTTAGCGTTTGAAGATGTACAAACAAGCCCACCCATCTCACCAACTTTAGCTTTTACCTCTGCATTTGAGTTTATATAAGTAATTGGTAAAATATTTTCATTTGATATGCCACTCTCGTTTAGTGCTTTTACCGCATCATCATACTGAAAGCCATCAATCATACTAGCCATTGCACAACAAGCAACTTTAGGCATAACTACGCGTTTATTTGGAGATAAAACTTTTACACTCTGTCCCATAAAACCAACACCACAAAACAGAACAAACTCTGCATCATCATCTCGAGTTCGAGTTGCTAACTCAAGTGAATCACCTGTGATATCACCAACGTCAAAAACTTCATCTCTTTGATAATAATGTGCAACTACTGTCACACTTAGTTTACTTTTTAATTCATCAATTTTTTGTTTTAATTCTTCGTTTGTATATTGCAAAAATCGTCCTACTTTATATATTGTCGTAATTATATCAAAAATAAAAAATTAGAATGTACATTTAGTTAAAAAAATACTATACTATACAAATTAATCAAGGTTCAAAATGATTCGCATAATATTATTATTTCTTATTGTATTAACTAGTTCTTATAGCTGTAAAATAAAATGGGAGTACTCTAAAAGTTCTGTCGGTTGTGTAATTATAAATGGACAAAAAAGAGAGTTTAGATACTTTATACCACAAAATGCAAAAGATACAAATCTTCCATTGCTCATTGGGCTTCATGGTGGAGGAGGCAAACCTGTATATTTTGAGAAGTACAGTAGATTTTCTAAAATATCTGAAGAACATGGCTCTTATATTGTTGTATATCCTAAAGGTAAAAATAAACATTTTAATGATGGGCGAAAATCAAAAAAGAATACAGATGACATTGAATTCATTTCTCATTTAATAGACATTATCCCTCATGTTATAAAAGAAAAAGTATATGTAACTGGTATGTCTAATGGTGGGTTAATGGCTCAATATTTGGCATGTGAAATTCCAAACAAACTTAGTGGTATTGCCATTATTGGAGCAACTATGAGTGAATATTTATTTAGAAACTGCAAAGTTAAAACTCCACTAAACTTTCTTATGGTTTTTGGAGATAAAGACACAGTTTTTTTAGATGATGGAAAACTTGTCAACCCTCTTAAACCTTATCAAATCCGTGGAAAACATATTGGTGTAACAAATACATTAAAATTTTGGAGTGAACGTAATAAATGTAATAGTTCCCAAATAACAAGTAAAATTAATAAATATAAAAATAAATGGGGTAAATATAAAGATGATGGAACAAGTGTTATTGTAAATGACTATAATGGCTGTATTTCTAAATTACGATTTTACGATGTAAAGGGTGGTGGACATCGGTGGCCAGATAAAGAATCTTCTAATGGTTTCTTTACAAGAAAAGTTTTTAATATTGGAAATGCCTCTCGAGAAATAAATTCTGCAGATGAAATAGTTTCGTTTTTTGGATTGATTTAATTAAAAGAATCAAAATAATAAGACAATCAGTTCTCCTTTGTTGGATATTGATTTAACAATGGTATTTGAATAATAATTGGTACGACAAACAATGAAACTGCATAAGCCGCTAAAGTTCCTCCAATTAGGGCAACCCCTAGACCACCAAATACAGGGTCAGTTGATAAGAGAGAACTTGCAAAAATAATAGCAAGCACAGTTAGTAATATTGGTTTTGATCTAGTATTAACTGAAACGGCTATCGCTCTATTAACATTTAGGTTATGTTCTTCTATTAACTGTTTTGCAAAGTCAATAATCAATAAAGAGTTCCGAGAGTTAATCCCAATTAAGGCGATAAACCCAATAAGAGAAGTTCCAGACATATAAAAATTTGTAGGAGTAAATATATCCCAAATTAGGTGCATATATATAACCCCAATTATAGATATAAAACTAGCTAAAATAATAGCAGTAGCAAGTGAAAAATTCTCATAATAAACTACCATCATAAAAAATATTAATACAATTGCAACACCAAGAGCCATGCTCAAATCAGTTATAGTATCCATAGATACTTTTTGTTCTCCATCCCAATGAAGATTAAATTTCTCTTTAGTTTTTTTATCTATTAGAGTAAAATCCAACATACTAGATTTTTCTATATCATACTCATCTGATAATTTTTTTTGTATATTTTCTCTTATTTCAAGGAGTGCGTAAATTTGACTAATATCATCAGTTTCACCAACTACATTTATAAGTGGAGATAAGTTTTTAGAAATAACTTTATGCTTATTAGTTGTTGTATTTATTGTAACTAACTCACTCAGTGGAACAAGCATACCTAATGAATTCATAAGTTTAATTTCTGAGAACTTGTTTAAAATTTCACTTTCATCTGTCGAATTGAAAAGTTTTGTTTTTTTATTAAGCACAAGATGAATAGGTATTTGATTCTCTGCATTAGCATCATTACTATATGCTATATTCATACCCTCAAATGAAAGATATAGTATCTTTTTTGCCTGGTCTAATTGTAAGTGTGATTTTAATATTTTATCTGTATTTAATTCAACGGTATATCTTGTAAAGTTTTCATCTGCTAATACATCAATATCAACTAACCCTTCTGTCATTTTAAATATTTTTTCTAGTTTATAAGCTAATATTTCCATTGAAGAAAGCTTCTCATCACTTGTAACTTCTAAAACAATAGCAGCTAAGTATGGAGGTCCTGCTGGAGCTTGAATAAATTTAATATTTGCTTTATGCATTGAACAGTTTTTTTGAATAATAGGTCTTAACCTATGAACAGCAGAAACTGAACTTTCTTCTCTCTCGTGCTCTTTTTTAAGGTTTATAAGTATATTCGCAATATTTTCACCAGAACTAAAAGGACGACCTTTTAACATTCCAGAAAAATCTACAGGAGCACTCTCCCCTAAAAAAATGGACATATCTGTAATAATATCTTCCTTTTTTAGAGTTTGCACTATACAACTAGTAACCTCTTTGGTTTCATAAACTGATTTACCCTCTGCTAAGTCAATATAAATGGTAAAATTATCAGCATATTGATTTGGTAATAGTTTCACTTTTACTAGTTCTGATGTAACTAACATTACAGATGAAACTAAAGCTAATATTGTGACTAATATTGTAAATATTTTTTTAGTTTTACTTTTTAGAAGTGTATGAACATAAGATTCTATAATTTTATTTTTTTTCATTTTAGTCCTTCTTATTCATAAGCTTATTTACAAAATATGGGGTAAATACATATGCAACTATAAGTGAAGTAAACATCGCTAGGGGAGCAAAAATCGCAATAGGTCTAATATATTGTCCAACAGTTCCTCCAACTAAAAACATAGTAAGAAAGGTCATAGTTATCGCTATAGTTGCTAAGTTTGTAGGATTACCAACCTCATTTGTTGCTGCAATTGCTATCTCTTTTACTGTTTTATCTCCTACTTTATGATCGTGAAAATGTCTGTGAATATTTTCTATAACAATAATCGCGGAGTCAACTAAAAGACCAAGACTTAGCAGTAGAGCAAAAAGTGATATTTTATTGATGCTTTGCCCAAGCATATAACCTGCAAATAGAGTTAAAGATATAATCATTGGAACTGTAAGAGTTACAATAAACGCTTCTTTATAGCCAAGAGTAACTATGAGTAAGATACCTATAATTATGACAGATATTATAATATGCATAACAAGTTCATTTACAGAATGATTAGCCGTATAACCATCATCTCGTGTGATAATAAATCCTATTTTTTCTTTATCTAATTCTAATTTTAAAGAATTCATAAGTGAAAAAATAGCTTTATTAACTTCTACTACATTAGCACCTCTTTTCTTAGTTATACTTATAGTTGTTTGTGGTACCTCGTTGCCAAGACCATTCTGTGCAAATGTTAATGTTGCTGATTTCATATTTTGAATATCATCGGCTTTTGTGACCTCGGCTATATCTTTTACATATATTGGAGAGCCACCATAAGTAGTAATGATTAAGTTATTTATATCATCACTATTGCGTATAGCTTTTTCAACACCAAATACAACTATCTTATTATCGTTAGTTCTTCCTGTAATGTCTGGTGTTCTTGAAGTTAAGCTTTCTATCGCTTTTAAAACTTGTCCTAGAGAAAGATGATAAGCAGTAAGTTTGTGAAGATTAACTTCGATATTATACTGCTCTTTTCTCTCTCCAATTAAATCAGTAATAGCTACATTTTCTATACGATTAATTTTTGTTTGAATTTTAGAAACTTTTTTATAAAGCTCAGTCATTGAGATAGAAGAATCTTTTGGATAAAAAGCGATGGAAGCAATAGCAATATCAGTATCAATATCCATTGTTTTTACTATAGGTTGCATTATCTCTTTTGGTAAAACATTAATATTTCTTAGCACACTGTTATAAAGCCTAAAATTAGCTTTATCTCTTTCTTCTCCTAAAAAAAACTTTACATTTAAAATAGCTACATTGTCTTGAGCAATACCATAAATATCTTCAACTCCTTCAATCTCTCTAAGTCTTCTTTCAAGTGGTTCAACTATTACTTTTTGAATTTCACTTGCTTTTACTCCAGGATAAGGAATTATCACAGCACCACCAGCAACAACAATTTGAGGGTTTGCTTCCCTCGGAGATATTTGTAATGTTATATATCCCATCGCAATTATAAAAATACTAAGCATTAATGTAAGTGGATGTTCTATAAAAGTATCTGCTAATTTTCCTGCTATATTTTTTTTATATTTTTTAGTATTCATTTAGAACCCTCAACCATAGCTATAAAAAATTCAGAAACTTCATCAACTTTTTCCATTAGATTATCATTAACCTCAAGCCATAGGCTAATATAACCATCACTAAAACCATTTATTGCAAATGCCATTCTTGTAGCTTTCTCCTTATCAATTTGTGGATTTAACTCTATAAAACATTCTTCAAGATAAGTATAGATTTTTTGAAATGGTTTTGAATGTTCTTTATAAAGAGTATTGAAAAAAAGTGGATTGTTTGTAGCATTTTGTTCAATTGCTTTTCGTTTTTGACTGTAATATGAAAACTTTAGTTCTATAAACATATGTATTTTTCTTTGAGGATTGCTTATATCTAATGTTTTATTTTCTAATTCAAGAAAAAAGCTACAGATTTGATGTTCTAAATAAGCAAGGTATAATCCTTCTTTTGAATTAAATAATGAATAGATAGTACCAACTGAAACTTTTGCCCTTTTTGCTAAATCAGCAATTTTCATTTGCTCATAACCAATATCTTCAAATTGTTTAGAAGCTTCTTCTAGTAATAATTCTTTCTTTAATTCATTCATTTTATCTTTTATAGACATTTAAAGCACCTAGATATAAATTTTATTAATAAGTGTAGCTAGTGCCTGCTTAATTAATAATTAATTTACTAAGATTGAATTAAGTTACTATATCTTGAAGATTGCGATGGTTGTATTTTAATTCATAAGATAAAATAAGCTCTCATTACTGAAAAAAGTCTTAATATAGTACAGAAATCTTTATCAAATAAAGCATACTTTTACTAGTTAATATGTTACAAGAGCTACTTTCTTAGATTATGTAGTTACGCGCAAGTGCAAAAAAACTGCACAGTAAGTTTTTAGATAGTGTTTATGATGCTATTTTATGTGATTATTTCTTCAGTGGTGGACAAGGAGAGATTCGAACTCTCGGTACAGTTACCCATACGCATCCTTAGCAGGGATGTGGTTTCAGCCGCTCACCCACTTGTCCATTTGAAGAACGAGATTATAGTAGTAAGTTCATAATATATAGCTTAAAATTTATTCATTATATAAAAATTTTTATAATTGCATTTATTTCAGTATAATTCTAAGACATTACTTACGGCAATAACAGGAGTTCATAATTAAATTATTTTATCTTATTTTACTGCCCTTTATGTTATTTGCTTCAAATTATCCCCATTTTAATAAAAATGATTTAATTAAGATAGAAAAGAAATCTGGTAAAATTGCTAGAAATAGAGTAGTTGATTATCAGCAGAATGTTTCTAAATTTCAAACTTATAAGGCGACTAAACAGTTAAACTCAGTTAATAGATACCTAAACCAACTTCTACCACAATATGATGATGTTATGCAAAAACAAGCTGATTATTGGGCATCACCAAAAGAATTTTTAACTACTGGTTATGGAGATTGTGAAGATTATGTAATTATTAAATATTTTACACTTTTAAAGCTTGGCTTTGATAAGAATAAACTCTATTTAACTGCTGTTCATGAGCAATATAAAGGTGGCTATCATATGGTTCTTAGCTATTTTTTAGAAAAAAATAAGGCTCCACTTATTTTAGATAACCTTAGTTTTAGGATATTAAACCTTGACATTAGAGAAGATATAAAAGCTGATATATTTATAAACTCTAGCGGAGTCTTTAAAATAGATAAAAACAATGCTCTAAAAAAGATAGCAAATCGTTCAAAACAATACGATGACTTAATGAAAAAGATTCAAAATAACAACTAAATTTTTTCTAAAATCTTTTTAACTATTTCTGCTGGATTTTCTGATTTATAAATAGGACGACCAACCACAATAAAGTCTATTTGTGCATTTTTAGCAAAAGTGATATCTGCAACTCTTTTTTGATCACCTGCATCTTCTCCAAATGGTCTTATTCCTGGAGTTAAAGTCATGAATTTTTCATTTGTAATATTTTTAATAGATTCACTCTCATGTGCAGAACAAACAACACCATCAAGTCCACTATCCATTGCATCTTTAGCAAACTGGTTAGCTTTATCATCTATACCTTTTTCATACACTTGTGTGAATTCTTCTTCGCTAAAAGATGTAAGCGCTGTTACTGCTAAAACTATAGGTCTTTTTTCAAACTTCTCTAGCCTACTCATAACTTCACTCATAGCACGTTTACCTGCACTTGCATGAACATTAAACATGTCAACTCCAAGCCCCATAATAGACTCAGCAGAATCAGCCATAGTATTTGGAATATCATAAAGTTTCAAATCTAAAAATATTTTAAAATCAGGATTGATTTTTTTTATCTCTTTTAAAAAATCTTCACCATCACGAATGTAAGTACGAAGTCCAACTTTTAACCAAACATCATAATTTTGTATTTTTTTAATAAGGTCTAAATTTTCTTTTTTTGTAGGTAAATCGAGGGCAACACATAGTTCCATAGTTTCTCTTTATATTTTAAGTACAGAATTATATCATTTTTGGAGTTTGGCATGTGGAAACTTTGGCATGTGGAAATTTCCTACATGCCAAGAAGAGAATTATTTAGACTTTACCATCGTTTCTATTTTCTCAACAACTGATGGGTCTTCAAGAGTGGAGATATCTTGAGTAATAGCTTCACCTTTTGCAATTGAGCGTAAAATACGTCTCATGATTTTACCAGAACGAGTTTTTGGAAGTCCTGGTGCAAAAACCATATCATCACAAAGAGCGATATTTCCTATCTCTTTTTTAATAATATTATTGATAGTTTTAACTTCTTCAACCTCATCAGCAACACCATCATCAGATTTAAGAACTACATATGCAAAAATTCCTTCACCTTTAAGTTCATGCGGTTTACCAACAACAGCAACTTCTGCTACATTTGAGTGTTTTTTAATAGCTGCTTCAACTTCAGCAGTTCCCATTCTATGACCTGATACATTGATAACATCATCAGTACGACCAGTGATTGTGATGTAACCATCATTGTCATAGTTTGCACCGTCACCTGTAAAATAGACAGGTTTACCATCTTTAGTAACATCACCAAAATATGATTTAACATATCTATCAGGGTCTCCCCAAACACCACGAATCATTGAAGGCCAAGGTCTAGTGATACACATATAACCACTCTCACCTGCTCCAACTTTTTCTCCAGTCTCAGGGTCTAAAATCTCACCCATAATACCTGGTAATGGAAGAGTTGCACATGCCGGTTTAATCGGTG
>Ga0209345_10005099_pt1 | contig 12368 bp, 14 predicted proteins | sample Cruoilmetagenom7_FD_187294 | JGI IMG/M metagenome (GOLD analysis project Ga0209345, IMG submission 187294) | Oil polluted marine microbial communities from Coal Oil Point, Santa Barbara, California, USA - Sample 7 (SPAdes) (version 2) | ecosystem: Environmental > Aquatic > Marine > Oil seeps ...
ATAAAAACCTTTAGAGGGGGAGTTCTTTAATTTGCAACAAGTCTAATAGATAAATGATCATTAACAATTTTATCGATCAAAAAATTAATCATGGAATAAAACTATCTTAGGTAAAAACATATTATAGGGAAGGATAAAATGGTGTTTCCTGATATTGTTGCTGTTATCTTGATAGCATTCGGTTCTATCGGCATTGCTGTGGTTACACTGGGCTATCTATCAATTCGCAAGAGCCCCATCTTCAGGATGAGTGACACTCTTGATGATCTGACAGAGACCGCAGAGAACATTAACAGGACGGTGCGTAGTGCAAGTGAATTTCTTGGGACATCAACACCGATTCTGGAGGGCGTTTCGAGGATCTTATATGATATAGGTGGATCTCTTCCGCTAGTAGGAAGGTCTTTTAAGGAACTTGGTAAGAACCTTGGCACCATGTCTAATAGCATGTACACCTTCAAGGAGAGCATCGAAAGTTTCGAGGCGAAATGGAACGCTTCTATGGATGGGATGGGACCACTAAGGGAAAGTGGGCTGCCCTCTATAAAATTGATAATTGCCGGGCTGATCACATGGTTGATCTCACTTCATGTAGTTCTAATACTTGTAGGAATGGCCTTCCTGTTCATATAAATTAAAAAAAGAGAAGAGTTGTGATACCATTCAGGCATCACACATCTTGAATACTACCTCAGAAGTCCGTCATTACACGGAACTGATCTATCTCTTCATTCATCAGAGTCAAGAATCTCCTTGCGGTTCCTTCAATATCCTTGGCGTTGGTAATTGCCCTTCCAACAACAAGTATGTCCGCACCGGATTTTATTGCATCAGAGGCGTTATCTACTCTGATTCCACCGGCAACCGCCACAACCATCTTGTTATCAATCTCTCTGATCTTAGAAATATCTCCCCACTTATGATCGCCTCCTGCCAGTTCTGCATCGATTGCTCTGTGAAGTTCAACGACTCCTGGCTTTACACTGAGGTTGTTGAGCAGTTCTACAGGGTCAGAAACGTTCAGAGTGTCGATCACAGAGTATATACCAGTCTTCTTCGCCTCTTTTATCGCCTTCTCAATCGTTGGTATCGGTGCAAGTCCGGAGATAACCACGGCATCAGCTGCATAATCAGCTGCCATTCTTGCCTCAAGATTTCCTGTATCAAGTATCTTCAGATCGGCGATTATGAATGTGTCAGGACGTACCTCTCGTATCCTGTTTATCACCTCTATACCGAACCTCTTCACGAGTGGTGTACCCACCTCAACAATCAAGTGGTCGTTTTTAGGCAACTCGGTCAGGACCTTCTCTACTTTCCCCCACTCCGTTATATCAAGAGCAACCTGAAGGTATGGCGGATCCCACAACCTTGTCACTTTGAAGCCCATGATCGGATGAACGGATCTGTCCTTCTCGTAGAGAACCTTGTCTACCGACGGGAATCCTTCCATCGCTCTCTCAAGGGCAAGTTTTGTTGCTCCGTAGTTGAACCTGTAGATCTTGTTGTAATCTGTTGCCTCCGGATGGATGAAGACACTTACGATTGCCAAGAGGTCTTCAGCACATTCTTTTGGAATAACTCCTTCCTCTACTGAATCAGCTACTGCTTTTGCTACTGCTGCCTGCGCAGGACCGAATATCTTTTCCGTGTCTTCCATGTCTCGTATGGTCACCTTTGGAACAACAAGCGTGTACGGCTTGCATGGAAGGTTGGGCCTCACCACTGCAAGTAACGGTGTGTGACCTGTTGAGAGCTGACTCAAGCTGTTTGCGAATGCTTCCCCCACTCTACCAGTCTTGTCTCCGATCATAAGGTCGATGTGCGCAAGTTCTGGTGCCTCTCCAATTAATGCTTCCCCTATCAGAAATGTCTCTTTTCCTGATAACTGTTGATCGTAAGCGTTTATACTCGCCCTTAAAGCTTCACTCACAGAGGCAAATTTGCCTTTTTTAACCTCGTCCTCAAGAAAATCATTCTGTTGTGTAGTGATCCTACCTGGAGATCTAACCAATTTGTCATCTTGATCCATTTAATAAATCCCTCACGTGACATCCAGACACTTTATACTATATAAATATTATGAACATGTGCAACGCGAGTACCACGATAATAGAAAAGCTGGAAATAATAAGCTATGATGTGACTCTTTCAGTTCAAAGTGCTACACTCTTTGTGATTATAGCCTACGATTTATGCACTTTATATTTATCAGATATATATTACTTTTCATTTAAGGGAATTGTATTTGTGAAGTAGGAGGAAGACCTCACTTATGAAGCCTCCGATGTCTCGGAGACTTCCCGCGATGATCTTTCGCTCTTTCTCAAGGCGTTCTTGCTGCAATATGTACTCCATCCTAAGTGCTTCTTGTTCAGCCGTCTTCTTCTCTTCTATCTTTCCATCTACGCCGATGCCATTTCTTATATCATCAACTTTTGTCGAATCGATCCTGTAGGGGAGGGTCAAATCAAGATCCACATATAGCCCCTCTTTTGTCACTGTCCTTATCCTGTCATCTTAGGGAGATCATCACAAAAATAAATCCAACAGACGCTCCTAATATTCTGCCCCCTCGTAGTTGTCTGCCAAACTCTCCATCATTCGTAAAAATTTCAATTTATCTTCCACCTCTCCATGTTCAATTCACAATTGGAGATCTTCATCTTCCTAGATAATTTATCAGCATAAAGTATAAGTTTATCATAGGGTGAATACATTTCCTCTTTAATGAAGACCAGATTTCAGGTTAAAGAGACTGTTGTTACCATAATTGCAGAAGAAGAGTTTGTAAAACCCGCTAAAGAGGCAATTGTCTATCACAGAAGAGAGTTGGAACAGTTCATAGCAGAAGATCCGTTTTTTCGTCTCACACTGGAACTCTACCCAAAAAGAGAAGATGTACCAGAGATAGTCAGGAGGATGATCGACGCAAGTTCAATGGTTGGGATAGGTCCGATGTCTGCGGTAGCAGGAACAATCTCCCAGCTGGCCGTTGAAGCTATGATCGTTGCCGGTGCAACGTATGCAATCGTTGATAACGGTGGGGATATTGCGCTAATAAATGATGAAGAGGTTCTTGTAGGGGTATATGCAGGAGATATAAATGATTTTGCACTCAAAGTGGAACCAAGAGATACTATACTTGGCATTTGCACCTCTTCTGGAAAGATCGGACCATCTATCAGTTTTGGGAATTCGGATGCTGTTACCGTCGTATCGGAGAACACTTCAATTGCAGATTCGGCAGCTACAGCCATTGGTAATCTCATAAGTGATAGTGACTCTATAGATGATGCGATAAAACATTTTAGTGGGGTAGATGGTGTAGATGGCCTTTTAATCATCTGTAACGGGCGTATAGGTACATGGGGCGATCTTCCCAGTATTACCAGGGCCAGAGTCAGTTATGACCAGATAACAAGACCGTAGTGATAATTAAATAGTATGGGGTGAATATATTAATTAAGATGGTTGAAATTGACCCGATAGTTGCATTCGTTGTTATTCTCGTTGTTGCTTTCACGATCCCCGAAGCCATCCGAAGACTGAAGATCACTTACGTACCATTTTATATTATTGCGGGCATCATACTGGGTCCTGTCGTACTAAATTTCCAAAGTCTCGATGCCTTCGATTTTATTGCTGATATAGGCCTTTTCATGCTGGTATTCATTGCAGGGCTTGAGATTCACGAGACTGGACTAAAGAATATAAACAAGTCGGTAAAGTACAGCGTATTCTCTTCAATCATATGCTTTGCCGGAGGCTTTATCCTGGGAGAGGTTCTTGGATATCCATTGCCTGCAAGCCTTCTGATCGGAACAATAATGATGTCCTCTTCTGTTGGTGAGATAATTCCAATGGTTCAATCTTCCACCTTCTTAAGAGAGCAGTTCGGACATTTCATCTTTCCTGCAATAATCATCATGGATGCCACCAGTCTATTTGCCCTCGCTTTTATTATACAGCTCGGTGAAGGGTGGCAATCCTATGTCCTCTTCCTTACCGGTTCGGTCATGATAGTCCTTCTGATACTTTATGGAATCCCAAGACTCGCCAAAAAATTCTTCTCCCTTCTCAGGAGAAAACCGGAAGAGACGGATCTCAGGTTCGTACTTACCGTGCTTCTGGTCATGGTTGCGATAGGAGAGCTGATCCATCTCCACGGGATAGTGATCTCATTTCTTGTTGGAATCGTTATGGGTGAGTATGTTGATGAGAAGACGTTCTCCAAGTTATACGGCTTAGGTCACGGTTTCTTCATCCCCATCTTCTTCATCGTTCTTGGAATGAACCTTGATATAGGTATCCTCACAAGCACCGAAAGTCTCTTGATAACCCTATCGGTGGTAGGTACGCTCATCATCTGTAAAATCCTTGGAAGTGTGGCATTTGCAAAGACAGAGAATATCAGTACAAGGAACGGCATAATCCTAGGAATCACAGTCTGGCCACAGCTTAGCGCCACTCTTGCCGTTGCAACCATCGGACTCGAATTCGCCATATTCGATCAGCAGATACTTGTCGCTGTCGTTGTGATGTCGATATTTACCGCGATTGTAACACCGTTTGTGCTTAGATTTGTCATCAGAGAGGAAGATAAGAAGCATGCGCTAAACAATCACACAATCGTCATTGGTTACGGTAGAAATTCCTCTCTAATCACTCATCTGCTCAAGATTCAGGAGAAAGATTTGATTGTACTAGATAACAATATTTCAGTAATAGACGAGCTGAAGGAATCGGGAACTGAAGTTGTATATGGTGATGGTGCCGATAGGGCTGTACTTCTTAAAGCTGGCATAAAAGAGGCAGAAACTGTCATAGTTACGATACCCGACGAGCACGAAGAGTATCTATGCCTGAGAATGATAAAGGATATCAACCCTGATTGTTACACAATCGCAGTGGTTCATACGATAGAACAATCAGCCAGACTCAGGGATGAAAGGTTATCCAACTACGTGATATGGCCTGAAGAGCTATCAAGTGTTGAAATTGTGGATCACTTGAACGCCGTGGCTATAGAGCGTGAAAAGTCGGAGCGAAGATAGGCAGGGGTGGAAGAAAGCTACGTCCCTTCTTCTTCTTCGTCCAGATACATGGATAATGCGGCGGATATTATTGCTGTCTTCTCAGAAGATGTCGCAGAAATAGCCCTCGAATTAACAAATATAGTCGCAAATTCTCTCAGATTGCTGATATTGGCTTCCAGTATCTTCTCCACATCTTCGAGAATCTTGTGTTCTTCAATGAAATCCGTACTAAGGTCGCCATTCCGGAAGAACTCATTATTTATGACCGCTTTATGGAATGGAATGTTTGTTTTTACACCTATAATTATATACTCATAAAGAGCTCTATTCAGTCTGTTTATCGCTTCTTCTCTATCTCTTCCCCATACTATGAGTTTGGAGACCATTGAATCATAAAATGGTGGAATATCATATCCCATATTAATTCCACTGTCTACTCTTATTCCTATACCTCCTGGGGAGCGATAAAAATCTATCTTTCCTAAAGAAGGCATAAATTTCAGTGGATCTTCGGCGTTTATTCTACATTCGATGGCCCATCCATTAATACCAATATCCTCCTGGCGATAACTCATCCTCTCACCGGAGGCTATCTTCAACTGCTCCTTTACAATATCGACACCCGTTATCATTTCTGTCACAGTATGCTCCACCTGCAACCTTGAGTTCACCTCTAGGAAGTAGAAGTTATCATCCGCGAATATGAACTCAAAAGTGCCAGCGTTTGTATAACCTGCTGCTCTTGCCGCTTTAACTACGAGACTGCCCATCTCCCCTCTCATCTCTTCGGTCATTATGGATGATGGCGCCTCTTCGATCAGCTTCTGATGTCTCCTCTGTATCGAACACTCCCTCTCCCCTAGGTGAATAACATTTCCCTTGGTATCTGCAAGTAACTGAAATTCTATGTGACGAGGTTTCTCTATGTATCTCTCGAGGAATACTGATGCGTTCCCTGATGTGGATTTTGCGATAGCTTTGCTGTATTCTATTGCTTCAGAAAGCTCTCCTTTGTTGTAGGCCGTACGCATACCTTTTCCGCCGCCTCCTGTGCAAGGTTTTATCAAAACCGGAAATCCGATATACTCGACCGCTTCATACGCCTCATCAATATTCTCGATCGTATCCTTGGTTCCGGGTACAGTGGGAATGCCAACTTTCTTCATCAAATTCCGGCAGGTGACTTTGTTTCCCGTTTTAAGTATTGCCTCACTTGTCGGCCCTATGAACTGGATCCCACTCTCTTCGCATGCAAGAGCAAAATTTGCATTCTCAGCCAGAAATCCGTATCCTGGGTGTATCCCATCGGCCTTTGCCTTTTCTGCAATGGTGAGTATCTTGTCAATATCCAGATAACTCTGACTCGCCGGTGGTGGACCTATACAGTAAGCTTCGTCAGCATATTTGGCGAATAAGGCGTTCTTGTCAGCTTCCGAGTAGATGGCTACACTCTTTATACCACACTCCCTACACGCACGCATTATTCTTACTGCTATCTCTCCTCTGTTTGCAATCAGAATCTTGTTGAACATCTCAATACCCACCTAACTTCAACTTAATATATGTAAAAAGTTTCCTTCTATTTCATAGTACCTATGTACTCCGTTTACAACAGCAAAATATATACCCTACAAATTTCTTAATCTATAAGGATAAATAATGAGTCTCATATACCCAGGATCAGATAAAGTGGCCGAACGCCGTAGGTTCATACTCAATCCAAAGAGTGAATTTCAGAAGCTAAGAGAGATATCGGATGAGGACATAGTCCTTCTTCTGGGGCACAGGTCCCCTGGAGAGAAATATAAATCCGTTCATCCTCCATTGGATGAGATGAATCTCCCGGAAGATCCGATAAAAGATATGATAGAGCCTTCAATGGGTGCAAAGGAAGGAGACAGGTTCGGATTCCTTCAAATCACGGATTCGATGTACTTTTCACCACTAGTCCCTTGGTTCAGGGGGCGTATGTATCACTCCAGATATCCCGGTATCGACACCCTCGTATATTCAGGCCGTGAGCTGATGGAAGCAAGAGAAAGGGAACTTGAGAAGTATTCGAAGGAAGTGATAGAAACGGAGCTTTTCGATCCTGCCAGGACTGCAATCAGAGGAATAACAGTTCATGGTTCCTCTCTAAGGCTTGATGAGAATGGGCTTATGTTCGATGGTAGAAGAAGGTATGTCTATGACAAGGAGAACGATCAGGTCGTATATGTGAAGAACCAGCGTGTAATTCCGCTAGATAAACCGATTCCGGTCGGCCCTCCAATAGACGAAAAGACCTTGATCGAGAAGAGCATCATATACAGGCCGGAGACTGTCAGTTACCGTAACACGAAGGAGATATGGGAAGTCACAGGTAACGTACTGGAACAGAACGTAATTGGTGGATTCAACCCCGAGCGAAAGATGGAAGAGTAATCAATTAGAGGGTTTTCACCCCATCATCTCGTTCATCTCTTTTACCACTTCAAACATCGTACCGTGCCATAACAGTCCTTCGTTAAGGTTCTGTATCGCCCTCTTCTTTGAATAATCGTCTTCTATGAATGTTATCCCTTCGTAGGTTACATTCTTTAACACCAGGCCGTATGCCGGAGCCGGTTCTATACCCTCCCTATATTCATTCGGATCTAACATTCTGGCAAGCCATCTCTCATCACCTGCACCGGATCCGATCATGCTCAGAGCCATAGCAACTTTGCGCACCATGGATCTTGCAAAGCTGTCAGCAACTACGTCCAGAAATAAAAAATCCCCATTTACACGCACTTCAACACTCTCGACTGTCCTCACAGTACTCTTTCCTTCGTTTATCGAGAAGTTGGCAAAGTCGTGTGTGCCTACCATAAGGCGCGATGCGCTTCGAATCTTCTGAAGATTCAACTTACCTCGGTGGAAGTAGTACCTGTACTCTCTTCTTATCGCATTCCTACGGGGGTCAAAATCTTTTGGAACCTCGGCTCTCGCCCAGATCCATATACTGTCGGGCAGTTCACTATTTATTATTCTGGGCGTTGTAAGTTCGGGTTTATCAGAATCAAATGTGATTACCTGATTTATTGCATGTACTCCACTGTCGGTTCTTCCCGCTGCCGAATAGCGTGCACTCTTAGGATCGTTGAATATTCCCAGCCCGATAAGTGCTTTGAAGAGTTCACCTTCAACAGTTTGCATATCTGGCTGTACCTGAAAACCGTGATAATCCGTCCCCAAATACATAAGTTTGAATGCGAACCTCAATTGAATCACTCCAAATATTCAGTAGGATCCTCTATACCTGCCTCTAAGAACCCGCGCTTTCTGTGCATGCAAGCCTCGCACTTACCACAGTGTTTATCATAATCTAAGTAGCAGGACCAGGTAAGATCCATCGGTGCTTTTACTTCCACTCCCTTTCGGGCGATATCACGTTTGTACATCCCTACCAGCGGAGCCTTCACCTTCGGGGGTTTTGTGAACGATGCCACAGCATTCAAAAGCGTTGCATTGAACTTATCAACAAACTCCTCCGTGTTGTCAGGGTATGACTCTGCCTCTTCAGCATTAAATCCAACGAACAATGAATCGGCTTTGATTATTTCTGCGTAAGAGGAGGCCAAACTCAGAAAGACCAGATTGCGACAGGGAACCCATGTTGACGGAGTCTCACCTTGTGGTATCTTCCCTCCCACAGGTACAGGAATAGAGAAATCGGTTAGCGATGATCCACCAAGCTCCTTTAAAAAGTCCAGACTTATCAACTTAACTTCCTTTGCACCCAGATACGAGGCGATACGACTGGTAGCTTCAACCTCTCTTTTCTCGGCCCGATGTCCATAGTTGAGATGTATCATATACAGGTCATAACCATCCCCCTTTGCTATGGTTGCGCTGACGGTGGAGTCAAGACCACCGGAGCATACACATATGGCCTTCGGTCTATCACTCATTCAATCATCACCCATTTATCTTTCCCTTCCCATAGCTTAATCGACTGAAGTCTGATAGGCAGTTCTTTTGATTGCAACTCCTTGAAAAGCTCTTCTTTTATGTAGGTCACGATCATCTCACACGTCGGATAATCAATAATCTCATTGAGGTATCTGTGATCAAGTTTAGTTAGAAACTCTTCGAGTATCGCTTTCAGCTCTATGTAATCTATCACAAAGTTGGTCTCTTCATCTACCTCTCCTTCTACTATCACTTCTACTTTGTAAGTGTGCCCGTGTACATTTTTACATTTACCTTCGTATCCAGGCAGGCTGTGTGCTGCATCAAAATGAGTTATTATTCCAAGTTTCATCCTATTCACTCTGTATACGTATAATTATAGAGGCCGGATTATAGTTTATATAAATATCTAATAAAGCTTGCTGGTCTCAAGTATTGGTCTTTTTTAGGATACTATTATCATAGGCTATGAAGTATTAATTCGGTTACTATGAACATGGTCTTCATATATATGCTCAGATGATACCTCTTGATATCAACGTCAACAAACGCTAATAAATCAAAAAAACTTGATAAACATGGCAATCCTAGCACCTCAATATATTGATTTGGAAACCAAAAGCATCGAAGAAGATGATGAAATACATATTATCTCATCTTCCCAAGTAAAAACTTTTAACCTGTTAGAGCTGACAAAATTCAAAAAAACTGCATATACGGATCGTGTTCTCTTTTTACCACATTGTTTAAGGAGAATTCCTGAATGTAAAGGAGAATACATCAAATCTGGTTTTAATTGTCTTTCATGCAACGATGAATGCCCCATTTCTGAATTAAAAAGTTTTGCAGAGGATCTCGGTTATACCACACTCGTGGTCCCGGGCGGGAGCATGATCAAAAAGTTTTTGGAGGAGAATAGGCCTTCTGGTGTAGTTGGTGTTGCATGTTTCGATGAACTCATGCAGGGAATGACCCTTGTACGTCATCTCAACCCAAAATCTGCTATTCAGATGGTTCTATTGTCTAAAGACGGATGCACGCTTACGGAAGTGGATACCGAAAGTGTAAAAAAGGTCTTATTAGCTCGATTATAAATTATTGAAGAAGATGCGAAAGTTTTATCTCTCTTATTTCCTTTCTTTGCACGAAGAACAATTGGTGAAATATATGGGAGAGAATAGAAACAATCAGTTTTATTTATATCTTTTTCTGACTTGCGCCTACGCTCTCATGATCTTCTCTCTATCATCCAGATCATCGATATCACAGCCATTTGATATCATGAGTATTGAATTCGTTCAAAGGCTGGTGCACATCGTCGAGCGTCAGGGTATAGAGTTCATCTTATACCCCCTGTATCTCGTCTATCTCTTTGCGGACAAATTTGCGCACATGATTCTGTACGCTGGTTTAGGCGCCTTGATATATCTCACATTGATTAAATCTAAAATAAAAACCAATATTCCATTTATTGTAATCATGTTAGGGACCTTCTATGGAATTACAGATGAGATACATCAGTCATTTGTAATTGGAAGAACTGCAAGCGGTTATGATTTAATTGCAGATATTTTAGGCATCTTTTTTGCACTGGCCATCTTCCAATTTTATAAACAAACTCTGGCTCCTCTCAGTGACCTATAGCAATGTAGATAAATCCACGGGACTCAAGTTCAGCTGAATCAAGGGCGTCCCTTCCATCAACAACTAACTTGTTACGCATTCTTTTGCCCACATCCTCCCAGTCTATCTGCTTAAACTCCTCGTGATCCGACGCTACTATTATCGCATCTATATCACTTGCATCATCTATCGGATTATTCACTGCACCATACTCTTCGACCTCTTCAAGTAGCAGTGGGTCCCATGCTGACACGTTTGCGCCCCTGTCATTCAGTATCCTAATTATTGAGATCGCCGGACTACACCTTGTCTCTTTCACTCCGCCTCGGTAAGTTACACCCAAAACAAGAACGTTTGATCCATTCAAATCTCTTTTAGAATCTTTCAGTTCCCTTTCTGCCAGATCAACAGTATGTTCTGCCATTTTGTCGTTTATCTCTCTTGAGATCTTCAGGAGGCTTGTATCAGATTTGACTATCTTCGTGATGAAGTAGGGGTAGACAGGTATGCAGTGCCCCCCAACGCCGCATCCTGGCATATGAAGATTTGAATAGGGCTGGGTATTTGCAACTTTAAAAGTCTCTATCGCATCAATTCCGATCTCCCCACATATGATCGCAAGTTGATTTGAGAGTGCTATGTTGACATCTCTGTACACGCCTTCAAATACCTTTACGGCCTCTGCTGTTGTTGCATCAGATACTTCAATCACTCCATTATCATTTATGACGGAATAAATGGCTTCTGCTGTTTTCGTACTTTTACCATCGATGCCACCAACAACCTTGGGATAGGCACCTTTAATATCTTGAATAGCCCTTCCTGACGAAGTCCTTTCAGGGCAGTGAGCAAGCCCAAAATCACCGATCTTAAGTCCCGATCTTTCCAATATTGGGAGGACAATATCTTCTGTTGTTCTCGGTGGAAGCGTGCTCTCTGTTATCACAAAATCACCAGGTTCAAGTCCTTCTGACATCTTCTCGCAGACTGAAGTTAAAAGCGAGAGATCAGCCTTATTCTCCTCATCAAGAAATGTAGGAACTATCGCTATCATAACATCCGAAATCTTTGCTGCATGAATGAGATCAGTTGTTGCAGAGAGCCTCCCAAGCGACACATTTTCTTTAACAAGCTCGCTTAGCCCTGGTTCTTCCAAAACATGGTTTATGCCCTTGTTAATACCATCGACGACATCTTCATTGATGTCCACACCGATTACAGTTGCTCCTCTGTCAGCAAAGACCGCAGCGATCGGTAGTCCCATCTTACCAAGGCCGTAAACTGCAACGGTTATATCTCCACTTCTGAGTGCAGAGATTATCTTATCAGGTTCCCCCCCATAGACCTTCATGTTAACTACTACTCTTATTGAACTCTTTAGTATTAAAGGTCTCTACAAAAAAATAGGAATTAATAGATGATCACAGGATGAACCATATGATCAACTAACTTGCTAGCCTACGATAATGATATCGTAGACGAGTTCTTGTATGACTTAAGTGCAGCCATTGCTACAGAGAGCACATATTTTCCATTATCCCCTGATGATGGTGAATGGTGTCCATTACCCGCCACGTGGATGAAATGCTCAAGCTCTTTTCTGAGTGGCTCTCCTTTTTCCACTTCGACGACTTCGACATGCCCTCCTTCATAGTGAAGCTCAAGTGACTGTTCTATGTAGTCGAGATATGCCACACCATCAAGCCCCATAACTGTCAATGTTCTGACTTTGTGAGGGGTCAGCCAGTTGGTTTCGATCAGACCGGAACA
>Ga0209345_10005100_pt1 | contig 12363 bp, 7 predicted proteins | sample Cruoilmetagenom7_FD_187294 | JGI IMG/M metagenome (GOLD analysis project Ga0209345, IMG submission 187294) | Oil polluted marine microbial communities from Coal Oil Point, Santa Barbara, California, USA - Sample 7 (SPAdes) (version 2) | ecosystem: Environmental > Aquatic > Marine > Oil seeps ...
TGTTTTGCCGCCTATTACTATCCCTACAGTAAAATACGGAGACAAAATACCTCCAGGGACCAAAAATATTTTAATAAATAAGGGAGTAAATGGTATCTTAGAATATATTAAAAAGAGTAAAGAGGTTCTTTTTACTTCTACAACTTTCAGAGATGCCCATCAATCATTACTTGCCACAAGATTAAGAACAATAGATATGCTCAACATAGCTGAAGCCTATGCACATCATATGCCTGAACTGTTTTCCATGGAAATGTGGGGGGGTGCAACATTTGACGTGTCTTACAGATTTTTAAAAGAATCCCCATGGGAACGATTGAGCCTTTTAAGAAAAAAAATTCCTAATATTCTATTCCAGATGCTGCTAAGAGCTTCTAATGCAGTTGGATATACGAATTACCCTGATAATGTTGTCAAAGAGTTTATCAGATTATCATGTAAAAATGGAATCGACATATTTCGTATATTCGACTGTTTTAACTGGGTTGAACAAATGAAACCTGCTATAGATGAAGTTAAAAAACAAGGTAAGGTGTGTGAAGCAGTTTTATGTTATACAGGAGATATAACAAACAGCTCAAGAAATAAATATGATTTAAAATATTACATAAACTTATCCAAAGAATTGGTTAAAGCAGGATCAGATATCATAGGGATAAAGGATATGGCTGGCATTTGCAAACCTTATGCCGCCAAAATGCTAGTTAAACATATTAAGGAAGAAACCGGCATGCCTATCCATTTTCACACACACTCAACAAGTGGAAATGCAGAAGCGTCCGTATTGCTGGCTATAGAAGCAGGAGCAGATATAGTAGACGTAGCTTCCAGTTCTATGAGTGGTCTTACAAGCCAGCCAAGCCTTAATTCTATATTAGCCGCAATAGAATCAACAGAAAGTTCTTCTTCAATAGATTCTGTCTGGGCACAAAATATATCTGATTATTTTGAGAAAATTAGAAGATATTATTTCCCCTTTGAAAGTGGATTAAAATCATCGACCGCTGAAGTTTATAAGCATGAAATACCAGGGGGCCAATATTCAAATCTGATAATGCAGGTTGAAGCTACAAATTTATTGGATAAATGGGATCAAATTAAAAACATGTACGCTAGTGTGAATGAAGCACTGGGAGATATTATTAAAGTAACGCCATCATCAAAAGTCGTAGGTGATATGGCTCTGTTTCTTGTAAGAAACAATTTAACAATTGAAGACCTGTATAAAAAGGGTAAAACCTTGTCCTATCCCGATTCTGTCGTAAGTTTTTTCAAAGGAATGCTAGGGCAGCCTTATGGAGGTTTCCCAGAAAAACTGCAAAATATTATTTTAAAAAATGAGCAGCATTTAACAGATAGACCAGGCAAATTTCTAAAAAATTATGATTTTAAATCTGCAAAAAAAAATCTGGAAAAAGAATTTGGCAAAGCCTTTTCAGAAGAAGAAGTTATATCTTATGCCTTATACCCATCTGTATTCAAAGACTATACCATCTTTACAGATATTTTTGGAGACGCTTCAATCTTTTGTACAAAATCATTTTTTTACCCATTGAAGAGGGAAGAAGAAATATCCGTTGATATTGAAGAAGGTAAAACCCTTATTATAAAATATTTAGGCTATAGTGAAGCGAATGCAAAAGGTTATAGAAAAGGTTATTTTGAACTAAATGGCCAACCTAGAAGTGTTCAAGTCAAAGATAATAAATTCAGCGAAATCATAAAATCTAATATTAAAGGAGACCTTTCCGATCCAAAAGATATATGTGCTACTATGCCAGGAAAAATAGAGAGCATACTTGTAAAAAAAGGGGATAAAATTAAAAAAGGTGATCTGTTGGTGGTAAATGAAGCCATGAAAATTGAAACAAAAATCACTTCCAGCATTGAAGGATCGGTACAGGAGATATATCTGAGCGAAGGGGATAATATAGAAAATGGCGATCTGATTATAAAATTAAAATAACATCTATTATCCTGACAAAAACGTCAGACGCTGTGTACTCTTGGCTTATGCACTAGCCATAACTGATAGAATTTTACTGAGGCGCGTCATAAAAGACAAATGTATTTTGCTTTGCTTTTACAAAAATTTCTTTTAGCATGATAGAAAGATATAATGTTTGAGTAATAATCAAATTGTTTTGGAGGCAGTTTAATGAAAACGATAAATTTACTTCTTGTTGTTTTATTGCTGGCAGCAGGAATTAACAGCCCCATTTTTGCTGAGATTTCTAATGTCAATATCTATAATAAAAGGATCCCAACAAAATCTGCCGAGATAGATGCTTCACTTTATCTTACCGTATATGAACCAGCAGATAACGCAATACATCCTGCAATAGTAATGTGTCCTGGCATTTGGGAATATGGGGATACCTGGAACCTATATTTTCCACCCTTTACACCTGAGTTTATTGCAAGTCAAGGCTTCGTGGCAGTGGTTTGGGACCCAAGGGGGTCATTTATGGCAAACCCAAGCGGTGTACCTTTTATGAGTCTTGATCCAAAAAATTATGGCATTGGAAGAAGTTATCCTTCTGTACCTCCATCTATTATTGTGTTAAATAAAACACTCATAAATGATCTCTATGATGTTATAACATTTGCAAATAATATGGATAATGTTATTGCAAATAAAATAACGCTTATGGGGTTTTCACATGGCGCGACGTACCCCATTATAGAAAAATCTGTTAAAAAGGATAAGAGAGTTTCGACAATTGTTTCTATTGAACCAATTGGAGATGAATCGTCTATGGTTGATCTATTGATTGGCAACGTACCTATTATTGGAGATACATTGGTAAATTTATCTTCATCAATACCTGAAAATGTATATGATATCCTATGGGAGTTATTAGAAAATAGTCCCTTACAAATAATGGGGCTTGCTACAAAATATATAAATGATATTGACTGCCCTTTGGTAGTTGTGCAGAGTGAACAATACCACGCTGCTGTCTCTGCAACTATCTTTGGAGGGCGAGCAACCTCTCCAGGAGTTTCCTTGTATAACGCAGCTACAAATGTACCATACAAACTGTTAAATAGAAATGCTGAAAATGCCGCTGCTAATGAATTAATAGATTTTTTTCCTTCACCAATATGGAATGATGGAGAACTTTTATGTGATTATTTTATTAATTATGTAAAACCAGTTATTCTACAATATTCTGGTAATTATTGAATATTTATTATCCCATAAAAAGATTAAAAGATTTTGATAAAGACCTTAGCTTTAAACGAAGCAGTCCCAAATTGCGCTATATGTGGTAAATGCGTAAAAAAATGTCCTTGAAATTATAAATATTATTTGGAGGTAAAGAATGGAAAATCTATTACCAGTAATTGAAAAATGGACAAGCATTAGAAAATATAAAGATAAAGTTATCCCTGATGATGTGTTAAAAAAAATACTGGAAGCTGCAAGAAGAGCTCCGAGTTGGGCAAATACGCAGCCATGGCATTTTATAGTTGTAAGGGACAAAGCCAAAAAGAAAGGTTTGAAAGAACTTGCAATTGGTCAAAAATTTTTGGAACAAGCTGATACAATCGTTATCTGCTGTGGTGATTTTTCTGCATGGCAAAGGGATAAAAGGAAAAAGGAGATAATCCCCCTCTGGGAAATTTTGGGCAGGAAAACAGATGAGTCGGCCATAAATAATTATCTGGACAATCCAGTGATAAATCCTGCTCTTAGAGGGGAAAAATTCTTACTTGCCAGACAATATGAACAATTATCTTTTGCAATATCTTATATGATATTACAAGCTAAGCATGAAAATATTGGCAGTTGTATCATCGGAGGTTTTTATAATAATGCAACAGGGGGTAATCTAGAACTGTATAAAGAGATATCAAAAGAATTAAATCTGCCTGAACATCTTTTGATACTCACAATGGTAACATTAGGGTATCCTTCAGAAAATCCAAAACCCAGACCCAGAAAGTCTTTTGAAAATATTGTATCTTATGAATATTATGGTTCGGGGAATAAATAATCTTAAAAATAGGGAAGAGTTACAGAATATGCAAGATTTAAGAGCATTTAGTTACGAAGAAATGCAAAAACTCATCATCAGTTTAGGGGAAAAATCATATAGAGCTAAGCAGATTTATACGTGGGTATCAAAAGGAGTCAGTAAGATTGACGATATTACAAACCTTTCAAAACATCTAAGGGAAAAACTAAACAATATAGTTTTCCTTGATAATGTAAAGATCATTGAACGTTTGGAATCAAATGATCAAACAATTAAATTTCTAAATAAACTTAATGGTCAAAATATTGTTGAATCTGTATTTATGTCATATAAATATGGCAATAGCATCTGTATTTCAACTCAAGCAGGTTGTAAAATGAAATGTTCTTTTTGCGCATCCGCTATTAATGGTTTCGATAGAAATTTAACTTCCGGTGAAATGATGGGGCAAATTTATGAAGCTCAAAATATCACAGGCAAACGTATTAACAACGTTGTGTTAATGGGAAGCGGGGAACCACTAGATAATTTTGAAGAAACATTAAAATTTATCAGGTTAGTAAATGAAAAAGGTGGTTTAAATATTTCTCAGCGCAATATAACACTTTCAACATGCGGAATAATACCAAAAATTTATAAACTTGCTGACGAATATCTCAAGATTACGCTTGCCATCTCCCTTCATAATCCTTTCGAAGGAGAAAGAGAGAGGATCATGCCGGTTACCAGAAAATATCCTCTGGATGAATTATTCAAAGCTGTGGACTATTATATTGAAAAAACTAGGCGAAGGGTTACCTTTGAATACGCATTGATAAAAGAGACTAATGATAGTACGGCTCATGCTGAAAAATTGGGCGAGAAACTTAAAGGAAAATTGGTTCACGTTAATCTTATCCCAATGAATGAAGTAATAGAAAATAATTATTGCCCTTCTGACAGTAAAAGAATTAATGATTTCAAACGCCTTCTTATATATAGATATAAAATCAATACAACCATTCGAAAAGAACTAGGTTCTGATATCAATGCTGCCTGTGGCCAATTAAGAAACAAGCATATCAAAACAGCGCGCGCCTGATATTTGTAAAGACCTTTTGCGGGGTAGATATTTTATAGAAACTATACAAATTATTTAGAATGACTTTTGTATTATAAAAAGCAGATATTACTTTATAATGTTGATAATATATTCAATATAAAAAGTCGTTTAAAAGTATTCTACGTTCATATAAGAACTCTTGCGCAATAAAAAAAGCTCCAATCTATTGCTATAATTAAATAACTATTATACATTGAATAAAATTTGTAGGTTTTTGTTCCTTCTATTGCAGCATTGAAAACATAAATAATTTCTTGACAAACGTAGTTTTATTTTGCATATGTAGAAGTTAGAAGTATGATATAACAATATCAAATCAACATTTAAACAAAGGAGAATATTTTATGAAAAAGCTTTTTATGATTGTACTGCCTATTTTGTTACTATTGGGTTTTTCTTCACTCGGTCAGGCCAATAAGGTTTCTGGAACATATGACAACCACATTAAAGGAATATTGCAAGAGCAAGGGTTACCAAACCCATATGTGGATGTAAATGTAGAAATCAATATTCCGGAACAACAGACAATGTCCGGTGAAATAATCCCCGCTGTAACACTTTATGGAGTTCTTTTAAGACCTTATACAGGAGATAGAAAACTGCCTACAATTGTCACTGCTATAGCATATAGGAGAGAATTTATGGCTCCACTGCTTGATGTGCCATTTGCATTGAATGGCTACAATGTTTTAGCATTCGATTTGCGTGGAACAGGTTCATCTGGGGATATATGGCATATGCTTGGTCTGGAAGAACACTATGATCTTAAATATATAATAGACGAATGGATACCATCGCAAAAATGGTCAGATGGCAAAATTGGTATGTATGGACCATCTTACATGGGTATAACGCAATATTTTGCTTCCGGTCTCATTGATAGAGATGCAAATGGAGAACCCACCCATTTAAAAGCTATATTTCCTGTTGTAGCTATGGATAATGCCTATAAAAGTGTTGTTGTGCAAGGTGGTACTTTTGACATGGAATTTATGGTTGCATGGATAGCACTCACAGATGGACTGGCAGTTCTACCACCTTACATGGGTGATCATAACCTTCTCCCTGATTTATTATCTCCAGACGTGGCTAATACAATGGTTGAACATATAGGAGCTCTACCTGTAACATATGGAAATATATTGACGCATGAAAAAGAAATGGAAGGAGAATTCTATCACAAAAAGTCCCCGATGATCTACTGGCCTGTAAAACCAGCAGACGGATGGGGTTTTCCTGAAGGGGATAACGTGCTCCCTTCTAAACTTCCTGCCTTTTTAGTAGGCGGATGGTTTGATCTATTTACTCAAGGGGTGCTTAACAACTATCAATATGGCCTAAGCAAACATGCTCAGGAAGACAAAAGATTAATTATGGGTCCCTGGTACCATCTGGATGGCGCTTCAGGTCTTGGGGTTATGCCTATGGTCCCTATGTCGCCATTTACCAATAGCCTTGCAGTAAGATGGTTTGACTGGAAGATAAGAGGTGTAGAAGATCCCTTTATGGAGGACTTCCCTGTTTATTTTTATGTGATGGGTGAAGATAAATGGCGTGCAGAAAAATCCTGGCCGCTTCCCGCAAGCAGAGTTGATAAAACTTCACTATATCTTTCTAAATCGAAGGCATCAAAAATACCTGAAGACTGGTTTTCAAATGATAATGAAGCAAATAACTATGCGCTCTCCTATAACCAAGGCGAAATTGATTATAGCCTGATAGATCCTGTTTTAGAACATGATCCCGACGTATTACATGGGATACTTTCCCGTTCGTCTCAGAGGTGGGTTATGGGCGGTGTAGGATATCTTACTCAAATGTTTAAATTGATGTTTGGGCTTGATATTGATCATCTTTTGCCCTGGGAGGATGAAAGATCTGATGAGGTTGGAGTATTAACCTTTACTACGGAGACTCTACAGGATGATTTTGAGATAGTTGGTCCACTAACACTCTCATTTTGGGCCAAAACAACTTTTAATGAGTTACAATATGAAGATAAGGAATATTTAGATAGATTAGTTGACGGCTTAGGACTTTATATAGATTATTTCAAATCTGGCAATGACCTTCAGTCAAGTATATCAGACAGAAAAGAGGTTCAGTGGATTGCTGAACTAAATGATGTATTCCCCAATGGACGCGCTAAAAATATCACTTCCGGTTGGTTATCCGCTTCACATAGACAATATGACCCCAATGAATCTGCTAAGGTTAGTGAACACAAGGTTGATCCAGCTTACACACCTTTTGATACATTTTACAGACTAGATGGTATGGAGTACAAACTTATTAAAGAAGGAGATCTTTATCAGTATGTTGTAGAACTATGGCCTACAGATAATATATTTAAGGCTGGACACAGGGTTCGCGTAAGTATCTCTAATTCAGATTTCCCGCATATGCCCGCCATCAATGTTCCCTCTTTAAATACAATTGTTATTGATGAAAATCATCCAGCCCTTTTGACATTTGACAAGGCTAACAAAGAAGATGAAGGCATTACCTGGAGATGGATTGATGATATAAATGTGGCATTATCACGAAATGCCAATGTACTTGAAAATATAATGGATATCCAAACTCCTAAGCTGGCTGAATTTACAAATATGGCAGCTACATCTTTAAAAATAATACCTTTAGCTGAAAGCAGCTGGGTGAATGGTTTTGGTCCTTATCTCTCAAAAACCTATCCGGCATTAATGGGATCTACAATGAGACCTTTGCTCAGATTAATCTTTCCAGCTACTAATTTTCTTATGGATTATATAGATGTTACGGTTGAATCCTTAAAGTAGTTTATTTTCAGTAATTATAATTTTGGGGCAATAGCCTATTTTACTGGCTATTGCCCTAAAATAAATATAGCTATAAACACATTGCATAAGTTTAGAAAATTAGATATCCGATATCAATAGTTAGTACATTTCTATTGTGTCTGTGATATTTTTCCCCAAGGAATAAATCCCTCGCCCAAAGCTTGCCTCCCTTCTCCAATAACTACGAAAGCTTTTGGGTCAGTTTTTGCAATAACCTGTTTAAACATATTAGCTTGGGATCTATATATAGCACAATATATCATATGATGCTTTTTCCCGGTATAAGCGCCTACTATTTCCCAGCGACTCACCCCTTTGTTCAACATCTTCATAAGTATTTGAGTAATTTCATCCGGCTTATCGGTTATAACAGTTCCAATTCTGATAACACTGGGGCCTTCGAAAACGTAGTCTGTTGCTAAACCTATTAAGAATATTGTTAAAAAAGCATGCAATGCGATATTCCACCCAAAAACAAATGCTGCAAATAATATTACAAATCCATCGCTAAAAAGATAACACTGGCTCATAGGGATGCCAAATTTTTTATAAATAAGCTTGCCAATTATATTTGTCCCTCCAAGTGTTCCCCCTGCCCTAAATATAATACCTCCACCAACACCACCGATAAGACCTGCATATATAGCGCTGAGCAGCATATCATCAGTTATTGGATGCCCCTTTAGAATAGGCAAAAAAAAGTTGATACATATATCTGTGGCAACAGAAAATATTATAACAGAAATAACGGTAGAAAAAACAAAATACCATCTTCCAAGTTTATAAAAACCTATAATCAAAAGAGGAATATTTAATAGTAAAATTGTTATTCCTATAGGCAGTCCACTAAAATGATTAACTATGATACCAATGCCGCTTACTCCTCCTGCGGCAAGAGTAAATGGGACTTGAAATAAACTAAAACCAACTGCGGCTATTACGGAACCCAAAATAATGAGAATTAAGCGATTGGCGATTGATAATATATCATAGTGTTTTTTTAAATTCCTTAAAAAATTCTGTATTCTTTTTCCCATTTCACCCTACACATGTTTTATATTAGTACAATCAAAAATAATAAACAAAAAATTACTTGTATGATATTTCATTATTATTGATATTTTATTCTCTTCCTGAAATTATAAAAAAATATAAATCAACAGTTGATAGAACAAACAGCAAGACCGCCTTTTGCAGTTTCTTTATATTTTTTCTGCATATCCTTACCTGTTTTCAGCATAGCCATTACAACCTCATCAAAGCCTATCTTTTGTTTATGGTAATCACCATAAGATGCTAGTAAATACGCATTATACGCCTTGACTGCTCCAACAGCATTGCGTTCTATACAGGGGATCTGAACATATCCCCTAATAGGATCACATGTTAAACCAAGATGATGTTCAAGAGCAACCTCAGCTGCATTCTCTATTATTTCTATATTTTTACCAAAGGCTTCTGATAACAATGCCGCCCCCATTGATGAAGCTACACCAACCTCCCCCTGGCAACCTACCTCAGCACCTGATATACTTGCATTGTGTTTAGCAATCATACCGATAGCAGCCGCAACTATCAAACCATGTTTAATCTTACCTATATCAACAAAAAGGTTATGCCTTAGTAAGTATATCAAAGCTGGAATTATACCACATGCCCCAGATGTAGGGGCTGTTACAACCATGTGTCCATCTGCATTTTCTTCTGATACAGCAATAGCATAAGAATTTAAGCATATAAGAAATCTATCCGGTTCATCTTTTATTTTTTTTGTATGTAAATAGAAGTCATATGCCTTTCTTCTAAGTTTTATTGGACCAGGCAAAACCCCCTTTGCTTCCAAACCAGCAACAACGGCCTTTTCCATAACATTTAAAATATTTTCAAGTTTTTTATCAATCTCTCTTTCTGATAACCCAGACAGAGCAATTTCATTACTCAACATTATATCTTTTATAGATAATTTATTTTTTATAACAAGATCTTTTAACTCATTCATATTGCTATATTCAAATATAGGTTTATACTTCAAAGTTTGCTGGTCTCCTTCCCTTATTATAAAACCTCCCCCAGTCGAATAGTAGATATCCTCAAATAAAATATCAGAGTTAGATTTTAACTGAAATACAAGAGTATTTTGGTAAGGGAAACGGTGCTTTAGATCGCCAAAATGAATATTTCTTTTACTGAATATTAATTTTACTTTACTAGCATTTATAATATAGATATCCTCATTTTTTGAAAAAATGGAGCTTAGAAAATCTATGTCACAAGAAGCTGGAAGATTCCCTAAAAGACCGGCTACAATAGCTTTATCAGTACCATGTCCTTTGCCTGTTGCACTTAGAGATCCATATAAATACACATCAATAGAATTAGCCTTAGATAGCAGGTTTTCAGATAATTTATTTATGCTTTTATAAAAAGAGAGCGCAGCCTTCATAGGGCCAATTGTATGAGAGCTGGATGGGCCAGGCCCTATTTTAAATAAATCAAAGATAGAAGTATTAATGTAGTTCATTCATCACTGTCTTTCTCCACAGAGAACGGTCCCCATGATTGGCAAACGGGCATTACTTCTATTCTATTTATATTAATATGCTCCGGTGAATTAGCCACCCAAAAAACGATGTCTGCAATATCGTCAGCTGTAAGAGGCTTGGTCCCTTCATAAACACTGTTTGCTTGTTCAACATCTCCCTTATAACGAATAATTGAAAATTCAGTTTCAGCGAGACCCGGTTCAATATTTGTAATTCTGATCTTTGTGCCTGACACATCTGCCCTTAAATTTAATGAAAATTGCTTTACAAAAGCTTTGGTAGCTCCATAAACATTCCCCCCAGGGTATGGCCAGTTTCCTGCTACTGAGCCAACATTAATAATATACCCCTTATTTCTTTTCATCATATTAGGCAAAATAAAACGGGTGCAGTACATCAATCCCTTAATATTTGTATCAACCATTATCTCCCAATCTTCTATATCAGATTTATAAGCAGGCTCAAGACCTAAGGCAAGCCCTGCATTGTTAATCAAAAGGTCAATTCCCTTAAATTCTTCAGGCACGTTTAGAATAGCATTATGAACATCTTCCTTTATTCTTATATCAAGGGGCATAATATGAACATTGGTTATCTGTCCAAATTCATCCTGTAGATCTTTTAAACGATCTACTCTTCTGGCTGATAAAAGAAGATCCCAGTTATTTTTTGCAAAAATCGATACACATGCTTTGCCAAAACCTGATGATGCTCCTGTGATAAATACTGTTTTACCCATTTTTACACCCTGAAATTATTCTTATGCAATAATTGATGTAATATACAGTTATTAAATATATACCAGGCAATCGCTAAAATAAAACAAAAAATATATTTTTACGAATCTTTTTAAATGATGTTGATTACCCCCCAAATTGTTATATCTCTTTTACCTACAAATATCATTATGAGGTTTGCCATTTTCGATTAAACCCACCCCGTCAATTGAGCTTAACTTTGACATATAAAGTTCATATGTATTACCCCTCAAAAATAGTCTCTTCTCAGTATATGTTCCTACTTTCTCAACACTTTTTGTGAGAATGAAATCTTTTAACTCCATAGCAGAACATTCCGGATATAGATACGCAGCAACACCAAATACCCCTGTCATAATTGCAGATGCTTGAGACGTACCGGAACCTGTTATATAATGAGGCAAAATGGCTTCTGGATAATCCTGCTGTAAAATTCTATCCCCCGGCATATACACATCAGTGTCTTTGCCATAATTTGAATTAGGACTTTTATTTCCCCGCATATTTACTGATCCCACAGCAATGATATTATCCAGATCATAGCTTGCAGGATAGTTTGGTATAGTTTGCAAATTATAACCTTCATTGCCCGCTGCAGCCATAATTACTATATCTTGATCTCTCATCAATTTTATTATGTCATACTCAGCCTGTATAAATGGAGGTGCTCCAAAGGACATATTCACACCCACAATATTAACGCCTCTCTTTTTCATCTCTAATACATAATCATATGCTTCTAAATATTTATCAATATTATCATAATTACCGCTTGCAGATATCAGAAGAACCTTTATATCCTCCGGCAAAATCCCGGACATATAGATGTCATTGTCTGTTTCAGAAGCTATAATACTATACATTGCAGTTCCATGAGTTTCTTTATATAAATCTATACACTCATCCAAGGTACATTCAGGATGTCCTACATCCACACCTTTGTAATCATCAATATACCCATTATTGTCATCGTCTTTTCCATTATTAGGGATTTCCCCTTCATTTATCCAAACACTATTTTCTAACTCCGGCATATCATAATAAATCCCAATATCTACTATTGCAACCACAGGTTTTTCTTCATAAGGATATTTATAGTTATTCTCCTCGACATATTTACGATAGCCCAAATAACCTATATCAGTGTTGCTGTTT
>Ga0209345_10005101_pt1 | contig 12362 bp, 13 predicted proteins | sample Cruoilmetagenom7_FD_187294 | JGI IMG/M metagenome (GOLD analysis project Ga0209345, IMG submission 187294) | Oil polluted marine microbial communities from Coal Oil Point, Santa Barbara, California, USA - Sample 7 (SPAdes) (version 2) | ecosystem: Environmental > Aquatic > Marine > Oil seeps ...
TATACTGCAAATTTCAAGTTATTGGAACCAAGGAGATGTTGTTACAGTTGATTTGTTACCAGATGAAAATATTTTAGAAGTCATGATATCCAATCAAAGTAAAACCATCAATTTAATACTTAATAATTATTTTACAAAAAAGTTGAGTCAAACACTTTGTCAATTATGGTTTAAATCATTCATTGATAAGCCTATGGCTGAGATATCAAAAGAAAATCGCCAAAAAATCGCTATTCAATTACATCAATGGTCATTCAAACCCAATGGTACAGAAGGTTATCGAACAGCTGAAGTGACAAAAGGAGGAGTTGATACAGATGAAATATCTTCCAAAACTTTTGAGAGTAACCAGGTCAAAGGCTTATATTTTATTGGAGAAGTACTAGACGTTACAGCCCACCTAGGAGGTTATAACTTCCAATGGGCTTGGTCATCTGGTGATGCTGCAGGAAAACATGTATAAACTTTAAGTGCTAGGAAACTAACTTTGTGGTTTAAATGGTTTTCTGGCTTTATCTCTTTGTCTGATTAACCCTTGTTGCGAAGTATTAGCTACTAGTTTACCATCTAATGTAAACACTCTGCCTTGTGCGAAACCTCTGCCTTGACTGGCAACAGGGCTATAGCAATCATATAACAACCAATCATTGACATTTATATCATGGTGGAACCACATGGCATGATCCAAACTTGCAATTTGTAAAGTTGGGTCTAAGTAAGAAACTGGATGTGGAAAAGTAGAAGTAGCCACTAAGTGGAAATCTGAAACAAAAGCCAATAATTGACGGTGCAAAGCTTGATTATCAGGCACGGTTTGTCTAGCTTTAAACCAAATCTGTCTAATAGGTTCGTTTGCATTTAAATCAAATGGGTCAATGTCATCAGCAAATCTAAATTCAAAAGGACCTTGAGTCGTCATTAAACGACGCATTCTTGGTGTTAATGATTCCATTTGTTTGCTGGTTAGTAAGGGTTTCTCATCTAAATCATCAGGTTTCGGTAGATTTGGCGCATCCACTTGGTGTTCATAGCCTTCTTCTTCTATTTGAAATGATGCGGCAAGATTGAGAATAGGACGACCATGTTGAATAACTACAACTCGCCGATTGCTAAAACTGCGACCATCTCTTGCACGATCCACCTGAAATACCACCGGTTTTTTAACATCACCTTCGCGTAAAAAATAAGCATGAAAAGAATGGGCTTGTTTGTTTTCTATTGTTCTATCGGCAGCTGCCAATGCTTGAGATAAAACTTGCCCGCCAAAAATTCTACCAGTTCCTATGTCTAAAGATTGTGCGCGGTATAAATTTTCTTCGAGTTTTTCTAATTCGAAATATTGTAAAAGGTGTTTAACTTGGTTCATAAATTTTTACCGAGTGATCCTGTGTTAATAAGTGTTGTGTGTTTCATGACTTGTTCCCAAGGAAATAATTTGCCCGGATCCATCTTTCTGCGAATATAAATTTCAGGATCATTTTCTGATGCCATTAAACGTGTATCAAGATCTTCATGACCGGTTATATATTTCAAAGAGGGCACCTGTTTTTTTAATTTTTTTATTAGCTTTATTAAGGCATCAATTTGTACCTTTGGGTAATTATCATGCATGATTTGTGCATTGGTTTTATGCCAGTTTGGATATCTTCCTAAGTTGTCGAGTTCAATGCCAATTGAGTTTGAATTTCGATTTCTGACATGGTGAGCAACTCGGTTGTTTTCTACCCATTGATAGACTGATCCATTTTTTTCTATATAATAGTGGCCACTATTGCCAGTACCCGATTGATAATGTATTTTTTCACCGTATTCTCTGGCAGTAGGAATATCAGGTAATTCTGTGCAATGAATCACCAAAAATTCAATACTATTAAGTTCTCTTGATTCGAGTTTATGGTTATAAGGTAATAATGTGTTGAGATTATTTGGCACAATATAATTAGGTTTTAAAAGTTGATTTTAACAAAAATATCGAATTGGGTGTGTTTAATTATTGGTTTCTTGTGTAAATACACGGTTTATTATATTTTTGTCTAAATCTAATTGTTTTTTATTTGCAAAGCTTAATTAAACCAAGTAAAATCCGCCGGCTATGAAACAACTACCAGAGAAAATCGCCCTAGATAAGGCTGTTAATGGACAAAGGCTTTATCAAGGAAGTGCAGAATTAAGCCAAATGACAAGGTTAGTTGACTTGTTATCTAGTACTGATGGAACTGTTGAATTCTCTATTGAGTTTTCACGAGCCAGAGGGTTACTAGGAAAAGCTCGGGTAATTGTTAAAACTGATTTGCCTTTAATGTGTACAATCAGCGCAAAAGAATTTATGTTCCCAGTGGAGATTGATAGCGTTATTGGTTTTATAGATGATCTGGCTTATGAAGATTTGTTAGATGATGATATGGAGCCTTCATGGGTAGAAAATGGCACTGTCAAGCCACTAGAAATAATTGAGGATGAGTTGGTTTTAGCTGTTCCTGATGCGCCTTTTAATGAAAATCACGCCAGTGATAATTCTGAAGAAGTTGCTATAACAACAGATAAAAAACCTAACCCCTTTGATGTGTTAAAGCATTTAAAATAGTTTAAAAATAATTAAAGTTTAATTTGGAGAATATACCATGGCAGTACAAAAAAGCCGTAAAACACCATCGAAAATTGGCATGAGACGTTCTCATGATCATTTGAAAGCACGCACATTATCAACTGATCCAGAAAGCGGTGAAGTTCATATTCGTCACCATGTAACAGCTGAAGGCTATTACAAAGGTCAAAAAGTTGTTGATATGGCTGATGACTTTTTAGAAGATCAAGAGTAATTAAAAATTACCATTAGCCAATAAGGTTAAAGGTTAAATAGTTATACGCGGAGTTTGATTTATCAGGCTCCGTTTTTTTATGGAATTTAAATTCACTTTTTGTGTCTGTATCTAAATAACGGTATAATCAATAATTCTATGGAAAAAAACAATTTACAATTCGTCAATAAAATAACAACAATATCGGTTGACCTAATGGGTGGAGATGATTATCCAGATATTCGACTTGACACTTTATTGTCTGTTTTAAAATCTCAAAACAATATCAAGTTTAGGGTATTTGTTTCTAAAAGTTACCTCAATACAATTTCATCTCGGGTTTCATTATTAGATAAGAACGCGATAGAGTTCATTGCTTGTGGGCGTTCAGTATCTATGGAAGAGTCGGCATTTAGTGTGCTTAGGCAAAAACGCGAATCTAGTTTATCCTTGGCAATTAAAGATGTTGCGATAAAAAAGTCTGATGCTTGTGTTACAGCTGGCAATACGGGAGCAATGGTGGTCCTTGCTAAGCATTGGCTGAACTCACTAAGTGATATTGAAAAGCCTGTTTTAGCAACATTGTTACCTAGTAAATCAAGTCGTTCATTGTTGTTAGATGTTGGTGCGACAATTGATGCAAAGGCTTTTGATTTATACAACTTTGCTAGGCTTGGCGTTGCTTGGCAACAAGCTTTATATGGTATTTCAAACCCTAAAATAGCTTTGCTCAATATTGGTATGGAAGCAAATAAGGGTGATGATACAGTAAAACAAGCTGATGCTATGTTAAAAGAATCAGGGCTAAATTATATTGGTTATTGTGAAGGAACGCATTTGTTTAAAGGTTATGCAGATGTTATTTGTTGTAATGGCTTTGTTGGTAACGTTACACTTAAGTCGTGTGAGGCGATGGCTTCATTTATAAAAAATGAAAGCAGTGATCCCGCAAAAAGTACATTATGGCAGAAAATTAAAAAAGGTATGCGAATTGTTGAGCCAGATAAGTATAATGGAGCGTTATTGCTAGGTTTGGATGGTTTGGTTATTAAGAGTCATGGTAATTGCAATGCCCTGGCTTTTGAAGCGGCTTTGCGCCAAGCCTATTTGATGGGGCAAAAACCAATAATAACAAAAATGACAGAGATACTGGAGAATTCATAAATGACAATCTATTCAAAAATAATTGGTACAGGTAGATATTTACCCGAGAAAGTATTAACTAATGCCGATATGGAGAAGATAGTTGAAACCAATGATCAATGGATTCAAGAAAGAACGGGTATCAAACAAAGGCATGTTGCAGCTGAGGGTCAGTATACTTCTGATTTGTCCTACAATGCTTCTTTAAAAGCACTTGAAGCTGCAGGAATCGATGCATCAGAGTTGGATTTAATAGTTGTTGGAACAACAACCCCGGATTTAATATTTCCTAGTACTGCTTGTATGCTACAAAGTAAATTAGGATGTTTGGGAATTGGTGCATTTGATGTGAATGCGGCATGTAGTAGTTTTATTTATGCATTAAGTGTGGCTGATAAATACATTAAATCAGGCACACATAAAAAAGTTTTGGTAGTTGGTGCGGAAACATTAACAAGAATAATTAATTGGGACGATAGAACGACAGCTGTTTTGTTCGGTGATGGAGCAGGTGCTGTTGTATTGTCGGCCAGTGAAGAGCCGGGTATACTCTCTAGTCATATACATGCAAATGGTGATTATGCTGATTTATTAACAACTAATAAAGGTCCGTCTAGAGGGATGGATGATACAGATACAGGCCCAATAGCTATTATGATGAAAGGCAATGAAGTCTTTAAGGTTGCTGTAAGAACTCTGGGTCGAATTGTAGATGAGACACTCGAATATAATAATATGCAAAAATCTGATATCGATTGGTTAGTTCCTCATCAAGCAAATTTGCGCATCATTTCTGCAACAGCAAAAAAACTAAAAATGGATATGGATCAGGTCGTAGTGACCGTAGATCAAACAGGCAATACTTCAGCGGCTTCAGTACCAATGGCATTAGATGTGGCGGTAAGAGATGGTCGAATAAAACCAGGACAAACTGTGTTGTTAGAAGCGTTTGGCGGTGGTTTTACATGGGGCTCTGCGCTACTTAAATTTTAATTATTATCTATTATTCATAAATATTTAAAGCAACTTGGATAGTAGTTGCGCTTAATAAGAAAATATAAAAGGGGCACTTTAATGAAAAATTTGGCATTTGTATTTCCAGGTCAAGGTTCTCAAGCAGTAGGTATGCTTGATGATTTATATGAGGCTTATCCTCAGATTCAGCATCAGTTTGCTCGTGCAAGTGATGTATTGGAGTTGGATTTATTTGAAATGATAACATCCGACCCTCATAATCAACTTAACTTAACCGAATTTACACAACCGGCTTTATTGACCGCTTCAGTTGCAATATGGAATTTGTGGAAAGAAAAATCTGAACTCCGACCAACTTATATGGCAGGTCATTCTCTTGGAGAGTATTCAGCTTTAGTATGTGCTGAATCTTTGGATTTTGAAGATGCGGTCTTATTAACGCATAAACGTGGTCAATACATGCAAGAAGCAGTTCCAACTGGGACGGGTGCAATGGCAGCCGTTTTAGGATTAACTGATGAACAAGTTATTGAAATATGTAATGACGCTGATGCTACAGGTAATGTATCAGCCGCGAACTTCAATTCTCCAGGTCAGGTGGTTATTTCTGGCTCAAAAGAAGCAGTTGATAAAGCTTCAGAACTTGCAAAAGAAGCTGGTGCAAAAAGAGTTATGCCATTGCCAGTTAGTGTTCCATCACATTGTCAGCTCATGATGCCAGCATCGGAGAAATTAGCTGAAGATTTAGTCACAATTAATTTAAAATCCCCAGAAATTCCAGTTGTTCACAATGTTGATGTCCTAGCGCACATATCCCCAGAAAAAATTAAAAACGCATTAATTGAACAGCTATACAAACCAGTTAACTGGTCTCAAATAAACCAATTTTTTATGGGTAAGAACATTGCTCATATTGTAGAGTGTGGCCCTAACAAAGTTTTGTCAGGCTTAGCTAAACGCACTAATCGCCAATGGAATATTAATAGTTTAAATACAACAAAAGGCTTTGAAAAAGCTTTAACATTAGGTTCTGAAGAATGAATATTACATTAAATAATCAAATAGCACTAGTTACAGGTGCATCTCGAGGCATCGGTGCAGCGATTGCAGAAACGTTAATTGCATCTGGTGCTTTTGTTATTGGCACAGCAACCACAGAAGCAGGCGCGCAAGCTATTTCAGAACGCTTAGGCGGTAAAGGCCGAGGAGTTGTGTTGAATGTTAGTGATGCAGATTCAATTGCAGCTTTGATGGCAGATTTAAAAGCAGCTAAGACTTTGCCCACTATATTAGTGAATAATGCAGGTGTATCAAAAGATAACTTACTGATGCGTTTAAAAGACGATGAATGGGATTGGTTAATGGATACCAATTTAAAGTCTGTTTACCGCATGAGTAAGGCATGTATGCGTCCTATGATGAAAGCACGCAGTGGCAGAATAATAACTATTGGTTCGGTAATCGGTAGTATGGGTAATCCAGGTCAAAGTGTCTATGCCGCAGCTAAAGCAGGTCTTATTGGTTTTAGTAAATCATTAGCTAAAGAAATTGGTTCAAGAAATATCACTGTGAATGTTATAGCTCCAGGATTTATTCAAACAGACATGACTAAAGATATGGATGAAGCAAATAAAGAAGCTATGGCAAGTACCATACCACTAGGGAAATTAGGCGAAGCTCAAGATATTGCTAATGCTGTATTGTTCTTGGCATCAGATATGGGTCAGTACATAACCGGTGAGACCCTGCACGTCAATGGTGGGATGCTAATGAATTAGCATTTATATCACCTCATTAACCCTCAATTTCTGCGTTAAAAATCCTCACTTATACTTATAAGCTCGTATTTTAAGCCTTGAACTTGAGAATTACTGAGGTGATATAAACACTAATTAGGCTAATCAACACGATCTAATTAACACCGCCATTCCTGTGTAGGCAGGAATCTCATCAAGATAACTGTACCATAAACCATGAGTCTACCCAATTACGGAAAAAAATTAATCAAGGATGGGGTTCTTATATGTGAGCCCCGATTATTAAAGGAACACGATTTTTATAAAATTTGGACGCCAGATTTTATGGAGTCTATTGTCTTTTTCAGTGCTACCAAAGATAAATATGTTTCTTCGTTAAATTTCTTTTGGCAATCCATATTTCATCAACGAGAAGTAACTAATCAAATTGAATCTGAGGAAATATTTTCCTCTACTCGCCTATACAAAGTTTCATTGGATGAAGCTAAAGCCAAAATAAATAGTTGTTGTCCGCAATGGTTTGAAAATAATAAAGACTTAATCCCAAAGGCTAAATGGACGCATATGTTATGGAATGATGATAATGATGTGTTTATCTTGTTTGAAGACGAGGAAAAGTATTATGGTTGGAGCTGGGATACTACCTTGTAAATGTTTTGATAGAGAGGTTGTACCCACAAAAAAACCCGATTAAATCGGGTTTTTTTATATTCTTTAAAAAACTAAAAAATCTTAAGCAATAATATTTACATGCTGGCGATTTTTTGGTCCTTTTTTAGCGAATTTAACAACACCATCTTTTAATGCAAAAAGTGTGTGGTCTTTACCCATACCAACATTAACACCAGGATGAACCTTTGTGCCTCGTTGACGGATTAATATGTTTCCTGCTAATACATTCTCGCCGCCATATTTCTTAACGCCGAGGTATTTGGGATTCGAATCGCGGCCATTCTTGGTACTACCCGCTGCTTTCTTATGTGCCATGTCTTAACTCCTATGCTTTAATTTTTTTGATTTTGATTTCAGAATAACTCTGACGGTGACCCATTTGCTTCATGTGGTGCTTACGTCTTTTGAATTTTATAATTCTTACTTTCTTTGAACGTCCGTTGCTCATTACTTCAGCTGAAACTTTAGCTCCTTTTACATGAGGAGTACCAACTGAAATTTTTTCTCCATCTGATGTCATTAAAATATCTGTGAAATCAATTTTAGCGCCTTCGTCTAATCCCAATTTCTCAACACGAAGGACATCACCTTCTTTAACTCTGTACTGTTTGCCGCCAGTAAATATAACTGCATGCATGATTTTTCTCCAAAAATATTTATATTATTTTAAACGCTACGACCAATGTAATCAATGCAGACAAGGTCGTAAGCTAAAGTGTACTATACACAAGGACGGCGATTTTACTGGTTTAGGATAGAGTGGTCAATGTTTATTATAAAATTTTAGGTATAAGTGTTATTAAATCGTATTATTGTATATTAACCATGCGGATAAAAACCTATCATCAGGAGGACAAAAAATTCTTATATCTATGTATTGTCTGTAATCAATGGTTATTCCCTTGATAAAGGCAATAACGCAGAGATAAGGATTTCTTGCTCTTCCTATCTCATTGTATTTAAATTAAAAAGTCTATGATTAATTTACCCTTGGATTGCGTAATCAATATTTGATATAGAATGACTAAACTTTTATGTTGATGCCTTGCCAAGAGCAAATAGCCTTAGACTAATGACTGGTATTTATCCGCAAGGTTATGGTTTAGCGCTGAGCATGAGAATATCAACATGCCAAGCCTCCATGCTGTTTCATTAATGACAGCCAATGAAAATCTATTCTTCATATCATTCAAAACCTTCTTAGTAAAAGTAATTTATCTTTAGCCAATCAACTTAAAATAAGCTAAACTACTTGGTTTTCTGCCATAAAATAATCAGCTATGAAATCCATTAGTCTACGCGGTGCGCGCACCCATAATTTAAAAAATATTGACATTGATTTACCCCGCAATAAGTTGATTGTGATTACTGGTTTATCAGGATCAGGGAAATCTTCCTTAGCTTTTGATACGATTTATGCAGAAGGGCAAAGGCGTTATGTTGAATCATTGTCTGCTTATGCGCGCCAGTTTTTATCTTTGATGCCAAAGCCAGATATTGATCATATTGAAGGGCTTTCTCCTGCTATTTCTATAGAACAAAAATCTACTTCACATAATCCGCGTTCTACGGTTGGCACAATCACTGAAATAAATGATTATTTGCGTTTATTGTATGCGCGTGTGGGAACACCTTGTTGTCCACAGCATGGTATAAAGTTAGAAGCACAAACGGTTTCTGAAATGGTTGATAGAATCTTAGGTTTAGATGATTCTAGAAAGTATATGTTATTGGCTCCTATTGTGAGGAATAGAAAAGGAGAGCATTCTCTTTTAATGGAACAATTAATGAGTAGTGGTTATGTCCGTGTTCGCATTGATGGACGTATTTATGACTTGGATGATTTGCCGCCTATTAATAAGAAATTAAAGCATAATATTGAGGCTGTGGTTGATCGTTTCAAAATTAAAGATGAAATGGCTCAAAGATTAGCTGAATCAATTGAATCGGCTTTGGTTTTATCTGAAGGTTTGGCTCAAGTTGTCTCATTTGATGATGAGGATGGTATAGAGCCAGTGGATGTTTTATTTAGTGAATTATTTTCTTGTTCTGTCTGTGATTATTCTTTAGAAGAGTTGGAACCACGATTGTTTTCTTTTAACAACCCAAATGGCGCTTGCCCAGAATGTGATGGATTGGGCATTAGTCAATACTTTGATCCTGATAGAATTGTTGTGTCGTGGGACTTGTCTCTTGCGAATGGAGCCATACGTGGTTGGGATAGACGCAATGGGTTTTATTATCAAATGCTAATGGCATTGAGTGAGCATTATGAATTTGATCTTGAAACACCCTTAAAAGATTTGTCTAAGAAAATTCAAGATACTATTTTATTTGGTTCTAAAGATAAAATTTTATTCAAATATTCATCTGACAAAATGGAATTTAACCGCATGCGTGAATTTGAAGGTATTGCTAATAACATGAAGCGCCGCTATAAAGAAACAGAATCTAATATGGTGCGTGAAGAATTAAACAAGTATATTAGTGTTAAAAAATGTGATGTTTGCGATGGTGAACGGTTAAATGAAGCAGCAAGAAATGTTTTTGTTGCTGATAAATCTTTGCCTTTTGTCAATGGGTTATCTATAGCAGATTGTTTTGATTATTTTAATAATTTAAAACTTGAAGGTAAGAAAGGTGAAATTGCCGATAAAATTCTAAAAGAAATTAAAGAACGTTTAGAATTTCTAGTAAATGTTGGATTGAATTATTTATCGTTAGAACGAAATGCCAATTCATTGTCTGGAGGAGAGGCTCAACGTATTCGCTTAGCTAGTCAAATTGGTGCAGGTTTAGTTGGGGTCATGTATGTGTTAGATGAACCTTCTATTGGATTACATCAGAGAGATAACGAAAAATTATTACAAACCTTGATCAAATTGCGTGATTTAGGAAACACAGTTATAGTAGTAGAACATGATGAAGATGCGATTGCAAAAGCGGATCATGTTGTAGATATTGGGCCAGGTTCGGGCGTACATGGAGGTTATATTACGGCACAGGGAACACCACAAGAAATCATGGATAACCCAGAATCAATTACCGGTCAGTATTTATCTGGAGTTAAAAAAATTGAAGTGCCTACTAAACGCGTCAAAATAGCTAAAGACAAAGTGTTTACATTAAAAGGAGCAACAGGCAATAACTTGAAAAATGTTGATTTAAAGATTCCTGCAGGATTGTTTACTTCTATTACAGGTGTTTCTGGATCGGGTAAATCAACCTTAATTAACAGGACTTTTTATCGTGTTTTGGCAGCTGAATTAAACAGAAATCAAAACAGGCCATCAGCTTATAAATCATTTGAAAATATTCACCTATTTGATAAAGTGGTAGAAATCAACCAAAAAGCTATTGGCAGAACACCGCGTTCAAACCCTGCCACATATACACAATTATTCACCCCTTTAAGAGAGCTTTTTGCTGGAACAGCTGAATCACGGGCGCGTGGATATAAGCCTGGAAGGTTTAGTTTTAATGTCAAAGGAGGGCGATGTGAAGCTTGTTCTGGTGATGGGTTGATCAAAGTAGAAATGCACTTCTTGCCTGATGTATACGTGACCTGTGATGTATGTAAAGGTAAGCGTTATAATCGTGAAACTTTGGATATACGTTATAAAGGAAAAAATATTTATGACGTACTAAAAATGACAATTGAAGAAGCGCAAGAATTCTTCGATGCCATACCAACTATAAAAATGCGTCTCGATACCTTAATGGATGTTGGCTTGAGTTATATTACATTAGGCCAAAATGCCACAACATTATCTGGCGGAGAAGCACAGCGTATAAAGCTCGCTAAGGAATTATCAAAACGAGATACGGGTAAGACCATCTATATTTTAGATGAGCCGACAACTGGCCTGCACTTTGCTGATATTAAACAGTTACTAGCTGTATTGCATCGTTTAAGAGACAAGGGAAATACAATTGTTGTGATTGAGCATAATCTAGATGTTGTTAAGACGGCAGATTGGGTAATCGATTTAGGCCCTGAAGGTGGTGACTTAGGAGGAGAAATTGTCGCCCAAGGTACACCTGAAGATGTTTGTAAGAAATATGAAACACATACAACGCATTTTTTAAAATCTATGATTGGGTGATTTGTTCTATTCTAAGGTTCCAGTATTATTGGTTTTGATAAAATGTGATTAAGCTTGCCAAATGTAAACAAATGTGACAAAAATTAACAAATTTTTTTAAATCCAATTGTTTTTTGTATAAACCTATAAAATTGATAATTAAAAACTAATTGAACCTAGGTATATTAGTGATTTTTATTCTCAACTGTTATTTTAATAGTATGAAGATGAAAACAAATAAATTGTTTATTTTAAGTATTGTATTCTTTACGGTCAAAGGAATGCTTTATCTCATACTTGGGAAATACCTAGTCGACAACGCTCAATGGAATAGTTGGTTTGTTGTCCCATTGCTCATAATTATGATTTCAATTGTTCTTTATTGTTTTAATAAAAAATCTGTTCAAAATACAAGAAATTCATCATCATTGCTTAATGATTAAGGGTTAGTTCTTAACTCTATTCATCAGCTATAACAATAATTTATGTTTTTGCTGCTTCATGTATTATTGTTTGACAGGTACTTTTAATGCGGCATTTGCGGAGATAATATTATGGCACAAACATATAAAAATACTTTTAAAAATTGTTCAACTTGTAAAACATGGCAAGGAGATAGAGATATCAATGCATCAGAGAATACTATTAGTATTGGCTCTCCAAGTTCAAAAGGTAAATGCGAAGTTCAAAAAGGTGAAGATAAACTTGCATTTATGAATTGTGATAAATGGGCACCAGTTTAATATTGGTTAACGATTAATAGCAGCCTATCATAATTTATATAATAGGCTGTTAGTAAATTAATCGTTATGAGACCCATCACAATATGGTGGGTTTTTTGTTTTCTTACAACCGCATAAATTAATGTAGGACATTTCATCAAAATTAATTTTTAATGGAAGAAAATCGGTTCCCTTATGAGAGCCATCGCA
>Ga0209345_10005103_pt1 | contig 12356 bp, 14 predicted proteins | sample Cruoilmetagenom7_FD_187294 | JGI IMG/M metagenome (GOLD analysis project Ga0209345, IMG submission 187294) | Oil polluted marine microbial communities from Coal Oil Point, Santa Barbara, California, USA - Sample 7 (SPAdes) (version 2) | ecosystem: Environmental > Aquatic > Marine > Oil seeps ...
ATACATGACTACTACATCATAACACAGAACAGCCATAATGGCAATAGCCTACTTAATCATAACTGACTACTCTAAAACGCTGAAAAGGGACGGAAAACAGGCGATTCACATTCATTTTCCAGAATCTTTGTCGAAAATGGGGTGGAACATCCGTTGTAACCTGATTGTAACCTATTCGTAATATTCCTGAAATATAAGGGGGTTATCCTAAAGGTGAAAAGGGAGGAGGCAAGAACGATGCAAAGGCAAACCTATTTGATAACCCTGGAGACACCCCCTCCTTTCGACAGCTATTTTCCCAAGGTGGAGGTGGAGCAGATGGATCGCATCATCCGCGATGGGGTGGAGGCTAAAAGCTGTAGCTTTATGGGTGCGGTACCTTTCGAGATCAGGGTGGAGCAAGACGGCAAGGTAGCTTCAGCCTCGGGGCAAATGCGGGAATATTTGGTTGAGGAGTTCGATGGGGTTGGAGAAACCCCCTAAGACGCAGTATCCACCTTACTTTTGTAACACGATTGTAACCTATTCGTAATATTCCTGAAACATGAATAGGTTATCTTGATTTTACGCAGCGTATGAATATTGAGGAAATGCTGAAACTTTGGCTTATGCTCTCCCCCAGCCAACGGAAGGGGGAGAATAGACTTTGTTGGTCTACTAAAGGTAGCGAAGAACACGCTAAGAGTGAAAATCGAGATTTTAATTAATTGTGAAGGAGGAAGAGGATGCGGCAAGTAGCAATCTATGGCAAAGGCGGAATTGGCAAATCGACCACCACGCAGAACTTGACAGCAGCGCTTTCTACTATGGGTAAGCATATACTCCAGATCGGCTGCGACCCTAAGGCAGATTCCACCAGGATGCTGGTGGGCGGGAAGAGGCAGGCATCGGTTCTGGATACTTTACGCGAGGTTGGTGCAGATAACGTGAAACTCGAAGACGTCATGCGAACTGGATTCGGGGGAATAAAATGCGTCGAAGCCGGAGGTCCAGAACCGGGCGTGGGCTGTGCAGGAAGGGGAATCATCACGGCCATAAATCTACTGGAGGAAAACGGAGCATATACCGATGATCTGGACTTCGTCTTCTACGATGTCCTGGGGGATGTAGTGTGTGGTGGCTTTGCCATGCCTATGAGGGAGGGAAAGGCCAGGGAGATATATATTGTGGCATCTGGAGAGATGATGGCTCTGTATGCCGCAAATAATATCTGTAAGGGGATACTCAAGTTTGCCCACCAGAGTGGTATTCGCCTGGGAGGCATGATCTGCAACTCCAGAAATGTGGAGAATGAGCTTGAACTTCTAACTGCCTTCTCAGAGGCTATAGGAACGCATCTGGTTCATTTCATCCCCCGTGATAAAATCGTTCAGAGGGCAGAGATAAACAAGAAGACGGTGGTTGAATATGACCTGGAATCAAATCAGGCCAGGGAGTATCTTAACTTGGCTAAGAACATCACCGAAAACGGCGATTTTACCATCCCCACTCCTATCACTTACGAAGAGCTTGAAAAATTAATGATTGATTTTGGGGTGATGGAATGAAGATGATAAGGGCTATCATAAAGCCGGAGAAAGTTGAAGAGGTAGTAAATGCACTGGAAAAAGAGGGAATTATCTCGCTGACCAAGGTGGATGTCTTTGGAAGAGGTAAGCAGAAGGGTATTCAGGTAGGTTCGAGTATATATGATGAGCTGCCCAAGGTGATGCTGATGATTGTGGTTGAGGATGCGGAGGTAGAGAAAGCCATCGATGTGGTCGGGGACAATGCCCGAACCGGCAACATAGGGGACGGCAAGATATTTGTCAGCGCGGTGGATGAGGCATATACCATAAGAACGGGTGAGAAGGGGCTGTGAACATAAAATGAAGGAGATAATTGCCATCATCCGGATGAACAAGATGCAAAAGACCAAGAATGCCCTGGCCGGAATAGATTGCCCGTCGATGACTGCCAATAAGGTGCTGGGAAGGGGCAAGCAGAAAGGCTTACAGCTGCTGCAATCGGAGATTAAACCGGAGGGGAGGAAATGGAATGGGATGAGAATGAAGTATATCCCAAAGAGGATGCTGTTGATAGTTGCGGATGATGCGGAGGTGGATAAGATAGTTAAAACCATCATGAAGGTCAATAGAACCGGAGAAATCGGTGATGGCAGAATCTTCGTCTGTCCCCTGGAGGATGCTATCCGGGTAAGGACTGGAGAACGTGGAGAGGAAGCGATTTAACCGTAAAGGAGAACGGATATGCCAATTCCAGAGGTCTATGAGCTAGAATGTGACCGTTGTATCCCGGAAAGATATAAGCACATGGTGCTTAGCAATAGAGAGCAGCCAGTTATTCCAGCCTGTAATATCAAAACTGTTCCCGGGGATATGACTGAACGTGGCTGTGCCTTTGCTGGTGCCCGCGGGGTGGTGGGTGGACCTATAGGAGACTGTATTCAGATAATTCATTCACCGTCTGGTTGCGCCTGGTATCAATGGGGCACACGTCGCAATCTTTCCACCATTTACAACTGGTCGGGGCCGGGTAAGCTGTGCAATGATTCCCATAATCGCCGGCGGGCTATCACTACCGACCTTAAGGAAGAGGATGTGGTATTTGGAGGGGTCAAGAAGTTAAAGAATGCTTGTTTGGAAGCCTGGCGGCTCACGCCAGGGGCGGGGGGGATACTGATCTATACCACTTGTACCAGTGGCCTGATCGGTGATGACTGTCATGCTGTGGCCAGAGAAGTGGAGAAAGAAATAGGCAAACCTGTGTTTGTGATTGAAGCACCGGGCTTCTGTGGGGTGAGTCAATCCAAGGGCCACCATGAGTTCAATGTGCAATTCTACAAACAGATGGCGGAATACCGAGAAAAACATCCTGAGGTGTGTCTGAGAGAGGAAGATAAAACGCCCTATGACATGAACATCATTGGCGAGTTTAACATGGACTGGGATTTGGCTTTGATTAAACCTTTATTTGAAAAATTGGGCTGCCGTATTGTGACCGTATTTACAGGGGGAGAGCGGATGGATAATTTACTGAAGATGCCCGATGCCAAATTGAATGTTCTGCATTGCCAGCGCTCTTGCACCTATATCTCAGACCTTATCAAACAGGGTTACGAAGTGCCCTATGTTCGGGCGAGCTTCTTTGGGATTGAACAAACAGCCAAGGCGTTAAGGGACGTAGCGAAGTTTTTCAAGTCCGAGGAAATGATGGACCGGGCAGAGCAAATCATCGACAAGGAGACAAAGGCTATCACCCCGGCTCTGAACTTTTACCGCGAGAAATTGGCAGGGAAAAAAGTAGGGCTTTATGTGGGAGGACCCCGGGTATGGCATTGGCCGAAGGTGATGAAAGAGCTGGGTATGGAGGTGGTGTTTGGTATGTGCACTTTTGCCCATGAAGACGATTATGAGAAGATCAATGCCCGGGCGGAAGATGGCCTTTTTCTGGTGGATGCACCCAATGAATTTGAGATCGAAGAATGCTTGGAGCGATTTAAACCTGATTTATTTCTTACCGGTTTAAAAGAGAAATATTTAGCCCGGAAATTCGGTGTGCCCACCGTAAATTCTCATTCTTATGAGAAAGGACCTTATGCTATGTTCCGGGGATTGATCAATTTTGCCCGGGATATCTACCAGGGAATTTATGCCCCGGTGTGGAAATTCACGCGTGATGAGGACTTCACGCGATAAGGAAGAAAAATGGAACGCATAAAGTTAAATGGCAGATTAACCGTAGAAGATATTAACTCTCTACCTGAAATCCCCGTAGAGGGTATCAACTACGAGCAGATATATATAGAGAAAGAGCCCCTCTGTCCAGAGTATGTACCGCCAGATGAGACCATCATTTCTTCTGCTAAGAGGAGTGTGGTCATCGATCCCTGCCGCCTGTGTATGCCTTTCGGGGCAATGTGGGCCAGTGTAGGCGTGCATAAATGTATCTCGTTTGTTCAAGGAGCACAGGGTTGCGCCACTTATCCTCGCTATACATTTTGCCGTGTTTTCAGGGAACCGGTATCTATTGCTACCGCTTCCTTTCATGAGGATACGGCGGTGTTCGGGGGTCAGAAAAACCTGGTTGAGGGGATACGTAACCTCATTTGTCGCTATCAGCCGGAGATAATTTCTATCGTCACGGTATGCTCCAGTGAAATCATCGGTGATGATATGCAGGGTTATTTAGATGAGGCTAAAGGGAAATTGGAGGAGGAATTCGGGCCAGAAATCCTGGACAGGGTGAAATTTGTAATCACCAACACCCCCAGCTTTGCCGGTTCTCATGTAGAGGGTTATAACCGGGCAGCTAAATCCTTTTTACAGGCCTTTGCCCGAAAACGCAATCCCAGCAATAAGGTCAACATTATTCCGGGCATGATTACCCCCGGGGATATCCGGGAAATTAAACACATCTTGAGATTGATGGACATAGAGGGCATCATCCTGTTTGATATATCCGGTACCCTTGATTGTCCTTTGCGTCTGCCCCAATCCATGCCCTATTACCCCAAAGGGGGCACTAAGTTGCCGGAAATTGCCGACATGGCCAATTCTCTAGCCACATTTGCCTTAAGCCAGGATGAAGGTGGCGCCGGGGCCGCTTATCTGGAAAAGAGATTTGAGATACCGGCTATCGTTGGCCCTTTGCCCTTAGGTATATACAGTACAGATAGGCTGGTGAAGAAATTGGCTGAGGTCACGGGTAAACCTATCCCCGAGGAATTAAAAGATGAACGGGGCATCTTACTGGATGCGATGGCTGATACCTTCCATTATACGATGATGAGACGGGTAGCTATCTGTGGCGACCCTGACATAGTGGCTGCAGCCACCCGGTTTGCCTCCGAACTGGGCATGGAGCCTGCGGTCATTTTAAGTGGAACACAAAGCAAAGTCTTTGAGCAGGAAGTTCGGGCGGTGGCGGAGGAATATAACTTCGAACCCACTATTTTTAATGGCGGTGATATGTTTGAATGGGAAGATTTTATTAAACGAGAGAAGATAGACCTGATTTTGGGGAATTCCAAGGCCACCAACATTTCTAAAGAGGCGGGAATCCCTCTGGTGCGGATTGGTTTCCCCATCTATGATAGGGTGGGTTACCAGCGCCGGGCAAATGTTGGCTATCGTGGTGGAGAATATCTTCTAGATTTGATGGTCAACACTATCCTGGATAGCAAATTTCCCGATGACCGGGTGCATCAGTAAAGCAGCTTGGGGGGCCAAAAATGATATCTGTATATAACTTAAATGAACCTTGTATATTAAGAAAGGGAGAGGAGTTTACCCAACTTCCTCCTTGCTGCCAGCCGTCTGCTCCGGGAAAGATTACCGGGCGCAGTTGCGCTTATTTTGGGGCTAGATGGATGCTGGCTCCGCTAAAAGATGCCATTCATCTCGTGCATGGGCCAATAGGTTGTGCCTATTATGGCAGTATGGTCAGAGCCAACGCATATCAAATGTTTTCTACGGCATTGGAAGAAAAGGACATTATCTTCGGGGGTGAAAGGAGGCTGACCGCTGCTCTCGCCGAAGCGAGAGCTATTATGCCTCAGGCAAAATATATCCTTACTTATATTACCTGTAGCACTGCTCTCATAGGTGATGATGTCGATAGCATTTGTAAAAAAATGGAGGAAAAGCTGGATTGTCCCGTAATTACGGTCAACTGTCCTGGTTTTAAAGGGGAAAGCGAAGCGGCTGGTCACAGAATCGCTTATGAGTGCCTTTTAAATAAGCTTATTGGACAGAGGGAGAGGCAAGCAGGCCCTTATGATATAAACATCATTGGCCAATACAATGTCACTGAAACACGGCTCGTAAGCTCTCTTCTGTCTAAAATGGGCCTAAATGTCCATTGCGTGTTTACGGGTGAGGCATCTTATGAGAGAATCGTCACTGCTCATTGTGTCAAGCTCAACCTTCTTATCTGTCAGAATACGGGGCGATTTTTCGCTGAAGCCATGCAGAAAAAGTATGGAGTTCCCTACTTGAAGGTTTCCTTCTTTGGCCTATCTGAAAGTATAGATAGTCTGCGTAAAATTGGCCGGTACTTCGGTTTAGAAAAAGAGGCAGAAAGGGTGATCGATGAGGAATATGAAGTCATAAAGCCCCAGCTTGCTCAACTTTTACCCCGGCTTAAAGGGAAAAGGGCAGCCATCTTTCTGGGTGCTGCCCGTGTGGCAAATTTGGTCAAAACATTCAAAGATCTAGGCATGGAGGTACTTTTTACTGGTTCACGATTTGGTGATGCTGCCAACTATAAAGATGCCTGGCGGATAGTTAAGCCAGGCAGTTACATCGTAGATGATCCCTCAGACTACGACTTAGAATATCTGCTTTACGAATTAGCACCTGATGTATTCATAGGTGGTATCAAGGAGCAGTTTCTCTCCCATAAGTTTGGTATCGGTCTATGCCTTCCCCAAACTGGGGCCTACGTTGGTTTTAAGGGTTTTTCAAGTTTTGCCCAGAGTGTATATGCGGCTGTTTACGCCCCCGTGTGGCAGTTAGCTAGAGGGGAAATAACATGAAAAAGATTGGAGGCATATTTCTGGCTTTACTTATCTCCTTTGCTTTTCTTGGCTGTATTGCACCAAAGGGGGAAGGCCATAATATTGGCCTGGCGGTTGAATTTAATGACCATGCTGCCTGTGCCTATGTGGCCAAGGAGAAGGGATGGTATGAGGATGCTGGGCTCGACCTGACTTCCTACGAGAGCTACCAGACTGGCCTTATGCTCAGCGCTGCTCTAGCCAGGGGAGATATTCAAGCGGCCTACATTTGTCTTTCCCCGGCGATATTAGCCTGTGAGCGGGGTGTTCCGCTAAAAATCGTCTGTGGAACCCATAAATATGGCTACGGTTTGGTGGCCTCACCAAAGATAAAGAGCATCGCTGATTTAGAGGGAAAGACGATTGGCTGTGTGAGGGAGGGAAGCCCAGTAGACCTGCTCCTCGACCTGATAGTTCAAAGATACCATCTTGAGGATATCAAGGTCAGGAGGATGAACCCGGAGCAGGGGGTTATCGCTTTGACCACTGGAAGATTGGAGGCAGCCTTTCTTCCGGAACACTATGCCACTGTTGCTGAATCCCAGGGTTACCCCATGCTCATCCAAAGTCAGGAGCTTTGGCCCAATATGCAGGGAAGCGTGCTCGTGGTCAAGGCAGAGCTTATAGACAATAACCCGGAGGATGCGAGGAAGCTGGTTGAGGTGACCCAAAGGGCAACGGACTGGCTAAAGGACCACCCGGGTGAGGCAGCGCAAATTATGGGTGGGGTACTGGAAACCCCCGCAGAGGTGATAAGAAGGTCGATGGATAGGCTTAGCTATTCGGCTGAAGTCGATCCCAGGGCAGTCCAGGATACTATAGACCTTATGGCCAAACTAGGATACATAAGTGAGGATCTTCGTGCTGAAGATATCCTGGATTTGAGGTTTCAAAGTTGAGTAGATTCAAGGGAGCGCAAAGCATATTGCCTATCATCGGAGTAGTGGTGATATGGGAGGTGGTCGCTCGATTGGACTTGGTTCCCGCCTACATGTTCCCCCCCTTCTCTATGGTGATGGTGAAGATGTACCACCTCATGGCTAGTGGGGTGTTGGAGGATAATTTTGTGGCCAGCTTAGCTAGGGTGCTAGCTGGCTTTGCGTTAGGCTCCGCAGCGGGTATTAGCATGGGGATCCTCATGGGTTGTAAAGAGACCATGAATAGGTCGCTTCACCCCATATTCAGCCTCCTCTATCCCATCCCTGTCTTAGGCTGGGCACCACTGTTGATGATCTGGGTAGGAATAAACGATCTGCTGCCCGTTATGTTGATATTCATCTGTTCTTTCTTTCCCCTCCTCTACAATACCATCACCGGGATTAAGGGTATAGACCGGGATGTTATCCAAGCAGCCAGGGTTCTGGGTGCCTCTGATAAAACTATTTTGACTACCGTCATACTCCCCTTAGCGGTGCCCAACATATTCACCGGGCTTCGTCTCGAGGCGGGAATGGCGTGGCGGGTAGTGATTGCTGCTGAGATGGTCGCCATCCCCACAGGCATAGGGGCACTGTTGATGAGGTCGGAGAGCTTGCTTCAGGTGGATGTCATTATTGTCTGTTTAATCGTCCTATCGTTGATGTGTCTTTTGTTTGAACGGATGTTTAGATATGGGGAGACAAGGCTTACCTACAAATGGAGAGGATAAGGAAGATTTTATGCCCACAATTGAGCTTAGGAGAGTTACTAATTTTATTTGCCAAGATGTAAACCTAAAAATATTTGATGGAGAAGCGATGGCAATTTGGGGACCGACAGGTGCCGGCAAAACTACCCTGCTCAATACTACCGCCGGCCTAATCGGCTACCAAGGGGAAGTTTTTTTCGATGATAAAGCTATGGAGGGAATACCATCAAGTCGAAGGGGAGTAGGTTTTCTATTCCAAAATTTAGCTCTATTTCCCCATCTCGATGTTGCTTCGAACGTAGGATATGGCTTAAGAGTGAGAAAGGAAAGGGCCAACGGAAGGGTAGATGAATTGCTTCGCCTGATGAAGGTGGAGCATCTCAAACATCGCTATCCCAAGAATTTAAGTGGCGGCGAGAAGCAAAGGGTAGCTCTGGCCAGAACGCTTGCCACCTCCCCCAATATCTTGCTTCTGGATGAGCCGTTCAACAGCTTGGATAACCAAACTTGTCGCCACCTTATATTTGAGCTCCGCCATATACAAAGGCGGTTGGGGATAACGATGATACTTGTAACTCACAACCCGGTCGAAGCCAAGGACTTGGCCGATAGAGTGGCCATCATGGATAAGGGTAGGATAAAAGGAGTGATGCCAAGTGGCTCGTTCTTCTCGTCAAAGGATATCCATTCCCATATCAATGACTCTTACCATGATCTAGCGCAACCAGGATCGAGAGGTCAAAGATGATAGTAGACATTTGTCATAAGCAGTAAAAGGAGGAATGATGAGCATAGATTCATCTCCCCGGGGCCATCCCTGCTTTGATAAACAAGCTCATTTTTCGGTGGGGAGACTTCACCTTCCCATTGCCCCCAGGTGCAATATTCAGTGCAACTACTGCACCCGGGCATTGAATCGTGATGAGGAGAGGCCAGGGGTGAGCGCCGCTGTCCTTTCACCACGGGAAGCCCTTGAGATAACCAGGAAAATTACTTCCGAGGATAACACGATAAAGGTTATCGGCATTGCTGGGCCAGGTGACCCCCTGGCCAATGAGGAGACCTTCGAGGCCCTTTCTTTAGTGCATCGGGAGTTCCCCCGTCTTACCAAATGTCTGGCTACCAACGGCCTCCTTCTACCCCAGAGGGTCGATGATCTAGTTAGAGTAGGGGTAACTAACCTCACGGTTACCATAAACGCCGTAGACAAAGAGGTAGGAAAGTCCTTCTACCCCTGGGTGAAACTCAATGGTAAGGTTCACCGGGAAGATGCCTTCGATGTCTTAAGTAGTCGGCAGCTTTTGGGAATTAGGCGGGCAGCCAGAAGGGGAATGAGGGTCAAGGTAAACACGGTCCTAGTTCCAGAGCTAAATTCGGATCACCTACCCCAGGTAGCCAGGGCGATAAAAGGACAAGGGGCAAGTATTATGAACATCATCCCCCTTATACCTCTTGGGAGGATGTCCCATCTAAAAGCTCCTACTTGCTCTGAGTTAAAACAGGCCAGAGAGAGGTGTGAAGCCATCATAGAAGTATTCAGGCTGTGTAAACAGTGTCGAGCTGATGCAGTGGGAATACCGGGAAGGGAAGGGGGAAATAGTTCTTTGTTTGGGAGATTAGACCTTACTCCATCATATCACTACTAGGGGGATGCCATGCAAATTGACAGTGGCGATACCGCCTTTGTGCTCCTCTGTGCCGCCTTGGTGATGATCATGACCCCCGGCGTGGGATTTTTCTACGGAGGGTTGGTGCGGAGGAAGAACGTCCTCGCTATTATGATGCAGTGTTTTATCTCGTTGGCACTGGTAAGTGTGATGTGGATCTTGTGGGGATATAGCTTTTCCTTTGGGCCGGATAAAGGTGGTTTCATTGGGGGGCTTTCTTGGTTGGGACTTTCCGGGGTAGGAGGAGCTCCTAATCCAGATTATTCCTCAACCATACCCCACCTAGCCTATGCCATCTTCCAGGCGATGTTTGCGGTGATTACCGTAGCTCTCATAACTGGTAGCTTTGCCGACCGCATGAAGTTCGGTGCCTTCTTAATTTTCATCTTGCTTTGGTCAACCTTAGTATACGATCCCTTAGCGCACTGGGTATGGGGAAGTGGGGGATGGCTTAAAGAACTGGGGGCGCTGGACTTTGCCGGAGGCACTGTGGTGCACATAAACGCCGGGATGGCCGCCCTGGCGGCAAGCCTGATCATCGGCAAACGCCGGGGTTATGGCAGAGACCCCATGATACCCCACAACATCCCCCTGGTAATGCTGGGGACGGTGCTCCTTTGGTTTGGCTGGTTTGGGTTTAATGCCGGAAGTGCTATAACTTGTGGAGCAATCTCCACCACTGCCTTTGTGGTCACCAACACTGCCGCAGCGACAGCAGCGCTTACTTGGTGCTGCATAGATTGGATTCGTAAGGGGACCCCCAGCGTTATCGGCGCTTGCACCGGTGCTGTAGCCGGTTTGGTCGCCATCACTCCAGCAGCAGGCTATGTCAGCCCTCTCTCCTCAATAGCCATAGGCATCGGTGCGGGAATATTCTGTTACCTGGCAGTATTGTTCAAGGTGAGGCGAGGATTTGATGATGCCCTGGATGTGTGGGCGGTTCATGGAGTGGGGGGAATGTGGGGGGCCCTGGCCACCGGCATCTTCGCCAATATAGCGGTTAACTCGGCAGGTTCGAGCGGCCTTCTGTTTGGAAATCCGATACAGCTTGGCTACCAAGCAGTGGGGGTGGTGGCTGCGGCGGCATACTCTTTTGTGGTAACATTTATTATATTGAAGGTGGTAGACAAGGTGATGGGGCTTAGGGTCGCTACTGTGGATGAAGCAGTAGGATTGGACATAGCGCAACATCAGGAGGAGGCTTATAGCTAAGGCGATGATAAAAGTCGAGGCCATAATCAGGCAAGAAAGGTTTAACGATGTTAAGAATGCTTTAGCCACCGCCGGTTTCCCCGGCCTTACCACCTATGAGGTTAAAGGGAGGGGGAGGCAGATGGGCTACACCCTCATCTTCAGGGGAAAGGAGCAGCAGATAGATCTGCTTCCCAAGATGAAGATAGAGCTGGTCATAAAGGAGGAGGATTTGGATAAAGTCATTGAGTTGATCCGACAGAAGGCTTTCACCGGCAACATCGGTGATGGCAAGATATTCACCTACCGGATTGATGAGGTAATAAGGGTAAGAACTGGTGAGAAAGGAGAAAATGCTTTATAAAGGAGAAGTTATGCCCAAAGCCGCTTGCTTATGGAGTGGGGGAAAAGACAGTTGCCTTGCCCTCTACCGGGCAATGTCCCAGGGATTTCCCGTCTCCTATCTGGTAAATCTAGTTCGCCACGATGACAGCAGAATCAGGCCACATCGCCTCAGCCCCCAATTAATTCAGGATCAAGCAAGGGAGATAGGCATCCCCCTGATACAAAGAGAGACCACCTGGGAAGGATATGAGCAGGATTTGGGGGAGGTGGTGGAGGAGCTGAAGAAGGAAGGAGTCTCGGCAATAATCTTTGGAGACATCGATCTCGAGGAGCACAAACATTGGGATGAGAGATTCTGTGATAAGTTCGGGGTCAACCCCATATTCCCCCTGTGGCATGGTGATCCGGAGGGATTGGTCAGGGAGTTCATACATGAGGGGTTTGAGGCTGAGGTGATATCTGCTAAGGAGAATTTAGCCGACCTACTGGGGCGAAAAATAGATCGGGAGTTTCTCTCCCGGGTCGAAAATAAAGGCATCCATCCCTGTGGGGAGAACGGTGAGTATCATACTGTGGTTACTTTCGGGCCGATGTTCAACCGGAGGATAAGCATAACCAAGACCCAAAGGAGGACTGAGAAGGGATATTGCTTTTTGGATATCTCGGAGTATAAGATCGAACCATAGCCCTGAAGTGAAGGAGGTGAAATGGTAACTGGCATTAGGGAAGCTAGGGAATACGTTCTCAAGATGACGAAGGAATATGATGTGAAATTTATCAGGATGTGGTTCACTGATATTTTGGGTTTTTTAAAGAGCTTTGCCATCACTGTGGAAGAGCTAGAGGGAGCTTTGGAGGAGGGCATGGGGTTTGATGGCTCCTCGATTCAAGGCTTTGCCCGCATCGATGAGAGCGATATGATAGCCCTGCCAGACCCGGAAACCTTCTCGCTGCTTCCGTGGAAACC
>Ga0209345_10005105_pt1 | contig 12355 bp, 10 predicted proteins | sample Cruoilmetagenom7_FD_187294 | JGI IMG/M metagenome (GOLD analysis project Ga0209345, IMG submission 187294) | Oil polluted marine microbial communities from Coal Oil Point, Santa Barbara, California, USA - Sample 7 (SPAdes) (version 2) | ecosystem: Environmental > Aquatic > Marine > Oil seeps ...
ACTGGGTTTGCCGCATCGGGCTATGATGTCGTCGCCTACACAGGATTGAAGCAGGTGCCGGTTGGTAAAAAACAAATCAACGGTATTCCGGGAAAGTCATCCATCACGGCAAATTATAATGGTGCCAAATGGGCGTTTTCCACGCGTGAGAACCGCGACAAGTTTCTAGCTAATCCTGCGAAGTATGTGCCCCAGTTCAATGGGCACTGTGCTTATGGGGTGTCATTGGGTGGCAAGGTGCCGGGTAATCCAAACCTTTGGCGGATTGTCGATGGCAAACTCTATTTCAACATTACGAGAACGGTTGTTGGATTCTGGGAAAAGGACATTCCCGGTCACATCAAAACCGGTGGTAAGAACTGGTTGACGCTTGAGCCAACCAAAGCATCCACTTTGAAAGTTCCTGAGTTGGTGATCAAGAACGCACCGCTTTAGGTGTTTCTGATTTACGCTGCTGGAAGTTTTTTACTCGGCGGCTTCTGCGGGTTTGTAGCCGCGTTGCGCGTTGAGCTTATCGATCAGGTCGGCGGCGGCTTCAGGAATGTTGGTGCCGGGGCCGAAAACGGCTTTGGCGCCAGCGGCAAACAGGGCTTCGTAGTCTTCAGGTGGAATGACGCCGCCGACCACAATCATAATGTCAGCGCGTCCTTCTGCTTCAAGTGCTTCCTTGAGTTCAGGCACCAGTGTCAGGTGGCCCGCTGCTAACGAGGAGACGCCGACCACATGCACATCATTCTCGACCGCCTGCCGGGCAACTTCTTCCGGAGTTGAAAATAGCGGCCCGATATCAACATCGAAGCCAAGGTCCGCGAACGCGGTAGCTATGACTTTTTGTCCACGGTCGTGGCCATCCTGGCCAACTTTTGCCACCAGCAGGCGCGGGCGGCGGCCATCATCTGTGGCAAATGCATCGACCATGCTTTGGACGCGATCGAGGTTCTGTTTCATGGCTTGCCCTTCCGCTCGATATACACCTGAGACGGTGTGCGTTTCAGCCTGGTGACGGCTGAAAACGGTTTCCATAGCATCGGATATTTCGCCAACGGTTGCCATCGCGCGCGCCGCATCGACTGCCAATGTAAGCAAATTGCCGTCCGCCTTGGCGCCCGCCGTCAAGGCTGAAAGTGCGGCTTTAACATTCGCGTCATCGCGCTCGGCGCGAAGCCGGTCAAGTTTTTCAAGCTGTTGATTGCGTACGGAATTATTATCGACCCTGAGGATTTCGATGCGGGCTTCGTTGATTGCGCGGTACTTGTTAACACCGACAATGGTTTGCTGGCCTGAATCAATCCGAGCCTGGGTGCGTGCGGCGGCTTCCTCGATGCGCATTTTGGGGATGCCTGCGTCAATTGCCTTGGCCATTCCGCCAAGCTCCTGGACTTCCAGGATATGCGCCCAGGACTTTGTCGCGAGATCCTGGGTCAGTCGTTCAACGTAGAAACTGCCGCCCCAGGGGTCAGCAATGCGCGAGGTGCCGCTTTCTTGCTGTAGAAATAACTGCGTGTTGCGCGCAATCCGCGCCGAAGTATCGGTTGGCAGCGCGATCGCCTCATCGAGTGCATTGGTGTGCAGCGATTGGGTATGGCCCTGGGTTGCGGCCATCGCCTCGATACAGGTCCGGGTGACGTTGTTATAAACATCCTGCGCGGTGAGCGACCAGCCTGAGGTTTGACAATGTGTTCTGAGGCTCAGCGAGCGCGGGTTTTTGGGATGGAACTCATTCTCAATCAGTTTGGCCCAAATTGCCCTGCCCGCCCGCATCTTGGCGACTTCCATGAAGAAGTTCATGCCAACAGCCCAGAAAAAAGAAAGCCGGGGTGCGAAAGCGTCGATATCAAGCCCCGAGGCCACACCGGCGCGGGCATACTCAAAACCGTCCGCCAGCGTGTAGGCGAGTTCAAGGTCGGCGGTCGCGCCAGCCTCTTGCATGTGATAGCCCGAAATCGAGATCGAGTTGAACTTCGGCATCTTTTGACTGGTGTAAGTGAAGATGTCCGAGATGATGCGCATTGAGGGACTAGGCGGATAGATATAAGTGTTGCGCACCATGAATTCTTTGAGGATGTCGTTCTGGATTGTGCCAGACAGTTTTTCGGGGGGCACGCCCTGCTCTTCGCCGGCGACGATGAACAGCGCCAGGATTGGCAGTACCGCACCGTTCATGGTCATCGAGACTGACATTCTTGACAGATCTATGCCGCTGAACAGTGTGCGCATGTCGTAGATGGAATCGATCGCGACGCCCGCCATCCCGACGTCGCCCTTCACGCGTGGATGATCTGAATCATATCCCCGATGGGTTGCCAGATCGAACGCTACGGACAGCCCCTTCTGCCCAGCCGCGATGTTGCGGCGGTAGAATGTATTTGATTCCTCGGCTGTCGAGAACCCGGCATATTGCCGTACTGTCCAGGGCTGGGTGACATACATCGCTGGATAAGGCCCGCGCAGATAGGGGGCCATTCCCGGATAACTCTCGATGTGGTCGAGCCCGGCTGTATCGGCACTCGTATAAACCGGTTTTATGTCAATGCCTTCCGGCGTTCGCCAGAGTTCAGCCGTCACGTCAGGCATCGGCACGGCGGTTTTCGTATAGGCAACTTGGGTGAAATCGGGCAGTTGGGTCATGATCGTTAAGCCTCACCGGCAGAGCGGTTTACATCTTGGAATACTATCATATCTGCCGCAGCCTGCTCCAGGCCGATTGTGGTCGCCAACTTGTCGGGCAGATCACTGATACGGTCCAGCCATGGCATTTTTGAAGTGGAACATACGGCATATGTCGGCACCAGACACTCAGGATTATCAAATGCGCCGAGCAGGATTTCAGTGTTTGGCCCGCCCACTTTGCGGTAACTGAGCGGTGTGCCGCAGTTGGCGCAAAAATCACGTATGGCGGTTGACGATGACTGGTAACTTGCCGGTATTATTTTGGTCCATGCAAAGTCCTCGTGCGGAATATCGGCCAATGCGGCGAATGCTCCGGCGGTTGCGCGGCGGCACATTTTGCAATGGCAGACGCCAACCCGGATTGGTTCGGCATAGAAGGCGAACCGCACAGCTCCACACTGGCAGCCGCCCTGATGTTTCGGCTCAGGCGTAGAATTTGGCATTTCAGGCGGCAATCGACAACACTCCATGCAGTGTCTCAAGCGTCAATAGAACGTCGACACCCGCAAATATAAACGTATCGACGCCAGCGGCTTGCAGTTCTCCTTCTGACGGCCCGGGCTTGCCTGCCAGTGCCACATATCCGGCACCGGCCGTTTTCAGGGTCTGTGCCGTCGTCTCGGCCAGTTGATCGTAGGTCTTATCGGCGCCGCAAATGCAGGCGGCTAGAGCGCCGCTTTCCGCAAACGCCAAGCCAATGTCTGATGTATTGGTGAAGCCCTCGTTAATGGTGACGTCAATTCCGCCGACTGCCAGAAGATTTGTGATCCACATTGCTCGGGTTGTGTGTTCTGAGACAGGCCCGAGGTTGGCTAAGAATACGGTTGCGCGTTTGCCATGTTTGCTGGCATGGGCGTCGGCTGCATCGCGGAGTTTTTCAAACGGCGCGGCGCGGCGAAGGCTCGGCAACTTGTCAAATGCCAAGCGTGCGCTTGGTGGCGGAGTAATGGATGCTATTGTGCCGCCCTTGGCAAGTTGATCGACCATATCGTCAAAAGCCTGATCAGGGGTGCCGCCGCGCGTCTCGGGTGGAATGCGGGGATCAGGTTTGGCAATATTTAGTGTTGTCTCAGGCATTTCGGAAAGGTTGGGAAACTCGCTGGTGCCCGTGATCGGTGCTTTGCGGTGTGCAACTGCCCTCTCTTGTGCCGTCCGGGTGGCTGCAACCGTTTTTTGGAATGCGCCCGACGTGAGGTGCTGTGCCATGCCGCCAGCAGCCTCGATTTCCTGGAATAGCGCCCAGGCCCTCTCGCACAATTCATCTGTCAGCGTTTCATAGGCGCCGGAGCCGGCGGCCGGATCGGTGACGCGCCAAAGGTTGGTTTCTTCCATCAATATGGTTTGTGTATTGCGCGCGATTCGGCGGGCAAGCTCGTCTGGTAGTCCGAGCGGCAGCGTATAAGGCAAAACGGAAAGACTATCAGCCCCTCCGACACTGGCTGCAAATGTAACCATCGTTGCGCGCAGCATGTTTACGCTGGGGTCCCGCTTGGTCATCATCCGCCATGCGGTTTCGGCATGAATATTTATAGGCCTTGGCGGGATGCCTGAGGCTTCTTCGATGCGTGCCCACAAAGCCCGCAATGCCCGAAGTTTTGCGATGCCTGTGAATTGGTCAGCATCAATTGCCATGGTCCAAGAGAGATGCTGCACACTATCGTCAAGTGACAAGCCGGCGTCCGTTAGCGCACGCAGATAGGTGACGGCCATGGCCAGTGCGGCAGCAAGCTCCAGAGCCTCCGAGCCGCCCGCTTCGTGGATGGGCCGCGTGTCGCATGTTATGAGAGCGCCGCCAAACCCCTTGTCTCGAAGGGCAAGCACGGTCTTGGCCATGCGCGCGCCGACCGTGCTCCAATCATCGGCCAGGTTGCCTGCGGCCATCGCCGCTCCGAGCGGATCAAGGCCGAATGCGATGTTTGTCTGGGCAGGGGTAATGCCGCGCCGCGCGACCAGTGCGGCAATCAAAGCAGCTGTGCGGCGGGCAGATGAGCTTGGCTCGACCCGCAGTGTGATCATGTCGAGGGCGATATTCTTGAGCGCTCTATCGAGATCATCAAGGTTCGCGCACGCAAGGCCATAGCCGCGCGCTGTGGCGCTATCGGGCGATACCAGGGCGAGGCAATATGCGCCCTGCTCCAGGTCGGCAAGGGCCAATTCGTTTGCGATCTTGGGGTCAGGGTGGTCAATGCGCTGGCAAAGCCCCCAAGTGCTGGCAACACGCCCCCGGCCAATGGCCTGGGCATCCGCTCGCTGTTGGTAGAGTGGTTGGAGTTTTATGGCATCCGCCGTTTGGCTGACGAGCCGTTTTTCGAAATCGCCGCCTTTGAGCATTTTTTCGATGAGTGCCAACCATGCTTCGTGCGTCGGGCTTTCGAAATCATCGGACAGTGAGAGGTTTGCTTGCCTATCGGTCATGAGTGCCGTTTTCGTTGCCATAAAAGTTTATGTATCAGCGCCAGGGCTTGGGATTAGAGCAGGTTCAAATTTGATGGTATCATCAAGGGCATTGAAGCGGGCTCTAAGTATTTTTATAGACTGAGATAACGTCTTCGATTGAAGCAGTTAGCTTCAATCGAAGACGATCAGATTTTAACTGCCAGACATCATGCCTTCGACGTATTCCCAATGCACCAGGTTGTCGAACCAGGCTTCAAGGTACTTTGGCCGCGCGTTGCGATAGTCGATGTAGTAGCTGTGCTCCCAAACATCACAACCCAGGATTGGCTGTGAACCGGCCATCAGTGGGTTTTCACCGTTGGGTGTTTTGGCGACCTCGAGTTTGCCATCCTTGATGGTGAGCCAAGCCCAGCCGGAGCCAAACTGCGTCATGCCGGCGTTGATAAAGTCGGCACGGACCTTGTCGTATCCACCATAGGCGCTGACCAGAGGTTCGAGTTTGCCAGGGATTTTGGTGCCGCCACCGTTGGGCTTCATCCAATTCCAGAAGTGGAGGTGGTTATAGTGCTGGCCAGCCTGATTAATCAGAGCTTGATTGCCATCAGCATGAGCTTTTTTGACAATCTTAGTCAGGCTGAGATTCTCAAAATCGGTGCCAGCGATTAGCTTGTTGCCTGTCTCGACGTAAGCATTGTGGTGCTTGTCGTGATGGAACTCAAGCGTTTCTGTCGACATGTGCGCACCGAGCGCGTCATAGGCATAGGGCAATTCTGGGAGCTTGAATGACAAGGCGAAGCCTCCTGTGTTTGTTGTGTGAAGTGTTTCTGAATAGCTGGGGCAACGTAGTGTTCCCAGGCTCGGAAATCAATTCAGGAGTTTGCGCAGGAAAGTTGAGCTTGCCGGACGTGAATCTGTTGCGCATGTGGCCGGCTTGTAATGCAGACAGCTACATGCTGCGCTTTTGAGCCAAAAGCACAGTAGAATTTGCCGGTATGTTCACGGAAAGGGAGGGGGGAGAGCCCAGCGACCCTGGGCACTGGGCTCTCTGGATCACGCCAGGGGAGTTGGATGATCAGGGTGAAGTAACTATAGAAATGCCAATTTGAACAGGTGGTGAAGGTAGTGTTCATGTTCGGTTCAGTTATGGGCGAGGCTGAGAGTATGTTCATCTTTGATGGGATCACGCGAGACCCATTGTGCGTGTTCTAAGCTTTTGTTTTAGAGACTAATTCACGCTTTATGCCGAAGCAAAAATGCTTCGATCTAAAACGATCAGGCTCTAGATGAACATGCAAATAACCGGGCTTTCAGCCGCTTAACCCATGAAAATCCGACAGAGAAGGGCCGTGAGTTGGGAGGATTGCAAAGAAATATCGAAATCGAACACGCGCTAACCTGGCTTTAACCATAGCTGGTTTTAATTCGCTCCAGTTGTGTTCTGGAGTTAGTCAAATGCGTTGTTTGCGTTCCCGTGCCGCCGAGTGTGGTGCGATTGCCGTTGTACGTGCCTGGTCATCCGGGGGCGTCGGCTACAAGTTTTCCAGGTCGATGTTCATATGCATCCCACTTGCTGTGTTTTCATTGGCACTGAGTGCATGTTCTGCATCTCGAACCTCACATGACTATCAGTCTTATGCAGGTGCGCCGGCCAAGCGGGTGGTTTTCGTCGTTCCGCCTAAGGTTCAAATGGAAGACGATGGCTTGCCTGGGCAGGCTGCCCCAAGGTTGCGAGCAAGGCCCGAGCCGGACGATTCTTCGGAGCCGTTCAGCCCGAACTACGGCCCACCACCAGTTGGGCAAGAACCGGTTGGTCAAGGCTCAGTAGAACGGGTTCCGACTGTGATGCCTAAATTGCCGCTGCGCAAAGCTGCGCTAACGGCTCGCGAGGCCAGGGCTGTCCGAGAAATGGCCATTGCGGTCCATAAAGCTCGGCGGCATTAATGCCGCTCGGGCTAATTATTGCAAGATTTCCCTCGCGGAAGCCAGCGCTTGGCGCGAGCAGCCCGCGAGGGAAAACCTCCATAAACTCATACTCAGAAGAAGGCTTGTAGGCCCGTCTGTGCCCGACCAAGGATCAGCGCATGAACATCATGCGTACCTTCATAGGTGTTGACGGTCTCAAGATTCGCGGTGTGGCGCATGACATGGTATTCGGCCTGAATGCCATTGCCACCGTGCATATCGCGCGAAACACGGGCGATATCGAGGGCTTTGCCGCAATTGTTGCGTTTTACCAAAGAGATCATCTCCGGCGCCATGCGGCCTTCATCCATCAGCCGTCCAACACGCAGTGAGCCTTGAAGGCCCAACGTGATTTCAGTCTGCATGTCCGCAAGCTTCTTCTGTACAAGTTGGGTTTGGGCCAGCGGACGGCCAAACTGAATGCGATCAAGGGTGTATTGCCGCGCACGATGCCAGCAGTCTTCAGCTGCCCCCATCGAACCCCATGAAATGCCGTAACGTGCCCTGTTCAAGCAGCCAAACGGGCCGCTGAGACCGGACACGTTAGGCAACAGGTTTTCTTCCGGAACAACCACGCCCTCCATCACGATTTCGCCAGTTATAGACGCGCGCAGGCTGAGTTTGCCGGCAATTTTGGGGGCGGAGAGACCAGCCATGCCCTTTTCGAGGATAAACCCGCGGATTTTGTCATCGTGCGCGCTGGACTTGGCCCACACTACAAACACGTCGGCAATTGGACTGTTGGAGATCCACATTTTCGATCCCGTCAGCCGGTAGCCGTCCGATACTTTTTCAGCTCGGGTTTTCATCCCGCCGGGGTCCGAGCCAGCGTCAGGTTCGGTCAACCCGAAACAACCGACCCACTCGCCACTGCCCAGCTTGGGTAGATATTTTTTGCGCTGCTCTTCTGAGCCATAAGCGTGGATCGGATACATCACCAACGAAGATTGTACGGAGTTCATAGACCTGTAGCCGGAATCAACGCGCTCCACTTCGCGTGCGATAAGGCCATAGGAGACATAATTGGCGCCGGCACAGCCATACTCTTCAGGTATCGTCACGCCAAGCAAACCAAGTTCGCCCATTTCGTTGAATATTTCACGGTCCGTGTGCTCATTGAGATAAGCGTTGGTTACCCGCGGCATCAACTTGTCCTGGCAGTATTCCCGAGCCGTATCGCGGATCATCCGCTCCTCTTCCGTCAACTGCTCTTCCAGCAGGAATACATCATCCCATTGGAATTGGGGTTTTGAGGATAATTTCGGAGTAGGCGTGGTGTCTTGCATATCGGGTTATTCCTTGAAGATAGATCCGGCCTTAAGATCGGTTTGGATTATTTAAAAAGCGGCAAAAGGTCTTTGAATTCCAGTGTGTCGGCGCGCCCAAGCCATTCGAAGGCGATCATTTCGTGAGAAACAATGGCGGCCCCGGCTTTTGACATTCGTTTAAGCGCAAGCGTGTGGTTTTCGGGAGTTCTGGAGCCAACAGCGTCGGCGACAACTAATACTTCGAAATCGTTCGCAAGCAACTCAAGCGCTGTTTGCAGAACGCATACGTGGGCTTCCATTCCGGCAAGGACGATTTGCTTGCGGCCCTGGTTTTTAAGGTCCGCGAAGCGCTGAGCGATGGTTGGGTCTTGCCATCCCGAGAATGATGCTTTGGGGAGGCAAATACTATTCTGCAAGGCGAATTCCTTTTGATCCGCTAGAAGAGAAGGCAGAGTAGCGCCAATCCGCTCAGGCATTTGCTCAGTGAACGTCACTGGAACGCCCATCCGGCCTGCATAGCGGATCAGCCGTCCGGTGTTTTTGATAAGAGCGTCACTATCGTGCATGGCAGGCGCTAGGCGCGACTGGATGTCAATAATGGCGAGATGGCTATGTTCTCGGTGGGCGAGCATGAATTCCTCATTTATTTGGATATGGAATTCTAGCATCACTAACACCAAATGCACGCGCCAAGCTTAATTATGCCGCGTATAAAGGTTCGGAGTACGTATTTTCAGGCCATCACCTATCGGAGCCGTCACGTGGCTGCAGAGAACAACGCCAATGACTTTGATGCAGAGATCCGGGATGCAGAGATCTGGCGCTATAGCGATGCAATCTCCGCTCACCTCCCAGGTCTCGAATGCAGGGCGGTAGTGAGGGCTGAGATGGACGAGATCTTTTTCGCCTCCAGTTCCGTACAGAGCTTTGCTGACAAAGCCACACAGCAGGCTTTCCACTGGCGTTGGCTCGGCCGGTATTTGGCGGAGGAGCCACAGCACGCATTCGTTGCGATAAGGAAAAGCGGCAAGGGTAAATACCGAGACCGCGAACATGCCGAAGATACATATAACATCTGCGGCTATCTTGTCGGCAGCCTCGATGATCCAGCGCGCCGTGCAGAGTTTTCGGATCTCTCTTATTTCGAAGATTTTGCAGATCAAACAGCCAAGTACCCCGCCCACCTCCATATTAATCTTGCGCCGCCCTGGCGTGGAAAAGGCATTGGCGGGGCGCTGATCGCGGCCTTTGCCAGGCACGCTCGAAAAGAAGGCGTGGCCGGCATGCATGTTGTGACGGGGCAAGGCATGCGCAATGTCAGTTTTTACAAAGGCCTCGGGTTTGAGAAAGTCGCGATGATAGAGCGCTGGAAGGCAACTGTAGTTATGCTGGCCAAGTATCTAACACCATAATTCGACCCGGGTCGGGTGCTGCACAAACGCCTGCTAGAATGTTGCGTTATTGGAGCCGCACAGTATGACTCCGAGGTCAACGCCCGTTACTCTTCTTCAATGATCAGATAACGATAGAGTTTGTCTGAACGTTGTTCTGTTTCAGGAATTGCCCACTCGCGGACAGAGATGCCAGCTTCATGCACCGTCTCCTGGCTACCCGAGACGAGGGGATGCCACCAGGCAAGTGGCTTTTGTTCGTGAACAAGTCGATAGGCACAAGTTGGCGGCAACCACGAGAGCGTATCGACCATGGCGGGCGATAGTTTGAGGCAATCGGGCACGATATGGTGGCGCTGAGTATAATCCCTACATCGGCAAAGGCTGATATCCAGCAGTTTGCAAGCCACGCGAGAGAGATGAATGATACCGGTGTCTTCATCCTCAAGTTTGAGCATGCAGCAACGACCACAGCCGTCACACAGATGCTCCCACTCCGTCCTTGTCATTTCAGCCAAGGTCTTAGTTTGCCAGAACGGCGCATCATCAGATTGAGTAGTTTTCAAATCAATTCTCGCATGTCGGTCGCGGACTATAGTAAATAACCACATTCATGTTGCTAAATCGCAATTGTAGGCTGCAATGGGCTTCACTGGTGTGGCAGAGCTGGTGGTCTATAGTGGATTCGTTTTAGATCAGTCCGTTACAGGTGAATATATCCCTCAGGCGCTATCTGGTGACTATTTCTTGTTTTCCGGCTCTTGTTTTCTGGGGATTGGGATACATTTTTAATTTCTGAGGTTACGCGGTTTGAGCGACTGGTTTTTTAAACAAGGTGGACGTCACCGGCTGGTCAACTGGTTGAGGTTGGATTCGTGGATCGATTCCAACCTTTCGGAATTCGGGGAGTGGTTCCGTGACCGATATAACGCCGTATCCAGCTTTTTTGCGCGTTTTCGCTTGTTGGGCTGGCGGCGATTGCTCAACGAATTGGCGTCCGAATCATTGACCCTAGGCGTCGGCGGGATGATGCTGGTTTATGCCTTGGCGTTGCCTGCTTTCAAGGAAATTGACGAAAAGAATTGGCTGGCAATGGACCAGTTTTCTGTAACCTTCCAGGACAAGGACGGAAACGTTATAGGGCGGCGAGGGATCAACCTCAATAATGCGGTACCGCTTGATGAAGTGCCTGAATATCTGATCAAGGCAGCGCTCGCGACAGAAGACCGGCGCTTTTTTCAACATATCGGCATTGATTTTCTCGGCACGGCACGGGCGCTGATCGAAAACCTGCGCGCGAATGACGTGGTGCAGGGAGGCTCAACCTTGACACAGCAACTGGCCAAAAACCTTTTCCTGTCGCCGGAACGATCGATCACGCGGAAGCTGAAAGAAGTTTTTCTGTCATTCTGGCTCGAAACTCGTCTATCCAAGCAGGAAATTCTGAAACTCTATTTGGATCGCGCCTACATGGGAGGGGGCGCCTTTGGCGTTGAGGCTGCCTCGCAGTTCTATTTTGGGAAATCGGTGCGCCATATTTCCATGGCTGAAGCGGCGATGTTGGCCGGGCTGTTCAAGGCGCCAACGAAATATGCTCCACACGTTAACCTGCCCGCGTCGCGTGCGCGGGCAAACGAGGTTTTATCGAACCTGGTTGAAGCAGGGTTTTACACGGCGGGGCAGGTTTACAATGCTCGGCTGCATCCAGCCAAACCGATCGAAAATCGGAACGCAGGCAGCCCGGACTGGTTTCTGGATTATGCCTACCTGGAGCTGCAAAAAAAGATAAAGGACAAGCGCGATTTTGTTTTGACTGCGCGAACAACGATTGACCCACCACTACAGCTACATGCGGAAAAGGCGCTGCAATCGCATTTGGCCGGCATGGGGAGCAGGCAACGACGTAGTGGGGGCATCACTGGGGCTTTGGTATCGATGGAGACCGACGGTGCAGTGCGGGCGCTGGTTGGCGGGCTTGATTATGGCGAGAGCCAGTTTAACAGAGCGATATCCGCGCGCCGGCAGCCGGGCTCATCATTCAAGGTTTATGTCTACGCGGCGGCACTGGCCAATGGATACACGTCGCGGTCCGTGCTGGTTGATCGCTCGGTTACCTGCGGGCGGTGGTCGCCTAAGAACTACAATGGCAGCTATGGTTCGGGGCGACGGGTTACGATGGCTAATGCGCTTCGGGTTTCGATCAACACAACGGCGGTTGCTGTTTCTCTTAAAATCGGGCGGCGAAAGGTCATCGAACTGACCAAGAAGCTTGGCATATCCCGGATTCGGCCGTCATGTTCGATGGCGCTTGGTGACACCGGGATTACGCCGCTCGAACACACGGGTGGATTTGCGACGTTTGCCAACGGGGGCATGGAAGCCAAACCCTACTCCATTTTGGAGGTGTTTAATTCCAAGGGCGAGCTGATCTACAGCCGGGCTAAGAATGAGCCTAAGCCAAAACGAATTTTGAAGCTTCGGGTGGCAGAGCAGATGAACCAAATGCTGCAAGGTGTGGTGACTTCGGGCACTGCACGGCGGGCGCAACTGGAATTCACTCATGCAGTCGGAAAAACGGGCACCAGTTCAAGTTATCGCGATGCTTGGTTTATGGGATTTACGGGCCGTTACGTGACCGGGGTTTGGATTGGAAAAGATAATTTCCGA
>Ga0209345_10005106_pt1 | contig 12354 bp, 12 predicted proteins | sample Cruoilmetagenom7_FD_187294 | JGI IMG/M metagenome (GOLD analysis project Ga0209345, IMG submission 187294) | Oil polluted marine microbial communities from Coal Oil Point, Santa Barbara, California, USA - Sample 7 (SPAdes) (version 2) | ecosystem: Environmental > Aquatic > Marine > Oil seeps ...
TGGCCAGTGCCTGGGGTGGTGTCGTCGATGACTTGCTTGATCTAGGTCAAGAAGTAGCCGGGGAGCTACGCCATGTGCCCGAAGACCTGCGGCGTGGCTATCGTGCCCGCGCTGAGGCCGAATCTCCTTTCCAGGAGGGCGACCACTCATCTCTTACCGAGAGCATCACTGCCGAAATGCGACGTGGCCTTGGTGCGGCCCAGTGTGCTGTGGACGGTTTAAGTCAGAATTTCTCTGAGGATGACCGGTTGCAGGATTTCACACGTGAAGTGCGCGGCGCTGTGCATACCAGCGTTAAAGAAATCCGCAGAGTCTTTTCCGATGAATCTGGAAGCAAGGGGAGAGGCGGTCGTTGAAGTGTGCGGCGCAGCTTTTTCAGAAGGATTGCGTATGAAATGATGGTAGAGAACGATTGAGTTAGGGGGAGTGTCTAGACTCCCCACTCATTTCGTTCCTGCAAAACCTCTTTCAGGAGACTCGGCACGTCAGTAAAAATCCCATCAGCGCCGATGTCGAGCAGGCGTCTCATTTCTTCTGCCTCATTTATCGTCCAGACATGCACAGGGAGTGTCTTTTTATGAGCTGTCCGGATGAACCTTGGATCGGCAAGTGAAATGCCGGCCATGCGTCGAGGAATATTGGCAGCACCACCTTGCGGGTGCCGTGCCGGGAACTTCCAGGATGCGAGCCGTACCCGGAAAAGGGAAAGACGCCCGAGATTAGAACAAACTTTTCCCTCAAACGCCACGCGGACCTGCTGGAGAAGGCGTTCGGAGAATCCCCCAATGCACACCTTGTCAACGGCTTTTGCCTGTGTCAGGAGAGAGAGGAGGGGTGCGATCGCGGCCTTTGTTTTCACGTCGATATGAAATCGGGCATCAGGGAAAGTCGCAATGATCTCACCAAGCAGGGGAATGGGTTCACCTTCTACTCGTAATCTTTGTATATCGTTCCACGACAAACCTGACACAACTCCTTGGCCATTTGTGACACGATCGACTTTGTCGTCATGGAACGCGATGAGCTTGCCATCTTTGGTCACCTGTGCATCGGTCTCAAGGTAGCGATACCCGAGATCCCATGCCCTTTCAAAGGCACGTATTGTGTTTTCCGGGGCTTCACCGGCACCGCCTCGGTGCGCAATCGGGAGAGGTCCTGCATGATCAAGGTATGCCCAGGCGGTCATCTGCGGTGTCCTTTTTGCGTGTTTGACAAATGAGATCTTGTTTCCGGCATTTTCTGAAGAAAACCAGAGAACAACTGTCTGGGCAAGCTCTCCTGGAACTGGAAGAGGAGTAGGGAGAAGAGGCCGGCAGGACAGGGGAGAGCTGGGCTCTTTGCCGGTCTTCTTTTCTGGAGGATTTGTCTGCAAAGCCTGAAAAATTTGTTGGGCGTTCTTGTGATAACTGGGGACTTGGCAGACCTTGGGGAAGGTGGGGCGCCTCGAGAGATACCGCTTAGGAACGTCGTTGGCGGCGCGAAGTCTTTTTGTTTTCTGTTGGGAAACTCTTCTGCGGGTTCGGCGGATCGAGGACCCTGCGATTGGGACCCGAAGTCAGGGAGCGTCCTGTTTTCTCGGTGTTTTCCAGGGGAAGAGCCGGCATTTCGTCGTCGAGTTCTCCGAGGGCTGCGGTAAGCACTTCGGCCCGCCGGCGCACATCTTCTGCTGTCGTGACTTCTGGTGCTGCCATTGTGTTGACGATTTTCTGGCTTAGCGCGGTGAGTGAAGCAGCGCTGTGTTCAATCTCTTCGATGGCCGGGTTCAGTCTTGCGATCGCCTCTTCGCGGTTCTGGCCTTTTAACTCCATGACCTGGTCGAATAGGGTTTTTTGACGTTGGCATGACTGGGAGAGTTGTACGCACATTTCTATCATTTCGGCTTCAAACGCACTGCCTGTTGCCAGAGAACGGGCGGCTTGAATTTGTTTTTCCACGGACGCGAGTCGGGCAGAACGGCGCCAGGCGGTGTCACTGAAAGGTCGTTCGGGAAGAGCTTCTGACAGGCGAATCTGGGCGTCTTTTGCCGCGTCTTTTGTCTTTGAACGTAGTTTTTTACCGGTCTTGAAAATTTTCCAGGCGAAGAGGCCTGGTGTGACCAGGGAATGAAGACGCAGGATTTGTGTGGAAAGTCGAAAGAACTTCACGTTTCCAGTTTAGCTTTTTTCCTGTTGGTGCCCTAGAGGGGTTTTTGTTGGACCTAGTGTTTTTTTCGAGTGGGGTGTGTTGCGGGCCCCTGCGGTAATTTGTCGGTAGAAGTATTGCCAGACCCAAGAGGCTTTTCGGGTGTATGTGCAAGGGGCTGAGAAGGGGAGGAAGAACAAGGCGATGGTGGAAAACTACACGATTCATGTGCCCGATCCAGTGCTTATAGACCTGGATGAGCGTCTCGGTCGTACTCGCTGGCCTGATCAACTAGAGGGGGTTGGTTGGGACTATGGGACAGAACTTTCTTATCTCAAAGAACTCTGTGCCTACTGGAAGGACGAATTTGACTGGCGTGCACAGGAGGCTTTTCTCAACTCTTTTTCTCAGTTTCGTGAGGAGATCAACGGGCTTCGTGTGCATTTTCTGCATGTTCGCTCTTGCGAAGCCGAGGCATTGCCCCTGCTGATTACCCACGGTTGGCCAGGGTCAATAGTGGAGTTCCATAAGATCATCGGCCCGTTGACAGATCCTGTTGCGCATGGTGGACGGGCAGAAGATGCTTTTCATGTTATTTGCCCATCTTTGCCAGGGTATGCGTTTTCTGAGGCGCCACGATTGCCTGGTTTTGGTGCGCCTGCTGTCGCGCAGACTCTGGCTACTTTGATGGCGAAATTGGGTTACGGGCGTTATGGGGTGCAAGGCGGGGACTGGGGCGCCATCGTGAGTTCCTACCTCCCGCAGATGGCTCCCGGTTGTGTGTGTGGTGTGCATCTCAACATGGTGGTTGCCGGACCGCCTGCTGGAACGGAAGATCCTTTGGCCGGGCTTGAGGCCAAAGAAATGTCTGCGCTTGCCGATATGGGGCATTTTCGGAAATACGAAACTGGCTATCAGCGTATTCAAGAGACAAAACCGCAATCGCTTGGCTACGCATTACATGATTCCCCGACCGGGCTCGCGGGATGGATCGTTGAGAAGTTTCGTACCTGGAGCGACTCTGATGGTGATGTGGAGTCATGCTTTACGAAAGACGAACTCTTAACGAATATTATGCTGTATTGGGTGACTGGGTCGATTACTTCTTCGCTCAGGCTGTACTACGAGAGTGCACGTGGGCGGTCTTTTTCCCCGGACAGAGTAGAAGTGCCCACGGGTGTGGCTGTGTTCCCGAAAGAACTGTACCGTCCGCCCCGTGCCTGGGCTGAGGCACAATACAATATTCAGAGATGGACGGAAATGCCTTCTGGGGGACATTTTCCAGCATTGGAAGAACCGGTCGCGCTTGTGGAAGAGCTGCGAGGTTTTTTTCGTCATTTGCGATGATACTTTTGTGCGACGAACTCTTTGCGTGCGCGGAGGCCTGTATCTGGTATCTGGTGTGCGCGGGGGAAATCGCGCTTGCCGGCAGGACGAATGCTTATCCACCCCGATCGAGTCTGCTGTAACAGGCAAGAAAATCTACCTGTGCCTGTATGGTAGACAGCTCCTGTTCCGTCGTCATGATAGACAGCGATCAGGTCGCCTTTCCGGTTGAAAGACACCGAAGACACAGTTTTGCCGGCTTTGGTGATGCGAGGAGAGAGCTGCAGAGCTGAAACTTTCCACATCCAAATCCATTTTTCCTCAGGATTTCCATACACAGCCATCCAGACAGTCGGCATCCCCCCAAAACAAATGTGTTCGGGCACATCTGGGCAAGGGGAAGAGAGGGAAGAGAGTCGATAGGTACGTAGCGGATTCATCACGTTCCACACATGGATTTCTCTCGTGTTTGCTGTCCCAGTGGCGAGGAACCTTCCGTCAGGACTCCAAACCAAAGAAGCAACATGGGCCTGGCGAGACCGTGTGTGGAGTACGATGGTGTAGGAAGTGCTCAGATGGTAAAGTAGGATTTTGCCAGTTTTTGAAATGGCTGACCATGTGCCGTCTGGGGAAAAGACTGGTTTCCGCTGGGAAGAATCGCAGTTCGTGTTGTGAATCTTCAAAGATGATTTCAAGAGGCTCGTGATCTCGCTGATGTTTATGCCAGAGCTATGGCTAGACTGATGACGCCCATCGGCAGATGTGTTCTTCCTATGAGGGATTTGTTTGTTTATGGGGGGGAAGTGCGCGCCAGGCCTTGCGTTTTATTGGGCCTGTGACTTTTTAGTGCAGATTTCGCGCAAGTTCTTCTTCCATTGCCAGGGTGAAGGGGAGAAGGAAACGCTCCAGAGTGTTCTGCTCGTGTGGAAGCGAAAGAGACGGAAGGTGACCTCATGATTTGGTCGGGGCATAACCGAAAACTGGTTGCGAGCGCTCTTGCTATTTTGCTCTTTGCCACAGGGTGTGGCGACGATGACAGTGACGATGACGCGATGGATGAAGGAAATCAAGCTGCTGAGCTGAAAGACATGACGCCCTCTGGTGCGAAAGTGTTTTTCCTTACCCCGTCGGACGGGGCCACAGTATCGAGCCCAGTCCAGTTCACAATGGGAACAGAAAACTTCACTATTGAACCTTCTGGTCCGGTAAACATGGGTGCAGGGCACTTTCACCTGCTCGTCGACACGGGTTGCGTGACTCCGGGAGAGACCATCCCCTCAAATCACGGATACCACCACTATGGGGGCGGTCAGCAGGAGGCAGAACTGGAACTGTCTGCCGGCGAACACGCTGTGTGTTTGCAAGCAGGTGATGGTGTGCATACTGCTTTGGACCTGACCGAAGAGATCCGGTTGATTGTGAAATAAGCCTGTCGTAAGATCTTTTTTACTTTTTCCTGGATCTTTTTTGCTGTTGTGGACGTATGACGTATGACGTATGTAGTTTGGATGTAGGTCCAAAGGTTTTGGCAGCTGTATTTTTTCGGTACTCTTGTGTCGGGATCTTTTGATATTTGCGGCTTTTCTCGTGTCCCCTATTGCAGGTGTCGCGGCCCTTATTTGTCCATTGGAAAGTCTGTTTTTCCTTGTAGGCAGCGATTTCGTCTTCTCTTTCCAGTTAATATATGCATGTTTCTTTTTGCGATGGGAGGGCAGCGAGAGGGAAGCAGCGAGCAAGACGGGGAAATGCAGACTCTGCGGGAAGATCGCGGGACACTTCCTGTTTCTGGGTGATCGGGGTTGTGCCGGCCGGCTTGTGGTATGGCGCTCAGAAGGCCCTGCTTGTCTTGTTGACCTGTTATACGTCGAGGAAAATTGTCGATGAGGAGAGTATGGTCAATGAGTAGGTGACGGGCAGAGGGTGGGATCTCCGTCAGATGGGGATCGGTGGAGAGAACCTGCAGCCTGACTCTGTGATCGGTCGACGAGGCGCTTTTTCGCGCGCGAAGGGTGGCCCGGCTCGAGGTGGGGTGAGTGGGGTCGCCCGCCGTCGATTGCGAAAATTTCGCGGCGTGAAAAGAAGAGTATGGGGTTTCTCAAGAGAGAACGAATTTGAACGGCCTCTCTCTTTGCTGCACTGCCTCCTGTTAAATAATGAAGCTCGCGAGCCCCGCCACTACTGATACGACAGTGATTACTTCCATGCCGACGAGGTATCTGTGTAGCTGCTGTTTTTCTTCGCGCTCCTGGGTGATTTGGGTTTCGAGATGTGTGACTTCTGCTTGTAGCGTCTGAATGGCCTCTACTGCTTGTTCTCGCTCTTTGATGCGAAGCTCGCGTTCAAAAATGCGTTGTTGGCGTTCGAGAGCTGACCGACGGGCTGCATACAAAGCCTGTGCGCGTTCTCGGTGCAGGGCTTCGAGAGTTTCAGTATGGAGGCTGACCTCCTGCACGTACGTTTCACTCAATGCCGCGATCTGAAGGAGGAGAGGGAGCGGAACAGGAGGAGCGACCGGAAGCGGGGCGCTTTCAACGGCCTGAACCGTGGGGTCTTCGGCAACTGTGGGGTCTTTGGTAACGATGAAGTCTTCAGCAATTATGAAGCCTTCAGTATTTGTGGGGTCTTCAGTAACCGTGAAGTCTTCAGCAATTATGAGGTCTTCAGCAACTGTGCAGTCTTCAGTAATTGCGAGGTCTTGAGTAATTGTGAGGTCTTCGGTAGTTGTCGCGCTTTTCATGAATTGGGAGGGGGCGTCCTCTGGGGCATCGACGGTTTTCACCTCGGTGCCACTGGGAGTGAAAGGACTGACTTCCGTGTTGAAGTCTGCGTTGGGTGATTTGAAAACAGTGAGCAGATCCATAGCCATCCCTAAACCATAGCTTGACTGTTTGTGGTCATGTGTTCCATAGCAGTGAATCTCCGCTTTTCTCGTGGAAAAAGCAAGAAGAATCGTGAATGATATCGAAATATAGGCTTTTCATCTGGGGATTTTCGATTGTGATTTTTTTCTGCACTTTTTCTGTCGTATGAGAACCGTTGTGTTTCTGGAAATGCAATGCCGCGTGTTGTCGGGAATTGTCAGATGTTGAGGCTTTTCTTGTAATCGGTTTGGGTGTATTTATAGCTTCCTGTGTGTTTATTGGGTTTTTGCTGAGAATGCTGAAATGTATGGAAAAGCATGTTCGTTTTTTCATGTTTTAACTTGATATGTCTGGAATTTGTGCTATCACCATTTGCTGAGTCGTAACAAAGAGAATCATGAGAGTGTCCGTTTGTGGAGCTGTTCGCCGGTAGGGATATGCGTAATAAGTCTGTTGTGTCGACAGAACAGACTTTTCTGAAGTGTCCGCGGGAGGGGCGATGCGGGTGGCTTGAGTGGTTTCAATCGCAGGAGACAGCGTATGAGTTCTGCTGATATCGCGTGGATGCTCTTTGCATCAGCGTTGGTCATGCTTATGTCACCAGGTCTTGCTCTTTTCTATGGTGGCATGGTTCGCGCGAAGAATGTCCTTTCTGTGTTTATGCAGGTTTTCATGTGTATGGCACTAGGAAGTATTTTGTGGGTTGTTGTTGGGTATTCAATCGCTTTTGGTGACAGCATGGCAGGCGGGCTGTTTGGGGATCCTACCCAGCATTTTCTGTTGCGTGACCTTGATGGGATTGATGAAACAGTCACAGTAATTTTTCAGATGATGTTTGCCATCATCACACCAGCGCTGATCGTTGGCGCTTTTGCCGAACGAATGAAGTTTTCGGCTTTCCTCTTGTTCACGGGAGCGTGGTCGATTCTCGTTTACCCGGTTGTTGCCCATTGGGTATGGGGTGGAGGCATCATTGATGATTGGTTCGGCTCGCTGGATTTCGCGGGCGGAACAGTTATCCATATCAATGCTGGAATTGCGGGGCTTGTGACTGCAGTGGTTCTTGGAAAAAGAACAGGTTGGCCAAAAACTGCAATGCTCCCGCATAATCTTTCGATGACCGCATTTGGTGCAGGGCTGCTCTGGTTTGGCTGGTTCGGTTTTAATGCCGGCTCTGCAGGAGCGGTCAATATGCAGGCCGTCAATGCTTTCCTTGTGACCCACATTGCTGCAGCGACTGCGAGTCTTTTTTGGGTAGTGGGGGAATGGGTGAAAGACGGTCACCCTACAACTCTTGGAGCTGCTTCAGGAGCAGTTGCGGGTCTTGTCGGTATTACCCCGGCTGCCGGCTATGTTGGTGTCAACGGCGCGTTGGTTATCGGGGTGCTTGCAGGTGTGCTTTGCTACCTGGCAGTTGGGCTGAAGAGCCGGTTTGAGTATGACGACTCTCTTGATGTTGTGGGGGTTCACTTCGTTGGTGGACTTCTCGGAGCTCTTCTCACCGGTTTTCTTGCGACGCAAGGCCTGTCCGGCGAAGAAGCTGGATTTGCTCTTTTCGGAAAACAGTTGGGTGGTGTCGTTGTCACAACTGTCTATTCGGTTCTCATGACCTTCGTCATACTTTTCATTGCGGATGCTCTTTTGAAGGGCATTCGGTCATCTGAAGAAGATGAAGTGCAAGGGCTTGACCTTGGTGACCACAAAGAGTCCGGGTATGTATTCACTGAAATGGGAGGATAGATGTCTGGGTTCGCAGGGGCTGCACGAACCCCGGCACCAAAATGACACGTGTATAGGACACGCTCAAGATGACCATGCGTGATGTTGTAACGTGCCGGAGTTTTCCGAAGATTTCTCAGGAGACAATATGAAGCTTGTGACAGCAATTATCAAGCCCCACAAACTGGGGAATGTGAAAGAAGCACTGCAAGAAGTGGGTATTGCCGGAATGACCGTTACCGAAGTCAAAGGTTTCGGTCGGCAGCGCGGTCATACCGAAGTTTATCGAGGGACTGAGTACAAAGTTGATTTTGTGCCGAAAGTGAAAATTGAGGTTCTTGTCGATGAAACGGAACTGTCCGGCGTGGTTGATGCCTTGATGGCAAGCGCGCGCACAGGCGCGATTGGTGACGGGAAGATGTGGGTGACTCAGCTGGATCGGGTTGTGCGTATCCGTACAGGAGAGATGGATACTGACGCGCTGTAAGCGGTGTTCCCTCGTGTGAGGTGTTGCTGTTTGGCAACTTGTATTCCCCAAGTGGTTGAGTTGCCGAACAGCTGTTTTTCCTATGACAGAGTTCTCTGTTTTTCGCAGGGTTTTTAGCAGGTTCGTGATTTTGGCAGAGTCAGCTCGATCAGATAGTCATTGATCGCTTCTCCGATACACTGACTTTTTCCCAACGCCACATGACCTTCTCCTTCGTAAGTGAGAAGCACAGCAGACGTGAGCTGTGATGCCATAGCCTGGGCCCATTGGTAGGGGGTGGCTGGATCTCCCGTTGTCCCGATGACGAGGATTTCAGGTGCCCCTATTCCTTTAGGTACAGATATTTTTTTTGGCTCTACTGGCCAGTGCGCGCAAGTGAACATGAAAGTGACTGCTGGTGGTCCGAAAACCGGTGCCGCTGTAGTGAACGTGTCCTCTAGCGCCCGGATATCTTCCATGCGAGAAGGGAAGGCATCGTCAAGGCAGGTAACTGCAACGAATGCTTCTTGGGATGATGGATAACTGCCATCTCGACGTCTGTTCAAGTAGGAATCCGCGAGGAGAAGCATTCTTCTGCCGTTGCCTTCTGCGGCTTCATTTAATCCTTGAGTGAGATACTGCCATCCTTGTTCTCCCTGGTAGAGAGTGAATGCAGTCCCAATGTTGAATTCGCCCGGTCCTGTTGGTCTCTCTTGCCGGTTTTGAAGAGGATTCTTGTCGATCAGTGCTTCCAACTCGGCGTATGCCTTGGCTGGATCCTTTCCTGCGGTCCAGTTACATACTTTCTTTTCTTTGCACCAATCAAAGTATCTTCCCAGTGCCTGGTCGAAGCCTATGGACTGTTGCAGAGAACTTTCTATCCCGTTGAGAGCGGGGTCTATTGCACCATCGAGGATGAGCGCTCGTGTGCGGTCAGGGAAGAGTTCCGCGTAGTACGCTCCGAGTTTTGTGCCGTAAGAGAGCCCAAGATAGGTCAACTTGTCATCACCGAGGGCGACACGTACCAGATCCATGTCTTTTACTGTATCAAGTGTGCTTAAGTAGGGGAGGATGTCCCCATGCTTTTCTGCACAGTCGCTGGTAAAAGTTTGTGCTACCTGGCTGGCTTTTACCCATTCTTCAACGTTATCAGGAGATGGATCAACAGCAATATAACTCTGTAATGTCTCGTGGCAATCTAGCGGAGTGCTTTCTTGTACGCCACGTGGGTCAAAAGCGACAATGTCAAATCTGTGTTGTACTTCTATTGGGAGACGATTTGCGATGTAGCCTAATGAATCTGTAGCGGAAGCTCCGGGTCCACCAGGATTGATGAGCAGGGATCCGATGCGTATCTTGGAGCTACCGGCAGCAGGTTGCCGTTTCAGGCCTATCTCGATTGTGGCCCCTTCGGCATCGTCATGATCCAAGGGTACTCGAAGGGTGCTGCACTCGAAATTACCAGTGCCACAAGATGTCCATTCGAGATCATTCTTCGATTGATCGGTGGAGGTCTGATCATTCTGGGACTGGGAGACAGGAGGGAGCGTGTCGGAACTGTCGCTTGAACAGGATGAACAAAGAAGGACGAAAGCGAGCAATGTGAAGTAAATGCGGTGTATCAAAACAGTCCTTAATGCTTCGTGATACAAGGTTTTTGAGACAACCAGGCTATTTGGCAGATTGTGATGGGTTGTCGAATGACTTGTCCCAAGTGAGAAACAGCATACGTGGAAGCGCCCAGACACCGAGATCGGTGAGGGCATTGTTGTCATCGATGATGCTTGCCGCATGCCACAAAGGGAGCATTAGGCAAAAGGCTTTTTCCAAGAGCGGACGGTCTTGCGGCGAGATATCCCCATCGATTTCCGGGCAACGCTCGATACGGTCAACGAGCAGGTCAGGATGCAGGGAAGTGCCAACTCCTTCCCGGATTGACTCAATGACCGCCCCGAGCCAATCGCCGAATTCGAGTGAGAGAAGTGCCGACTGTTCTTCTGAGCTGAGACTGGGATCTTCCTCCATAATCATGAGCGCGGCGCCGGACCATAAAACAAGAATCTCATCATTCTGGGGGAGTTCGTGAGGACTCCAGTCATTGGTCTGCATGATGAGGTCATAAGGGGCATCTTTGCCTGTGAAACCTGAACGGAGCGCGAGAGCTGCGTCAGCAAGAGCTGCAGGAGGCTCGGAAAAATACTCAAGGGGATAGCTGCCATCCAGAGCCTGCCGCAGTATAAAAGCAGCGTTTTCGGCAGCCGCGTCCCATAGCGCGAGATAGGTTTCTGCTTCTTTTTGGTTTGCATCCGAGAGATCGTCAAGCTCCATATGCTCAGAATTGTTCACAGTGCGTCCTTGAAAGGGAAAAGGGAAGTGAGAAAGCCGAAGATCTTAGCTGCCATTACAGTACAGGATTCGTTTCGAACACAAGTCTTTGGGAAACCAGCGAAAAGCCGGAAAAACTGTATATCAGTTAATACTATTTATCATGAGAAAGTGCGCATATTGTTTTGAGGTATTGTTGGGAAGGATTTTGCCAGAAAACCGTGTACGAAAACCGTGTATTGAGAGTATGCAAAACTGAAATTTGCGCCGAAACTTTTTACAGGGAAGAAAAATTTCGACTAATATTAGGGAAAATGGCTGTGATATGACCAGATGAGATTGCAGTATTGTTATGAGTTTTTTGCCGCTTTTTCGATAAACTTAATTGTTTATAGTCGCTGCAAATTTGTTGTTATGAGTATATTCTAGCATTTCTGAGAAGTTCTTAGTTTCCGAAGCGGAGTTTTTCTGTCTCTCGCTTTTTTCTGCTTTCTTGAATTTTTTCCGCTGTGTTTTTTTCGAGATAAGGAAGAGAAAGACATATTGTCAATGCTATCGATAGAGTGACGATACCGAAGCGTCGAAGTGCATCAGCAAGGTTGCCGGCTCGGTTCAGCATGTTGAATTGTTCCGGACCAAGGAGAAATGCCCAGTCATGCACAGAATTTTCGCCACCGAGTAAAGGCAGGGCTTGAGTAGGGGCATCGGCGATGTACACACTGGCATCCTGCATGTTTGTAGAGGCCCATGCCAGCATTATTGCTCCTGCGAGGAGATCTTGTCCGCGTGGAAAAAAGAAAAAGTAGAGCGCGAGCCCAAGAGGAACCCCGATTTGGACTGCGGAACCTGCTGCAGCGGTGATGGTGTCATTGACTGGCAACATATAACAGAGCAGATGGCCAAGTTCGTGAAAACCAAGATCTGCCATGCTGAGAAGAGGGACCCGTATGCCGCGGTAAAACGCGAACCAGAATGCGAGAAAACACACGCTGGCACCTGCTATTGAACGGGAAAAAGATTTCCTGAAAAGAAACCTCGGACAAGAGGTTTTTTGCCTGGACACCTATAGAGGATCGACGGTTTTCCATGGTCGATAAGGTGGTGGTTGTATTTTCCCTCTAGATTTTTTGTTGTTCCGTGTTTTTTACAGGATCTCCTCTCATGGGTTTATCGAGGGTCACCCTGTTTTATCTGATGACTTCTGGAAAGAAATAAGGAGGGGACCTGCAGTGAGATCTGTATGTTGTTGTACTGAGTTTACCCTTGAGAACTTACCTTTGTGGGAGTCAATGTGGCGATGACTCTTTCGTCTCCGGTCTCTGTCATTGGGTACTTTTCAACGCCCATATATTTTTTTGCAAGAGAATTAATGAAGGCATAACTTGGGTCATCTTCTATGCTCACATTTCCGCGTACTTCTAGATATTTATATGGGTTTTCTGGATGTATAATGGAGACTGCGACGTGGCTATCGCGTATAATGTTGCGATAATTTTGTCGACTTTTCATTGTGGAAAATTTTATTTTCCCGTCTTC
>Ga0209345_10005107_pt1 | contig 12353 bp, 11 predicted proteins | sample Cruoilmetagenom7_FD_187294 | JGI IMG/M metagenome (GOLD analysis project Ga0209345, IMG submission 187294) | Oil polluted marine microbial communities from Coal Oil Point, Santa Barbara, California, USA - Sample 7 (SPAdes) (version 2) | ecosystem: Environmental > Aquatic > Marine > Oil seeps ...
GACCGAGACCGAGACCGAGACCGAGACCGAGACCGAGACCGAGACCGAGACCGAGACCGAGACCGAGACCGAGACCGAGATCAGTCTATTTGATCCTAATGACCTTGAAACAACACCTGATTTTGCATTGGAATCTTCTCTTTCTTCTCAAGAGAAAAAACCAAAACGATTACTATGGCCTAGTCTCTCAGCACTGGCCATCCTGGCATTTGCTATCCAATATGTTTATTTTCACATCGATATTTTTGCCACAAACCCCGATAACGCTTCCTGGCTAAACCGCTTCTGCCAGGTTACGGGCTGCAACATTCCCCCTCGTATCGACACAACGCTCATTCACAGCAGCCAGCTAGTCGTTCGCTCTCATCCGGAAATGCCCAATGCACTGATTGTGGATGCTGTAATTATTAACCGTGCAGCATTTGTCCAGCCATTCCCTGAGCTAACACTCAGCTTTGAAGATTTACAAGGCAACCAAATTGCCCTTCGGCGTTTCAAACCGGGAAAATATCTGGCGGGAGAACTAACCGGTATGAAGGTCATGCCATCACGCCAACCCATACGGCTAATGCTAGAACTGATTGATCCAGGCCCAAAAGCTGTTAACTACTCCCTTTATATCCAGGAATAAACTTTTTCCACATCCAAACAACGGGTATCATATCGCCCCCTTTCATTTACTTGATTTACATTGGCTTGATTTACACGGACTTAATAAAAGCCGCGAGCACTTGAGACCACATTCTTTGATACAGATAGGCGACCACACAATTACAAACCGGACTATTCTGGCCCCTATGGCTGGCGTTACCGATTTGCCCTTTCGCCAGCTCTGCCGCCAATTGGGCGCTGGGCTAACTGTCTCAGAAATGATTACTTCCGACACTCGCTTGTGGAAAAGCCGCAAAAGCCAGCAACGACTTGTTCATCGAGATGAACCCTCCCCACGCTCTGTCCAAATTACCGGCAGTATCCCCGAGATGATGGCAGAAGCTGCACGCCAAAATGTTGCATTGGGTGCTGAAATTATTGATATCAATATGGGCTGCCCGGCAAAAAAAGTGTGTAAACGCGCTGCAGGCTCCGCATTGCTTCAGGATGAAGATCTCGTCGCAGCCATTTTGCAGTCTGTGGTATCAGCTGTAGATATCCCTGTTACCTTAAAAATTCGCACAGGCTGGGACCAAGAAAATCAAAATGCCCCCAGTATTGCCCGCATTGCAGAAGATGCTGGAATAAAAGCACTGGCCATTCACGGCCGTACCCGTGCCTGCCGGTTTTTAGGCCGTGCCGAATACGACACCATTGCCTCGGTGGTAGAAGCTATCTCTATCCCAGTATTTGCCAATGGTGATATCTCCACACCACAGCAGGCAAAGCAGGTGTTGGACTATACCGGTGCAGCAGCGGTTATGATTGGCCGAGCTGCCCAGGGAAACCCCTGGATTTTTGATCAGATAAACCACTACCTTAAATACAACAAAATTCTCAACCCCGTATCCACCGAAGAACTAGCCCAAACCGTCAGCGGACACGTTCAGGCTATCCACCAACATTATGGTGAATATCTTGGAATACGGATTGCCCGCAAGCACCTGGGCTGGTACGTTGACGCCCTACCAAATGGTGAGCTATTTCGACAGCATTTCAATCAACTTGAAAATGCCGACCAACAAATACAAAACCTACATCACTTTTTTGCGACACAAAATAATAATTGGAACCAAGCCGCATGAGCGCCATTGATACATTTACCATCCAGGCGGAAACTGACGCCCAACCCATCATGACACACCAGCATGATTCACTGAGACAATGTGTAGACCATGCACTGCAACAGTATTTTCTCCACCTGGACGGCCAGCCCGCCAACGACCTCTACCAGCTAGTCTTAAACGAAGTCGAAGCACCATTACTTGAAGCCGTTTTGGCTTATACCCGGAACAATCAAAGCAAGTCTGCCGAGATGCTGGGCCTCAACCGAGGTACATTGCGGAAAAAACTAAAGCAATATGACCTTCTGTAATCGACCTACCTATACACCACCCACACTAAACTAAAGGTGAGGACACCATGAGCGAACTACGTAAAGTCACTCGCGCACTTATCAGCGTATCTGACAAAACCGGCATTGTTGAATTTGCACAAGCACTCAGCGCCCAGGGTGTTGAAATCCTGTCGACAGGTGGCACCCATCGCCTGCTAAATGATAATGGCGTAGCCGTTCGTGAAGTCTCAGATTACACCGGCTTCCCCGAAATGATGGATGGCCGGGTTAAAACCCTCCACCCCAAAGTACATGGTGGAATCCTCGGTCGCCGCGGCACCGATGATGATGTGATGGCCGAACACGGCATCCTCGGAATCGATATGGTTGTGGTCAATCTCTATCCCTTTGCAGCCACAGTAGCCAACCCAAATTGCGATCTGCCTACCGCCATTGAAAATATCGATATTGGCGGCCCGACCATGGTTCGCTCGGCAGCAAAAAATCACAAAGATGTTGCCATTGTGGTGAATGCTAGTGACTACGCTACCGTACTAGAAGAAATGCAGAACCAAGATGGTCAGCTAGGGTATGAAACCCGCTACAACCTGATGGTCAAAGCCTTTGAACATACGGCAGGCTACGACGGCATGATCGCCAATCATTTTGGTGCCAGAAACACTGCCAACGAAACACGTAATTTCCCCAATACCTTCAATTCTCAGTACTTCAAAACACAGGAAATGCGCTACGGTGAAAACCCTCACCAAAAGGCTGCATTTTACATAGAAGAAAATCCGGCTGGCGCCAGCATTGCTACCGCCAAGCAGCTACAGGGCAAAGAGCTTTCATACAACAATATCGCCGACACCGATGCCGCACTGGAATGCGTCAAGCAGTTTGACCAGCCCACCTGCGTTATCGTCAAACACGCCAACCCTTGCGGTGTAGCGGTCGCAACAGATATTAAAACGGCCTACGACTTGGCCTTTGCTACTGATCCAGAATCAGCCTTCGGCGGTATTATCGCCTTCAACCGCGAGTTGGATGCAGAAACTGCTGAAGCCATTTGCGAGCGTCAATTTGTTGAAGTGATTATTGCCCCCAATATTTCTGATGCCGCCAAGCAAGCGGTCAGCGCCAAAAAGAATGTTCGACTGCTGGAATGTGGTCAGTGGGATGCATCGACATCTGCTCAAGGCTTCGACTACAAACGCGTTAACGGCGGCCTGCTCATTCAAGACCGCGACAAAGGCATGGTTACTGCCGATGATTTGAAAGTCGTCACCGAGCGCAAACCAACTGACGCAGAACTAGACAATATGCTGTTCGCCTGGAAAGTCGCCAAAATGGTGAAATCCAACGCGATCATTTACACCAAAAACAACCAAACCATTGGTGTGGGCGCTGGCCAGATGAGCCGGATTAACTCTGCACGTATCGCTGCCATTAAAGCAGAACATGCAGGGCTGGAAGTCAAAGGTGCCGTCATGGCATCCGATGCCTTCTTCCCCTTCCGCGACGGTATCGACAATGCTGCCGAAGTAGGCATTAGTTGTGTGATTCAACCGGGCGGTTCTATTCGTGATGACGAAGTGATCGCTGCTGCCAACGAACATGGCATGACCATGGTGTTTACCAGCATGAGGCACTTCCGCCACTAAACACTCATATCAACAATGCTCTTTTGCGGCGATTGCACCATATAGGTACAATCGCCGCTTTCATTTTAAGCTCGACTATTTTTTTAAGTACGACTAACAGGAAAAACTTCCATGAATATTCTGGTGATTGGCGCAGGTGGCCGTGAACATGCTTTGGCATGGAAAGCAGCCCAGGGAAAAGATGTTGAAACCGTATATGTGGCCCCTGGTAATGCCGGTACCGCACTGGAACCCAAGCTGGAAAACCTGTCCATCGACCCCGGTAATTTTGAAGCACTAGCTGATTTCGCCGAGCAGAACCAAGTAGCGCTCACCATTGTTGGCCCAGAACAACCTTTAGTGGATGGCATCGTCGACTACTTTGCCAGCCGCAACCTGAAAGCCTTTGGCCCCAGTAAAGGTGCGGCACAACTGGAAGGCTCCAAAGCCTTCACCAAAGACTTCTTGGCCCGCCACAATATTCCCACAGCGGAATACCAGAACTTCACTGAAATAGAACCCGCTCTGGCATACCTAAAAGAAAAAGGCGCACCCATTGTGGTAAAAGCCGACGGCCTCGCCGCAGGTAAAGGCGTGATCGTCGCCATGACATTGGAAGAAGCAGAAACAGCCGTAAAAGATATGCTGGCAGGCAATGCCTTTGGCGAAGCTGGTCACCGTGTCGTCATTGAAGAATTTTTAGCCGGCGAAGAAGCCAGCTTTATTGTGATGGTCGATGGCAAAAACATTCTGCCCATGGCCACATCACAGGATCATAAAGCCCGCGACAATGGCGACAAAGGCCCCAACACAGGCGGCATGGGTGCCTATTCACCTGCGCCAGTAGTGACACCAGACATTCATGATCGTGTGATGGCAGAAGTGATTCAACCTACCGTCGAAGGTATGGCAGCAGAGGGCAACGACTACACCGGTTTTTTATATGCGGGCCTGATGATTATGGCCGACGGCACCCCCAAAGTGATCGAATACAACTGTCGTTTTGGTGACCCAGAAACCCAACCCATTATGATGCGACTGAAGTCGGACATCGTGGCGCTTTGTAATGCCGCATTAGATAAACGGCTGGATCAGTGCAGCACGGACTGGGATTCAAGAGCAGCCTTAGGTGTCGTGTTAGCAGCCGGCGGCTACCCCGCCAGCTACAACAAAGGAGATGTGATTTCAGGTCTGCCAAGCACTGATGCCGACAGCAGTAATGAAAAAGTCTTTCATGCAGGCACCAAAGACATCAACGGACAAGTGACGACTAATGGCGGAAGGATCTTGTGTGCAGTAGGTCTTGGAAATACTGTTACCGAGGCCCAGCAACAGGCCTATAAACTGACCCAAAAAATCTCTTGGGATAACGTTTATTACCGTACGGATATTGGGTATCGCGCTGCTGCACGAGAGAAATAACCCTTAGACTTTAACCATATTCCGATCATCTGCCCACTGCCGAAGAGCCGCCAACTTCTCTGACATCACAATGGAAAGAGGTGCTGTCGCTTGTAGTTCAGCTAACAATAATGATTGAGAAACAACTCTTTTCTGTCCCCTCGTGTCAGAGTTTTTTTGCTCACCGCCATTACCATTTTCAGATAAACCCCGGTAAACCGCTGAGACGATTGCTTGCTCAATTTCAGCACCGGTAAATCCTTCAGCTACTAACGCTAATTCAGCCAGGTCGAAGTTGTTTACATCCAGCTCGCGTTTTTCCAGATGAATTTTAAAAATAATTTCACGGGTTTTTTCATCAGGCAGGTCGACAAAAAATAGTTCGTCTAAACGCCCTTTGCGAATCAGCTCTGGTGGTAGTTTGGAAATATCATTTGAGGTTGCTACAACAAACACGGGTGATTGTTTTTCTGCCAACCAGGTGAGCAATGTACCCAATACTCTTTGGGAGGTACCTGAATCTGAGTTATCGGTACTCAGGCCTTTTTCAATTTCATCCATCCAGAGTACACAGGGGGACATTTTCTCAGCCATGGCCAATGACTCGCGCAAATTCCTTTCTGTCTCACCGTGAAACTTATTGTATAGCGCACCGATATCTAACCTGAGTAATGGCACATTCCACTTACCAGCTACGGATTTCGCTGCAAGGCTTTTTCCGCCACCTTGCACGCCCAGCAATAGAATACCTTTGGGTGAATCAATATTGGCTACATCCCCTCCATTGCCACTGCTGCTGCCATCAAATGCACCACGCCTGATATCAAGCCAGCTTTTAAGATTCTCCATGCCACCCACGGCGGCGAATTGCTCGGTGTCGTATTCGTAACTGAGGATGCCATCCAGCTCCATCAGTTTAAACTTGGCTTGGTTCACGTCCGGGATATCCGATTCCGTAATCGCGCCATCATCGACGATGGCGCCACGCACTAAATGACGGATGTCTGCCCGCGGTAAACCCTTGAGGTTACTCACCAGTTTTTGCAGGGTTTCGTTATCTGTTTTTACTTTTTGATCGCCGTTACGCTGGCCCCACTGTTTTGCCTCCTCACGAATAATAGAGAGTATTTGTTTATCATTGGGCAGAGACATTTTAAAGCGGGCACTTAAGCGAGAGAGCTCTGGTGGGAGTTTTAGTGAGTGACTAAGAAGAACAACGGTGATGGCGCCCGAGGTATTTTTTTGGGCAATATCTTTTAACAGACGTATATTTTTAGGATGTTCATCGAGCCAATGATGGAAATCGCAAAGGACGTAAAAGCCGGATTCTGCGCCGCCTTTAATGCGCTGTAACACTTCTTCTGGCTCAGTGTGTTGAGTATCTTTCACCAGCTGTAAACCAAAACTTACCTTGTGCAAGCCGTCGGTCAATGTCCACTTGAACACGGGCTTATCCCGCTTGCGGCCAACCCGCATAAACAGGTCGAGGGCTTTTTGCTCTTCGTGGCTTTCTAATACGATGAGGGGTATTCGACAATCAAGAATAACACCTAGATCGTGGATATCCTGCATGCTAACTAGTCCTTTTTGTTTTTAGCCTGTTCCTGAGCTGCTTTTTGCTCTTGCTTGCGCAACCATACATCCAAACCCTGGGCATTCAATTCAAGGTCCATGGCCAACACTTTTTCCATCAATTTTAAATCTAACTTTGGCTGTTCTGATTCAATTCGCGCTAAGGTAATATCTTTTAATGCCTGAAATATTTTTTCTTTCCGTTCTGGCTCATTCCGCAACAGCTGTGCAATTTGTCGATAATCTTCTATTTGAACTCGAAGCAGATCTGCCGGCTGCTCTGGTTGTTCCAACACACTATAGTGGGCTAGATAAAATTTTGATGGGTTATAACCCATCATTAAATCAATGGAGGCCAGTAATTTGTCTGGGTCAAACTGTACGGGTGATGTGGTTGGGATGATAAAGCGGTCTGACCTGTGCTTATCTAAGTCATGTCCCATTTCATGATACGAAATACCAAACGTGTCCCCTGAAAACCAACCCTCACTCACGCTGTCCCAAATACAGAAATGATGTTCTGCATGGCCTGGGGTATGACGAAACTCTAACTCTCTGCCATTCAGATCATATTTTTCACCGTCTTCAACGGCTTTTACTCGCTCCTTTGGAACAGGAACCAGCTCACCATATAATTCCGCAAATTTTTCATCACCATAGACTGCTTTCGAACCTGCAATTAATTGGGTTGGATTGACCATGTGCCGAGCCCCGCGAGGGTGAATCAACATCTGGGCATCAGGGTATTGCTGCATCAACAAGCCCGCGCCACCGGCATGATCTAAATGAACATGGGTAGGAATAATGTAGCGGACAGATTCCTTGGATAGCCCAAGTTCTGTCAGCGCCTCATCTATACCTACAGCTGTATGTGCTGTTCCTGTTTCAATAATCGCAACTTGGTCACCTTCGACCATTAGGTAGCAACAGGCGATGCCATGTTGGATATATCGTGCGTCGACACAATAAATACCGTGGCCTAGGTTTTCATAGCCCATTTTTTCCTGACCCAAGTTTTCTACAAAATCCGACTTCATTTAGCCTCCTCTCAACATGACCACGGATTTTGCTACAATATGCTTACTTTAAACAGTCATACGGCCATTATTCCGTAACTATTCATTTTTTCAGAGACAACTAGCAATGCTTTCAGAGACATCTTCCGGTATAGAACAGGCAAGCCCAAAAGCCGAAACAAGAAGGCTGTCCCTCCTTGATAGTTTATTGATTCAGGTAGACCATGCTCTGAGAACCGTTGCTGTGGACAAACCGCCCCATGATCGCCTCTCCCCAGCGAAAGAAGCTTCAGAGCAAGAGCTCACCGATCAAGAAAAAAAGCATGCTGCAGGCTTAATGCGTGTAAACCACACGGGAGAGGTCTGCGCCCAGGCGCTGTATCAAGGTCAGGCATTAACAGCCAAACTCACTTCTGTTCGCAGTGAAATGGAACAGGCTGCTGATGAAGAAGTTGACCACTTGGCTTGGTGTCAGGAGCGGGTCAATCAATTAGGGAGCAATACTAGCCTCTTAAACCCCCTGTGGTATGGACTTTCTTTTGGTATCGGTGCAACGACCGGATTGATCAGCGACAAGCTTAGCCTAGGTTTTGTGGCCGCGACAGAAGATCAGGTATGCCAGCACCTAGAAAGCCACTTACAAAAACTACCAGCTCAAGATGCTAAAAGCCGAGCGATTGTCGAACAAATGCTGGAAGACGAGGCAAAACATGCCGATGCTGCATTAGATGCCGGAGGCTTGAAGTTTCCCTCGCCCGTCAAAGGTTTGATGACCTTGATTTCAAATGCCATGACCAAGACGAGCTACCGTATTTAGACGCTGTACTTTCGTGCTGATTAGTTTAGTACTTAGCGTTTAGAGCCTATCGATGTATACGAACCGTTAGTGTGGACGAGCTGCAAGTTTTGCCTTTTCCTGAATCTCTTTCACGATACCCACGATTTTCTGTTTGACCCACTGGTGTACTGGCGACTTAATCGTTCTGGCATGCTGAACCAGCACAACGGGAACAGTGCTATCAAATTCTAATTCTTCCGGATAAGGCTTTCGCACAATCCCGTAGGTTTCACCCTCTATTTTCAAATCATGCATGGTCGCCATCATTAGGCTATCGGTTTGCCACAGCGCGTCCATTGCGGTCATTAGCTGGGCTGTCACCAAGGCCTTTTTTCGACCCAAGCCAAGCTTTCTTAACTGGCGATCAAAACGTGTTTCGTCTGTAGTAGAAGAACCTGAGCGCAATAGGGAATACTGAATAAATGGATACTCCAGCATATCGTTCAACGTGAGCTTGTCTTTTTCTGCCAGCGGATGTGTCGCTCGCATCCACACTGCCGGAGTAAAGTACCCCAGTGGGGTCACATGGTATTCGACGTTATATGGGCGGGCGATTTCAATGGCGAAATCGAGAACACCATCCTCTAACGCCCTAGCCTTGTCATCTGATTCACCCTGTACCCGAAGGGACATATGAGGTGCTTCAGTGATGAGCCGTTGGGTTAAGGAGGGCATTACCTGAACGGCAATAAACTCTGCCGCCATAAAGCCTATCTCACCTTCATAAGTGAGGGGGTCAAACTCGCTCTGAACCACCAAGTCAGCGATGGATGAAAGTACCAACGGTAACTGTTTTTCTAGCTCAACTGCTCTTGGGCTAGGTACCAGGCCACGACCACTGCGAATAAACAGTGGATCGTCAAACAACTCTCGTAATCGTTGCAGGGTCTTACTCATGGCAGGCTGGGTAATGAACAAACGTTCTGCTGCTCGGGTAACGCTTTGCTCTTCAATTAACACCTGCAAAGCCACCAACAGATTCAAATCAATACGTGATAACGGCTTGGCATCCACAAATACATTCCCTGGGGTTATGTTTATAATTATATTAATACATTTGAGTCATGAAAGGTCAACCTCTATATTACAAAGCCTAAGAGCGGAAACAGAAAGAAAGCGTTGCTACCCCCTCAAAGCTCCTCTTTCTCACTGATGACGCTAAAGATTACAGGGTACGTTGAACCCTCCGAGCATTACTTCAACAACCTTTGTATTTAAGTTTAGACCTCTATACTCCCTCAGTATCCCTTTAAGGCAGCGCTAGCTGCCTTTTTTTTGCCTGTCTTTTTTTAGTACACAACACCCTAGTGCACAGCAATACACCATGCTTTGGTTGAGCATGGTGAACAACTATTTGGGGGAGCATAAAGGACGTTAATAAAGCCTAATTAATCATCAGGCTTTATTAACGACAAATGGGGTTGAAACAACGATTGCGAAGCTACATCAAGATCATTCTATGAGCATATTTCATAACTGTGAGTAATTTCTACACCGCCTTTACCCAGCATGATAGATGCTGAACAATATTTTTCTGCTGATAGCTTCACGGCATTACTCACCATGCTTTCTTTAAGTTTATTTCCTGACACTAGAAAGTGAAGGTGTATCTTAGTAAAAACTGAGGGCACAGCATCTGCTCGCTCAGCCTCTATTTCGGCAACGCAATCGGTAACATCCTGACGGCTTTTTTTGAGGATATGTATAACATCAAATGATGAGCATCCCCCCATACCGATCAACATCATTTCCATCGGGCGAGCGCCCTGATTTTTCCCACCGTGATCGGGCGGGCCGTCCATCACAACCGTATGACCCGTTTCTGATTCAGCGATAAATTTGGCGTCTCCGCCCCAAGTAATTTTCGTTTTCATGACGCCGTCGACCCTAAAAGTGTCGAGAGACTAACATAATTAATGTGCCTTTAACCTTAGAATTGTTGGTCCGGTTGCCACTATTCCCCTTAAGGAGCCATAACTAATGGTAAATTCGAACTTGGCCAATGATGATTTTATCCCCATAATGGGTGCCGTATATGCGAGAAGTCACAAAAAGGAGGAGATTGAGTTGGCACCGGCACCGATAACACCTCATATTACAAATGTGGAAGAGTTCTTAGTTCACTGTCATCGCAGGAAATATCCCGGCAAAAGTACCATTATTTATGCTGGCGATGAAGGTGACACTCTCTCTTATATTATTAAAGGCTCAGTTACCGTCCTGCTCGAGGATGATGACGGTAAAGAAATGATTGTTGCCTATCTCAATGAAGGTGATTTTTTTGGTGAAATGGGACTGTTTGGCCAAACTGACCGCAGCGCCTGGATCCGTGCAAAAACTGAGTGTGAAGTAGGCGAAATCAGTTATTCCAAATTTCAGGAGCTGTCTAAAGATCACCCTGAATTCTTGTTTGCCATCGGCGTACAAATAGCTGAGCGCCTACGTGACACCACACGCAAAGTAGGTGACCTCGCATTCTTGGATGTAACCGGTCGTGTTGCCAGGACATTGCTGGATCTTTGTAAAGAGCCCGATGCCATGACCCACCCTGACGGGATGCAAATTAAAATTACCCGTCAAGAGATCGGCCGAATCGTAGGTTGTTCACGTGAAATGGTTGGTCGTGTGTTAAAAACACTGGAGCAACAGGAGCTGGTCTCCGTCAAAGGTAAAACGATGGTTGTCTTTGGTACTAGATAATCTAGTATTAATTAGCCTCGTACTAAATAACCTGACACTAAACGAGTTTTTAGTGCGCAGTAAAAAGGCCTCTTTCGAGGCCTTTTTTAATTCTGGTGCTTTTTATCTCTGACAGGTCTTCTTAGACAGCCATTCTTAATTAAACATCTCCAACAATTTCATTCCCGGCTCTTCCGCTCGCATAAAGGTTTCGCCCACCAGGAAAGTATTTACATCGTGTCCCCGCATAGCAGCGACATCATCAATGGTGAGAATACCGCTTTCAGTAATCACAATCCGATCTTCCGGAATTTTGTCCAGCAAACTAAAGGTCGTTTCCAGAGTGGTATTGAAAGTGTGCAAATCCCGGTTATTAATGCCGATCATCGGATTATCAATTAACAACCCACGATCCAACTCTTCCTCATTATGGGCTTCCACTAATACATCTAGGCCCAGCTCATAAGCAATGCCGTGCAGCTCTTCCATCTGGGTTTGGGTTAATGCGGCCACAATTAACAGAATACAATCTGCCCCCAACACGTAGGACTCATAGACCTGATACGGATCCATCACAAAGTCTTTGCGCAATACGGGAAGACGTGTAGCTTCTCGTGCCATTTTCATATATTCATCGCAGCCGAGAAAAAAATCTTGTTCGGTCAAAACTGATAGACAAGCCGCCCCACCTTTCTCATAACTTCGAGCAATACCCACAGGATCAAAATCCTCACGGATGACACCTTTACTGGGTGAGGCTTTTTTTACTTCCGCTATTACCGCAGCCAACCCCTGATCAATTTTTGTTGCCAGCGCATCAGAGAAGCTACGCAACTCACGGCCTTCCTGGCAATGCTCCTGCAGCTGACTCAATGAAACAGAGGCCTGCCTTGCAGCAATGTTCTCAGCTTTTTTGGCCAGAATTTTCTTTAAAATGGTGGGCGTGTTTAATGCTGAATTCATAGTTTTTTCTATTTGTTAAATATCCATGTTTTTAAATATTGGTACTTTTAAGCTTTTGATTTTGTAAAGCATTGAGTAAAGGCCGCAAGGTCACTAATTTTAGCTTTTGCCAAACCACTACCAATAGTATCCTGGGCCAAAATAACACCTTCAGATAAATCATCTGCAATGCCCGCGGCATAAAGAGCTGCCCCGGCATTAAGTGCCACCATATCAGAAGCAGAACGAATGGCCGGAGAATCATTATTTTTAGG
>Ga0209345_10005108_pt1 | contig 12352 bp, 9 predicted proteins | sample Cruoilmetagenom7_FD_187294 | JGI IMG/M metagenome (GOLD analysis project Ga0209345, IMG submission 187294) | Oil polluted marine microbial communities from Coal Oil Point, Santa Barbara, California, USA - Sample 7 (SPAdes) (version 2) | ecosystem: Environmental > Aquatic > Marine > Oil seeps ...
TACGCGCGGAATCAAGCCCGAAGGGCGCCGCGCGATCGCTGGGCCGTCCCGCGGCCTAGCGATTTTGAGACGGAGTGCATCTCTTTGACGTCATACGGAGGTTGCTTGCATTAAGGGGCAGTTGCCGCCGTTGCATCGCTAGTCCCCGGCCCAGCGACCGCGCGGCTCATCGCACAGGTCCAACGTCCGCTTCAGGCCAAACCCTTCCGTCACAACGCCGCTTCTACTCTCGAAACGCCTTGGCCAGATAATCGGTGAATGGCTTGACCAGATAGGCGATGGGGGTGCGGTCGGCGGTGCGGATGAACGCCTCGACCGGCATGCCGGGAATGAGGGCGGTGCCCTCGGGCAGACGGGCCTGTTCGCCTTCGCTCAGCACGATTTCAGCGCGGTAATAGCTGGCGCGCGTTGCCTCGTCCTCGAAGGCATCGGCGGAAATCTGGGTGACACGCCCGAAAAGTTCTGGCGTGGTGCGTTGATCGAGCGCTGAGAAGCGCAGGGTCACTTCCTGCCCGACAAAGAGTTTGTCGACATGGATGCTGTCCACGCGGGCGTTGATCACCAGAGGGCGGTCCTGTGGCACGACGAAAAGGACCGGATCAGCCGGTCGGATCACAGAGCGCAGGGCAAAGACCTGAAGGTTGTAGACCACGCCCGAAACCGGGGACGGGATGTCGAGCCGTCCCATTTGTTCGATCAGGGCACGGCGCTGTTCGCGCAATTCCAACTCGCGGAATTGCAGATCGCGCAGGGTGGTGATCGCTTCTTCGCGCCGGTCGGTGCCGAGTTTGAGGATGGTGATCTCAATTTCGGTGATGCGGCCCTCTGCCTCGGCTCTTTGTGCGGCAAGATCGCCCATCGTGCCGCTGAGCCGCGCCTGTTCGCGTTGCAGGTTGAGGACGCGACTGGCCTGTGCGAGGCCACGATCCAAGAGTGATTGCTGGTCGGTCAACTCGAGTTCGATCAGGTCGAGTTGACGTGAGAGCGCCACTTGCTGCGCGTCGATGCCGTCGATCTGATTTGTGATCTGGCTACGGCGTTTGTGCAATTGGTCAATCTCGGCGGCGACGGTCTCGGCGCGCGCCTCGAAGAGGGTCTTTTGCCCGGCCATGAGATCGTCGGCGTCACTGTTCTGGGCAGAGATTTCGATCAGCAACGGATCGAATTTGAGCGTGTCGCGCCCATCCCGCTCTGCCTCGAGACGGCCTCGGCGGGCCATGAGTTCGGCGAGCTGGTTTTCGATGATCGAGAGTTCGGATTGCAGGTCGGTGGGGTCAAGGCGAACGAGCACCTGACCGGCGCTGACGCGGTCGCCTTCCTTGACCTCGATGGCGGAGACCACGCCGCCGTCGGGATGCTGGACGACTTGACGATTCTGATCGACCTCGATGCGACCCGGTGCGATGATCGCGCCGGAAATCTGGGTGAAGACCGCCCAAGTGCCGAATCCTCCCACGAGAAGAATAAGCCCGATCAGCCCGATGATCAGCGGTGTGCGGGCGGACCATGCACCGGAGTCGGGGGCACTCATTGCACACCTCCGGCACTGGTCGCACTGGTCAGTTGTTCATGGTTCTGGAGCACTTCCTTGAGGACCTTTTCGCGAGGGCCAAAGGCGCGCATGACACCACCTTCGAGCATCAGAAGCATGTCGCATTCCTTGATTGCGGCGGGGCGGTGAGCGACGACGATCACTGCCTTGCCCTCGGCCTTGAAGCCGCGGATTGCGGCATTGACCGCCTCGCTGCCCTCATTGTCGAGATTGGAATTCGGCTCGTCCAGAACGAGGATCATGGGATCGCCATACATCGCACGGGCAAGGCCGATGCGCTGCATTTGCCCGCCCGAGAGCCGTCCGCCGCTGGCGCTGACGCGGGTGTCATAGCCATTGGGCAGTTTGAGGATCATCTCATGGGCGTCGGCCTTGCGCGCCGCCTCGACGATTTTGGCGGCATCGGGTTGGGTGGCGAGCCGGGCGATATTCTCGGCTATGGTGCCATCAAAGAGCTGCACGCGCTGCGGCAGATAGCCAATCAATTGGCCAAGCACGGTCGGCGAATATTGGTCGAGCGTGGCACCCTCGAGCCGGATCTTGCCGCCAGCAGGCCGCCAGACGCCGGTGATGGCGCGGGCCAGGGTGGATTTGCCCGCGCCGGACTGGCCGATCACGCCGACGGCCTGACCGGGTTCCACCTTGAACGTCAGGGTTTTCAGCACGGCCAGGCTCTCGCCGGGGGGAACCATGGTCAGTTGCTGCACCTCAAGCCGCGCCTTCGGGCGGGGCAGGGGGGTGCGGGGCTGTTCAGGTGCCACGGTGCCCAGGAGTTCCGCGAGACTGTCCCAGCCTTTCATCGCGCGTTGGACCAGAGCCCATTGGCCGATCGCCTGCTCGATGGGGGCGAGCGCACGCCCCATCAGGATCGAGCCTGCGATCATGGCGCCGGGTGTCAATTCTCCGCGCAGCACGAGCCATGCCCCAAGACCGAGCATCGCCGATTGCAGCAGCAGGCGCAGCGCCTTGGTCGACGTGGTAAAGCTGCCACCGATATCCGCGGATTGAATGGCTGTCGAGAGAGCCCGGCCGCGCACGGCCTGCCAGCGGTCAAAGGCGGCGTCGCGCATGCCCATGGCTTGTATCATCTCGGATTCGTTGCGCAATTGCTGCGAAATCGCCTCGGCCTCGACGCTGGCGGTATTGGCCTGTCCGGTGGGGCGGCGGGTCACCACCTGATTGATCATCGTCACCAAGACCAGACCCGCGCCCCCGACCAGCGCAAGGATGCCGAGCCAAGGGTGAAACACCCAGATCGCAGCCAGAAAGAACGGAGCCCATGGCATATCGAAAATCGCCAGCAACACGGGCGAGGTCATCAGACGCTGGATGGATTCGAGGTCGCGCAGGCCGGTGGCGGTATTGGCATCGGGCTGCACCGCGGATTTGCGAATCACCGCGTCGAACACGCGCCGATCGAGGCGGGCCTGAAACCGCGCGCCAACCCGACCCATGACCCGACCGCGGGCATAATCCAGAAGGCCCATCATGGTGTAAAGAAAGAGCACCAGCACCGAGAGCGCGATCAGTGTTTCGAGAGAGCGGCTGCTCAGGACGCGGTCATAGACCTGCAACATGTAGATGGGTCCGGTCAGCATCAGCAGGTTCACGAAAAAACTGAAAATGCCCACGAACCAGTAGAGACCACGACTTTCGCGCCGAGCCATGCGCAATTCTTCGCGACCTGCTTCTAATTTCAACTTATCCAATCGAATGTCCTGCCGTCATCGTTTAAGTGTTCTGTTGATCCAAAGCGTTTCTGATCCTGCCATACAGGCTCTGTCACCATTCTGCCACAGCATTGTGAACATGGGCGTTGGGATGATGGGTTTGTTCAAGCTATGGTTTATGTAAATCTCTGACTCGTATAATAACGGATATTCCATTGTTGCTGTCACGTTTCAATTCCGCTTCCGGACCTGCACTGCGCGTCACCGCGTTGGTGGGTCTTTCCTTGATGGCCGCCTGCGCGAGACCTGATCCGTCGGAGACCACACAAGGGGTTTTCGATCCCTACGAGTCGCAGAACCGGGGGGTGCATCAGTTCAACCGTGGTCTGGACAGATCCCTGGTTCGCCCGGTGGCCAAGGGCTATAGTGCCGCTATTCCCGACGATATTGAAACCATCATTGGGCGGTTTTCAACGAATCTGTCCTTGCCGAGCGACATCGTGAACAATGTGCTACAGCTCAATATGCGGGGCGCAATTCACGATACCGCGCGGCTGGTGGTCAACACCACCTTTGGCCTTGGGGGATTCTTTGATCCGGCGAGCGAGATGGGGATGCCTGCGGGCACAAATACCGATTTCGGTCAGACCCTGCATGTCTGGGGCGCGCGCGAGGGGGCCTATGTGGAGCTGCCGCTCTTGGGCCCGTCGACTGAACGGGACACCTGGGGCATTGCCGTTGATCTCTTTACCAATCCGCTCAGCTATATCGTCGAAGCCCCCGAGAGCCTGATCGGCACAGGGGCCGGGGTGGCCGCAGGGCTGTCCAAGCGCGATAGGTTCACCGAGACGATTGATGCGATCCTCTATGAGAGTGCTGACAGTTACGCGCAGTCACGCTCGATCTTCCTGCAAAACCGGCGGTTCAAGCTGGGCGGTACATCTGATAATGTCTATGATGACCCCTACGGCACATCTGAGCCATCCGTCACGTTGGAGGATCCCTATGCTGAATAACATGAACCGTCGCCACTTTGTCACTGCAGGTCTGGCTTTGACTGGCCTTGCCTCATTCCCCGGCGCTGTCTGGGCACTTGACGATGCACGGGCGCGCACGCTTGTGGATGCTGTTGTGAGCAATATCAACAGTGTAATCGCCTCAGGCAAGCCGCTGTCGGGGATGATCTCGGACTTTGAACGCATCTTCAACACCTATGCTGATGTGAACATCATTGCGCGCTCGACGCTGGGTGCGGATGCCAATCGGGTGTCGTCGGCGCAATTGCGTGCCTTTACCGAGGCGTTCCGTGGCTACATCGCGCGGAAGTACGGCAAGCGGTTCAATGAATTCGTCGGTGGCCGAATCGAAGTGAACTCGGTCAAGCAGGTGAAATCCTGGCACGAGGTCAAATCCACCGCCTATCTGCGCGGACAATCGCCGTTCGAGGTGAGTTTTCTGGTGTCGGACCGGTCGGGCAAGGATCTGTTCTTTGATATGATCATCGAGGGGATCAGCCTGCGCCTGAGCGAACGCACCGAAATCGGGGCGATGCTGGATCGTCGCAATGGTGACGTGAACGCCCTGATCGCGGATCTCAAACAAGCCGGGTAAGGGTTTTACCTGTTCGGTTCTATCGTGAACGGCGCCCCTCTCCGGGCGCCGTTTTCAATTGCCGCCGAAGAGCCCCCGCAGGATGTTTTCAATCGGGTTGTTGCTGCGCTGGGGGGCCCGACGCTGCTGTGGGGCCGGTTGCACCGGGGCTGGGCGCGGTTTGGGGCGCAGCATGGGCAGGGGTTTGGGATCAATCCCTTCATGCACGCGCACCATGGTTTCCTGCCATATTTCCGCCGGGAGACCGCCGCCTGTCACACCGCTGAGGGGGGTGTTGTCGTCATAGCCCATCCAGACGCCGGCGACGTAATCGGCGGTAAAGCCCAGAAACCACGCATCGCGGGCGGCCTGTGTCGTGCCGGTTTTGCCTGCGGCCTCACGGTCGGGCAAGCGGGCGCGGCTGCCGGTGCCACCGTCGATCACTTTCGTCATCATATAGATGAGTTCCTGCGCCGCGCTTTCCTGAATGACGCGCTCGCCGATACCGCCGCCGGTGCCCATCAGCGGCGTGTCTTCGCCCAGCAGCTTCAATTCGATCAGACCGTAGGGCGTCACGGAAGAGCCGCCGTTCAGGATGCCCGCATAAGCGCCGGTCATTTCCAGAAGCGTGCTCTCGGAGGCACCGAGGGCCAGGGCGGGACCAGCGGCCAGATCGCTGTCGATCCCGAAATCGCTGGCAACCTTGCGCACGAGGTCGCGCCCGACGCTCTCGGAGATTTTGACTGCGGGGATGTTGAGGGATTGCGCGAGGGCCTCTGTGAGGGTGACGCGGCCCTTGTAGTTGCGGGTGTAATTTTCCGGGCACCAACGGCCAGAGCCGGGGATGTTGAGGCAATAGGGTTCGTCCACCACGACGGAATCGTAGGAATTGCCCAGTTCCAATGCCGTGGCATAGACGAAAGGTTTGAAGGCTGATCCGGTCTGGCGTTTGGCCTGTGTGGCGCGGTTGAAGGCGCCGATGACCTTTGACTTGCGCCCGCCGACCATGGCCCGCACCGCGCCATCGGCGGACATGACAACGATAGCGGCCTGCGCCTTGGAGCCGTCCCGGACCTTTTCGTCAAAGATATAGGTCAGCGCGTCCTCTGCGGCGCGTTGCACGCGTTGATCAAGCGTGGTGCGGATGATCACATCTTCGGTGGTGTCACGGGTGAAGAACTCTGGTCCCGAGGACATCACCCAATCGGCAAAGTAGCCGCCTGCCTGCCGCTCTGCCGCCTCGGAGAGTTCTGCGGGATTGGCGAGGGCCAGCGCGGCCTCTTGATCGTTGAGATAGCCCTGACGACGCATCAGCCCGACCACGACCGAGGCGCGGTTGCGCGAGCGTTCCAGATTGGCGGTGGGAGCGAGCGTGGAGGGTGCGGTCAGGAGGCCCGCAATCATCGCCCCCTCGGCGGGGTTGAGATTGGCCGAGGATTTGCCGAAATAGCGCTGCGCCGCCGCCTCGGCGCCGTAAGCGCCGCCGCCCAGATAGGCGCGGTTGAGATAGACCGAAAGGATCTGGTCCTTTGAGTATTTCGCCTCCATCGCCATGGCATAGATCGCCTCGCGCGCCTTGCGTGCCAGCGATGTGCGGCGACAGTCGGAGATATAATCCGCCTCGCTCTCCCATTCGCTCTCTTTATAGGCGGTGCCGAAGCACAAGAGTTTTGCGGTTTGCTGCGTGATGGTCGAGCCACCGTTGCCCGACAACGGGCCGCGCCCCTCGCTGAGATTGATGCGAATGGCGCTGGCGATACCGATGGGGTCAACGCCGGGATGCAGGTAAAAGCGGCGATCCTCGGTGGCGATGACCGCGTTCTTGAGATGCGGGCTGATGGTCTCGGCGGTGACGACGCCCCCGAATTGATCGCCGCGCCAGGCAAAGACCTCGCTCGCGCTGTCCAGCAGGGTGACGGAGCCTTTGGCGCGCCCGTCCATCAGGGTCTGATAATCGGGCAGGGTCATGTAGGTGTAACCCACGAATGTCGCCACAACGAGAGCCACGACGGCGGTCAGTCGCCAACCGATTCCCCAAATCAGGCGCAGAACCCAGCGGATGATCCCTCCGAGGACTCGCACGATGGGATTGCGGCTGCGCGCGCGAGGGCGGCGCGACGTGCGCTTGGTCTTGGTTTTGGTTCTGCGCGCGGCTTTGGGTGGCTCCTTGCGCGTGCGCTTGGGGGCCACCAAAGGCGGTTTTCTCGGTCCTGACGTGCTCATGCTTGCCCTGCTCGGCCTTGTGTCTTTGGCACAGTTTATAGTGCGGGATCGCAAAAGTAGAGACCTGCTGAGCACAGATCGTGATTTCTAGTTTGCATAAATTTTAGGCTTACTAATTTATATGCACATATTTTGAGCATGCAGGGGTGATTTAACAGGCGATTTCCCGCCTTCACCCTTCCAGACTCTGCCATCTGTGCCTTTTCTGCATGTGCAAACAACGCGCTGAGACACCGCAAACCGAAAGGGGCAGACGTGAAACTCATCATTGCAACGATAAAGCCGTTCAAGCTTGAAGAGGTCCGCGAGGCGCTGACCGATATCGGCGTGCGCGGCATGATGGTGACCGAGATCAAGGGCTTCGGCTCGCAGTCCGGCCACACGGAAATCTATCGCGGTGCGGAATACGCCGTGAACTTCGTGCCAAAAATAAAACTGGAAATCGCGGTTTCCGCCGGGATGGCCGATCAGGTGGTCGAGACCATCACCAAGACCGCGCGCACCGGCAAGATCGGTGACGGCAAGATTTTCGTGCTCGACATCCAGCAAGCCGTGCGTGTGCGCACCGGCGAAACCAATGATGACGCGCTCTGAGCGCGCAGGGGAAAGGATACTTACCATGAATTCCATGTTAAAACTCGGCCTTGCCGCAACGCTGATCGCGTTGCCGCAGATGGGGCTGGCTCAGGACGCAGCGGAGGCTGCGCCGAGCTTTGATGAAATCGGCCCCTACATCATGACGACGCTGCTGTTCTGCATGGCGGGCTTTCTGGTCTTCTTCATGGCGGCGGGCTTTGCCATGCTCGAAGGCGGGCTGGTGCGCTCCAAGAACGTCACGATGCAGATGACCAAGAATATCGTTCTCTATTCCTTTGCGACGATCATGTATTGGCTGGTTGGCTTCAACCTCATGTATCCCGGTGACGGCTGGCTGATGGCCGGTTGGGTCGGACCGTTCTTTTCCATGACAGAGCTTGACCCGGTGGGTGTTGCGGCGGCGGATGCGGCGCTGGATTATGCCTCGATCGGGTCTGACTTCTTCTTCCAGTTGGTGTTTGTCGCTGCGACCGCCTCGATCGTGTCGGGCGCTCTGGCCGAGCGGATCAAACTCTGGCCGTTTCTTGCCTTTGTCATCGTTCTGACTGGCTTTATGTATCCGATTTCCGGGTCCTGGCAGTGGGGCGGCGGCTGGTTGTCCGAGGCGGGATTCTCTGACTTTGCAGGGTCGACCATCGTGCATTCCGTGGGTGGCTGGGCCGCTCTGGCGGGGGCGATCATTCTGGGGCCGCGTCTTGGCAAATATGGCAAGGATGGCAAGGTCACGCCGATGCCGGGCTCGAATCTCGCGCTGGCCACTCTGGGCACGTTCATCCTGTGGCTGGGTTGGTTCGGCTTTAACGGTGGCTCGCAGCTTGCTATGGGCACCGTCGGCGATGTGTCGGACGTGTCGCGGATCTTTGCCAACACCAATATGGCGGCGGCGGCGGGTTCGATCGCTGCGCTGATCATGACGCAGGTTCTCTACAAGAAGCCTGACCTCACCATGGTTCTCAACGGTGCCTTGGCTGGCCTTGTGTCGATCACCGCTGAGCCACTTGCGCCCAGCCTGTTCGGGGCGCTCTGGATCGGCGCGGTTGGCGGTGTGATCGTGGTGCTTGCCGTGCCGATGCTCGACAAGTTCAAGATCGACGATGTCGTCGGCGCGATCCCGGTTCACCTGTTTTGCGGGATCTGGGGCACAATCGCTGTCGTGTTCTACGGCGATGCCAGCATCAGCACACAGCTTCTGGGGATCTTTGCCTACGGTGCCTTCACCTTTGTCATCAGCTTCGTGGTCTGGCTGATCATCAAGGGCACGATGGGTCTGCGGGTCGATGAAGAGACCGAGATCAACGGGCTCGACATGGCGGAGATGGGCATGGAAGCCTATCCTGAATTCTCCAAGAGCTGATCCTTCTTCTTCCTGACAGATCTTGAGAGAGCTTGCCCGGGCGTTCGCGCCCGGGCTTTTTATTGTGCGGTGACCGATATCGCGTCTCTGGCAGAATCGCGGCGATCTGTGCTAAGTCTAGCGGTATGAACAGCCCAAACCCCAATATACGCGCCGCTCAGCCGCAAATACGTCAATTGGACGAGGCTGCGGTCAATCGCATTGCCGCCGGTGAGGTGGTGGAGCGGCCCGCCTCGGCGGTCAAGGAATTGGTGGAGAACGCGCTTGATGCCGGGGCCACCCGGATCGAGGTGGGTTTTGCGGATGGTGGCAAGACATTGATCCGGGTGATGGATGATGGCTGTGGCATGGCGCCGGATCAACTGCCGCTCGCCTTGGCGCGGCATGCGACGTCGAAGATTGACGGATCGGACCTGCTGAATATCCATACCTTTGGGTTTCGCGGCGAGGCGTTGCCGTCGCTTGGGGCGGTCGGGCGGTTGACGATTGCGTCACGCGCGGGCGACGCGGCCGCGGAGATTACGGTTGCTGGCGGGCAGGCGGGCGCGGTGAAACCTGCCGCGCTGAATGCGGGCACTGTGGTGACGCTGCGCGACCTTTTCTATGCCACGCCGGCGCGGCTCAAGTTCATGCGCACAGACCGGGCCGAGGCGCAGGCGATTGCCGATACGGTCAAGCGTCTGGCGATGGCCGAGCCGTTTGTCGGCTTTGTGCTGCGCGATGTGTCGGGCGGGGGCGAGGGGCGGATCGTGTTTCGCGCGGACCCTGAGAGCGGCGATTTGTTTGATGCGCTGCACGGGCGGTTGGCGCGGGTGCAGGGGGCGGAATTTGCCGAGAATGCGCTGAGGATTGATGCGACGCGTGAGGGCGTGAGGATGACCGGCTATGCCGCGCTGCCCACCTATTCGCGGGGATCAGCCGTGGCGCAGTATCTCTTTGTCAATGGCCGCCCGGTGCGGGACAAGATGCTCTATGGCGCGTTGCGCGCCGCGTATCAGGACGTTTTGAGCCGGGACCGGCATCCGGCGGCGGCGCTGTTTCTGGACTGTGATCCCACGCTGGTCGATGTGAATGTGCATCCGGCGAAATCCGAGGTCCGGTTTCGCGATCCGGGGCTGGCGCGGGGGCTGATCGTGTCGGGCCTGCGGCATGCCTTGGCGGAGGCGGGGCATCGGGCGTCCACCACGGTGGCGGGGGCGACCTTGGGCGCGTTCCGGGCAGAGCCGGTGGGGCGCATCTATCAGATGGATCGCCCGTCGCCTCAGGCGCGGGCCCTGGCCTATAGCGCGCAGGCGCCCGGATTTGCCGATATGGCCGAGGATTGGAGTGCGCGGGTTGAGAGTGCGCCCGAACCGCAGGTGGAGGAACCACCTGCCACGGCGCTGCCGCTTGGGGCCGCTCGGGCGCAGGTGCATGAGAATTACATCATCGCCCAGACCGAAACCGGCATGGTGATCGTCGATCAGCACGCCGCCCATGAGCGGCTGGTGTATGAGCGGCTGAAACGTCAAATGGCGGAGAGCGGGGTTGCAGCGCAGGCGCTCTTGATCCCTGAGATTGTTGATTTGTCCGAGGCCGATTGCGCGCTGTTGATGGAGCATGCCGAGGCGTTGGCTGGGCTGGGGCTCGGGATCGAGCCATTTGGGCCGGGGAGCCTCGCGGTGCGTGAAACCCCGGCCATTCTGGGGCCGGTCAACGCGGGTGCGCTCTTGCGCGATATTCTTGACGAGTTGCAGGATCAGGGCGCAAGCGGCACGCTGAAATTGCGGATCGACGCGATCCTGAGCCGGGTGGCCTGTCATGGCTCTGTCAGGTCTGGCCGCCGGATGAGCGCCGAGGAAATGAACGCGCTTTTGCGCGAGATGGAGCGCACACCGATGTCGGGGCAGTGCAACCACGGGCGGCCCACCTATGTGGAGTTGCGGCTATCGGATATTGAACGGTTGTTTGGGAGAACCTGATGTTGAAAAATTTTGAACGCACGAGTGGCAAAAAGGCTGGCGCACGAGCTTCGCTGCACGAATATGAAGGTGCGACCGCAAAACTGGAAATTGAACTGTCCCTCAAGGAGGCTCAAGCTCTTATGGAGCAAGCCGTGACTGCTGGAGGTCGCCTCCCGCTAAAACTAAGTTTTGGAAATCGCCTCGTAGAGGCCGTTGCAGTAGGCGCGAGGATCGACAGCTTTGATTTAGCAGGTCAGCGTAGTGGAGGCACGGGTGTGATAGAGTTCTCGTCGCTCAAGCTAAAGTAATGATTCAAATCGGCAGCTTTGCATTCGACACCTCTGACCCACTGACCCTCGCAATACTCCTCATGGCCGTGGTGCTTGCCCTCATCCTGCTCCTGCTCATCCTTGCGCTGCGGGCCGCCAATCGGTCGGCGCGGCTGGCGGAACCGCTGGCCTATCAGGTGGGGCAGTTGGGGCAGCGGGTGCAGGGGCTGTCGGATGGGCAACATCAACTGGCAGGCGGGCTCAACCATGTGTCCGAGGCGCAGGCGGCGGCGCAATCGCATCTGCTGCAACTGATGGAAAAACGGCTGGCGCAGGTGAGCCATGCGATGACCGAGAACCTGCAAGGCACCTCGCGACGCACGGCGCAATCGCTTGGGGAATTGCAGCAGAGGTTGCAGGCCATCGACAAGGCGCAGGACAATATCACCAAGCTGTCGGGTGATGTGCTGTCGTTGCAGGATATTCTGTCGAACAAGCAGACGCGCGGGGCGTTTGGGGAAATCCAGCTCACTGATATTGTCACCAAGGCGCTGCCGTCGGACAGCTACACGCTGCAAGCGACGCTGTCGAACGGGCGGCGGGCGGATTGTCTCATTCATCTGCCCAACCCGCCGGGGCCGATCTGTATCGACAGCAAATTCCCGCTCGAGGCCTATGAGGCGCTGCGCCGGGCCACGACCGATGGAGAATTGGCCGAGGCGGCGCGGGGTATGCGCACGGCGGTGCGCAAGCATATCAAAGATATTTCCGAGAAATACATTATAGAGGGCGAAACCGCCGATGGGGCGCTGATGTTCCTGCCCTCAGAGGCGGTCTATGCCGAGTTGCACGCCAATTTCCCGGAAGTGGTGCGCGATGGCTTTGCCGCGCGCGTGTGGATCGTGTCGCCCACGACCTGTATGGCCACGCTCAACACCATGCGTGCGATCCTCAAGGATGCGCGGATGCGCGAGCAGGCGGGGGCGATCAGGCGGGAGCTGGGTCTTTTGTTTGCGGATGTGGATCGTTTGGGGGCGCGGGTGGAAAACCTGGACCGACATTTCAGCCAAGCGTCCAAGGATGTGGCGGAAATCAAGATTTCGGCCGACAAGGCCGGGCGGCGGGCACGGCGGCTGGACAATTTCGATTTCGAA
>Ga0209345_10005110_pt1 | contig 12348 bp, 7 predicted proteins | sample Cruoilmetagenom7_FD_187294 | JGI IMG/M metagenome (GOLD analysis project Ga0209345, IMG submission 187294) | Oil polluted marine microbial communities from Coal Oil Point, Santa Barbara, California, USA - Sample 7 (SPAdes) (version 2) | ecosystem: Environmental > Aquatic > Marine > Oil seeps ...
TTTCACCAAGATCCTCAGGGACGATGACATCAAGATCCTCAGGGGCAATGATAGAAACCAAGTCAAGATCCCCACTCCAATCTAAAAGATCTATCCACACCCAGCATTTCAATTCCGAATCTGGAATCATAATTTGTAGCCAGGTTAAATTGGGATTACGACCAACTACTACCGCAGTATCTCCAGAATTGAAGTATCCAGTTGCTTGATATTCTGATCCTGGTCTTTCCCGACATGATGAATCCTGTAGAAAAATGACGTGTGGATTTAGTAGTTTTACTGGCGTAACCAGCGCTTCCCGCTCATAGGCACCGATATCGCACGCATCAATCTGCGGTCGGCTGATCTTGCGCTGGTCCAGGTTCACCACTGGTGAGCCGCCAATATCTGTGCAGTCTGTGACTGCATCCCTGGCTGGGCTTGAAATAAGGATTGCGTGTGTCAGCGTATCCCCCCCGTTGTCCGCTAGTGGCTCGAGCTTCGGGTCAGCGGTGATGGAGAAGCCGCAGGTACCGTCATCATCCAGGTTGTCACCTAAGACAGCCATAGTTCCTGAGCAGTTACCCTGATCACCAGTGTTGTTGGCGATGATGCTGTTTTTCGCTGTGATTGCCCCTTTATCATATGAAGCAACTGCGTAACCTGATTCAGCATAATTATAAGCGATCGTGCTATAGCTTAGATTCACCTGGTTTGCGTTGTATATAGCACTGCCGCCAGAGCCCTGATTACCAGAAATTGTGGTGTTGAAAATTACTAGGGTCCCTGAATATTTGTTTTCGATCCCTCCACTTAATCCTCCTGATGTGTTGTTAGAGATGGTCGAATACGTGATAGTTAGATTGCCATCATTATTGATCCCACCCGCAGAAGTTTGAACTGCTTGATTCTGGTCAATGGTTGTTCTATCGATTATGGTAGTACCCAGGTTCCAAATACCGCCGCCGCCAATTTCGGCTATATTGTTGACAATACTGTTTAAAACAAGAGTGGCTTTTGTATCACGGTCGATCCACACTGCACCCCCACTACTATCAGCATGGTTGTTTTCAAGAATCGATGTGGAAATATTGAGGTCGGTTCCTTGGCTATGAACAGCGCCACCCTGGGTTGCCTGGTTGTTAATAAATTGGCTGCCGCTGTGGATGTTCATTCTGACTTCTTTAACAGCGATTGCTCCGCCGTTGACACCGGCGATATTATTTTCAAATAGGCAGTTTTGTATCGTAGTGAAGTGGTCGTCCATACTACCATAACCATCGCTGATTGCTCCGCCACGGTAATCTGCAGTGTTATCGGAGAATGCGGCATCAGTGATTTGCATAGTGGATTCGCCGTAATGAAGGATAGCTCCACCACTGTCAGCGGCCGTATTAAACTGGAATAGGGTGTTGTTTTCTATCTGCATCGCCCCGGTGTTGCAAATGGCGCCGCCATGAAAATTGCTTTGATTGCGTAGGAAAGTCGCTTCCTCTGTATAGATGATTCCATTTATGCTCACAATAGCACCGCCACATTCTCCTGCCGTGTTGTCGCTCAGGGTGGTGTTCCAGATTCTCAGCACACCGTCACGATTGTAAACCGCCCCGCCTAAGTTGCCAATATTATTGACCAGTTCGCAATCCGTGAGCTCAACCCGTCCGCCCAGATTCAAAATGGCACCACCGTCGCTGTATCCTGTATCAGGTGGAAGGTACCCATTCTCCAAGTTAATGTTATTGAGGTAGAGTTCACCTGTCTCAGTCACATAGAAGAATCGCAGAAATGGCGAATTTACCCCACGTTTGAAAGTGACATCTCCCGTTCCATTGATTGTCACTGGTGCTTCGATGGGGGGCAAACCAACACCGCCATAAGTAACCGATCCCGAGCCAGTGGGTATAGGTTCGTTGTGTATGTTGTTCACTTCATAGGTGCAGTTGGTGATATCGATAATGGCACCTTGTGCGCCGACATTTTCGAGAATATATATTAGATCGCTTAAGTCGCAGCTTGTAAGCTCAAATTCATCTGGTTCAGATGGGGTTTCATCGTCACCGTTGCAGCCAGTTAAGGAAAAAAGTAAACAGAATAAAAGTATCCAAGAAATAGTTTTATTTTTTTTCATTTCTTATCCTCCTAAGAAACTGCTTTCGAAAGGCAATTGTGAAGGATAGATGACCAACCTTTTAATTATTATATAACGGTATTTAGATTGAAAAAAATGATTTTCTTAACCATGCATGTTATAGATAGATATTATTCTCTACATTTGCACAGTGAAGCATTCCTCCAAGAGCCATCTTTATATCCTCCTGCTGGTAGTTGACATTCCCCGCTGGCTCCCGCGATCCCAACACTCAAGAAATGGGCGTGGAAAACCAGTTTGCCGTTGATTAAGGCAGCGCTACTATCATATGCCTGCTCCTATACTCGCAATATAACCTTGACCGTTGCTATCACCACTAACGATGCTGGCATAGTTGAATATCAGTTGCGATCGTGAACGTTGTTTATTATGAAAGTGTGGCTAATTAGAGTCTAAATAAACAAGTGGCTAAGGCTCCCCTAAAATAATACCAGCGAGAAATAGACACAAACAGTTTAAGGTATTATTCTTTTTATGAAACCCCCGTCAGGCTCAAGACCTCAGGGTTATTGGTTCTATTCCTAAAATCGCGTAAAAAAAGCGCCCGATCAGGCGCATTTAATATAAAAAGGTAGCGGGGCTTGGACTATAGTACCCTTTGGGTGTTCGAACCAAGGATCTCCGGGTTATGAGCCCTCTTCTTATATCGCTGACTTTTGACCTCCAGGCTGCTCCATCAGCTCAACCTTGCGGTTTGCGGTTTTCTTGAGCCTGGTGATGTTATGTTATCTAGTATTATACCTAATTTCATTCAAATTTCTGATTGAGAGTTAGTTGTTCTTTGTATACATTGTGTCTACCGTTTCCACCCTGTTTCATCCCAATTGCACCCGGAAAAGCTACTCGACGATGAGAAAATCATGTAAGATTAACTATTGATTTGATTTGCATGATATATCATTGAGGAATAATAATTTTGACAGTTTCTCTTCTAACAACCAAACTCTATATTCCCCAACTTAGCATCAACCTCGTCCCACGCCTACGCCTTTATAAGCACCTGGACGAAGGTTTGACGCGCAAGTTGACCCTAGTCTCTGCTCCAGCGGGATTCGGGAAATCCACCCTAGTGTCAAGCTGGCTTTTCGAGAGTGATCAACCTGTAGCATGGCTTTCCCTTGACCATGGTGACAACGACCCAGTCAGGTTCTGGACATACTTCATCGCAGCCATTCAAACTATCCACCAGGAGATTGGGGTAGAAGCGTGCCAGATTGTCAGTGCACCGCAGTTGCGCAGTCCCGAGCCCGTGGTGATCAGTCTAATCAATGACATCTCCCAACTAACCCACGATCAGATCGTGGTTCTGGATGACTATCATGTCATCGAGGCAGAACAGGTTCATGCGGGTTTGAGCTATCTTCTAGAACACCAGCCCCAAAATCTCCACATCGTACTGATCACTCGTGTCGATCCCTCGATATCACTGGCCCGCTTGCGAGCACACAGCCAGTTGATCGAGATTAGGGCTAAAGATCTCCAGTTTTCCACAGACGAAACCGAGACCTTGCTCAATGAAAAGATGGGCTTGAACCTCAAACCCGAGCATATCGAAGCATTGAATACACATACCGAGAGTTGGGTTGTTGGTTTGCAGCTGGCAGCCCTGTCCCTGAAAGGACAGCCCTCTTACGACACCTTCATCGAGGAATTCACAGGGGGACACAAGTTCATCCTGGATTACCTTATCGAAGAAGTTTTAGTTACATTACCAGATGCGCAGCGTAGATTCATGCTACGCACGTCAATCCTTGAGAGATTCTGCGGCAAGTTATGCCAAGCAGTTACGGGCGATCCATCCAGTCAACAGATACTTGACGAAATCTGGAAGAGTAATCTGTTTCTTATTCCCCTCGATACTAATGGACGCTGGTTTCGCTACCACCATCTGTTCACCGAAGTCCTATATGCGCTGCTGGAGCAGGATCATCCCGACGAGATAGGAGCACTCCATCTGAAGGCGGCGTCATGGTTTGAGAGCGAGGGGCATCCCACCGAAGCCGTGGATCATGCGTTGCGCTCTGGTGACATGGTCCAGGCCAGGGAGATGGTCCTCAAGCACGGCCCGCCGGTTCTACATAGGGGCGAGGTTGCCACGGTGCTGCGCTGGCTGGATGCACTGCCCGAAAACACGAGCGAGTCTGATCTAAATGTGCCCCTTATAAGATGCTGGGCGCTTTTCATCAGCAGGCAAATTTCGGCAATCAAGCCACACCTTGAACAGGCGATTAACGCATACCAGCAACTGGTGGGCGAGGGCGCCTTGAGCGGCGCGCAGCAGGACATAGTCGCTGCGCAACTGGCGATGATGCGTTCTGTGCTGGCGCGCGACCGGGGCGATCACACCAGGTCTGTGTCTCACGCTGAAGAAGCCGTTCGTCTTGTACCGTCAGAAATATTGGGGACTATCGGTACACAGTGGAATATGTTGGCCGCAGCACGCGGCGGAGCAGGTGATTTTGATGGCACCATCGAAGCGTATGGGCGTGGTATTGCGCCGTTGCACACAGAGGGTAACCTGATCGGCGCATACGGATGCACCTATGGGCAGACCATGTACATGCTGGTCCAGGGACAGTTGAACGAAGCTGAGGGGCTCTGCCATTCGGCCATCGATCGTGCCGTGAGCGAAGGTCATGGAGATTTTCCCGCCGCAGGATGGCTGTACATTGCCATGGCCAGGATCGAATTTGAGCGGAATCACCTGGACGAAGCGGAGGCATATCTGAACACCGGCCTGCGCATCACCCGCCCAGGCGGTTTCGGTGAAGCAGAGCTTTCGGGCCGGTATCTCCGTGCGCACCTGGCCGCCGCACGCGGTGATCTGGCCGCTTCAGCGGATATCTTTCAAGACACAGAGCGGATTGTTAACGCCATGGATGACCCCTATCTAACCGGCGAACTCAACCGGGAATGGGCTATGCTGTTCCTCAAAGCAGGCAACCTGGCTGCCGCGCGTGAGAAGTTGCACATCCTGGAAGACAAGATCGCAGCCACACAGCACGCTCACCTGCTGCTCGGGCGGAGGTGGCTGTTCCCACGTCTGCTATGTGCCGAGGAACGCTACGAGGAAGCGCTTACAAAGTTGAATGAGTCCATCCACCGCGCCAGGGCCGCGAATAGCAATGGCGATCTGATCCGCCTGCTGGCTCTGCAGGCTGTTGCCCGGGGTGCGCTGGGAGACCGTATCACTGCCCACTCTGCGCTACACGAGGCTTTAGCGTTGGGCGCACCTGGAGGTTACATCTCGCGATGGCTGGATGTTGGACCGGGGCTTGAACTGCTGCTGCTCGACCTGAGAGGCGATCGCAACACGCCTCAGGCGTCCCACGCCTACCTGGACTCCTTACTGGATGCCTGTCAGGCTGCATTTGGGAAATCGGCACGACACCAGCCGGGAGAGCTGCCTGACCCGCTCACCCCGCGCGAACTGCAGATCATGCGCCTGATCTGCAAAGGCCATTCAAACCCGGAGATCGCCAATGAACTGGTGGTCACCATAAACACGGTCAAGAAACACACCAGCAACATCTACAGCAAGTTGGGGGTTCGCAGTCGCACCCAGGCGATCGCGCGTGCCCACGAATTGAACCTGCTCTAATTCTCCCGATCACAACTCCACATACTACCTTTGAGTAATACCAAAATCTAAAGCGACTTGCAGAAGATTACTCAACCGTATGGCGACAAAATTAGCTTAGATATCTATACTATTGGTTAAAGAAGGATAACAAAACCGATTATCGTTAGGAGAAAAGATCATAATGGAAACTTCTAAAACCAATTTCGTCAAGCAATATAAGCCAGGTGAGCAGAGCCGGGTGGAACTAAAAAATGGCCGCATTCTGGACGTGGTCAATGGCCGCTACTTTGATGCAGGCACACGCGTCATTCTACAAGGTAGCAAGATCGTATCCATGCCGAGCAATGCGAGCGAGCCCCCAGTCCAAGTGGACTTTACGATTGACCTGAAGGGTAAGACCGTGCTTCCCAGTCTGTATAACACCCACTGTCACCTATTGATGGTTGATGCAACAATGGTTCCTGGTCTGTCTGATATGAGGCGATCAAAAAGATATAAGGAACAGCAGCTCATCAAGAATCTGGCTGACTGTCTGGCCCACGGTATCACCCACATCAGAGACGCATGGCAGCCAGACCTTCGCGAAAACAGAGCACTAAAGGATCGAATTTCAAAGGGTGAAATCCCTGGACCACGTATCTTGCAATCAGTTGTCGTAGGTCCAGCAGGATCCTATATGCAAGAAAAATTACCCTTTATGATGAAGGCTGTGGGAGGTATGACACAGGTCGATCCCTTAAAAAACTATGGGGGGGCTGTAGCATTTGCCATAGATGCGGAGGAACAACAGGTCAGGGATGCTGTTAATATCGCCATTGATGAACGCATGGCAGACGTGATCAAGATCGGTGACGAACCCTTCAGTTTTCTTGCCCGCAAGGCAGTACCTGTGATGACACAAGAACAGCTCAACATTGTGGCAGACCAGGCACGTCATCGCGGGTTGCAGTCTACGATGCACCATACGTTGGTTGAATCATTTCGGCGCGGGCTAAAAGCTGGTGTGTCATCACTTGCGCATGTTCCCATGGATGCTCACCTCACACAAGGAGATTTAGATGCATTCAAAACCGCTGGTTTGATCCTTGACCCAACACTGTCTGCGCTTTATCCATTATTTTCCTGGAAGATGGGAAACGATCGTTCAAATGATCATCCAGAGTTGAATAGGTTAACAAAGTTCAGGGACAAGACCTACACCTTTGCCGACATTGCATCTGAATATTACATCCCTGAATTAAGATCCAGTGTGATGAACGGCTACAAGCGGTGCGCAAGCGGCAAACCCAAAATGATGGGCATCATAGATGCATCTGAGTTTCTTGCGTGGTCAGAAAAAGCTGTCAATATATTCGAAAACTTTGTGTTGCTTTATGAACATGGCATTCCCATGACGACTGGAAACGATAATAAGTCTCCGTGTACACCGGCCATGATGGACCTCGAATTGCTCATGTTTGATCATGTCCTAAAGGGTATGCCTGATAGAGTACCTTTCAACGGCGCCGACGCCGTCAAGATCGCTACCATTAACAGCGCCCGCTCCCTGGGGCTGGAGGATAAATTCGGTTCCATTGAGGTCGGAAAGACTGCTGACCTGGTGATCCTGGACGGCGACCCGCTGGAGGACTTCCGCCTGATCGGTAGCCGGGCAGCGGCTTTGTTCATGGATGGCAAACTGGCCATCAACAACTGCGGCCTCAAGGTTGAATCCAATGGGAAAGCATAAAACTGAGACAAGGAGTCGCCACAGCGTGATGCTTATTAGTTTTGGCAATAAAAGGATTGGTTAGTTATGAAAACCCAACGAATAATGAACGCACCAGAGTCATACGAGATCCGAGTTGCGGATCATCTGAGCGCGAACTGGGCAACGCGGTTTGAGGGATTATCCATACGGCACGAACCCGAAGGGAAAACGGTGCTGTCCGGTATGCTTGATCAAGCCGCCCTGCATGGGGTCTTTATGAAAATCCGCGACCTGGGCCTGAATCTCATTTCCGTCAACCGAGTTGAGGCTGCGGGACCCAAATGATGAAACGCATTGAACGTTTCTCTTATAACAATTTTTTGAGGTAATCATGATAACTCTAGCTTACATCCTCTCAGGTGTATCACTTCTAATGGGTGTCCTATTCCTTATTCATCTAAAGTCTCCACAAGGATGGATTTTATTGTTACCTAAACTAATCGCTGGAGCATTGTCGCCGATTTGGGCTATCATGGGCGCAGTTGAAAGCAAATATTACCGGATATGAGGTAGCTATTCCCTCTAACGAAGAAGCTGCCTGTTTAGGCGCCGCTATGATTGGAGCGGTATCCGAAGGGGTATTTCAATCATATGAAGAAGCAATTAATAAATGTGTTTCTATTAAGAAACAATTTCTCCCGAAAGAAACAGAACCTTTTTCAAAGAAACACATTCTATTTCAAAATTTATATGAAGCACTGGCTTCGGTTTTTTAACTCAAAGGCAAATATATCGAGATAACTAAAGGAGATACATTTTTCGCTGCCCACGACAAAAAGTAGTCCTCTGAGAGGAAACTTACTGATTATGAATCAATTGCTGATTACCTTACATGCTCCAATTAATCATAGCTAATTACATATATTATTCCTTTTACAAAAAACCTCGTCAGGCTCAAGACCCCAGGGTCATTGGTTCTATTCCTGAAATCGCGTAAAAAAAGCACCTTTTCAGGCGCATTTGATATAAAAAAGTAGCGGGGCTTGGATTCGAACCAAGGACCTCCGGGTTATGAGCCCTCTTCTTATATCGCTGACTTTTGACCTCCAGGCTGCTCCATCAGCTCAACCTTGCGGTTTGCGGTTTTCTTGAGCCTGGTGATGTTATGTTATCTAGTATTATACCTAATTTCATTCAACCAACTCTGATTAAGATCAGTGGCTCTTTTTGTCCGCTTTGTTTATTGTGTCCATATCGATGCAAAGGTTAGGCTAAATTTTTTTACTGCGTCAATTATTTTTCCCCTGTTACACCCAAATTTCTCGATAATTTTCAGATCGATTGCCTTTCCTTTATAGATCGATATTTAACATAATATGCTTATACATGTTCGCAAACCTGTCCGGTTGTTATGAACAACCATCTTTCAATCCTGCGTGTATCACATTTCTATCATTTGGAAGATCAATAATTAATTCATTTCGTCTGGAAGTAATTGAGGCGCGCATTATCTCTTCAATATTGGACCAGTTTTTTATTCATTTGCAGAAAATCATGAAATCCCTATGGTCACAGATTTATTTCTTCTACTCGTTCAATTCATTACTGTACCAAAAATTCCCTACCCATTCATAAAAATTGCTGGTGTACTTTGATGATACGAATACCAATCATATTTTCATGGTGAGGTTGAGATATCATGGATTATTAAAATAAAAAATCTGTGTTTTACGCCATATCTATTGCCCACCTTACAAAACACAGCCATAATTAGTGCTTGTAATATTAGACATTTATGGTATTTTATATATACACAGACAAGGTTGCCTAAGCTTTAGATCAGGATCGGACGCCTGATCTTTTTGAAGTATGAAAAAAGCTGGGAGCTGAAAGTATCTGCGGCGGGCGAAGTGTTTTAGGATTTAAACAGGTCTGCCAGCAGCAGCCTGTTTTTTATTATAGAGAACTTGATAGATAAGGGAAAAGATTCACAAAAATGGCAGCTTGTTTGAGATGGGTGCATGAATCAAGATAATCGAACCACAAACCTGATTGTATCAAATGTCGGAAAAACTGTTATCATTGCCGCCATATATTTTTTGGCAAGTTTGATTGGTGGGATTTTTAGGTTAAATGACTCCAACTTTCCCATTATCTGGCCGCAAGCAGGCGTTGCGTTAGCTATGGTGCTCCTCCTTGGATATAATGCGTTACCGGGTGTGTTCCTCGGATCATTAATAATTGCTCTAACCACCGGTATCCAACTTCAGTTTTCTGTCATAAACGCCTTCGGAAACATCCTGGCAGTTTATATTCCCGTATATCTCATTTTTCAACAGAGCGATTTTTCAAAACTATTGAATAATTATGTTTCAATTTCATTATTGATGTTTTTTGGTGTGATTGTCGGACCGCTGATTTCCGCGACAATCAGCATCACGGGGATGTATTTCCTGCGGCTTACTCCCATCGAATTACTACCCTCTATCCTGGGGAATCATTGGTTAAGAGATGCCCTAGGGGTTCTTGTTTTTACACCGTTTCTCTTAGTATGGCTGGGTAATCCTCTCCCCCGCCTTAATAAGAAACAGATCATAGAAGGACTAGGTTTTTTTCTTGTGATTATCGGATTGGTATTATTTCTCTTTTTCGGTGAGATTTCTTTTGAAACAGCGTACTCAATTTCTTTTTTAGTAATTTCCCTGATCATCTTTGCGTCAGTCCGCAACGAGATACATGTATCCATTTTGATCAATTTCATCACCGCAGTAATCTTTCTTTGGGGGATCACTAATAACCAGGGCTCTTTTTACAATGGCAGCGCTCCATCTTACTGGATTTATCTAAACTCGATAAGTATAACTATGATCACATCCCTGATTATTTCCACCTCGGTAGCTATGATCAATGCTGCCCAAAAGAGTCTTTCATACCTCAGTATGCATGATACATTAACGGGGCTGTATAACCGCCTCTTCTTTGAGACCGAAATTGAACGCCTTGAAAATAGCCGGCAGTTCCCTATCAGCGTCATCATGGCAGACGTCGATGGGCTGAAAGATGTCAACGATACCTTTGGCCACAGCACCGGCGACCAGGTGCTTGTCAATTTAGCCAACCTGTTTTCCGACGTTTTCCGCCAGGAAGATATCGTTTCCCGCCTCGGGGGGGATGAATTCGTAATCCTCTTACCCAACACGGATGCATCTATAACAAAGAAAATTATTAAACGTATAGAAAAACAGAATATCGCATACAACAAAAGGCACATGGATCTACCTCTCTATTTCTCAATGGGAATATCTACTGCAAAGCAAGGTGAATCCCTAGAAGAACACTTGAAGAATGCCGACAATCTCATGTACGAGGGAAAAAAAAGAAAACGGGAAATAAAAACCTAATTAAATAAAAAGGTAGCGGGGCTTGGATTCGAACCAAGGACCTCCGGGTTATGAGCCCGACGAGCTACCGCTGCTCTACCCCGCATCAACGTGAGAGGCAATAATACCATGTGGAAGTTTATGTGTCAAGCAGCAGCCAAAAACACCGATTATTTTATTAATTTTCACATATTTCTATAATACTTGAATTCAAGTTTACAAAAAAACCGCTTTCGGCGGTTTTTTTGCATAACTGTGAAGAAATCTGGTCATCCCTGAGGACAAAGCAGGAAATGACTCTGATTTTGGTAATCTAGAGATTCAAATTAGAAGACACGCCTTTCTTTTTTGAGCCATCCAATTTATATTGCTTTACGGCTTGGGTTGGATCCTGTTGGTATAACTTATCCAACCCCTTGAACCGTCCGCGCCACCCACCTAATGGCCACCAGTATAAAAGTGCCATGATGAAATACCCCAGCATGGTTATACTGCCAACCATCTTGCTCCCGCCCTTTTTCTGGTCATATCGAAGTACGAAGGGTACTTCTGCATAATTGCACCCCATTACATTTAGCTTCACGATGATCTCCAGGGTTGATGTAAATCCCAATCCGCGCAGCTGAATCATATTATTTCCATAGATAGCTAACGCGTCTTGAATGACTGCCGCTCGATAAGCGCGATAACCACAAGAATAATCGCTTACTCCGTGTATGCCCAGCAAGATGCGCATAAAAATGTTCGCGGTTTTGCTTATGAACGCATGGTATGGGCTTACACCTAATTGCCCGCCACCAGGCTGGAAGCGGGACGTGTTGACCACATCATATCCCTCGTTTAATTTGTCGATCAAATCAAAGATATATTTGGGTTCATGCGTGTCATCCCCTTCAATGCGCACAATCACATCATCCCGATCTGCTCTCCAGGCGATATACTCAAAACCATCCCGTTCAGTTTCTCCAAGCCCCCGATTAATCGGATGCAAAACCACGTCGAGGTTTAATCGTTCTTTATACGCATTGAGAATTTCATCAGTTCGATCTGTACTGCCGTCGTTCACTACCAATAAGCGGTAGTTGGTATTTACAAGAGCTTCTTCAAGTTTCTCAAGCAGCTTCGGCAGGTCGGTTTGTTCATTGTACGCTGGCAGCATGATCCAAATCATTTATTCTTCCCCTCTGCTCGTATCTCCCAGCCGGACAAGTTCAAAACCCGCATTAATTACATGCTTCCTGTCTAATATATTACGGCCATCAATAATAAACGGCGTTTGCATAACCCGTTTCAATTGCTTCAGATCAATGGACTCATATTCAGAGTGGGCAGTCATGAGTACAACCGCATCACAATTCTCAGCTTTCTCAATCATATCACCCGAGTATTTCTTTATAAAAGGATCGTGGATGACGATGTTCGCGCCAGTATTTTTGATCAGCTTAACTAACTCCTCGCTTGGGGAGTTGCGCGCATCATCTGAATCGCTCAAATATGCGTAACCCAAGATTAAAATACGCTTCTTATTTAAATCTTCCATCTGATTCTTAAGTAAATTGAATACGTG
>Ga0209345_10005111_pt1 | contig 12348 bp, 7 predicted proteins | sample Cruoilmetagenom7_FD_187294 | JGI IMG/M metagenome (GOLD analysis project Ga0209345, IMG submission 187294) | Oil polluted marine microbial communities from Coal Oil Point, Santa Barbara, California, USA - Sample 7 (SPAdes) (version 2) | ecosystem: Environmental > Aquatic > Marine > Oil seeps ...
GATATACTAAGATATTATATCTAAGTGGACTTAAGAATATATTTGATATAGAGCTAGATACTCTTGATGGAAGTATATTGACAGTAACTATATTTCCAGATGAAGGCGATACATATGATGAAGTAAGCACCGCTATCATGTGGACTCCTCATGTATCAAATGCTACTATTGAAAGACATTTACTAGACAACCTTGAAAAGGAAGCTATAAAAAATGCGAGAGTATGAATTAGAAATAGACGAAGCATTTAATAATGGGCTTGGCTCAGACTACTATATGAAGAATAATATACAACTATTATATAAATGCTTAGGATTTAGATGTGGGAGATTAGGTCTCGAGCCGTATAAGTTCCTAGACAATCCATTACCTGAGACTATTAATTTATATTACTCTTGGCCATTCCCTCAAGTGTTAGTAGGTGAAAAGTTTAATATAGTAGTTGTCAGAGATGAATTTGCTGAAGAAGATGTAGTATATGAAATGAGTGATAATCATGATGTAGCTAGTTATATAAGTACTATAGACACTCTTACATTTGGCCAAGGTAACTTAATGGAGATCGCAGACTTTGGTGAGTATATAGTTATGACTAATGGAGTTGTAATGATATATAGAGATATTGATGCTTCAGCATGGGTTATGGTACAGTCTCATGCTGACTATCCTTTAATGGAGACTATGTGTAACTTTAAAGGCCAGTTGGTAGGAGGTGGAGTGTTGACAGATTGGCACGGCTGCGATGAGAAGTTCTATATATGGAGTAGAGTAGGTAGCATGGATTGCTTACCTGATCTAACTAATGAAGCTGGATATCGTAGATGCCCTTACGGTGGAGTAGTAAAGAATGTAAGAAGGCTAAGCAATAAAATTGTAGGTTGTTCAGATAAAGGGATAACTTTATTAAGCCCAGTAAATTCACCTATGGTTACTTTTGGGTTTACAGAAGTGTATGATAAAGGAATTATAAATAAAGGTGCTATAGACGGTAGCTTAAATGGACTTGTATTTATAGATGAAGACTATAACATTGTAAGAATATCAAGTGATTATAGTGTGAATCCTATAGGATATCAAAGGTATATAAAAGAACTTATAGGCTCAGATATTATAGTTAACTATGATAGAATAAAAGGTGACTATTATATAGGTAATGATGTTAAGACATTTCTATTATCATCTAAGGGCCTTACAGAAATTCAACAGCATCCATCTGCAATATGGGCTAAGGATAAAGTAACTTACACACTGCCTGATACGGTAGATGATATAGACCCTGAAATAAATACTGAAGTGTTTAATATGGAATATAGTGGACAGAAGACTATTTCTTCTATTGAATCAGATGCTATAGGCCATACAGATGCTCAAGCTGGAGTAGATTATCTTAATGAGCTAGGTGAGTGGGAAGTAGGTGACTTTACACCTATTAACAGTATGGGTAATGCAAGTGTTGTAGCTTCAGCAAATATGTTTAGATTTAAATTAAAGTTTGACACGGTCCTTAATAATTTTAGACTAGGCCTAATGAATATAAGGTATAAAATGACAGACTTAAGAGGGATAAGAGGAGTCTATGCTCCTCCATTAAGAGGACAGAAATAATGTTAACTAGACTATTACCAGATCAGATATCTAAACACTGGGATGTTATTAAGTATGCAGTAGAAGAATCTTTACCTATTATGGCTAGTGGCCATTCAGATAAGATGAATAGAGTTCTAACTTCCTTACTATGTAATGGATCAGAGTGTTGGGTAGGTTATGAGAAGAAAGATAATAAAGTTATACTTGAGTCTATTGTAATAACTAAAATGTCACATGAAGGTATTAGTGGGTCTAAGAGCTTATTTATATATTGTATGTATGGGTATAGTAAGATATCTGAAAGAGCTTATAATGATATAATCTTATGCTTATCTAAATTCGCCAAATTAAATAAGTGTGATAGTATAGTAGCATTCTCAAATATACCAAATGTGATAGAGAATTCTAAAAGAATGGGTGCTGATACTAGTTATACCTTCTTATCCTTTAACCCTGAGAATTCTATTAATATAATAAATAATTCTAGGAGTATATAATGGGTGGTGTAGGCGATATATTTGGTGGAGGTAGTAGTGGTGGTGGTGGAGGTGGGTCTGGTAAGGTTGACTATCCAGACCATATGAAAGACTTTCATAAACAGACTTTAGATCATGATGGAGTGGATATAGTAACTAGCTCCATAACAGATATAATAAATTCTTCATTAGGAAATAGTCCTTGGTTAGGTGTATCAGCTTATGATCCAGATGATTCTATAACTTCAATGATGGGATCTGTAGATAATCTTGAAACAATGGTAGATTTATTAAGCTCTGGTACAAGCCTTGATAGTTTAATATCTAGTATATTAGACCAGACAAGGATAGATAATGCAGTAGATGCCTATTCAGATGATCTAAGTGATAAGGTATTAACTGATGCATATCCTAGACTTGAAGGAGGTATGCGAGATATTAATGCTGTAGTTAGTTCAGCCTTTGCAATAAGTAAAGGTATTATAGAAGCTAAGAAGTTAAAGCAAGTAGCTTTATATAGTGCTGAGCTTAATATGAAAGCCTTTAGTGATGATGCTATAAGAGTTATAGGATTAAAGCTTGAAGGTTTAAGAATGGTAACTCACTATAGTATTGAATCTAATAGGCTTAAGATAGTAGCGAAGAAAGAAGAAAATGACTATAATATTAATATAGATGAGAATGATGCTAGATGGGATATTGAACTATATCAACATGCAGGGAATTTTTTAGCTTCTATAGGCGGTGGTACTGCAGTGTATGAAGATAAAGAACGCAGTAAATCAGCTTCAGCTATTGGTGGAGCTATGACTGGTGCGGCTGCTGGAGCCCAGATAGGTGGGCCATATGGAGCAATAGTAGGTGGAGTACTAGGTGCAGCTGCATCATTTATTTAAGGAGACTTAAAATGGGAAATGGTAGTTTGTTAGATAATAATTTATTTTTATCTTTACTAAGTCAATCTGGGGCTAGTATTGCAGGGGAAGGTTCGCTTGCGGCTAATATTAATCCTATTGTGCAAGGCACTATTGCAGCTCAGAGTAAGGTAAAAGAGCAGAATAGACAAGCACAGTTATTGTCTAAGTTATTAGGCAAGGGAGTTGACTTTAAATCAGGGGCAGATGGTAAGGTGTCAATAGGAGCTGAGACTCTAGCAGGGTTATTAGAAGACACTCCAAATGCAAATGCAGCGGCTTCAGGTGATCCTACAAGTCAAGGGTTTGGAGGTACTCAAGAAGGCGTTGAAGCACGTACTGCAAAAGAGCCAGTATCATTTGATGTTAAGGCACTTGCAGGTCTCTTAAACCCCAACTCTAGTCCACTAGATGTACCTGCCTATTCCGATCTAGTAGGGCTGACTCCTCAGGATATTACACAGTCATTGGCAGGGGCGGTAAATGTAGAGATGCTTAAACAAAAAATATCTAGTGATATTGCAAGTCAAGGTATTAGACGTGGTACATTAGATGTTCAACAACAACAAGCTAAGACTTCTGCAAGGCAGGCTAAGACTTCTGAATTGAAGGCTAAGACTGCTTTGTTTAAGGAGATGAATAAGGATGAGAGAACTGCTTTGCAGAAGAATTATGCATTTGCTAAGACTGATGAAGGTGGTAATTTTGAAGGTTCGTTAGTTGAATACAATGAAGGATTGACTAGGGAAAGAAGACTATATAATGAAGCTGTTGATTCTGGGATGAGTAAGGAAGAAAATCCATTCCATAAGTGGTTGTTAGATCTTAGAAAAGCCGGTGCTACTAATATTAGTCTAGGTGAGAAATTAGATGTGAGAGCAGAGAAGTTCTTTACTGACCCTAAAGGTCTTCCAGTTGCAGTTGAGAAGTTTATAGGTACTGAAGATGCGCAGAATCAATTAGTTCAATTTGAGCCTGGGTCAGCAGAAGGTGACCTCAAACGTGCTCAACTGACTGTAGGGTTTATAGAAGGTAGAATACAGTCTACTGGTGGATCTATTGAGAATGTTAAGATGTCATCAGATGGTAGGACAATGACTTGGACTGTTAAGTTTCCAAGTGGTAATATAGAGGAGATTTCTTATGGTATCAGGCCTTGATTTACTTAAACCTAAGGAAGTAGTAGAGCAACCGAAGTCAGGAATTGATTTGCTTAGTCAAGATGTAAGCGTTAAATCTGGAATGTCTTTGCTTAGCCCTTCTACTTCTGCGCCTGCTGAAATAGCTGTTGAGGGTATTGAGGAGTTGAAATCTAAAGGCCCTCAACAGATGTATCAAGAACATACACAGAAGATGACTAAGTTTATTAGAGATAATAATACAACTAACTTTGGTATAGGTGTGGATGGTAAGCCTATTGAAGATCAAGGATTTAAGGATAAGGTAGCTAATGTAGCAGGTGAGACACTGCAAGGATTAAGTGATTTGGCTACTAGCCCTATTGATACTATTAAAGGTGGATTGGATATAGCATTGAGCGTTCCGGGATTTTTAGTAGGGTTAGTAGATGCTGGTAGTAGTGCATCGAAGGAAATGATAGATCAGATAGTACTAGGTCAGACACTTAATTTAGAAGAAGTCTATAATTCGGCAGCTAAAGGTATGCAAAGGAGTATGGAGTTCTTTGAGCCAGGTAAGGAAATGGTTATAGGCGAGCCGACTGAAACTAGTCAACTAGCAAGTCAGGTAGTAATGGCGCCTATTACAGGAATGAGTATGCTAGGGCATAAAGTTGCAAATTGGGAAGGATTCGCTGACTATCCTAATATTAGAGGGTCTGCACGTTTTGCAGGTGACGTTGCTGGATTGATTACTATGGGAGCCATAGTACATGGTAAGAGTGGAAGGGCTAAGCTTGCTAAGGATGTAGAAGATGTAGTTAAGAAGTCTGATGAGATAATTGTTAAGGAGCAGGCGGTCGAAGGTATTTCTAATGAATTGATTAAGCAGACTCAGAAGAAGATTTTAGAATTAGAGAAGGTTCAGTTAGAATTAAAGGCTAAGGAGATTAGTAATGGGTTGAGTAAGGATGTATTGATAAGGGAAGAGCTAGCACATCAGGCGGAAGTGTTAGCGAAGGAAAAGTTGAGGCCTGTTGAAGATACTGGGCTAAAGGAATTTGACCCTGAGGCCATTAAAAAATTTAACCCTCTTGATGAACCAAAACTTGAAAGTATAGATATTAAGAAAGAGTTTGGTGAAGTTAAGAAGATGACAAAGGAGCAGAAGGATAAGTTAATAGATGAGTATGTAGATAAAGAATATCCTATTGTAGAAGTTGACCAAGCTACAGGGACTAAACTTCCAGGCATCGAAGGTGAATTAAGTCCATTCTTTCAAGGGTTTAAGAAGACTGCAGAATTTAAAGAAATATATGCTGAGAGAGCTAAGGCAGTTACAGAAAGTCCTGAGCTATTTACACAGAAACTAATCAATGATGTTAATCAGTGGTATCATAAGATGGGTGAAGTATCTATTGATCAAGTTAGGGAAGGGCTTAGTAATCTTGCAGCAAGAGCAGATGAGTTAAGAGGAGAATTTATCACTGGGCAAGACCATATGATATGGAAGGAAAGTGTAAGTGAAGCAGCGACTTGGGCTAGGAGATTAGAGAGAGAAGGGTCTAAGTTTACTAAAGAAGAAACTATGGCTAAGTTGAAAGAATCTTATACTAAGTTAGCTGGGACTAAAACTATATTGAGAAAGAAAGGTAAAGGGGTTAAGTTGACAAGCGGAGTTGACCCAGTTGAAGGTACTAGGGCTATAGCCAAAGGCATAATGAAGAGTGCCGATATAGCTTGGGAAGGTGTAGAATATGCTAGAGGCATTAAAAAATTTAATATTAAAGAGGCTACTAAATATCTTAGAGAAGAGTTCAATCGAGATTGGATTGATAGATCTGGTAATATAAGAAGAGACTTATTAAAAAAGCTTGGGCCTAAAGGATATGAAGTAGTGCAAAAGATGTATCTTGCTAAAGGTGCATCGAGTGTGTCAACTAACATGCTTAAACAGATGCAGAAGGAAGTCTATAGAGGATTGAATAAGAGGGAAAAGAATATACTAGATGGTCTTATAAAGTTTAGTAGGCTTATAGAGATAGCTGAATATAAGCATGGATTTAAGTTCCCTAAAGATGTTAGCACAGATGGAATAATTCCAGATCATGCAATTAAAGCTTTGTATACATTTAAAGAAAAGCATAAGCTTACAGACAAACAAGCCCATGATCTATATCATGTTAAAGAAGATGGAACTATTGGGGGTAGGGTAGGGGCTTACTATGAGTGGATGAAGAAACCGCTTAAAGATATGTATAAATCCGGACTGATTACTGATGCAGAGTTTATAGCTCTATCATCACATAACTATCGTAAGTTGAAACTGGTAGATATATTTGATAAGAAAAGGCCCAAACTAAAAAAAGCTGGTAGATCTATATATGATTCAGGTGTTGAGTCTTTAAAGAAAGGTAAAGACACAGATATATTTGAAAGTTCAAGTGAGATTATGGCGTTAGAAGTATTTAATAGATCTTATGGACGTATACTAAATAATGAAGCTAATAAGGCATTGTTAGATGTAGCTGCCTCAGACCCTCAAAATCCATTTGTTAGAGTTAGAGAGAATAAAGGTGATCCAATCCCATCTGGATGGACCAGGTCCTTTGTATATAAGAACGGTGAACGTAAGGCTATGTACCTCAGCCCAGAAATGACAAAGGAATGGATTACTAGTAACCCAGAAACTTCATATAGACTAGGTCAGATACTAAGGTATTCATCTGGGAGTCCTGTACTTAGAACATTTGCTACTGGAATTAACTGGGGATTTGCATTAGCTAATCTATCACGTGATGTTATGCACACTTGGTTTGCTGCCAGGACATTTAATGGTAAGGAATGGAATAGTGTGTATAGTCCTACCGCTCCAGTCTTTGGTGCACAGATAGGTAAAGATCTTATTAGTACATTCTCAGACGCTGTATTGAAGAAAGGAAGGTATCAAGATTATATTAATGAAGGTGGAGGAATGGAATTTCTAGTCCATCAAGGAAGACTGTTTCAAAGAGGTAGACATATAGAAGGGCCAATAGATAATGTCTATAATGTGTTAGGGTACTTCGGTGAGACGTCAGAGATTATGACTAGATTATCAATTAGAGATAGAGTAATAAGGAACCAAGCTAAGAAACAAGGCCTTACAATGGAGCAGGCTAGGAAGAATAAAAAGATTACTACCGAGGCTACATTTGCTGCAAGGGACTATATGGACTTTGGTCAGGGTGGTGGAGTAGCAAAGGCATTAGATAATGCTGTACCTTATTTAAATGCTACTATACAGGGGACAAGAGGAATGTTTAGGGCTTTTAAACCTGGGAGTGGCACAGCTTTAGGGTCTACTTATAAGCTTGCACAGTTTGCTGCACTGACTACAGGTCTTACAGTGGCCGCATGGAAGATGAGTCCGCTTACTATGGAAAATTTAGAAGGGAATGTAGCTGCACAGAATAATATGGTTATACCTTTAGGTGATCAGTTTGGTTTTGAAGATAGTCGAGGTCAGATGAGGTATCCTTATTTAAAGATACCATTAGACCCAGGGCAGAAGTTTTTCAAGACTTTCTTTGAGGCTGGTGCAAGTAAGTGGTTAGGAAGGGATATAGATGTTAATGAAGTAGTTGATTCATTGAAAGAGATGAGTCCGGTAGGAGTGAGTTCACTACCACCTACAATAAGTGGAACTATCGGATACTTTGCTAATAAAGACTTTTGGCTTAATGAAGATATATGGAGGAAGACTGATAAGCCTTTTAACTATCCACAGAGTAAGGAAGAATATATTCCTGGGAGAACTCCTCAGGCATTTATAGATTTAGGCCAAGCTACTGGATTAAGCCCGGAGAGGACAAAGTATGCTGTGGAGGAATTGGTTACTAGCGGGACAGTATATTCTTATCTACTAGGCCAAGGCTACGATGCTATGTTTAGTCAAATGCCTAAGGATCAAAGAGAAAAACATTTAGCAGAAGTATTAAGTAAGGTTCCAGTGTCTAAAAGATTCTTTGGTATTACTAATCCTTATTCTAAACATGCGAGTAAGATTGAAGACGCTGAAGAAATTGCTACACTGAATAGATTTGTAGAGAATAGAAAGTTAGATACATTAGCAGAAGGGTATCTATTTCAAGATAATACTAGTAGAAGAGAAGTATTTAGTTATATAAATAAAGACCATGATAAGAAGACTCGTGATAGATTGAAAGAAAGATTTGTATTTCAAGAGGTTACTAAGAGCTTACCTGAGAGAAGTTTCTGGCTACGGCTGCAAGGTGTACCAGTTGAAGCAAGAGCTGAAGTATTTGTTGAGAGGTTAGATAGTGCTAGCCCTGAACAACAAAAGCAGATTTGGAAAGAATATGGTATAGTGTCCAGGGCTAAAGGTATTATTAGTAAAAGTTTTAGAAGAGAGGTTAGTAAGTTGAGAGGCCAAGTGAATTAAATTTTTTAATGGTCTGAATTTAAATCCCTTTGATTATTTTATCTCTAGTCTCAATTACTTTTATAGTAGGTGATGCTCCAGGTTTATGAATCACACGGACTATGTTGCTTGCTTCAAGAGTATCTAAGACTCGATCCATTGTCAACTTATCCATATCATTATTGTAGCGTCTAGCAAATTCAAAGAATGGTACTTCACCTGACCTATGATTTATTAAGTAGTTAGTAGCACTATTTATCAATGATGCTATGTCAGATTTACCAACACCTTTAAACACCCTCTCCATTTTAACCTCTACTTCAAGTAGAAGTTTAATTGCTTCTTGTAGATCATCTCCTGATACACTCAGGTCATGCTCACCGTGTGCAGCTGACATTATCATAGATAGTTTCATTAGATGAGTTCGGCGCCTTCCCATATAACCTTCAAATTTACTATCATAAAATGGAGGATTATTCTCAGCATCTATACACCAGTCAGTCCAAAGGTCTATAAACCCTCTAGTATATTTAAACTTACCTGCTAATAAAGATATCTTTTCTAAATCATGTACTAGTAACTCACGCAGTTCGAGTTCTTTAGAAGTCTGTACAGGCATAGTTACAAGCTTACCTTTCTTTTCTTCATATACAAAAATGATACGGGAGGTAAGGCCACCACCTATTGATTCAATAGGGAGAGAAGACTGTACAAGGTCTGGAGTAGTACCACCGATTAGGTTTACCCATACTCCTATGATTTCCTCTGCATTTCTCGATATAGTATCATAAGACCACTTCTTATCACAGTCATACCAGTCACATAGAGCAGACATAAGTTCACGGTTGTGATAGCCAAGGAAGACTGTGAATTCCTTGGAGAATATGGTTAAGGAAGAATGATAGGTAGTGTTAGTAGGATCGTTTAGGTCTATGTCTGTTAAGTTAGTATCCTTCAGATGGCGGATTAAGGCTTGAAGTGAAGTAGCATTTGCACTCATTCTAATAGAAGGTATCTCTGAAATGAGGTCAAGGCCAGGAGACATAGCAGTGCCTTTACCAGTTGCAGACGGACCGACTAGGACTATAAATAGGTTAGGGTAGAATGTAAGGGCCGTACCCCACTCCATAGCACACTTACGTTGCATAGCAGAAGCAATACAGGAGATAGCGGTCCACTTACGAAATAGTTCAGGAGGTTCAGTATTATTGGTATAGAGCATAAAAGCATCTATCCAATTGGGTAGTTTACGTGTGAGTTGTTCCATAGTTAATACTTCATAATTCTAAATAAGGTTGTAAATTCATTTGGAATGTCTTTGATAATTAGATTATTAATATGTATTACTATCTTCTTATTCTTAGCGATAGCATAGCCCATTTCAAGTAAAGTATTCACACCTATTTTAGTATCGAATATAAATATTATCTCATCTGATATATCTATTCTTTTAAAGTGAGCTTGTATTAGATTGTTTTGTTCTTCTTTATCAGGTCTTCTACCGAGATAAAATGCTGGAGTGAAGACTATATAATCTTTAAGGAATATTTTAGCATATTCATATATCTTATCTGCATCATCATAAGAACCACATAAGCATAATTTATACATCTTGTTTTCTCCTTAATTTATTATAAGTTTCTTCTAACTTAGTCGCAAGAGTATATTCATTATTAGGTACATCTTTAGATTTATACTCTATCATATCTTCCTTACACATATTAAGACCAATAGCGATGTCAGCAGGAGTGTTTATCCTAGTTGATTTCCAGTAGAAAGGTATCTCTAAAGACTTCTTAATGAGTAGTAATATTTCAGCTTGCTTGACCCAAGGAATAGATAAAGGGATTTGAAATACTATTGAGTCATGTACTTGAGTTAGGAGTTCTACAGATGAAAATAGTTCTTGATTGTAATAGACATATTGAACTCCATGTTCGTTGATCTTGTCAGCGGTAGATGACTGTGGTAACTGTGCATATCCTTCACGGAAGGTTGTTAAGCAAGCAGATTTAGATACTGAAGGATAAGAAGGATGGATAGGGCCAAGGAATAACCGCTTCCTTCCCATAAGTGATTCGACTATGCGATTCTTCTTAATCATATTTTGAATAGTTAAATGATAGCCATTGCGGATCTGTGGATACCCTCGATGGATCTTCTCTATCATAAACTTAGCTTGATTCTCAGGCATTTCATTCTTAAGGGCAAATGTTTTCTGGCCGACGTCATAGTTAATCGCATGATTTCCTTTCTTTCCCCAATAGCGTTCGCTCTGTCTACCATCACCAAGGGATGAAGAACCATCTTCAGATAAGATCTCATCGTAAGGCTTATCGAAGATAACTGAAGCAGTCATACGGTGAAGATCTATTCCATTCTCGAATGCTTCAATCTGAGGTATTACACCTCCTACATAGGCAACAATACGATTCTCAATTTGGGAAAGGTCAATAGAGTATCCAATATATCCTTCATCAAAGACAAAGAATCTAAGTAAGTCATGTGGCCAGTTCTGTTGATTCCCCCCTGTACCAAATATAGTTTCACCTGAACTGATCCGTCCCGTTTCAGCTCCGACAGGTTTATACGAACTTCTATATCTCCCATCTTTGTCTACCTTTCTTAGATTTAAGTAAGTTGAAATACGCTTACTTAAACCGCGAATGTCTAGCATGATTTGAGCCGCTTTATATCCACGTCTAGCAATACGTTTCATAGCATCTACATCAGTTGTAGGTGCATATACTCCCTTTGCATTACGCTTTTTGTAAGGGTTAATGCCGAGTTCGTCATAGAAATATCTTATTAATTGTTTAGGTGAGTTATGATTTATCTCATAGCCGACTTCTTTATGTAACTTATCTATTAATATATCAAGTTTAGCTTGTTCTATCTTAGTAAACTCCATCATACCTTTTACATCAACTTTAATCCCTCGTTCTGACATATAGGTTAAAGGTTTGATTAGCTTACGTTGCCGCTCGTAGGTTTCATAGTTACCTTGATTCTTTAGTTCCTTAACTTGTTCAGGGTGAGCGGCTGAAGTAGCTATAGCATCGAGTCCATTGTAATTCCACCAAGTATTCCAATTACCTACCCCACGCTTTATCCACTTCTTACCATCAGCTTTATAGTAAGGTATATCTGTGTGAGTAGTTGTAACAAAGTCAAGACCAGCAGCAAAATCTGGAAGCATAATCTTTTGAGCGATTTGGGTACAGTGTAATTCGCCTCTCGGAACCATACCATACTTATTATACATAAACTGAGTATCAAAGATAAAATTTGCACCACGTTTAGATATCCTTTCTGATTGAAATATCCTTGATATCAAGAGCATTATTTCATACTCTTGTTCTATATGGAAGTAGTCACCACCAGCATCTCGGAATGGTATACAGATTGCATTAGTAGGATTCCATGAGAATGCTATACAGTCAAGTTCACCGTTTAATACTTCAATGTCAGCATCAATAGTAGCACCACGTAGACCTATTTCATAGATATGATTTAACATAGCGACAGATTGATTAAAGGTAGGTTTGGTTATAATCTTGCGTTCGGTGCGTCTTATTTCATGAAAGGTAGCTTCATGCTTTGCTAAGAGTAAGTCAGTTACAATTAAAGGTTTGTTTAGATAGTTAAATTTAGGTGGGATGAATGTAGCAGGGTGGAAGGTAGGTATTACCTTGACTCCGGGGACTAAAGTAGATTCAAGTACCGAGCCCCTCCACTTTGTAATACCTACTCGATTGGCTAAGGCTATTAAAGGTATATTGCCAAGAGCTACAATTACATTTAAGTTTTTTAGTGATCGTAGTTCTTCA
>Ga0209345_10005112_pt1 | contig 12347 bp, 13 predicted proteins | sample Cruoilmetagenom7_FD_187294 | JGI IMG/M metagenome (GOLD analysis project Ga0209345, IMG submission 187294) | Oil polluted marine microbial communities from Coal Oil Point, Santa Barbara, California, USA - Sample 7 (SPAdes) (version 2) | ecosystem: Environmental > Aquatic > Marine > Oil seeps ...
ATCATTTTAACCACGAACGACATTTAAATAGCAGAGATATTTTCAAGAAATACAGAGATTTGGCGTTGACCGAGTGGAGACAAGTTGCAGCTTAGATTCATACCAAAATCATATCTTGCAAAGTACGAGTTTTCCTCTGACAATGCCCTAAAATAACATCTAGGTTTTTTGCTGATTGTTACCAGTCAGACCAAGTTGGGTTGCATGCCATGAGGCTTCGGCACGCGAAGAAATACCTAGCTTGCGGTAAATAGCTTTAATATGACTGGCGACAGTAGTTTCGGCAACGTCAAGAGATTGAGCAACATCAGCATTGCGAAGGCCACGCCCAATAAGGAACAAGACTTCTTGCTCACGCTTTGTAAGTGTTTCTTCTGGTGGGGCTGCAGGGCCTGTTAATTGAAAATGTGTCATAATTCTTTGTGCAATGGACGGTGACAATGCGGGTATACCTTCGGTCAATTGGATAAGTTGTTTGCTTATTATTTCAGCAGGTTGTTCTTTTAATAAATAGCCATGCGCACCTGCGGATAAAGCAGCAATAATATGGGTATCGTCACCCATAATGGTAGTAATGACGCAGAGTGTTTCTGGGCTGGTGAGTTTTAGCTTGCGCAAAACTTCAAGGCCTGAACCATCAGGAAGCCCTAAATCAATAAGAGCAAGATCGTAATTGATACGTGCCGCTGCACCTATACCCTCGCGCATATTCGTGGCTTCTTCTATTCGGCATTTCGGGAAGGCAGTGATTACTACTTGGCTAAGCCAGCGTCTGGTTTCTGAAATGTCTTCGACAATTAAAACCTGTTTCACGACGCTACCTCTTCATGATTGAGTGGGAATGTCACTATAAGTTTCAGACCACCCTCATCGTTTGCAAACTCGAATGTGCCGTGTAAGGCCGTAATCCGTGTTCTTATATTGGCAAGACCGTTACCGGTATGTGTACTGGTGGGGTCGCATCCTATACCGTTATCACCAATGATGATGGAGACCGCTTCATCCTGATACTGAATTTCAACCTGTGCCTGCGTTGCCTGTGAGTGTTTGATAATATTGCTGATGGCTTCACGCACGATCGAGCGCAGACCATGTGCCGCTTGCGCAGTTAAAGGCGGCGCCTGATCAGCAATAATATTCCAGTCTAATGTGATGTGAGCCGTCTCAAGTCTTTCGGCAGATTCTAAACGCAAACCTGCGAGCGCCTCATCAAAAGAAAGCTCTGGCCGAGATGCACCGTTAATAATTTCGCGCAAATCCGATAGAGTTTCTCGGATTATAATATCCTTGCGTTCGCCGTCTTGATGGTGAAGTGCACCTAATAATTGCGCGCCGATATTGTCATGCATGTCACGGGCGATGCGGCCGCGCTCTGTCAATACGCCGTCATGATAGGCCTCGCGGCGAGATTCGGCGCGCAACAAAAGCGTGATAAGTTGTTTTGCCGTGCGCATCTGGCTCGGCCCGAACAAACCCCGTCCTTGCCATGGGTAGCGCAGCGTCAGGCTCGGTATGTCACCGACACACGGCAGTTCAAGCTCTAAGCCTTCATCTTTTATCGTCACCTGATCAACTTGATGATTTTGTTCATTTATATCCAGGGGGTCAAATAACCTGGTTAGAGCATGTTGCCAACGTTCGGTACGGGTTTTGCTAAGTGGTTGAAAAGCAATATCAATGACGGCTTCAATAATGTGTTCATTGTTTAAAGTATGTCGTTTCAAGAAAGTGCGGGCGAGCATATCGCGAAATGGCAGGTAAAACAAAACGGCTAGCAGGAGAGAAATTCCCAACGCTATTTCCTGTTTGATTGAAAATAATAATACAAACCCAGCATCGGCTGCCAAAATTAAGAGTGCAGCTAAAAGATAAAACAGAAATTTAAACGCCCATTCGCTTAACTCGAACAATCTGTAGCGCCTAAGCCCAGCCGCCATGCCGAGATAAATAATCAGAAAAAACCCAAAAGCATACTGGAATTTGATAAGAGACGTTTCGCCCATAACATTGGGAATGGACACAGATATGATAAACCCGCCCGCGCCGATCAGCACGGCACCGCCTAGCCATATGAGCACTGCACGGGACTTTGGGTCATTTTTAGATACAATATACTGTGCAATGATGGCGCAAAATATAAGAACCATTTCTGTTAAGGTAATCAGATGGATACTGGAGTTTATGGGTGCATGCCCGTTAAGGGCTGCGAACAACCATATTAGAAAAACACCCGTAAAAGTGAGAGATAAACTGCGCCAAAAGGGCAGTATGCGGGGGTATATTAAAAATAAGGTCAAAATGACGATTCCGAACATAACGGCACCACTGGCATTGGCGTAGGAAAGCCACCTCATGCCGGTGGGGTGAAGTGACAACCCAAAAATCAGCATAGGTGCCGCCGCAAATGTGAAAACCAATGTAGAAAGCCCGCTGAAAAAAAATAAAAGCGAGGCTAAATTTTTGGGGCGTAAGGCCCATACCCAGCCTGATATCAACCATGCGCCAGTTCCGGTAATGAGGGGCACCCAAAAATCAAATGGGAGAGACACGGGTTTTGGCGCATAAGAAACAGCCAGCCATATTAAGCCTGCTAAAGCAGCAAGATTAAAAGCAATTACTGTTGTCAACCGCGCGGCGGGCGTAAGTGGCATGGCTATCTTTACACTCTATATTTAAAAACCGATTTAGCATTTATACACATAACATACACATGATTTTTTTAAACTCTCTCCCCTGTTCAGGGGATACCCCTCTCATTTTATATTTTGTATATTTGATGACATTGGCAAAGCCCCTTTATGCTGGGTGATTAAATGAAGGTACAAAACCATGAAATGCAACCGCAGAGAATATGTATTTGGCTCATATATGGCTAAGTTTTTTGTGCTTGGCTTTATTGCCAGCGCACCCTTAGGGATAAGCGCACATGCCGATGTTCTTGCATGTGAAAAAACGGTGAACGCTATCAATTTCAACATGGGCGAAAAAACATTGGACAAAGCGAGTAAAATTACAACAAAAGCTCCGTTGTTTTCCGGTGGCACTATCTTGTGTTTAGCAGAAGAAGATGCCATGGGCGCTCTTTTCGGAAAAAATAAAAATCAACGCCAATTGATGGAACGCGGCAAGATAAAAGGTTTGAGCTATCAGATTAAATATCATGATTTATCTTTCAAGATTGCACAGGACAAAACTTCTGATGTGTACAAAGAGACGCCAGAAGACAAGTTTTGGACAGGCTCTTGTCGAGTTTCTGCAAGCGGAAATAAGATTATGGATTGCTCGGTTCGTGTGCCGGGTGCCATCTTTGCGGTGCGCCATGGTACTGATAATATCGCAGTCGAAATTAATCCCGCATTTCAGCGTGGTATGGGTGAGGTGATACCGGATATTAATGCACCGTTTTCATTTTCTGCAGATGGACGGGTGTTTTTTCAAAAAGATAAACACATGAGCCTCCCTATGAAATTTGATAGTCGCTATATTGCGGAAATTGGCAGAATTAGCGACGTTGCGCAAACGGAAGGGACGGTTGAAGCACACTTTTCGGTGCGTAAACGCGGCTTCCTCTCGACACCGGAAGGGCCAGCAGTGCCGCGCGACTACGCATATGATTTTTCAGAATTTAATCAGGCTCTAGCCTTGATGAAAAACGTAAGAGCGGCGGCACCCACTAAATAGGCATTGGCGAAGTTGGAGATAAAAATGAATATCAGCAAATATATAGGTCTGAGCTTTCTAGCGGTCATTTTTTTGTATACGCCGCTTGTAGCGGCCCAAGAAAAGAGCGACCACCCTGTTGTAAGTCAAGTTTCCGCAGGAGCTTTTGCTGCCAGTGAACGTGCCAAACGTAGCTTTGAAGAAGTGGTAAATCTCCACATGCCGCGCATTGTCAAGCGCCGCTTATCATCCGAAGAAAAAGCAGCCATCCCGGATATGTTACGCAGGGTTTGGGATGAGAAAACTTGGGAAAGTATTCAGCCACTGATGCGTTTAGCTGAATCTGGTGATAAAGATGCCATGCTAGCTTTGTTGAGAGCCTTTAAAGGTGAAGATGAAACTTCAATTTACAAAATACTCAGCAATGCGCCCCTGGAGTCATGGAACCCTAGGGAAGCGCAGCTGGGCATTATGGGGCGCTGGGGTGCGGAATATTGGTTACGCCACGGTAAGCACCCGGTTGCATTTAATGCGATCTGGAGATGTACATCACGTGATAGCGCAAAATTGTTTGATTGTGGGCTTGGATATGTAATGAAAGAAAAGCAACTGGATCGGTCTTGGAAGTATTTGGATGGTGAAACGAAAAGACCTCCCAAAATGAAATTAAAATTGACCTCAGCTTACCGGAGCGACATTGAGCAGCGCGCGACATTTGATACACTAAACGCGGAGTTTCGCAGAAAAGGGCGTAAGGGGGCTCGACGCACCCAAGAGTGGTTGGAAGGTTATGTAACAGCCCACCCGGAAGCCGCACCTTTGCTCCAAGGTACAGTAACTGCGGTGCAAGAAGCAGAGGCAAGTCGAGCACTGGCACGCCTACAATATGTTGCTAATATGCGGGTGGAACATCAACGTAACTGGCGTACTTTGTGGCCGAAGGCATCTCTGGATACCGATGAGAGACTGAAATTGGAATATGCGGCTTCATCATTAGGTGATGATTATCTAATCCAATTCTCAACACGGTATATCCTTCAACTTTCACATAATATAAATCGCATTTGCGCGCTCAAACACAATAGTTGTCGCACACAATCGGGTGCAAGCAATGCAAGAGATGCGGCCAAAGCTCAAGATATTGCTCAGGCGGATGCAGATGCTTACGCACGGGCAGGCGCAAGTGTGAGGGCACAATCAGCCATTCGGTCAAATGCAGGCCTAGTCACAGTTCGGCGTTATGACCGTAACGGAAATTATTTGGGTGATACGCAAATGACCAAGGCACAGGCAGAGATCGTTGGCGCGAAGTAATTACAGACCATAGGAGACAAATATGTTATTTACCACTCTCGCTGTTGTAGCATTGGCGGCACCAGTTTCGTCATTAGGGCAGGCGGATGTCTGGTCACCTACGACGTATCAGGCGTTGGAGCGACAGATCGTCGCTCATTCAAACATCACGAGATATCCGATTATCGCGCTTTTTTTGCGCCCGAGTCATTTTAAAGAAGACATCAAAATCGCAAGTGCTTTTTATCTTGATCGTTCTTCTCAACAAACTACAACCCGAATGAATATTGTTTTATTTACAGTCGTAGAAGTGGATGTGACGCTGGTGCGTGCTGAACGTATTTATTTTCGGAATCAGTATAGAAAAAATGGTGATGCTTATCGCCGCATACAGTTAGAATATGAGGTAGAGTGCGGCAATCGCAGAGCTGGGTTGGGCGATTTTAACTATTACGCACAGCCTGTTGGGGGCGAGATGCTCAAGAAACCTCAACTGCCATATGCGGTAGAACGCAAGGTGCCAGTCCCTGGGTCATTGACGGATTTTGTGATGAAGGCGGTTTGTGATGGTGCTGCGGTTTATCAACCGAAGTAAGCGTAACATAAGGTGGACAAAGATGCAAAACTGGATACAGCTATTCACTATCAGTATAGGCATATTCATTGGCTTTGACCTATTTATTTCAAACAGTGCCCGCGCCCATTCTGCTTCCTATGCTTATGAGGGTCTGTTTGCAGGCTCCATGATTTGCCAAAACGGGATAACCGATGGGGAAATTGGCGTGTTGTTTCATATCGAGGACGACGGCCCAATATCGCGCGGGGAATTTGACCGGGTCAACGGTACATGTAGAAGCGGCAGTGGGTCGTGTAATATCACACATGACTTAAAATATGCTGGTACGCGAAAGGTCAAAGGCAGTCTCTATTTTTTCCCAATCGCCGCCAATCCAACAATCAAACCGCGCACATATATAATCGAGGGTACAGGGACACGGCAGGAAACGGAAACACAATCAAAAATGGCCGTTCTCAAACCAAGCTTCGTAACAAAATATCTGGACATTCAATCAGTGACCACACCAGAATTCCCTGCTGATTTATCGGGGATTAGCTTCAAAATTACCATAGAAAACCCCTACGCAAAACCACCTTTTGACAAGATGTCCTCCCAAGTAGACGGCCATCAATGCCATAACCTCACCCTCTCTCAAATGAAGGAATTTTAGCATGAAAAAACAAATAATCGGTACGGCTGTAGCAATTCTTTGCGCCCTAGCGCCGCTTTCCGCACCGGCCCAAACGCCATTACAAGACGGATATGCTGCGTTTCAAAAGAAAGATTTTATCACTGCGCGGGCCAAGCTTGAGCCGCTGTCAAATAATAATGATAGAGTTGCTCAGTATCTTGTAGGGATTATGCATGAAAAAGGCTGGGGTGGATATCCACAATCAAGCACTAAAGCCTTCGAGCTTTACAAGAAATCAGCGGATCAAGGCTTTGAAGGTGCCTATGAGTTTCTGGCTAATATGTACTATGGCGGCTGGGGAACCCCGAAGGATTATGGCAAAGCCTTAATATGGTACTCAAAAATGGATACAAGTAAAAATGGCCGAGTATTAAAACGTATTGGTGACATATATGATTATGGGAGAGGTGTCGAAATATCTACGGCTATGGCGGCGTCTTATTATCAAAAGTCAGCTGATGTGGGTTATAGTAAAGGACAGGTTGCAATTGGCTATATGTATGAAAATGGTCGCGGTGTAGACAAAAATATTGTTGAAGCCGCAAATTGGTACCGCAAAGCCGCCGAGGATGGCAATGCACGCGGCCAAACCAATCTTGGTTATATGTACGAAAGAGGCATGGGTGTTACACAGTCTTACACTGAGGCTATAAATTGGTACCTCCAAGCGGCAAATCAAGGGTTTGCGCGTGCTCAAAATAATTTAGGAGCAGCCTATGAAAAAGGTAAAGGCGTTACACAATCCTATACGGAGGCGCTAAAATGGCACCGCAAAGCGGCGGCACAGGACTATGCGGTGTCGCAAACAAGCATAGGCTATATGTATGAAAAAGGATTGGGGATTCCCCAGTCCTATGTTGAGGCTTATAATTGGTATCTAAAGGCCGCCAATAAAAATAATGCGAGAGCCCAATTCAATCTTGGTGCACTTTATTATAACGGCAATGGTGTACCCAAAAATCACGAAACTGCGTTAACATGGTTCAAAAAATCGGCTGCACAAGACTTCAAGCTTGCCAAAGATGCTTTGGTGACAATGGGTGTAAAATAGGGAAACCAAGCCATGAGAAAACTCATACTCGCTACTGCAACAGCAGGCCTTTGTGTCCTCGCGCCCCTGCCCATACTTTCTCAGGCCGCTCACGCCGGCCCCTATGAGGACGGGATGGCGGCATTTGAAGCCTATGATTTTGACAAAGCCTTTCCTCTGTTTCGTACAGCAGCCGAGCAGGGAATTCTTGCCGGGCAAAATTATTTAGCGCACATGTATTATACCGGAAAAGGCGTTGAAAAATCCTACCCGGATGCCATTAAATGGTACAAAAAATCAGCTGAAAAAGGCCATGTCCCCTCCCAAAAACAGATGGCCTTGATGTATTTTACTGGAAAAAATGGTCTTGAGAAATCCCACACGCAAGCCTTACATTGGTATGAAAAGGCGGCGGAGCAAGGCGACACCGCCGCAATGTTTACCATTGGTGTTATTTACAAAGATGGAAAAGGTGTTCCCAAGTCAAAGGATACAGCCATTGCGTGGTTTAGGAAATGTGCTGTTACCACTCATGGCAATTACGGCACCTGCCAACAAATGCTCGCAAAGATGAATTAGGAGAAAAAATGAAAGCTCTAAGTAGAACAAGGGCCACAATTCTTAACTTGGTAATTATTGGTGTGCTTGTGATTGGTTTCCCCGTGTCCGTACATGCCAAAACAGGGTATGAGATGGGAGAGACCTGCCATAAAACTTATTATTCTGCAGACCGCTTCGCGCAGGACTATTCAAACGGGTTTTACCCTTCCTTGAGTATACCTCCAAGCGAGCAAGCCCGCAAAGGAGAATACGCTTTGCGGCTTTACCGCTCAGGTAAAGACCTAGATGCTGAACGCCGAAAAGCAATTGTTTTGGAAGCAAATAAGGCCGCAGATGAGGCTTATAAAGCACATTTGGATTTTATTAGTAACCAACACTCTCTATTTGCCAGTTCCAATTCATCGCATTTCACAAGCCGTGTTGTCAGTGAATATATATTGGCGATCGAAGGCTTACAGACAAAAATTAAGGCATGTGACAAGGACAATAATATTCCACCCTCAATTACCAAAATTGCCGCTAAAGACATTGTTGATGATCAAGAATGCGTCATCCGCTACGCGACAATGTATTCTAGCTACAACCAACCAGCACAAAAAAAATATTTTAATGATAGAGCAACCTTAGCCATAAAGGTCGATAAATTTCTTATGGGATATGAAACAGGTGGCGAAAAATTCGTTCAAGATGCGCTTGCAAAAGGGAAGGAACGCGCCGCGCAGAACTTTAACCCAGCTGGCGCTCCAAATTACACAAACATTATAGGCGCATTGGAAAACGTGAAAATATGTGACGTAAAATACGGCCTGGCCATTACCCCTATTCCGCAAGACTTGATATTAGCGGCTTCAGGAAAATCCAATCCCTAAGCAATAAAAACCAAAGAGTAGTTATCATGACAATTTGGCGTAAATTTATTTACTCAGAATAATGAATAAGGTAAGTGGTAGCGCGATGGAACATGATGGGAATTAACACAATCGCGCGAATTCAAAGCAGTTAATTATTTAGCATCTTACCAAAAAACATGAGGTTCGCTATAGAGACATTGTTGCTACTCTCAATCCATTTTGGATGCCCTTTTAGACATAAGAGAGGCCCTCAGTCAGTTTAAAATCACCACTAGCGGTGCTATTATTGATTATCTTGCGCCTATGGGCGCATGTTGAGATGCTGCCGAATAAGGCGGAGTAGACACAACCCATTCTGGCGATCGGACATGCTGATTTTAGGGTCAGCTATTTTGTTGTAAACGGTGCTATAAAGACCGCGTAATTCCTGTTTTGATTTTGCTGTAAGATTAAATGAACCTGTTAGTTTCATAATTTGTCTCCGTGTTTTAGAGACTCCGCTCATCCGAAGTCTTTCTTGCCCAAACACATAGGGAAAGACTCACGAATGACGGCAGGCGCGAAGAGCCGAGAGACCGTTTAAATAACAAGGTTGAAAATATTGCAGAAAGAATAATTGGCTACGTCCTAAGGTGGGCGTAGACTTTTTGCGAACGGAACCCGGTTTCCAAGCTTAATCCAAAGACCCAGGCTTACTCCAATAGCCCCGCCCCTTACTGGCCCGCACCATGAGACCGTGTGGCAAGGGACGCTTGCGCGCTTGTTGCCGACAAGCGGGGCTGTGGAACGCCAGTGTTTCGGACCTCTCGTCAAAGCATCACGGCGCGTATTTCATGTGCTCTTGTAGCCGTGATGCAAAAGGTTTTGACGCTCGCCGCTGGGCAAGGGTTCATGTGCGCGGCTTATACCTGATGGTCAGGATAAGTGACGGTTCACATAAATATGAACCAAGGAAAATAAAATGACGATTGAGTATAAGAACATAAAAGACCTAAATATTGCGCGTGAGAACACCCGTAAAACCAGACCTAGTGAACAAGTTAAAACGCTTGCGGCTTCTATTGAAGCCATCGGTATTTTGCATACATTGGTTGGTTATGAGAAAAAAGGGAAAGTCTATATTACAGATGGCGGCTCTCGCCTTGCGGCCTTGCGCCTCATTGCCAAAGGTAAAACAGATACAGGTGCATTACTGACAAAAATTCCTGTAAATATTTGCGGTAAAGACCATGCAATAGATGTATCTCTATCTGCGAACCTAGTGCGAAGCGCAATGACACCCGCCGACCAGTTCACGGCCTTTCATAAATTGCACCATTTAGAAAATGTGCCAGTTGATGAGATTGCTAAACGCTATTATGTGGACTCCGCTACCGTTAAACGCATTTTGAAATTAGCGGCATTAGCAAAACCAATTTTTAAGGCGTTCCGAGACGGGGATATTTCACTCGATGCGGCCAAAGTATATGCGGGGTGTGGCGATATTGACCGTCAACTCAATGCCTTTGACGAATGTGGTGTGGATGCCAGTGTACATGCAATCAGGGTTTCTTTGCGCAGAAATACCTATCTAGCTGACGCGGCGCGAGTAGCCTTTGTCGGTCTGCAAAACTACCGTGATAAAGGCGGCGTTCTTGAAGATGATTTGTTTGAGGATAAAACCATTCTGCTTAACGGTGAAATCATTGATGAACTGATGGGTGAAGCCATTCAATCCCATACGCAGTCTTTATTGGATGATGGATGGAGTTTCGTGGAGTATTTTGAAGATAGTCAGGATTATTTCGAGGCAACCAAAAAATTCAGTGATAGACTTTGGCAGACCTGTTGTCCGACAAAAGCGCAACAATCCAAGATGGATAAATTATCCTCACAAATGGAAAAGTTGGGGGCGTATTGGCAATTGGAAGATGATGAGCGCACAAAATACGACAAGTGGGAAGCGACCTATAAAGCTTTGGAGCAAGCGGCTTCCAGTTTCTCTAAAGACGAGATGGCACAAGGCGTCTGTCTTTGGTACTTTGGTGAAAGTGGTGCGCAATACGCTACATTTGCGCTACCACAGGAAAAGAGCAAATCTGAAAAAGATAAACAAGTTCAGCGTGATTACCCTGAAAGCTTTGAGCGCAATGTTCTAGCGTCAGCAGGGGATGCACTCATGGAGCATTTAACCAACCATCCCCACGCAGTGACAACGGCACTTACAATTGCCGCGCTTGAGTTTGCTAATTTTCCAACTGTGAATTTGTCCTTGAAACAGCACCCGAAACTTAAGTTTACACGGGGTGAAGAAAAAGCGGAGAGTTCAGATGGTTTAGATGGCGCATATGATTATTCGGGATGGAATATCAATCCTACCGACATGATAAAGCGGGTCAAGGAATTGGTTGCTATGTCAGAGCCTGAAAGACAATCCGTTCTCGCCTCTCTTCTTCGTAAGTGCTTGACGATGAGTGAGCAGAGTTCCGACCAAAGTGACCGACTGGATTTATTGCATTATGTATCAGGCGAGGCGGAATTTACTCTTACTGACTATTGGACATTTGGGGAGGATGAATTGAAATGTCTCACCAAGAAACAACTGATACACATTTTAGAGACAATGGGATTAAGCCCTAAATCCTTTGACAAAGCCAAGAAGTCGGAACTGGTGACGGTCGCGGCGCGGTATGCGGCAGAGCAGAACTGGACGCCCGAATTTGTCCGTGGTGAAAAAATGGGTGATGCTGTTGACGGTTCAGTAATCCCAATAACCAAAGCGGCATAGGTGGCGACATGGAAATTTGGCAAGCCCTGTCTTGGGGCTTGCCAATCATCGTCATTCGTTTTCTCGCAAGAATCTATCAAATCATATATAATCAAATAAAGGAGTTATAATGAGAAATACACAATTCATAGAAATGGCAAAGCAGTTCAAAGTGGAACAAAAACACTTGGGCAAGTTTTATGTACAGCAGTTAGACCGCTGTCGAGAATTTTTGCTTGAGGCGGTAAAAAGCGCCGCTAAGGACAGGGATGGAAAACCAATTTTCTATATCTCATTGAAACGCGCAACGCGCTCAGGACGTACACATGCATACTCAGTTCACTATTTTAATGATGTATCAGGGGAAATGCATAGTCTTAATTATGTTGCCTCCATATTACTCAATGAAAGATTAGATGGGGAGCAACGATATGTTATCACCCGAACGTCAGATTATCCCACAGGAAAGAATCTAATCTGGGCATTGTCGAGATGGATCACATTTGGAAAACGACAAAGAACAGACCATATCACTCCGAAGGAGTTGTGAGTCACAGACAATAATCACCTAATCGCTTGGGCACAATTTGGGCACAGTTGAGAGCCAAATATAGCGATTTACAGCGATGTCTAGCGATGTTATGAAAATATACGCCGAAATTAAATTTAAACAGTCGGTGTGCTTAAGTGTTTGTAATAATAAAGAAAAATGATAATTTTTTGTGAAATAATTGGCGCACCCGACAGGATTTGAACCTGTGACCTCTGCCTTCGGAGGGCAGCGCTCTATCCAGCTGAGCTACGGGTGCTTATTTAGAGTTATAACAATTTATAAACCTGCAATAGCATTTGTGGAAGCCCTATAGAGCCTGCTTAATCCTTTGCCAAGGGCAATCGCGTGGTTTATGGACTTGTTTTATGATGATGATTAAAAAATCCCCGCTTCGGCTTTTGTT